>Ga0164296_1000087_pt1 | contig 113905 bp, 186 predicted proteins | sample GEODES057metaG_FD_113533 | JGI IMG/M metagenome (GOLD analysis project Ga0164296, IMG submission 113533) | Dystrophic lake water microbial communities from Trout Bog Lake, Wisconsin, USA - GEODES057 metaG | ecosystem: Environmental > Aquatic > Freshwater > Lake | place: USA: Trout Bog Lake...
GGGTTGGCGACTGATCCTCCACCACCCCATTGTTGTAGAAGCAATTAAGCAACGTGCTACAGGCATTGCGGAAGCGGCCAACGACATGTCAATTACGCGCAACGCGGAAGAAAAAGCGGACTATGTGGTGACAATCCAGAACTGGAGTCCCAGCAGTTCGACTAGGGCCAGGGCTCGCGTCAAGACCGGCAATTTAATGGCAAAGCTGGACAACGCTTCCCATTCAACGCTGTTACATGCGATGGATATGTTCCCCAGCGACCCTAAAGACAATGAGTCAGCCAGCTACAATTACGGTCACGAAGATTATCAACCCGAAGAAAAAACGATTTACCACTCCAAACAAACATTCGACAACGGGCAGACGGTGTATCGTGACAAGTCCGGTCGATTTACGCGCGGACCGAAGTAACCATGACCAGACCCTATCCCACTACAGCCCCGCCACCGACCGGTGGGCTCGCTATCAGCTACTTCACGCCATTAATGGCTCCAACGCCCGTCGCAACCCGGCTGCCGCAACCAAGCAAAACCGATGACACGGTCAACGGATTCCTACGTGTTGAGTCATCTGGCGGCTTCCTGCGCGCAGATGGGTTGCTGTATGACGTGGGGGTCATTTTGCACGCTTACGCGCCCAACAGCGCGGAGAGTGCGGCTGAGCAGTTGTTGGCGACCGCGTTGGGTTGGGGTGGTAACGCTATGGGTACAACCATTACTCACCCCAGCAGTCAGGTTCAATACTTTGTCGCTTTTTCCCGCGTCAGTGGAGCCGGTGTTCGGCTCCAAGACCCGCTGGTCAACTTGACCCGATTTGTCGGTAAGGTGTCATGGCGGCTCCAGGGCCGCTACGTCGCATCAAGCTGAGGTGTTCCTCCCGGACACATAAGCGGTTCTTACATAGGTGGGTGACTATCGCATTGACCGGTATGGGTCCGTGTATTTGCTCCCACGCCACCCTGTGAACGTAGAGCAGGCGGTGGCCGGACCAGATAGCGCCGAAGCCGCTTTTATGGCGGTACCCCGTCCACACGGAACACTGTCCGAGGGTAGGGTCGGCTGGCAGGCCACCGTAGATTTGTATGGAGTTCAGTAGGCGGTCAGTGAAGGGTGCACGGTGTCCGATCATGTTGGTGGGGCCGGGACCACCGTAGCGGCGTAGACGTTCATAGTGCATACGACACAAGTTCCGCGCATAGGCGCGTTTATCACAGATTCGGCAGCTATTCGTGCTCATCGGCCTCCAGCGTACTAGGCAAATGAAAGGTCAGCATCGACACGCCGCACCTCAACCTGGAAACCGGGATATAATCATGTCACGCTTCCCAGTAAGTTCCGTCAACAGGAAGAGGAATTATGAGTTACCCAGTTTTCGGGCAGGAACTCCAGGTCATGGAGGTCGCTGCTCCGCTCCCCAAGGTCAGCGGTGGCGTACTGTACGCTCCGCTCGGTACCACCCTCCCCAGCGACGCGACGACCGCGATTGGTGCACCGTTTGTGACGTTGGGTCGTGTTTCGAATGAGGGTGTGGACCGTACCGAGGACCGTGGTCAGGTAGAGGTATTCGACTGGGGAACCAACTTGGTTGCCAGCTTGCAGGACAAGTACGCGCTGACCATCAAGTTCAAGCTGCTGCAGATCGCTAACGCGGACGTGACTCGCGCTGTCCGAGGTAAGAGCAACGTCGGCGTTACCGCCGCCACCCTCAGCAGCGGCAACCTGATCACCAGTGCTCTTAACCCGACGCTGCTCGACACGGGCGTGTGGGTCATCGACGCATACTACATGGCGCAGTCCATGCGGCTGGTCTTGCCCAATGCCCGGGTCGTGCAAGTCGGACCTGTGCAGTGGGCAAGCAAGCAGTTGACCATGTACGACCTGACACTTCGTCCGTTCCCCGACACCAACGGCAACCACGCCTATGAGTACTGGAACGACGGTCAGGTGCTGTGACAACCAGCACCAGGAAAGTTACACCCCGTAAGTCTGCACGGAAGGCCGCACGTCCCGTCAACAAAGAAGTTGACGGGACTGCGGTCACACCGCCTGAGCGGTTTGACTTACCGGAGCAGCAAGACGATCAGCACCCAGCGTATGGAAAGCGCCGGTTGTACCGGTATCAACCCAAAGGTGGGCAACCGGAGATTGTCTTTCCGCATATCACAACGGTTTCTGTCAATCCCAAATTCTTCTGGCGTATTTACCCGATGAATGAGATGTTCCAGAGTTTTGAGTGGATGATTCAGGCTGAAGTACCGCGTGATATTCAAGCGCAGGTCATGGACTTGAATGATCGGGAACAGGCCGACTTTTTCAGGGGATGGTTTTCTGACATCACCGCGCCGCAGGGGGTTTCTCCGCCGGGGGAATCATAATGCTGGGCTGGGTCGTCGGCAAGCACTGGCACGCGTTGGTCAGGGATGTCCTGGCGTTGGGGTACAAATCCGGCGACATGTTCAAAAGTTTGGACTTGGCAGAAATGTTGTCCATTGTTGTGGCGGCCCCACCCGGTAGCAGTGTGAGGTTTGCGTTGGATGAAGGCTGGTCCCGCACCGATCATTTGCTCGCAAATTTGCAAGAGGGTAATGCGGGGTTAGCGGATTTGACGAAACCCTATGAGCGTCCTGGTCAACGAGCCGGTACTTCCTTCGGTAATGCGGATGTGATGACGTGGGAAGAGATGGACGAAATGGACCGCCGTCGTGCGTCACAGGTTGAGGTTGCCCAACCCGCGTCGAATGTGAGGGTATTTTGACCGCCGCCGCTGGGGGAGAATTAGGGACAGTTTGGGTTAACGTCGTCCCGTCGATGGCTGGCGTGGTTGCCAGGATGACAGCTGAGGGTAAGCAGGCTGGCGATAAGTTCTCCAGCAGCTTTATGAATACCTTCAAGGGGATCGTTGAGGGTGACAATCCGGGTGCTGATTTCGGTAACAAGTTCATGCTCTCAGCCATGGAGGCGGTTGCCAGTACCGCTACGGATCGCATGCGGGATGCAATCAAAGGTGTCGGTAGCGCCGCCGCGACGACGATGATGTCGGAATTTGACTCCGTTGTTCATGGTCAGATGCCGAGTTTCATGCAGGCGTTTGACTTGCTGGAAGACAGCACAATGAAGCTCGTCAAAGCAATCCCGCTAATCGGGGGTGCTTTTGCTGGAACCATTGAAACAGTGTTGCCCTATTTCGATCAATTCAAGGAAATGGGTGGTCAACTGACTGACACGTTACTGGAAATCGGTAACGAGTATCAGGAAGTGGCCCGTAAGGTTGCCTCTCAGGGCATGGACTTCAGCCAGATCGATAATTTGACTAACGCCGTCAGGGACATCATGGCGTCCGGTGCAATTCTGCACTTTGAGGACGTTGGCAATACAATCGGTCGGCTGGGTCAGAATATAGAGGGTCTGAACCTTGGTCAACTCAAAGAACTGACTAAAACGATGGCCGAGTCCATTGAGTTGGTCGGTAAGTATGACCCCACCCAGTTTGCTGGCGCGATCAATGCCTTCTCAATTCCGGCTGAGAAAGCCAATGAGGCTCTTATCCACTTGACGAATATGTCAGAAAAAACTGGCATCTCAATGGTCAAGTTGCTGGGCGATATGAAAACTTCCGGCGCCGCCTTGAGGGAGTTGGGTTACGGCTTGGATCAGACGGCGGCAATTTTTGCGTTGATGGAAAAGGGTGGCGACCAGGCGCTGCGTGCCTCGTTCCTATTTAACCGCGCTGTTAAGGAATTCCTCAAGGAGGGGAAAGTTCCGAAAGACGCGATGAAATCTCTGCTAGAAGTCACGAAGGAAATGATTAGCAATGGCGAGGGTGATGCCGCCATTAAGATGCTCTACACGTATTTCGGTGACCGTGGCGCTACCTTCATTAAAGATGCTGTTGAGCGCGGCCTGCTGAAACCAGCTGATATGCAAGCCGCTATGGCCGGTCTGGACGACAGCCTTGAAGGGCAGTTGGAGAAAACCAAGTCCCTGGGAGATGCAGTAGAAATTATCGGCCAGCAGATGCGGGCGGCTTTAGAGCCAGCTGGGATCGGTCTCGCTCAGAATCTCGTCAAGATGGGTAATTCCATCTCGACCTGGTTGGCTAAGCATCAGGGTGACATTGCTACATGGGCAGCTAATTGTGAGAGCATTTTTGTTGACGTGATGGGCAGAGCGGCCAACTTTTTCGGTGACCTGATGAATTTCATCGGACCGTTCATTGACTTCACAATTAAATGGGTGGCTCAACTCAGTGATCTGACAGCGCAATTCGTTCACATGTTCACCTATCTAGGTGCAAACATTCCTATATTCAAGGACAGTCGTTTCGGTCATTTCTTCCAATCCGCTAATGACGCGGTCAACCAGTTCTCGAAAATGGCTGAGCGTGCAGAATTTTTCGACTGGGCCGGAATGATCAACACAGGTGATGAAAAGCTACACCAATTCACTGGTGTTGTTTTGCCGCAACTCACGGCTGGTCTGGCTGACTCAGCGCAGGGATTCAAAAATCTTCAAGATGCTACGAACGCATACTTGACGGGAATTGACAGCGGTGACCTTAATCAAGCGTTTAAGCCGCTACTTGATGCTGAAGGTAAGTTTGCGGGTAAGGACGCTGAGCATCCGCTGTTCCGGTTATTGGGTGATAAGAAGCATTGGGATGAAGTAAAAGCAGCGTTGATGGACCTGGGCGTGGCAGCGAAAATTGATGCCCAGGGTGTCGTATATGAGTTGAGCTATGTTGGCGACAAAGCCAACAAGGCCCGGACGATGATGGAAGAGTTTTTCAAGACAATGCAGGAAGACTCCAAACCCGTCAAGCAGGGTTTGGAACCGGTGGACGGGGACGGCAATGCCGTTAAGGACACTAGCGACCTCGTCGGTCCAGGTACGCAGAAGCTGACTATTGATGCCAGCGGTAACATTTCTGGGCTTTTACCGCCTGGTGTCGTTGCTGGTCCTGGTGGTGTTCCAACACCGGCTTACATGCTGCCAGGTAGCCTTCCCGCTGCGCCGCAAATACCGGCACTTGATCCGAATATTCTGACCGGTCCTTACGGTAGGTTGCCTGGTGGTGTAGGACCGGCAACCTCGCCGTCTTCGACACCTGCTGCGCCGTCAGGGCAACCAATGTCACTGCCCCCGTTTAGTGGTGCACCAAGTCAGGCTAATATAGCTGGTTACATTTTTCAGGCCGCTAAATCAGTTGGTTTCAGCGACAGTGACGCGACGAAAATTGTTGCGTACTCTGTTGGAGAAAGTAGCCTTAACCCCAGCATTAGTGGCGGTCCGCAGGTTCCACAGGGGGGTACGCCTGCCGCTAACCCAGAGGATGACACGGTTCGGGGCTTGTTCCAGGAAAAGCCGGACTTTCTTCGGAGTGCCGGGGTTGACCCCTACGCGGGTGGTTCTGTAACGGAGAACGTGCAGGCCTATCTGACTCACCTACTTGAGAACAGAAACGCCACTGGTTTTAATGGCAACTCCTTCGGCCCAGCAGGAACCATTGAAAATATGCTCGCGGCGACGAGTAAGGGTGGTCCGTTAGGTACCAACCCCATCAGTCCACATTGGGAAGATTTTCAGAAAACTGCTGCTGATTTACTGAAGCAGCAGCAGCCGTCGAATGCGCCTACACCAGTCATGCCTTCTGGTACGCCGTCGCAACCACTCTATACAATGCCCGCACCGAACATGTCGGGTGGACCGCCCAAGGGAACTTTGAATGATCCGCTGTACGTAATCGTGACATCCGGTGGCGCGGGGTCTGCCGCGTCTGTCAGCAACAGCGGTCTGGCTACACCGGGCTTAACTACGGGTGGTGTACCACTAATCATTCCGAACACTAGCGGTAGCCTGGGTAACTCTCACCTGGGTAGCGGGTCTGCACCCGGTCCTGGCAGCAGCCCCAACACTCATCATGGTAGCGGGACACCACCCGGTCCTTCCGCGTCACACACGGCTCCTGGTTCCCACACCGCGCCTGGTTCCCACACTGCTCCCGACGGGCAACAGCACACGCCGGGAACGGGGGCTTGGTCGTGGAAGAAAGGCAACACGCTCGTCGGTCCTCTGCTGGCTACGGAACCAGAAGGTGCTGGTCCCGAGGGTGCTACCGGATATGAGTGGTTCCCCGGCGCTACACCTACCGACGCAACAGCAGCCCAAGTCAATGGTGTCAATGGTAGTGGGTCGGCGATTCCAGGCGGCAGTTTCGGTCCGTTCCCCGTTAGCGACCCCCGTTATGGGCAGCAAAATCCTGATCGTGCTAAATACGATCAGCAACTGCACGCAAAGTGGGATTCAATCCTCTCGGGTACACCGGTGTCCATTTACGACATTGAATCCCTACCCAAAAACGCGCAAGATTATATTGCGGCCCACCCGGAATCCATCAAGCATGGGCTCAACAAATTACAAGAAACTCAGAGTCTAGACCGCGACGGTAATCTTTATGACGGGAAGAGTGGTGTTCTTCCTTTCGGCGGCGTCAATGACCTGCTTAAAGGACAGCCTTCTAAGAAAAACGTCACGCCGAGGACTTTCTTCAATGCGGAGGACCAGAAGACGTGGGATGCGATTGCCGACTGGTTCTCAAAGACCAGCGATCACGGCATTGGCGTACCTGACGGCCTAGCTGACCTGTGGAATCAAATTGTTGACACACCATCAGTTTGGGACATGGTGAAGGATTCGTGGCTGTTTTATCAAAATCCTGATAACAACCAGCCGCCGCTGCCCGGAGGTCCAGATAACACACCTGTCCATGTAGAGCCGCCGCCGCCGCCTGCTCACCACCAGTACGGACAGTTCCCTTGGGAACAAACTCCGCATCATTTTGGTGGGATGATTGGTTTTTCCGGCGGCGGTGACACCGTATCGGTCAAAACGAATCCAATACCCGGTATCGGATATCCAGGAATGGGTGCAAGTTCCAGTATCGAATTGTACCGAAAACCCGATGGTACGTGGACCTCTACGGACCCGACCTGGGCACACCTCATCAATCGGGAGTCTTCCGGTATCTCAAACATCATTCAGCAGATTACTGATGTCAACAGCGGCGGCAATGAAGCAGAGGGTTTATTTCAAATCACTCCAGAAAATTGGCGGCTGCTGGGTGGTACCGCTTACGCGCCTACCCCAAGGCAGGCAACGCCGCAGCAGCAGGCCGAGATTGCGGCGAAGTTGTTTAGTATCAACCCCAACGGCAAAGACTGGGGTGCAAATCTGCCGGGGAGGGAGTCCAGTGCTGGTTTACAGAGCGGCCTTCGTTTAACGCCGCAATCCCCAGTGTTACCTGGCTTCACCGGTGGCGGTAGTCCCTGGGTTCAGGGTAGTTGGTTGCCGGGGCGCGACACCATTCCTGCTGCGCTTGAGGTCGGTGAATATGTTGTGCGTCGAGATCAGGCTCAAAAGCACAAGGGACTGTTGGACGCTGTCAATTACGGCCTTAAGGGTTTCGCCGGGGGCGGTTCTGTCGCTATCGACACCACTGGCGCCCAGGTGGACACAATTGCGGCGACAGAAGCAATCGCACAGGTGTTCCCCGGTGTCAGCAGTTTTGGCCTCTATCATGGTCCTGACGGCTATAACGAACACAGTTCCGGAGAGGCTGTGGACGTTATGGTCGGCAACGATACGGCTCTGGGTAATGCGGTGGCGAGCTTTGTGCTGGCAAACAGTCAAGCGTTGGGTGTTGAGTATGCGTTGTGGCAGCAAACGCAGTGGAATCCTGACGGTACATCGTCTCGTATGAGTGATCGTGGTTCGCCGACGCAGAACCACATGGATCATGTTCACGTTAGGACGCAAGGTGGTGGCTTCCCGCAAGGGGGTGGTCCCGGTCCGCAGGGAACGGGAGACATGCCAGCGGGCACGTCCTCCACGCCAGCGCCAGCAGCCTATGGGTTTACCTTTGCTGGAATGAATGGCGGCGGCGGCGGGTACGGCGGCGGCGGCGGGTACGGCGGCGGCGGCGGGTACGGCGGCGGCGGCGGGTACGGCGGCGGCGGCGGCGGTTTAACGTATGCGACGTTATCTGGTGCTATCAAGGGAGGTGGTCAGGAGCCAAATTACAGCAACGACCCAGAATTTGTTCCTTCAGGTAGTTTACCGTTTGGGCCAACAACGCCGAGCGGGGTGCGATATGAACCCGCACCCTATGACACGACGAAGAAAGCCTATGCCGATTGGGAATTACGCCGTTTGCGGCACGCGAATAAAATGGCTGCCCGGCCACAAGAAGACGCATCAGACGACCTCAAATTGACGGAGTTGCAAACGAAATATGACAACGCTGACACCGTGTATAGAGCTCGCGAAAAGGAGTATGAGGCGCTAACGCCGCAGGAGCAGAACGTACGAAGCCAAGAATTCATTGGCGACGGTAAGAATAGCTTGCAGTCGTTGGCTGCGGCTGCTAACGCAGCAAACGCGGAGTTGGAGAAGTTCAAGACGAGCCTCACTACGAAGCGTGGTGAGCGGGAAATTGAGGATCAGGTTCCAGACGAGAGTCTTGAGGGTCCGACGCCGTACAAACCCAAGGGTGGTGCTGCCAAACAGACCCCTGACAAGAATGCTGAGCGTTTCGGCTCTGGATTCACGCGCGGTATTTTGCAGGAGTTAGGTTTTCCAGAGGTATTCGGCAAGCCGCCAAATCAGTGGGGCAGCGTCAAGCTGGGCGAAAATGTCCTCGGCGCTTTTATGAGCATCTTTACTAACCCGTTGCAGGGTGGACCGCAGAATGGGCAGAGTTTGCTGGACATGTTCGGTGGTGGCGCCGCAGAGTTGGGTGGACCGCAACTGAAAATCAAAATCCCGGCAAGAAATGATAGAGACCCGACCGGTGCCGCGAATGCTGATTTACCTGGCAGGATGACTGACAATAGGGACACAAGGCCGGGAAGGTCGCAGAATAACAACCACACTGTCAACTATTTTCACGATCAGCGCGGGGCTGTCGTAGGATCAGGTGAAACAGCAGATTTCGTGACTCAACAAATATCCCAGGCGGCGAAGCTGGTCAGTTCGTTTACGCGCGCAATCCCGGCGTGACGTAGAGCCGGTAGTTTCAAATAATAAATTGTATCGGAGCGGCTATGAAAGCAAAGAGCGAGAAGGTGGCAGAGCCGGTGTCGGCTAGTCCCGCCACTGTGCAGCGTCATGGTAGTTGGCATCTCGTCACCTACGGTTGCTGGCAAATCAGTGTCGATCCTGCCGGGGTTATCATGCTGCCACGGCATCTCCATCCGCGAGAGGTCGATGACTTTGTGGGATGTATGGCCGTGGCTAAGGATGTGGCGCTGACAGTGGTGTCCACGAATGAGCGGGCTACCGCTGTTGCCGCTACGCGACCTGGTGGGCGCAGCAGCAGCGCGGTTGTAATAACGCAGGGACCGCCGCCGCCAGGTCTGCAAAGGATTCCCACGCAGCAGCGTACCGCCACCATTGGGCGAGTTAAGAGCCGCACCAGTAAATGAGTAACGTCATCAATTTTGCCGGTACCCCGGTCGTTGCCTCAGGTAACAGCAGCGCCACGGTCGGCAGGGTCATTGCAACGGAGGCGGCTGTTGAGTTTCCGCAGCTGTCGTTAGGGTTGCAGGGGGTTGGTACCAAAATCATCTACCTGGACCCGTTGGGCAATATTCATAACCTGGCTGGCGGTTATGCTGGGCTTGAGGGCTGCCGGATTGCGACACAGGTGTATGGCGACCAGCAGTGGCCGTTCACGCAGGTCATGGTCAACAGCCCCTACATTATGGGGTCTTTAATCCAACGTCAGAACATTCCGGAGCGTAAGTTCAACTTCAGTATCATCATCGGCGGCAACCCGCCCATGACGGAATACCAGTACCGGTTGGCTGAGGACTATTGGTGGTCCGGCCAGGATGAGTCGAATGACGGCTGGATGGGTATTTACACCCGTTACTCTGGTTGGCGGTGGATTCCCGTCCGGCCGGAAGAGCCAACTAAGACGCCGCAGACGATGGACAACACCGCGTGGGGTAATAACGTGTCCCGGTGGGACATCACCTGGGTGGCGCAACGCCCGTATTTCACTAAACCGGCTAGGGCGGCAACTTTCCAATCAGCACAGTCAGGGAGCTACCAGGCTGCGCCTGCGAATTTGGCGACGGGTGTGACACCAGGGTTGCAGCATTTGGCTTACTTCTGGGGTAATTTGCCGCTGGCTAACGCGGGAGATTTGCCGAGTTATGTCACCTACTACGTTTCCTCTCCCGGTCAAGCTGTCGTGCAGGATAATTCCTCTGGCCGGTTGGTACCGTTGCCGGGAACGGTGTCGAGCGTCGGGACGTTTATGTGTGATACGGAACCTGGGCACCGTACTTTGACCGCCGCCAACGACCCCACCAGCAATCTAGTCTTCGATCTTGTACGACAGTCAACTGTGCTCAATTACTTCCTTGCCGCCGCCACTAGCGGCAGTAAGCCCCTGCAATTGCAGTTTCAAAACAGGTTCATATACGCCATACCGCCGCGTTCAGAGGTGACGTTGACGGTGGGGCACAGCGACCCGAATGGAGTTGTTGTGGCGGCTGTCCCGCAGCGGTATAAGAGGAGTCGCTGATGCCGCAGTTCCTCGACACCCTGGGGGTCATCCCCACGACTTCTCCCATCCAATTCGGCGCTGGTCCTGACTCGTTTTTGCAGACACCGGGGTCCAACGGCTCTGTACCGTCCCTGCTCAGTCAACCAGCGCAGGCCGCCAATTACCTCAATGGGGTCAGGCAAACAGCTATACAAGGCGCTGGCCTGGTACCGCTGGTCAGGATCGGTGACGGCAACCTTAGCAGCCTGTGGGAACTTGATGGGATCATCAAAAGCGAGGCAGAGGAGCTGCTAGAGGACAGCGGAAAGCTCATTGTGACCGTTGCCTGGGAGAACTGGATTCAAGACCTGCTGGTTAATGAAACTTTGCTGGTAGAAGATTTGCACATTATTGTGGACTGGGATCGGACCAACCCGAATTGGCGCACCCGGTGGGGTGGCAAAATTGTTGAAGTTCACATTAAGCAAGACGGAGATGGTAAGCACACCATCGAGTTGTCGGCTTTACACCACAGGGAACACGCGAAGCATTTGCTGGTTGCCGCCAACCCGATTTTCCCGCCGGAGATACAACTGCCGCGCATGTGGGTGATGCCCGGTCCTTGCCGTACTATTTTGGCGACGACGGCGCTCATTAACCTGGGTCGGCTTTTCGTTCCCGGTTGGTCCGGGATTGCCAGTGGTTTGGACCCCGCAGGGTGGCTCAATCCGCTTAACCCTGACGCGGTGCTAAACCTGCTGCCAACTGAGTGGCCGATACAGGTGGCGTTTGTGGACCCGGTACTCGACCAGTCTCGGTGGACATGTATTGGGACGACGTGGCAGAACTGGCACGATTCGTTCAAGGATTTACTGAGTGACAGTGGTGTCGCGATGAAGGCGTACACCTACTTGACCACTGACGCTGACAGCCCTAACACGGAGTTAGTAGACCTCGTCCAACTCATACCTGAATTGTTGGCGCAGATTCCGGGTATTTCCGTTGCGGGACTTGAAGCTGGGTTAGCTCGACTCTGTTCTCCGCAACGCAACTGCGTGGTTTTTGCTTTTGAAGACGTGAGCGGGGTGACGGGGCCGACTGGGACGATTGCTGACGGTTTGCTGTCCACCGTCGCCGTCACCTTAGATGACTTAATCACTCCGGTGTTGGTTAACGTCAAAACAGGTGACACCTATGATGCTGCCGGTGTCCTCAACGGACTTAGCGTTGAGGACTCTTCAGGTCTGGGGCAGACGTATCTGCTGGAGCAACTGCTGAATGTGGCCGTACCGCCGCCGAAGGTTATTTGGTGGGACGGGACTTTCAACGGCAGGTTGTCAGCTAACGTCACCTATCACAAAGGTTCCCCCAAAACGATTATGACCGGGGGTAAGAGTCCAGTAATTATTAATGAAGCGCAAACCTTTGCCATTAAATACGGGCTCAGTCAACTGCAAACTGTCATCACGGACGGTTTCATCCAAGAGTTTGGTGGTGCACCACAGGGTGCGGGACTCGACAATCTCTACCAGGGTCAGCTGGACAACGTATTGTTTGCGTGGGAGCGTTTCACAGACCCGATGCGTGCTTTATATGCTGGCGATTTGGCGTGGCAGGAGCATTTTGAGCGTGGCAGTGGCGCGGCTTACACGCTGGCTTCTGTGTTGACTTTGCGGAGCGGCAACTGGAAGACGAGGCCGTTCGCCGGTTTTGATGTCAGTACCTTGAACTGTTTCCCCTGGATTTATGGTGTTGACTACACGCTGGGTGACCGGGTGGGTTTTGAGCAGGACGGTGTCATCTACGTTGATAACATTTACACAGTAAAACATACTTGGGAGTGGGAAAAGCCGCTGACCATAGTCAATCGTATCGGTGAGGATAAGAAAAAAGCTGATCCGTTTGGGGCTGCCTTCAAAACCATCGCCACCCTCTACACTTTCATCAGCCAGCTGGCTGGTGAGGGTACTATCTTCCAAGGGTAAAGATGGACACAAACTTTCTAAACGGACAGGAATTTCCGCCGCAATTCGCTGGCAATGCGAAGCGGCGGCGGCAAGGCACGGCCCCGTTACTCCAGTTCGGGGATCGCGGGGAGTTAACCCCAAAGACAATCCAGCAAGCCAATTTGACGCCCGAGGAAGAAGAACGCGCCTACGAGATGCTCAAGGTGCAGGCCGCGTATTTGGAGATTTTTGATTGCCTATCGTACCCGGTGGACCCGGAGGGTCATGTCCATGACTTATCTGCACTGGGTCCGTCTAAGATCGCTATCGCGTGGACGCTTGCGCTCAATGGTTTTCGTAGCAGCGGTCCACGGTACATCAAAAAGCGTCAATTCGCTGCTCCTGGTGTGTACGCTGACGCGCACACTTGGGTTGATGTTCGGAGCGCGGATGACGCCAGCCAGGAGTTGACACCGGAAACCAAGGCTAATGACCCCAGGTTGCCGCCAGATACCCGTAGGCTGGCCGCTATGCGGGATAACGCGCCGCCTATGGAGATGCCGCCGCAGTGGCGGGTCACACCGACCGTCACTGTGGTAGATGAGCCGAGGAGTCGTCCGTGACCGCTCCTAGCGTGGGCACGATCCTGTACCTGGGGAGTTGCGCGGTTAAGATGGCTGTGTCGGCGGCAACGACTTACCCCGACACCCCTAACCAGTACACCGCGTCATTCAAGGTGATGAGTGATGTGGGTTTTACGTTGGATGCTGCGGCGGGGCCGCAGGGACCGGCAGGGCAGGGTCTGGTAGCCCTGCGGGAGCAGACCGACGAGAATGTGACGGCGGTCAGTGATTTGCCGACGCTGAGCAACACGACAGCGGATATCGGTAAGTATTACCTGATTGATGAATTGGACAGCGCCGGTCATATCCTGACGACGTGGTGCTACGTCTGGTGGGGCACCTACTACCGGCAAATCATGATGGGTACGGTCGGTCCACCTGGGTCGATGCCGGAAATCTCAATCGCCACTCAAACAATTACTCCTGGGCTGCCAGCGGCGGTGTCTACGTCGGGTGGGACATGGGCTCCCGGCTGGGACTTTGAATTTCCGAGCCCGGTTGGCGCTCCAGGTCCGAATTGTGAGTTAGGTTTCTTCCCGGACGTTAATGTGCTTGGTGGTTTGCCTGCGAACCCTTGTGTCCTTGCCTCATCGGGTGGGGTCACCGCTGACGGTTATGAAATCTGGACACCATTCAACATTGAGGCTTATCTGCCGAAAATGTTCTCAATGCCGATGTCACAATTCTCCGCCTACAGTGGTATCGCGCAGCAGGCCAACGTGGGTTCCTACACCCTCCCGCCGCAACCCTATCCGTGGACCCCCGTCGTGTGGGGCCACCTGTCAGCCGGTGGTTTCAACCTGTCCGGCAATCCCCTCATGGTGGGTGCCCAGGTGCTGCTGAGCGACAGCAGCTTGACTGATGACGGAATGTATGATGGTCAGCGCATTGGGCGCGGCATGGGTGCACGGCATGGCGTTGTCAACATTTCACCTCACTATTCAACTCCGAAAACGCCGTCGCGTAACATCAAACCCGCCAACGGCCTAGCGGTAATTCCTGCCAGTCCGTCTAATCTTGTTGCCACCGCCTCCTCAGCAGGTGGTTCACTCCCAGCGGCCACCTATTACTACGTTGTGACCGCCGTCAACGCGGATACGGAAACGCCGCCGTCTGCGGAGGTTGCGGTGACCACTAAGGGCACACACAGCAAGGTCACCTTGTCGTGGATCGGCCCCCCAGCTACCGGCTATAACATCTATCGCGGGACAAGCAGCGGTGCGGAAAGTGTGCTGGTACAGAGCGTGTCAGGTACCACTTTCAGTATCATTGATTCCGGTGGCGGGACAACCAACACGTCGCCACCCCCGCCAACCAAGGTCTACGTCAACCTCTATAACGACGGCCAGTACGGCTACTACACTTTTAATCCGACTATTAACCCCAACACCCTGCAATCCGCGCTCGACGCGCTCGTCGCCGCCATAGGCCACCCGGTCGCCACCATACAAGGGACAATCAGTCTGGTGCAGGGCCTTGTCGCTGGCGTACCGCAGGAAGTGCAGAACAGCTTGGATGCTATTGCGAGCCTGGTGACTGGGAACCCGGTGGTCAGCGCCGCAACGAACGTCGTCACAGAAGCGCTGAACGGGTTGAATGCCCAGGTCAATATTCTGGCAGGTAAACTGACCTCCATCCTGGGTTTCAGCGTTCCCAATTTGCTGTCGTCCATTGCCAGCAACCTGGCCTCTTTCTCTGCTACTGTGACCGCTGACCTGCAGAATAGTCTTGATGCTGTTGCTAATCAGATTGGCATACCGGGCATTTCTCACACCCCGTCGGAGCTTGCCAGTGTCCTCAACACCATCCAGCCGACCTTGCAGCAGTTGTCCGACGTACTCGGCGGCAACTGGATTCCCAACGTCGTAACATTATTCAATTCGTTTATCAGTTCTCCTGGCGCTACTATCACCACAGATATCAGGACGGCGCTGGACGCGGCGACCAGCGCCATCAATCAAGGTACTGGCCTCTCTCCGACTTCTGCCGTCGCAGCGCTCAACTTGTTCCAGCAAAACCTGGACGGGGTGGCTAACAAAATCGGTTTGACGGGTGCAAATAACACCATCAGCAGCGTCATGGTGGCGCTGGTACCGTGGATTAACGGTGCTGTCAGTACCGTCACTGGCCTGCAAACGAAGATAGATGCGCTCGCTAACTTCCTCGGACTCCCCGGCTTGGGTAACGCGGTATTGAGTGTGATTGATGCTTTACTGGCGTTAACGGGTAATATTTCCACCTACTACACCACGGATGCTCAGCTTTTCATTATGGTCGTACCGATGTTGGCTAATGTGACGCCGCAAACCTACGACACCTTCCCGTTGAGCTTCCCGTTCGTTTTTAAGGAATGATAGAGACATGACACTGCCTGCCAACTGGACTTCCGGTAGCATCTTCTCTTCTAGCAGCGAAAACGCTGTTGAAGCGGCGGTCAACAACCTGCAAATAGAGCCAGTTGCCGTACAGAACGCCAATTACACGGCTGCTGCCGGTCAACTGATCCCGGTCAATGCTACTGCTGGCGCGGTAACCGTCACCCTTCCGAATGCGCCAGCGGATGAAGCCCAGATCGTTGTGAAGAAAATTGACTCCTCTGCTTACGCCGTGACAGTGCAGACACAGGGCAGCGACAAGTTTAACTCTGTTGGCGACGGGACGCAGTTGTCGCTTGTCCTCCAATATCAAACGCTGCACCTACTGTATTCCGCATCAGCGGCGGTGTGGTATGTAGTCAGCACGGACGCGCCACTGACCGCAACTGATAGCCGATACGTCCAGGTTGGCGGCGCTTTAGGGACACCCACCAGTGGAACCCTGACTAATTGCACATTCCCCACTATCAGCGTGGCGAATGGCGGTACCGGTACGACGACGTTGACCGGCCTTGTCAAAGGAACTGGAACGACCCCGATGACCGCAGCTGTCGCGGGTACCGACTATCTTGTACCCGGTGGCGCTTTGGGTACGCCGTCCAGCGGTACGTTGACGAATGCAACAGGACTACCGTTATCCGGCCTGCTGTCGTCGGCGTATTCCACAACGCCCACTTCTTCTACGTTAGCTGAGTGGGATTCCAACAAGAATCTTTCAGCCAATGCGCTCCTCCCGGCGCAAACGTCAACGGCGGTGGCATCCGCAAACACCGTCACATTGACCATTGCAAGCAGTCAGACTCAGATTTTTACTGGTAGCGGCGGGTTTGTTCAGACAGTGAAATTGCCGACGACCAGCATCAACGCCGGTTACGCATATACCATCTCAAACGGTCAGACTGGTACCGGCACGGTTGTTGTTCAGTCATCCAACGCGACTACAATTACAACTCTGTTGGTCGGTCAGACCGCGACATTCGTCGCGGCCACCGCTACTCCGACGACCCCCGCCAACTGGCTCCTGGCTTTCAATTCATCGGTCCCTGTGCCCGCAGTTAACCTGCCAAACGGAATAACGAACTTCAACACTGCTGTGCAGTCTCAGGCTTGTGTGGCGAATACCAAGTATTACGTCACGTCATCAAACTTGGCGCTGCCGTCTAACCCATTGAGCGGTACTTATGGTTTGACCGCAAACAAGAGCACATTCATTTGGGACATTGCCATGAACAAGGACCAGCCGAGTACGGGTGGCACCTTCAGCATCATCCTGTTTAGGGGCACTAACGGTAACGCTACCGACACCGCTGATGTAACTCAGCCGCTCGGTACGTTAACAAACGTGGCCGACAACATGACCTTGGAAGTTCAGATCACGGTCACAAGTACGGCCAGTGGTTCTAGCTCCTATTTTTACTCCGTGGTCACGACACACCTGGCTGCGTCCGGTACTGGTTTTGGGTTGACTACGGGCGGTACCGGTGCCTCTCACTTCAGTGGGACAGTCGGTTCCCTGACGTTTGCGGCCGGAACCACTTTTGGGATCGGTTTTGTGTCCACTGGTACACCCACAGTGGGTATACCTCAGGTTCAGTCTTCTACCTTCAACATCTACTAAACTAGCGCAGGACGGGAGGAGGTCGGATGACCCAGCCAGCGGTCGGTGACACGACCTTCCTAAACGACTACTTTATCAACACCCGCGTGTATGGGGTTGTGACGCAAGGACCACCTGAGTTCTTGGCGACGTATGAAATCCAGGGCGACCAGGGTTCTCTGCTCATTGCGGTGGCCGTGGGACCAGAGGGTCCACCTGGGCAAAACATGTTTGCCATGACGTTGCAGAATGACAGCATTGACAGCGTGTCGAATCTGCCTAAAACTTTGCAGAACAGTAGCGCGGACATCGGCAAATACTGGGTGATTGACGACATTGATGCCAATGGTGACATCATCGGTAGTTCTATTTATGTGTGGTACGGGACAACATTCAAGCGTTTGACCTTGGGGAGTCCCGGCCCACAGGGTCCGGTTCCGGTCATCACACCGCAGCTTAACGTACTGCCACCGAATCAGAGTAACAGTGTCACGCAGACCGGTAATGCGTGGACACCGACCCTCACGTTCAATATTTCCGCGCCTGCGGGACCGCAGGGTCCAGCCGCCGCGCTGGCTTTGTGTCCTGACGTTGATTTTACGACTGCGCCGCCGCAGGCCGGGGATGTGTTGGGTTTTACCGGCAGTTACCAGAATGGGTTGCTGTCGCCACCATCAGGCCTACTCGGAATTGTGAGTAGCACAGGTGGTACTTTAGCTGCTGGTACCTACTACTATGTGGTGACCAGCGTCAACAGCAACGGTGAAACGACAGCGTCCAATGAAATAGCTGTGACGACAACCGGCAGTACGTCCAAAGTCACGCTTCATTGGAATGCTGGTGGACGCGGCAACTTTAGCCCTACTGCCTACCACATTTACCGTGGTACCACAGCCGGTGGCGAAAACTCTCAGGTAGCGTCTGTTTCAGCTCCCGCCGCTGGTGTCAGTCCTACCTTTATCGACACAGGTGGCTCCGGTACCGGTGGCGGCATCCCACCATCAGTCAACACTGCAACAATCAGCCTTCCGGTGTGGACACCGGTTTCCATTTCTCAACTGATGCCCTCCCCGTACTCCATGCCAGAGGCATCCTTCACGCACTTCTCAGGCATCTCTCAGATGGCACCAATCGGCAGCTTCTCGATACCGCCGCAGTCATTTGACTGGACACCAATCGTGTGGGGTCACATCGGCGCATTCGGTATCGAGTTAAGTACCAACCCGCTGATGATTGGGTGTGAAGTCCTGCTAGGCGACCCAGGCTCGGGTCAACAAATCGCACGCGGCTTCGGTAACAGTCTTGGCGAAGTGAACATCATGCCGCACTACAGCACACCAAATCAGACCGGAGCCGCAATCACGCCGTACAACGGTACCGCTGTCGTTCCAGCACATCACAGCAATCCGGCGCAAGGGACCATCTACGTCAACCTTTACAACGACGGACAGATCGGGTTGTACTCGTTTCATCCCACTGACGCGCAAATCTTCATCATGCTGGTCCCGGTGTAGCCGTGGCAGGCGCAATTGACATTAAATCCGGCAGTAACTCCCTGTCCGGTGCTAACCTGTTTTACGCTGACAAAAACCCCCTCAATCAACTTTTCCAGGGGGTTGATGATGTTCTGGGACATCAAGCTCACAGCGCCGGACAGGCGTTTCTGGACTACGTTCACCAAATCGTCCAGGAGCTCATTAAGGCGATTGTTGGGTTGCCGTCTGAAATTCTGCAGGGTGTACTCTCGACCATTGCGCCGCTGCTGCACGATGTCAGCACGTATTTCGGCAACGTCGAAGCGTTCCTCGGTGGTATCAATCCCTTGTCGGCTTTATTCGACGCAACGACAGAGGCTGAGAATTATTTTCAAAATGTGTTACTGGCAACCGGCGCTGGTGCTGATTTAGTTGCTGCCGCTAATCTAGGTCAGCAAATTGTCAATGAAGTTGTCAACACCATCAATAATCTAGTACCGACGACGCCGCCCGTAACGTATGCGCTTAGTGATCTGCAAACCGCTTTAAAGAACATTCCTGCGAACTTCGTCAAAGACGTGCTCGGCGGGAGTAATCTAGGGGCTGATGTTCAGCAGATTGTCACTAATATAAACACTGCTCTCAATTATACGGATTCGATAACTCACGCGGTGCTGACCGACGTGGGCTCTCTTGAGAAGGCGCTGCAAAGTATTCCGAACGTCAACTTGCAGTCGATTCTTAGCGGTGAAAGCCTGGGTAATGATGTGCAGGCACACGCCAACGCGTTCGTTAACTATATTTCCAGTGAATCCCAGGCCACCGTCACTAACATTCAGACGCACTGGAACAGCTTCGTCAGCAATTTTCTCGGCTTCACTCAGTCGTCATCTGGTACTCCACCACCGCCACCAGCACAGTCCGTCAACTATGTTGCGCAAACGCAGCAAACATTCAACACGCAACAAGCGCAGAATAAACAGATCGCCAACAATGTTGATCCGACCTTAGACCCGGTTTTTCATCTTTCAACAATTGCTACGACCCTCTCTACCAACAGCGTTACTCAGTCAGCGTCAACTATTGGTTTTATATCAATTCCAGACATCTCAGCTACAAAAGATGAAATTGCTTGGCTGGGAAATTTCGGCAGCACTGGAACTGTCACCGGCTTCTACCTGACCGTTTACGCTCTTAATACCAAGACCGGCGTTATGACGTGGCTGTATTCGTCACCGAACCTCATGTATTACACGTCCGCGCTTTTTAGCGGAGTTGCTGTATCTGGCAGTGCAGTGTGGAATTATTTTCAGTTTCCAAACACGACGACCGTGTCAAGCGGCATCACCACTGTCACCGGGTGCGCTTTGCAGAACATCTCTTTAGGTAACGCAACGGGCGGAACTTTTACTCTGACGCTCGGTAGTGCGACTACCTCTGCGATTGCCTACAATGCCCCGGCGTCTGGTACCGGTTCCGTTCAGGCAGCATTGTCGGCTTTGAGCAGCGTCGGCAGCGGTAACGTCGTGGTGCAGGGTAATGCTGGTGGTCCTTACCTCGTCACATTCACTAATAGTCTGGCTGGCAGCGCTGAACCTCTGCTGACGGTAAACGCTGCGTCTCTGATGGGAGGTGCACCCCAGGTGACGCCGTTCATCAATGTTTCCCAAGGCCAGGTTTATGCTGTTGAACTGGCCGTAACTGGCAGTGGTAGTTATAACCTCGTCGGCCAGACCAGTCTGATCCCGCAGATTGGCGGGTCCATCTATCCGAAAGCGCTCGGGGCTGCGCGGACCAGTGTAAGTCCAACATTCGATACTAGCGGCGCTGGTTCTACATTGAACGTCACAACTGCGGTGACTTCGTGGAGTACTTCATGGTCACACACGGTGGGAAGTTCCGCGTCGTCGGCGCTAGTCGTATATTTTGCACGTAACGGTGGTACAAGTAATAACCACGCTGGGGTTAACGTCTATGCCGTTGACTCCAATACGGGATTGACCTACAACCTCGCTTTTTTAATTTCAGAGGCCTTCAACAACTCTAATGCTAATGGCGTGATTGAAGTGTTTGGGACAGTAGGTATTCCTGCTGGAACTTACACCCTATACATGTCGGCCAGCTTGTCGACATCAATCTACGTTGCTTACGTCAACTCTTTTAGCTATCTCAATGTGGCGTCCATGACCTCATCTGGCAGTTACGGCGCATCGACGTCTCCAAGTCAAACTGTCACGTCGGCTGTCGGTCATCTTGTTTCCAACTGTTTAGCCGCGCAAGCCACTGGGTCTACGGAGGCTTTGAGCGCTTATTCAGCGTCTTCTTCTCACGCCAGCCAGGACATTCTTAACTCGACGCTCGGGTTCAAATTTCCGTTGGCAATCGGAGACTTTGCTGGTGCAGCCAGCGTGACTTTCTCCGCAACAAATTCTACTTCTGCAAACTGGGCATCAGCGGCGGTTGATCTCGTCGGACTTGTTCCAGCTTTCACTTCGTTCCCCACCTACAGCGGGGTCGGCAGCGGCTACAGTCACACAACATCTGCCAGCAGCGTGACTGGAACATGGAGGCACACGGCGAACGCAGGTGACTGCGTAATCGTTGCCGTTAGCGTCATGGTATACCCCAATAGCGCCTCCTACACTGCCTATACGCGAAGTGTGACCTACGGCGGCGTAGCCATGACCTCTCTTGGCGCAACGAACTACACCAGCACTACGCAGGGGTTTACTGAATATTTTTATTTGAATGCGGTGACGGGTGGTTCTCAGACGGTTTCTCTGACCATTTCGGGAACGACGAATATTACTCTGGTGCAGGCAAATTCTGTGAGCTACAGCAATGTCGGCGGTGTAGGTGCAGCCCAGGTTTTGACTGGTTCGACTAGTGGCGTATTTAGCAATAGTTACACTGTTGCCACCACCGCTGCGCTGTACGTGTCAATACAGTCTGTCATCAACGGCAGCGTCACGACAGCGACAATCACGAACTTTTCTCAGGCCGGGAGTTCGACTGAGCCGGTTGCTAACGTCGTGGCAGTTAGCCGTTATAACGCGTCAGTAATCAGCGGTACCACCAACAGCGCCGCAATACTCATTGGTGACTGCACTTCTGCCAGTACCGCACTGTATACCGCAGCAGCCGTTACGCCGTCAACAACTCAAGATGCTACGGCGGTAGTCATCCCGCTGTATCCCGCTATTTCCAATCTCGGCGGTAGCGTTATTTCAAGTATCGCTAGTTCGGCAACACTCGGTGCGTATTATTCGCAGACAACACCCTGGTTCGGACTGAGTGGAGAAGCAAACGCAACTTCGTACCCGCCGTTGCTGACGACTTTCACGGCAAACACTTTAGGTTTTGTACCTCCAACCTGGGCTAACAGCATTGATATCGCCGTTTTCGGAGCTGGCGCTGGGGGTTACCAGGGCAGCAATAACGGTGACTACAGCGGCGGCGGCGGCGGCGCTGGTGTCTGCACTACAACTACCTGTACCAAAGCTCAATTTGGAGGTACCTGGCCTTCGCTGACCATCAAAGTCGGCGCGGGCGGCAGTGGCGCCCCATATAGCACCACCAATCAGGGGGTTCCCTACACTGGGACGCCGCCGACCGGTGGCGGAGGTAGTCAAGTGTTGAACGGCGCGACGAGCTTATGTGCTGCCAGTGGCGGTACGATCAATGCAACGGGACAGATAGCGGGGTATTGGTCATCCCAAGCAAGTGGACAATCCGAAAGCAACAAGAGCTACAATGGGACCACTTACTACGGGGGCGCTGGCGGCCAGTCCATATCGGCTAGCGGAAGCGTTCCCGGTGGCGGTGGCGCTGGCGGTGGGGAAGGAAGCGGGAATGGCGGTAGCGGCGGCGGCGGCGCGGTCTACATACTCGCCTACCAGTAACCAATAGGAAGATTATGACTACGAACCTCCTGATGCCCAACAACGCTGATCCAATTACCGGTTTGACTATTGCTCTCATTGGTTGGCAGTTGACAGCAGCGACTGCGATGGACGCGTTCACAGGCTGCAATTTTATTCATCAATTGGGTTACATCAGTACGCTAGTTGATGACGTTGATCCAACCGCGAATCCACCTATCTGGCGTTTGACGATTGATCGTCCCGGCGATGTTCCCATCGTTATTGCCGATACAGATTGGTTGGTCTGCGACGGTCACCATGCGTGGGGGATACCGCAGGCAACAGTGAACTCTGAATACGCAGTAACGGCCTATACCCTGCCGAGTTCTGGCTAAGCCCGATGTTATGTTGCGTATGTCTGCTGGATGATATTGATATCAAAGCTGTCTGCTACGTGCAGGGAACTTCGGTGTGCAGGAGTCATGCAATAGCACTTGGCAAGCTCGACCTCGCCGGTCGTCTGCAAGCCGTTTATAAGCTCTTGCAGTCTCAAGCCAGCGGCGCCTGAGCTTTCTTGTCGAATTTAATTTGAAAAATCCTTGAGCTACTAAGCCCAGTAGCGGCCATAATTGGCCCCACAAGGACGCCTTCTCTGCAAGCGCCTCGGATGGCGTGACCTAATTCTGTTTCTGTCTGCTTGGCGAGTTCTCGTCGTTCTGCCAGTTTTCTGCTTATGGTTGACAGGGCTGTGACCCACCTGTCGGTGACGTGCTGGTCTGGTGCTGCTCTCCTAGCCATACTTTAAGTATACCGGAGTGGCAATAAAGGGTGGTAGTGTGGGGTTGTGGTCGGCAAAGGGTCGGCCAGTGGAAAGGCTGGTTTAGCAATGCCCAATGTTGTTGCACGGATGGGACCGCTGGCGGGTAGAGTGGAGCCGTCAGATGGCACAGGCCGACTTAGGAGCATAATGTCTACGGTCCCGCGTAATGTATCGAAAGATTTGCCCGCAATGACTGGAGCCGAGTTGCAGTCGATGCGGGAGTATTTGGGGTTGTCGATTGACTGGTTGGCCGAGCAGCTGACGTTGAATAAGCGGCGCATGTTGCGGATGGAAGAGGGTAAGGAGCGCATACCGACAGTGTTGGTGTCGCTCATTGACGACATTTATGAGGAAACTAACCAGATGGTTGATGAGTTGTCTGGTCATTACCGTCGTAAGGTTAAGGCCACGCAGAATGATGTGGTGGTGGCGACGTACCGGACTGATCGGGAGTATGACGCTGCTGGCGGCAAGTATCCCAGTAGGTGGCACAGGATGGTTATGGCGCGGGTGGCGCACGCTGTACCGGGTCTAGTTATTACCCACGCTGTTGCGGAGGCTGACGCAGAAGCGTTGTAGGCAGGGTATGTTGCTGGGTTGCCCTGTGGTTGGGTTGGTGCAGATTTCTGTGGGTATTGCCCCGCATCGTGGACATACGTTTTGTACGGCATCTCGGTATGCGGCGGGCCAGCGTCGTTGCAGCGTTCCCACCACTTCTGTATATGCGTGACTGTGCATGTATTAAGTATGTGATAGATTGCGCCTAGACGCAAATACCAGCGTGGCGGCTTTAAGGAATACCGACAGCGCGATAACCTAGCAGCGAATCAACTACAGGAGAATCGAACGTATGAGTGGCATCAAATTCGTCGGACAGCAGGATGTTCCCGTAGACGACCTCAAGCCGCATCCTGATAATCCGAACCGTGGCAGTGTGGACGACCTACAAACCTCGCTGGAGCAGTTTGGACAGTTCAGGTCCATCGTCGCCACCAAGGATTTGACTATTCTCGCTGGTCACCACCTGTGGCAAGCGGCTAAGGAGTTGGGTTACAAGACCATGCGGGTGGATATTTTGGATGTTGACGACAAAACGGGTCGTAAAATCATGCTGGCCGACAACAGGCTGGCCGATCTGGGTATGGGACCGGACCTGGACTTGCTGCTTAAAAACCTGGAAGAGCTTCATGGTGACATCGCAGGGACCGGTTTTGATGAGGAATACCTGCGGATGCTGGAAGATGCCATCCAGGGTCCACCCGACCTTGAGGAATTGGAGCGGGAGGTCGACGAAAAGCCACCAAGCCCCACGGACTTCTTCAAGCGCATCACCCTACTGGTAGACCCTAGAGAGCAGACAAGGTGGGAGCGGCACCGCGCTATGTTCCCCGACGACAATGAGGCTTTCCGGTATCTACTGGTCAAGAACGTTCAGGATTCGGAAGCAGGGGACGACGGCTAGGTGGGTAAACCGAGCGTCCGCGGGAGGTCAACGATCCCGCCACCGAAAAATGTCCTGTGCTCTTTTTTTTACTACAAAAAAGCGGATATGGAAAAGATAGCGCCCTGCCGCGTGATCGCGGATTCAGGAGCGTTCTCAGCTAAGCAAAATACGGAAACTTACCAGTTTGGTAACGCCGTCACTACGAAGGCGTTGGTTGCCTGGACCAAGAAGTGGGAACATTTGCTGTGCTGGGTGGCGTGTATTGACGTTGCGAGTGCTGAGCAAACGAAAATAAATTGGGATCGGATGTGTCAGAGCGGTTTGCAGGCTGTTTCTACTCTGCATGTTGGTGACCATCCCAGTACGATGGACTGGTATGCGGAACGCGGGGTAGACTTTCTCGGTTTGGGTGGTATGGCGGGGAGTTATATTTCCGATAACGCTAAGATGCGCTGGATGATTGACTGCTTCAAATATGCGCGGGAAAACCACCCCGACATGCGCTTTCATGGTTGGGGTATCACGCACGCGAAATTCCTGCGGTTACCGTTCTTTTCAGTGGATTCTTCCGGCTGGGGCAGTAGCTATCGGTATGGCCGCATTTCTTTGCGGAACCCGCTGACGGGAGAAACGCTGCCGTGCGTACTGGACGGTAAGTCTATCTATGACGCTAAGAACAAAAAACTCCGAGAGTTACTGATAGAGCATTACGGTGTCAGTCCTAGCGAGATTGCTAAGGCTGGTCCCGCTAACCGGGTGTTGTTAGTCAAGCTATCTGCCTTGTCGGCCTCTGTGCAGGAACAGGAGTGGCGTAAGACGTTTCGAAAGCAACCCATTTACCCACCCTCTTGGGGCAGACTCAAAGGTTGGACGTTGGGTGACGGTCCTAATCAGCATTTGGCTTTAAGTGGTTGCGGCGCGGGGATCAGGGAGCGTAAAGCCTTCGCTGAATTCGACTATGGTCCACATATGCACCTGGTTGACGGATTTCCACCCCACTTGCGGGTGGTGGCTGAATTGAATGGCGCAGAACACCCCGAGGAGCTTGTATGAGTACAATTTCTGTGAGAACGCACTTTGCCGCTGGTCACAGGATTTTAGGTTTGGTCGGCGCTGGCGCTAAGTGTAGGAACATACATGGTCACACCTTCCATGTGACATGGACGTTTGAGCAGAGCAAAGACAACTTCAGCCTGGAGTTCGGTACGCTCAAGCAGGCGTTGCGCGGCGTCATCAAGGACAATTTCGATCACTCTTTCATCGTTGACCAGGATGACCCGTTTTCGGAATACCTGCGGTTGGAGAGTCTGAAGCACTACGTTTTGGCCGGTAAACCGACGACTGAGGCCATTGCGGAGGAGATTGCCAACCTGTCTGCCGCTAGCCTTAAAGCGGTGACCAAGCATGTTGTGATGCGCCGGGTGGCGTTGGAAGAAGGACCGAACAATGTGGCGACGTGGGAAGATGACTAGTGCTGTCGCTCTCGGAGGTCTTTGTCAGTCACCAGGGTGAGGGTCCGCGCTCTGGCAGACTGTGTACGTTCATCAGGCTCGGTGGTTGTAATTTGTCTTGTTCCTGGTGTGACACCCCCTATACCTGGGACGCTAAGCGCTTTGATTTGCGGCAGGAATTGAAAAGGGTCAAAGCTGAGGACATTATGGCGCTTGTTCCCGGTGACGTTGATGAGGTTGTCATTACTGGTGGTGAGCCGCTGATGCACCAAAAGACAGCCGACTGGGAGATGCTTTTACGGTTACTGAACCGCGCCGACAAGTACATATGCGTGGAAACTAATGGAACGATTGCGCCTACGCCGGTCACGCAAACCTACGTCCGACACTACTCAATTTCTCCTAAGCTCCCTAACGCGGGTACCCACAAGAAAGGCCAGAGTCCGGTCATGGCGGTGTGGCCTAACAGGCTGCGGCATGACGGAACCTGCCTGAAATTCGTGGTTAAAGACGAGTCAGAGGTTAGAGTAGCTGCCGAATTGGCTGACAGTTTGGGTTGGCAGCGCCGTAACGTGTGGATGATGCCGGAAGGAAGATTTAAGGAATTCCTCCTCGACAGGTGGCCGGAGATTTGTGATGAAGCTAAGGCGCAGCGCGTCAATGTGACGATGCGCCTGCATGTCCTGGCCTACGGTGACACAAGAGGGACGTAATGGACAAGGTTGAGGCGGCGGTCACCGACCTACTGGCCGCGCTGGGATTTCCTGCTGACGAGCATTTACGGGACACGCCCCGCAGGGTTGCTCGCGCTTGGCGGGACCAAACGTGGGGCTATGAGGAGGAGCCGGGTCACCACCTACGCAGAACATTCCCAGCGCCGGACGACGCGGGACTCATTGTTCAGGCTGGTATCGACGTGCAGAGCATCTGCGCTCATCATTTGCTGCCGTTCGGGGGCCGCGCCACCGTTGCGTACAGGCCCCGGCCGGGTGCACCCATCGTCGGGTTGTCTAAGCTGGCGCGTTTGGTCTACGGGTATGCTGCGCGGCTGCAAGTACAGGAGCGGATTGGGAATCAAGTGACGGCGGCGTTAATGGACGAATTGAATCCAGTCGGCGCGGTTTGTCTAATAACGGCTAGCCATGACTGCATGAGATTGCGCGGCGTGAGAAGTCCCAGGACAGAGACTACGACAGAATCGGTCGGCGGGTTACTCGCAATCAGCGACATCAACTTGGCTCGGCAGCTGCATGTGCAGGGAGCCACGCTGCTGTGAATGTTTTGTCAGCGCCGCAAATGGCGCGACGTTACGAGATTCCACTGCGAACAATACAGGCGGCGTGTAAGACCGGTACGTTGTTGGCGCAGAAGTTTGGCAGGGTATGGATGATTGAGGATCAGGAAGCCGCGAAATTCGCGGCTAATCATCGCAAGGTCCAGCGCCTACGTCTTTCATAAACACTGACTGTGTCGTGGATACCGGGCCACCTGACGGGTCGGTGTTCCGCAACAAGGTTCCACTGCTGCAACTCCGTAAACATTGCGTCGTTGCCGGTACACCCGCCCTGTTCCTCACCTATGTAAATGATGCGGTGTCCTGCGTATTTTTTGACCGCATTGTATCCGTCATCTGTCTTGTACGGCGGCCAGGACAGCAGTAGCGTGCTTTCTGGGTGCTGCTGGACTGACCGCGTGCAGTTGCGCCGCGTCACAAATGTGTGTGGTTCATGACTATGCCAGTGATTTTTGGGGTACGGGTTGCGGTCATAGGAATAAACGACGACACCGGCCTGTTGCAGTAGGTATCCCCACCAACCAGTTCCCGCCATAGGGTCTACGACGCTGCTGTGGGCATTGTTGACAACGAAATCCACGGTGGCCGGGTCTGTGATTGTCCAACTGTATTTTTTGCTGAACAAGTCTCTTGCAGGCATGACCCGACACAGGGAGTCAACGCTGTACCCATTTATTCCACCGCTGGTGTCCAAGTCCTCAAATAACGGTTGCAGTTGCTCCCAAAACCGGTTAGTCACCCGGCAGAACTTCAAACGGGTCGGTACCCAGCAGGATTAAAGCGCTGGCGTTGTCGTCCCAATCCACAGCGTACTGGTCAAAGGAGCCGACCCAGTTGACCGTACCCTCAGTCCCTACGGGTATTGGGTTAGGTTCTTCAGGCAGTGGACCCGTAATGCGTATCCGGTCGCCTACCTGGCATCTCGGTACCCAGTTTTCCATGACAGTCCTTTCTTCTGTGCAGGCCTGGTGCCCGCAGCTGACCTTCTTTTATTGGGTGGGACCACTTGGTCGCTAATGAATGACGTAATGCCGTTCAGTCTTTGCAGGGGTATCGACTCAGGGTTGTCGCCGTGGCGCAGCGACAGACCCCTCCTGTAAGCCATGTTGGGATGGTCGGTGATGTAACCGTGACAAGACCTGCATAGGTGGAGGATGTTGGCGGGAGTCCACTGACCGCCGACTCCGCGAGAAATCCTGTGGTGCATGTCCGTGGCCTTAGCGCGTCCGCAACATTCGCAAATGCCACACGACCTCCCCGCCACTGCCTTCCTGGTCGTGTACTCATCCCACTCGTAGTAGAACTTCCCCGACATCTCGCAAGTTTTTCTGGTCTTTGGGACCGGGTGTGGCAGGATTTCATTCTCGATATCTACGTCAATTAGCTCAAAGCAGCCGGGACAAACGATCACAGGCTTCACCCTTTTTCGGGACGACGTGTGGAGTGGTGTGTTGCACTCCACGTTAGCCGGTCCTGGTGCTTGTCGACAACAAAGGTCGATAGGCATCGTTTTTCCCCTGTCGGTCCTGGTACTTAGTCATTATATGACAGGCGGCTGGCTATTCACCATAGCGACACGGCGGTAGCTCCGGTTTGACATTAACCCCCATCCTGCTAGGGTCTTCACCCATGATTAAAAGACTAGCTATGTCAGTGTCACCCGTTGTTGTTCTGGGCGTTATGTTGGCTCCCGCTGCGAGCGCAGACCCTAACTGGGATGCCATTGCACAGTGTGAGAGTGGCGGAAACTGGGCAATCAACACCGGCAACGGGTTCTATGGCGGTTTACAGTTCACCCTGTCAACGTGGTACGCCAACGGTGGGACGGGGATGCCCAACCAGGCCAGCAGGCAAGAGCAAATCAGGGTCGCAGAGAATGTCCTGCATACTCAAGGTATCGGCGCTTGGCCGGTTTGCGGCAAACGCGGCTAGTACAATTTTTTGATGCAAGAAATCTGGCGTTCCATAGTTGATTGTCCTGGCTATGAAGTTAGCAATCGCGGCCGCGTCAGGTCAATTAACCGTGTCGGAGTAGATGGTCGTAGGGTACACGGACGTATCCTGACGGGTAGTCTTAGTGGGTCCACTGGTGCGCGCTTAACGGTCCGTCTTCATAGGCCAGACGGTACGGTCGCCAAGCGCTACATCCACAGCCTGGTACTTGAAGCCTTTATTGGTCCCAGGCCGCGTGGTTGCGTTGCTCGACATATCAACGATGATGGTATGAATAATGCCTTGTCGAACTTACGGTGGGGCACTAAATCTCAGAACGGCTATGACGCGGTCGCCAACGGACGGCATGGAAACTCTACTAAGACCACCTGTCCTCGTGGTCACGCCTTAGCTGTACGGTGGGGAGAAAGCGGTGGTAGGCGGTGTCGAGAGTGCCAGCAGCAGCGGCAGGTGCTGCGGAGAAATAAAAAGAAACGCTCAATTGAGAAGAAAAAATCAACCGGGATGCTGGAATAATATTGGTATGACAAACGGCGACGGTGATGCTCTGACGGACCCCGTTAAAATAGCGGAGACATGCAGTGAGCTAGAAATGATGGCCCGTCCGCTGTGTGTACGGTGTAACACCCGACCAGCAGAGAGAATCGTGCGGCTTCACAGCGTCGTTACGCCTGGTGGGAACGTATGGTTGATGTGTCGTCATTGTGGACAGAAAACCCTGGACACTATTTGTGTGGAGTTAGCGAACGCCGCATTCTGTACCAGCGGACCCCTTGTTTGTCACTGTTGTCAACAGATTGTCAACAGCGTGTATGACGTTTTTAGTATGGAGAAGCTATGACTGACGATGACGTAAACTTCACCAGCGACATGATCTACTTCCGCGCGCTGGCAGAAGATGTGTATTTTAGGGTCGAGTACGGCGATGCCGTAGAACCTTTTCCAACTTACCTGTCTGATGACTTGCGTAACATGCGGTTAGCTTTGCCTGATCCAATGACATGACGCAGCCGCTATTTACCGATGAGGGCGAGGAGTACTACGCCGCCGCTTATGCCCATAACCGACCTTTCGCCACGCCCGGTCCATATAACACAACCCTGACACCAGACCAGGAAAAAAACTTTCGCGCCTGGGTTGCTACGAGGAAGGTTCCATTCGATCCCGACGCAAGTGTCATCGACTATGATATGCGTGGGTTTTGGCGCGATGACCCGTCAGAGGCACGCAAGTGGCGACGTGGCGAGCATTTCCCAGATACTTACAAAACACCGTATGACACGACCTTTAGTAACGAGTCTAAGTACGCAACCAAAGACAATCCATTCAAGTGGGATGGTGACGGACCGGACGCGCACCTTGTCGATCAGCGTAACGGCCAGGTTATCTTCGCGCCACCACAGGATGACCGGCCAGCAAAAAAACCATCATCATTTTCCTCTGAGTCCGGTTACGGTACCCGCTGGTGGTTAGACGTGGTTCACAGAAACGGTCAGACTAGCCGAGCTCAACTTCATATGGTTAGCACTGGTAACGGAGAAACACATTGGGAACTAGTGACACCACTGTCACCGGGTGACCGATTGAAGATAAGCGGACGCGGCACTATGAGCATCGACCGCAGCTAGGACCGTTTTTCTCGGCGCGCGTCCCATTCTTGTCGGTGGCCGCTGGTAGGTTTCTGTCTAGTACAACGGCAAACGGTCGTCACCGGGATTCGGGAAGGTTGCATCATGTTCAAAACGCAAACATTTATCCACGGAGAACCCGGATTTATAGCGCCGGGAAGCGAAGAACATGCCCAGTATATCAGTCCCAGCAAAGTCGCCTCAATCTGTGGCGTCAGCCGCTGGGAAAGCGCCTACACGCTGTGGCATCGGATGAAAAATCTGATCCCACCGAAATCTCACGTCGACATTTTTGACACTGGCATCGCTATGGAATTGGCGATGGCAGAGTTATGGAAGTTGCGAAACCCAGGATGGCGTGTATCCCGCGGAGAAGTCCAGTATGTGACCGATGAGTTCGATTTCCCCGCGCTGGCGACCATTGACCGCCGCGTCAGCAAAGGCAGGGCAAAACATATTTTGGAGATGAAGATTGCGCGTGACCTTGAGGGGTGGGGTGACCCTGACCTGTCAGGGGATGCGCCAGCGGACTACGTCCTGCAAGTAATCTGCCAGCAACTATTCACAGGTCTGCGTGCACCGGCCAATCTTATGGTTCTGGGTCCGTTTTTCACAGAGCGTGTCTACACCGTTGATTTTGATGTAGATGTCAGCAATTGGGTGATACATGAATGTACCAAGTTCTACAAGTCGCTGTCGGGTAGTCATGCCCCGGAACTTGATGACAGTGTGTCCACGTATCGTACGGTCAGGCAACTTCACACCAGTATCAACGGGTCCGTCGTTGAGATACCGGAGGAGCTGGCGACAGAGGTAAATAGCTTACGGCGGCAAATAGAGCCGCTGGAGTCCAGGCTGCGGGGCTGCCGGTCCCAACTCCTGGAATTGATGGGTGATGCCCAGTACGCCGAAGTCAATGGAGAAAGGATTGCAAGACGCCAACCCAATAGGAGTGGCGGCGTGTCACTGGTGATGGTCTAACTAGGGAAAGGAAAGCAAGACATGAACGAAATTAGAGAATACAACGAACCGGTCCTGGACAGCCTGGGACCGCCAGATGATGTGTTTATTACACAGCCGACAACCGGCGCATTGCAGCGCATGGAGGCAGAAGCACGAGCAATGAAGACGGCGTACACCATCGCCAGCAGTTTAAGTAAGACTGAGATGGTACCGGAGGCATACCAGGCCGGTAAGCATGGTGAAAGCGCCGCCTACAACCTCTGTGCAGCAATCATGTATGGCGCAGAATTGGGTTTGTCTGCCGTCCAGTCCGCGCAGAACATCTTCATTGTGCGGGGCAAACCGGCTATTTACAGCGTCACAATGGCAGCAGTCATTCGGCGCGCCGGTTTTGTCATTGAGGAGGTAGAAGCGACAGATGAAAAGGTTGTGTGGAAAGGACTGCGCGACGGCGCGTGGGCCTTTTCAGAATGGACAATCGGTCGCGCTAAACTCGCCGGTTACACATCAAATAAACTGTATGAGACAAACCCCAAAGCAATGCTAAGGGCTAAATGTATTGCGGAATTGGCGCGTATAAAATTCCAAGACTGCATTACCGGTCTAGCGCATAGCATTGAGGAATTGCAGTTGGAAAACGTCACGGTACAGCGCGTAGTCAAACCGGCCAATGTCGTAAGAGGCGCGGCGGCGTTACGGCAAGCGGCTGCCGCATCCCAAGCGCCGGAACAACCGGTTGAGGAGCCAGAGGTGACGCCTGAGCCGGTAGAGCAGTGGATGATTTCCAAAATGCAAGTCGACAAGATTAGGAAACTGTATCTACAAAAAGGCATAAAAGGTCAGGGTGTCATGGACGATGTTGCTGAGTTCCTACAGTTGGATTCTCCGCTCAAAGACCTCAATGACCTGTCCTTGGAGGACGGGGACGCGGTCCTGGCTTACCTGTCGTGACCCAAGATGCAGCAGACCCCCGCCAGAAAGGGGTGGCGGGGGTCTGTGTGCACCGGGTGATGCGCGTCCAGATTAGCACGCCAATAATCCGATAGCAAAACTTCTCAAAAAAACCTCCGTGGCTACTACCGCTGAGGGGGTCGGAGCTAGTACGCTACGGCGGTACCTAAAGGTACAAACCGGGTGACCTGCCAGAAGGGGTAACATGATGACTTGGGTTGACACATATGTGGTTTAACGTAGATGACCACCTACACAGCACGCCAGAACTTTTTGAGATACCACGCCGTTTTCGTGCCGCCGCCGTTGGCGTGTGGACCCTGTGCGGCAGCTGGCTGTCGCAGCACTGCGCTGACTATGTACCGGATGAGGTTGTTCGCGACTTCGGAGGTACGGCGGAAATCAGAGGTTGGCTAGTCCGTGCAGGTCTGTGGACAGAGACAGACAGGGGCATTGCGTACACGTCGCGTGGCTGCCGCGTACCGAACGCGCAAGCCGTACAGCAATCTCGCGCAGCGACTACGGAGCGGGTACGTAAGCACCGTGCAAACAAGCAAAAGGGCCCCGACCAGCAGGTTGAGGCCGACGTAACGCCGTTACACCCTCCGGGACAGGGTGCGTTACTAACGCTGCACGACGGTATAGGTATTGGTAATGGGGTTGGTTCTTTAACTAAACCTACTTCTTCTAAAGCTGTCGTTACGTTCAGGGGTACGTCACCAGGCGGTCCTCTAGCTGAGGCGAGAGTGTTGGTGCAGCAAGCCCTGGTAGGGCTGAGTTATTTTGGGCGCAAGCAGCGCAAGGCGCTTGAGGACAAAACACTGGAATTGCTGGGCGACGGCGCTAAGCCGGAGGACTTGGCAGAGGCTTTGCGGATTTGGGTTCAGACTGATGACGTATACCCAGGCCACTTGTCTCACATGTATACGGAGCTAATGAAAAGACGTAGTGGTGTGACACGCTCACGGTCGGCAAGTAATATTGACCATTCCTTTCAGCAATTGGCCGACTTGGACCGGCGTTACGCCGCAGAATCAGAAAGCGGGTCGTCAATATGAGAAAGTTTTTAAGCAGTTTTAAGGTCAGCAGCATATTAGATATTTTATGGCCGGACTTTACTTTCTGGTCAACAAAGAAACCGACGCAACGCGAAGAGCCTGGTTTGTTGGATAAGAAAAGGCCGCAAAAGTGAATAACGTCCCGGCAAAGGCTAAGGAAGAATTAGGCTTTAAGCGAATGGCTGTCAGGGTTATTGCGAAAGCCAAAGCATATGATGCCAGGGTTTCGGTGGGAGATGAGAACTCAGCTGATGCCAAGGTAGAGGCGTGGGCAGAACACTTCGCGTTAACGCGCTGTGATGATCTGAGTGACCTGTTGGCGGCAGTTGCACAGTTCTACCTCCAACCACGCGACCGCGTCGTCCAACCCGCCGACATCACCAGTATCGTCAAGGCCAACCGGCGCGACTGGCTTGACCGCCAATCCGTACCGCAGTCGGTACCGGCGAATGAGGACAGGCGACTGGCGCTGATGGGTGAAATCAGAAAACACTTTAGTATGTGACTATGCGAGTAGGGCTGATAGCACGTTCAGATAACACCGGCCTGGGTAACCAAACTTATGAATTTTTTTCGCACGTCAAACCAGCTAAAACACTCGTCGTAACGCTGTACGCCAAAAAGTTGACAGAGCACGTTGAGCGCTACCCCGACAGCCCGACAACCCACACCCCCAACGCGGCTCAGATACACCGATTCCTCGACGGCCTCGACATCGTTTACACGGCAGAAACGCCCTATAACCATGAGTTATACAGTTTTGCGCGAGACAAGGGCATCCACACCATCGAACACTCAAACTATGAGTTCCTGGGCTACCCGCAGCGGTTCACGGAAGCTCCGAAACCGAGCATCTTTGCAGCGCCTAGCGCGTGGCACTTCAATGACTTTCCGGAACCCAAAGTATTCCTCCCTGTGCCCATAGCAACCCGCCGATTCAAACGCAAAAAGAAAGTGAAAGGTCCGGCCTCGCGATTCCTGCATGTCATTGGACACCCCGCAACCAACGACCGCAACGGAACAAAAGACTTGCTGGCAGCACTCCCCTTCATTACGTCCGATGTCACGGTCACTTTGACATGCCAGTCCAGCAAATACATCCCCGAAATCGGGCCACTCCCCTCCAATGTCACAGTTCACAAGCGGTGTGGAGATGTGGAGAACTACTGGGAGTTGTACGACGGTCAAGACGTGCTGATTTTGCCGCGCAGATATGGTGGTCTATGCCTACCGGCGCAGGAATCTATCGGTGCAGGGATGCCGGTCATCATGCCGGACGTATCACCTAACCAATGGCTACCGCTGCAATGGAGGACACCGGCTAAGCAGTCAGGGGAACTGATGGTACGTCGGTCATTCACAACCTACAAGACGGACCCCGTTGATCTTGCGGCTAAAATCGACTCCTTCTGCGACTTAGACTTCTACCGCAATGCCATGCACGAAGTGGACAACTTGCGAGAGGAATACAGCTGGGACGCGCTGCTGCCCGTTTACCATCAAGTCTTTGCAGACACCCTGTCGCGGCAACCCTGAAAAAGTAGGCCCAAATGGCCTGTAACGAGATTAAATGCGTCAGGTGGCCGCAGACCCCAACAGTTGCGACAGGATGTCTGGTGGGGAACCTAAGACCAACCGGTCCTCCCCGCCAACCAAAGAGATCGCTGAGCAATCAACCATCGGAGAACCCCAGTCATCCTCACCCACAAGTATTGATACAACGTGGTCGGTGTTGACCCACCAATCCCCACCCGCCACCAGCTTCAGCTGACACCAGGCCATCAGGGTTCCTGCGGGTTATTTCCGTAGTCGGCAAGCATCCACAGCGCTTCCTGTAACTTGCTTTCCTCGCGCTGGAAACTGAGTTCCCAAGCGAGTCTCATGACAGTGGCTAAACGGTAATCAGTCACCCGGCGCAGCAACAGCATCAGGTCACCGTGAACCCCTACCGGTACCTGCTGTGGTGAACCGCTATGGATCACTGTTGCCAGGTGCGGTCCATCGTGACCGACCGGCAAACCACAATTTCTCGCAGGATCGATATTGATTGAAGCGCCGCAGGAAGAGTCCGGAAATGAATCCTCGTTCATGCCAGTGGTCCAATCGGTCCGTTTGCCGTATTCTGGCTTCATGCTACATGAATCCTGGTCAACAATACCTGGGTATGAGGGCCAGTACGAGATTTCCGACTGGGGCCGCTGCCGATCAATCGACCGGGTCGTCAAAGGACGTGACGGCTCAACCCGGTGGATTCAAGGTAAGATCATCAAACCTCATGCGCGGCGTGACGGCGTCATCGTCGTAAACCTGTGGCGGGAGAGCAAATACCGACAGAAGCAACTGCGCCGACTGGTACTTGAGGTCTTTGACCAGCCGCAACCAGCCGGTCAGGATGCGCGTAACTTAGACGGAGATCCTCACAATAACCGCCGCGACAACCTCACATGGTCGTAGTCGGAGAATACTGCAACCGCCACTCGTACAGGTCTTTCTTGTGGGCATCTGCGCGTAAAATCTCGTCAATAAGTTTGATGACCTCGTCGGATGTTTTGCAGGTGAAAAACAACTCATCAGCTTCACTCCAACCTAGACCGAGAATTTCAGTCGCGTAGTCCTTGACATTACGCACTGATTTATTAGGCAGGACGCAATAGTCGGTTACGATACTGCCGTCCACGCGCAGATTTAAAAGCTCCTCCTTAAAAGCTAATTGGGCACCAGAGTTGACGACGGTCCAGCCTGCTGCACATGCGGTTGTCGGACAGGATGCCGTCAACCACTTGACTGGCTCGCCGTAATAAGTTCCCGACTCAATTTCATCGGCATTGTCCATGTCATCGCGGGACAATTTACCCCAACTGGCCTGGTCATGCGTACCTGCTTTCGCTGCGGCAACAATTGTTGCCCGCAACTTCTTCAAGGCCGGAATGTTGTAGTCAGCCATTTGCTTCCTTTCTATTTACGCGGCTGCCGTTTGCCGCCGCATACCAATTATGACCGTCCCTGCTGTTAATCGCAATTGTTGAGAACGCGCTTTACGCGCTCTGGGTAAAAAGAGCGGTAACTATAGTGACCGGGCATACCACCCACGAATGTCAGCGACAGTCGTCCATCTTTCGACCACGTCGGATAGAGAAATGTGAATTTTCCGCGAACACCGGAAATTGTCATCACAGTTCCAGGACCGACAGCCTTGCCCTTAATTCTCAATTCGGCCATCGGATTCTCCGTTCACCAACCTGTATATGACCGTATCGCATCTAATAATTACTTCTTCAATAATTCCACGCTTGACCAAACCAGCGAGCAGTTGCCTGTCCCTGTATGTCTTCCTCCATTGCGGCAGGTAATAACCTCTGCCGTAGCGCAGCATTTTTTCAATCATCTTCTGCTGCGCTTGACCCAGGCCACTACCCATGCGTGTCTGAAACAGGTTGCGACATGTCATGCTCTGGATCATCGAAAAACCAACCCTGGTCGGGGGCATATTCCGACGGGCCGGTATATTTTGATGGACGACTCGCCTGCTCCCAGCAACTTTTATGCCAGACACTAGGATCATCTGCGTCGATGCTGATTGGTCGACCGTTGAGGTTGCCGTAGCCGTCGTACTCTCCCACCAGCAGGCTGCCATCTGGGGTTAACGCCACTGCATCAACCATCCAGCGGTTTATGTTGTTAGCCGCCATGTGACTGAGCAAAGGGTGGCGACAGTCATTGCATAACCAGGAAAAGAATCCCATTTTCCCTCCATATTCAAGGTGGTCCGGTGCACCCTACCTGGGACGGGAGTAGGTGTCCCAGGTAGGGGCCCGACCGGCCATGCGCTTCCCCGCGCACAACCGGGGTCATTGGACGTGCTTCGCTAACTGCTTCGCCGCCGCCGTCACCGGTCGGTTGACTTGTCGCTCTGCGTGGACAACCTTGGGTGCCTTGACCCGCAGGGTGGCCTTAAACGCCTGCTCCGCAGCAAGCCAATCAGCTAGCTTTTCGTGGTACTTGGCTTCCTCCTCTAACCACTGCTGACATTTGACAGAATGTGTACGCTCAGCGACCAGCCACTCGGCTATAGCCTTTTCATTGGCTTTTGCTTCCCTGGATTTAATCCATTCCAGGGTCTTCGTGTGTAACTCATGTCCACCACACACGCTGTTCGCGCAACAAACATGAGAGTGGGTGTTGTCTTTGTAATATGTTTCCCCGCAGGGGTCGCAACCTGCTGGGCAGGTTGGCGTCTTGTCGCCGGTCCAACCCATGCACCGCAAGTATTGCCTCATTGCGCCATGTCCAATGGTCCGTATGCGTTGTAGGGCAGGTCTTGGACAGTCAAAACTTCCTCCCACCGGTACCGGACACCGTCCGGTGTGACAGCCTCATGCGGTCCGTCATGCTCATAAACCCTGTCACCGCAACCACATGTCAAAGACTCAAAAAACACGCTAATAAAGCAGCAGACACCATCAGGGTGTACCGCTCCGCAGTCGCGGGTAGCCAACGCCACCCCATCACCACCGTGGGTAACCAGCGCCGCAGTTTCCTGCAACGCCACAATCACAGGGTCCACAACAACCGGTTCGACCGGCTGCTCCGGCTCATGCTTTTTTAACGTCGCCGGTCGCCGGGCCGGGTCTGTGTGAGGTACCCGTATAGTCCACGCATCTACGTGGACCGCCTGGTGCATAACAAACCCACGTCCAGCTAACTCGTCACCTACAGCTTGGAAGCTGTTGGCTCTAATGCGCGTCCTGCCATAAACAGCCTCAAAGGCATGTTTGTCGTCCATTACCTACTCCCTGATCTACTCCCTGTCGGCTGCCGTTTTGCCGCCGTACCACCATTATGGCCGACACCCCCAGCCACTCACAACCCCTAATTCTGCGTTACCACATCCAGTATCGTCTGCCAACGGTGCAGGTAGGTGTGCTTTTCGCGGACCAGGTTGTGCCCAGCGATTCGTATAGACTCCCGTTCCTCGTCGGCGGCGACGTAATAATCAATTACGTCCCGCAGTTGATCGAAGTCACCGAAGTCGTAGTAGACCAGATGCCGCTTGTCAACAAATGACTTCTCCAAGCCCGAGATTTTAGGCATAATGAGGAAACCCCCGCGACCCATGCATTCATAAACCCGGTCACTCCAATAATCGGGGTAGCTGAAGTGTTGGCAGAGGCTGTCGCCAACCGCCACCTTGGCATTGCCGTACACCCTGTTGAGTGCTGTTGACCGAACCGTCTTGATGCCGTCACCGCCGTAATGCCTGAATCTCTTGCCATAGGTTGTTGCCAACCAGTCAATCAGCTGCGGTCGGTACGGCCACTCCTCGTGATAGCCGCGGCTGCCGACGAAGACAACATCAAAGGGATCGTCCCTGGTGATGTCGCGATAGCAGTCGCTGTGAAAAACACCGGCAGGTAGGTAGTGGCCCTTAACGGCGGTGTTGTTATTCAACCATTCTGCCATCAGACGGTCAGCGGTGAAGAAGTGATCCACCGTCCAGTAGGGCTCTGCTCCCATGTCCCGCTGCCGCTGTAAACCCATCCACAAGTCCAAGTGGTAGGTCACTACCGGGACACCGCAGTCGCGAATGCGATCCAGCGCCAACTCCATGCCAGGGGTGTCCCAGCCGTGGGTGTGAACCCACACCAACATATCTGCGCCTTGACAGGCTGTAACGACCTCGCGCCACGTCACCCTACGCTCCTGTAGCCGGGTAACGGTGTAACCTAACTCCTCCAAGCTGGCGGCGTGGTGATTTTCGCTGCTATACGAAACATCGAAATTGCCCAGGAAAGCAATCCTGCGGCTCACCACACCTCACTCGGTTGTCCAATGTCCAAGACGGGTGCATCACTGCCGCGACGTATATTGCAGTCCAAATGAGAGGCTGCCCAGTTGGACACGTCCATCAACAAATCTGGACGCTCCTTCGCGGTAAGGATGTGATCTACACTCCACGATAAAGGGTGCGGGTATGCCAACTTGTAGTCGATGGCATTGCCGCAAAGCCAGCACGGCTTACCCACCACCCCCTCCGGGCTTCTGAAGCGTGCACACTCATCACGAAAATCTTTTTTCCTGGCTTTGTACTGCGGCGACTCACGCAGAGAACGGATTTTCGATGCGTTGACTGACGCCGCAGTTTTCGGTACTGGTGGCGCTGACTCGGGGGTGTCGTCTAGCTCATCCATGCCTACCCCGCTTGCGGGATGCTTTGCCGCCAATTACCTGGCATCTGCTGCTTGGCTGACAGCGACATGACATTCGCCAAGCCGTCGCCAGGTGACCAAGTCACCGTGCTGGGTTGCTGGTACGGCAGGACCGCCAGCGTCGGGTCGGTCAGATTGACCGCCGTGTTGTCGGTGGACGCATAGAAAGCGAATGGCGCGAGGTACTGGCTTTGACCGTTGAACGTCACATCACTAAACGTCACATCGTAAATCAAATGCGTACCGGTCGGTAAACCCAGCACGGACGTTTCGGCTACCAGCTGAAATCCGGGCGTATTGGCGTAGTCGATGGTGGACAGGACACCGTTATATATACGCGCCGTCAGTGGCGGCAAGGAAATCGCCGTACTCGCTGTCACAGCGGGTCCACCTGTGTTGGTCACCGCAACAGTAATCTCACAAAAACCGAGGCCTTGCGCGTTGGAGAGCAGGTCGGCGTTGCCGGTCACCGCTTGAATCGCAGTATTGACCAGAGAACCCCCGAAGGACAGCAGGTACGTCTGCGGCGCATTATTGGAACTGACCGTGACGTTTCCACTCCCTATGGACGTAAGCGCCTGCAATGCGGATTGGACGCTGGTGACACCCGTCGTCGTATGGGAAATGGAGACAGTAGGCGTGGTACCGCCAGTCAAGCTCGACGTTGCCACCAGCAACGACTGGGGCGCATTAGCGAGAGCACTGACGAATGTGATCGTGTAGGGACCGCCAGCGGAGCCGGTGACGGTGACATTGCCGGTCCCATTAATGGATGACAACGCGCCCAGCGCAGCCTGTACGGAGTTGGTCCCGGTGGCTGGCGCGTTATAGGCAATCGCAGCTGTCGTATTTCCACCGAAGGTCAGCGTGTAAGTCCCGCCCGTAGGAGAACCTGTCAAGGTAACGGTCTGTACGTCGTTGACAGAGGCATTGGCTGGCGCAGTGTAGGGCAAAGCCACCGTTGTGTAGCCGCCGTAAGACAGGGTGAAGGTGCCCCCGGTCGGGTTGTTGATGAGGTAGACAGTCTGAGTTCCACTCGACGCAGCAGAAATTAAATAACTGGCTACGGGGAACTGCTGACCTTGCGGTAGGCGTGGCGTGAACGTAACAAGCCCATTGACAGGCTGCACGACGGGACTGTTCGTATTACCTGAGATGGACGGGTCTGCAACCGCATAGTAGTAGCCGGTGACCTGGAAAAAAGTCAGCGAATTCGTCATCAAGCTCTCCTGCGTTTGCGTTGGCCGTCATGAACAGTGGTAATGATCGCTTCTCCATCTCGCGGGTCGGACCCGAAAACCTCCGGCGGCATCTCCTGTATCTCTGGCTGGTCAACCATCTTGGGCTGAATCAACGCGGTCACCCGCAGCTTTTCTTCGTCGCTAATAATTTTCTGGTCGTACACGACGCTGGAAAACACGAGCCGATCATTGACGCGGATATCCAACCTCGCAGGTTTCGACACAGGAACCTTCACCTAAACCGCCGCCCCCACCTTAAGCTGGAACAACGAGAATTTAGGGTTAGAAACCAGCGGCAGGTGATCCGCACACGTCGCGTATGTGTTGGCAACAGTGATTGCAGGGATGCGTGAGCCGGTCCTGACAAAACACACAGCACAAGCGATGTAGTTGTCTGCGACAGCACAGGTCATGTAATTTTCTGCGGCGGTTTTCTTCACCCCGACAGTATGACACCTTTTAACGCGACAAGATGCGCCGCTGGCAGTGTGTCCAATACACACGCCAACCCGGTAGCGAAGCCGGTGGACCGGGGTTACCCTGTTGTTATACGGCAAACCGCCGTGGTCGGAAAGGGGTAACAATGAACCAAAATACTGCGTCAGTAGGTGGTGGCCTGCGGCAAGCGAGAAAACAGCAGGCCGCTAAGAGGACACCAGCCAAGGTCACGCAACTGCGTACCGACACAGATCAGGCGACAAGCCGCAATGCAGCAAAGCCGCAAAGCAGCAAACGAGCAACCCTGAAGTGGACCTTGTCCGGTGACGCGAAGGGTCGCAAGCAGGTTCCGGCGACCGCTGTCGCGCCAAACGGTGACCTCTACAGCATTGCCGGGTCCGACAAGCAATGGCGAGCCGATGTCATTGATGTCAACAAGAACAAGTCAACCCTGGTGGTGGATGTGGCGTTCGACAAGGCTTACAAAGCCTGCGTGGAACACAGCAAGTCGCCGTAAATTGCGGATGTGGATGTGCCCGACCCAATGGATGTGTCGGGCACATCTACTAGGAGAACACCGGGAGCTTCATGCCCTGGTAGGCATCATACGGCGCGGGACCAGCTTAGATGGTTATGCGGCCAATGGTTTGATTGAAACCGGGTCAATCCTCGCTCGACATGAGCAGTTAGTTGCTGAAATGACAAAAAGGGGCTACCAGCACCACAGCCCATTGATATATCAGGACGATATATCTTTCGGCGTTGTTGACCGGGAGTCAGCTGCGACAGAATTAGCCAGACGATGCAGCCATTGCAGGAACATGATGCCAGTCAAGAACTTACCGGCCACCCAAACCCAGGGCACCCAGTTCGTCATTGAATAGTAGTTCAGGTAATTATTCGGGTGTAACCGTTCCAAGCATCTAAAATATCGCGACAGAAATCCTCTGACCTCCACGCTGGCGGCCCCTCCTCAATCTCTTGGACATAATGCCGTATAGCTGCTCGTCCATCAAAGCCAACGTCTACGCCCCACACCGTGAAGGCTGCCCACTTGCGGCCACAAGGGGGGCATTTGCCGCAAGCCCTGCCCCTGACCGGCTCATAACAGGAAAACGTGTCTTTGACCATGCGCTTACCATCAAACCCCCTGGTCAAACATTCTCCGACCAAAGCGGCCTTCGTCAATCTATACACCGGCAACTCAACCTTGACATTTCTCCCGTCAGGTAACCACCGCTGGACGGCGAATAAATACTCTGTCAGGTTGTTCAACCTGCTGACGAACTCCAAATCCTTGTCGTGGCCGGTACTGCTGTCAACGGACCCCATCTGAATCCTGTCACCGTAGTTGGCGGCTACGAGCGCCAATATAGCGTTGCGACCGGGGATGACTTTGGAGTCCTGCAATTCATAATTCCCCAATTGGCGCAGGTCAGCTACTTCTAACCGGCCAGTAAATCCAGGTGGCTTCTTAAGCCGACGATACTCCTGCTCCCCGTATCGCCCCCCCATGCGGCAGTAGAGCAACACGTCAGGCTTTGTCAACAGACTCATGCAATAACTGTCAACCCCACCACTGTAGAGCGCTACAACGGTCACGGCGACATTCTCTGACTGCTGACAGCTTTGAGGGAAGCGTTATCGTTTAAGGCTGCTTCTAACTTAGCCTCAGCCCGCAAACACCTTTGTCGCCACTCGTCTTTTTCTCGTTGCAATTCACAGTCCATGTCCATGTGTCAGCATTCTAGTCCAGCCTCTCGCCGGGACAGGCAAGCACCGCAGTTATTACACGGTCGTTGTTCGCCACGGTAACAGGACCACGTCAAACCCAGCGGAACATCAGACCAACGTCCCAGCTCAACGATTTGCCGCTTATTGAGATTGATGAGGGGAGCAGATACCTTAACCCCATACGCGGAACGTCCGGCAGCGTTGAGGAATGCTATAAATTCGGGACGACAATCAGGGTATCCGGCAGCATCGTCGCGGTTACACCCCAATACCACCTCATCGCAGTTACACACGCTGGCGCGAGCTAAAGCTATAGATATAAGTAGCAGGTTGCGTCCCGGTACGAATGTTGCGTCCACTGTCTCAGCGTGCTTGACAGGGATTATGCCCTGTCCTGTTAAGGCAGATGGTAGCGTCATCGGCAAGGTGACAACTTCATGGACCACGCCGTAGTAATCCGCAATAGCGGCTGCCGCTTCCAGCTCCTTGACATGATTCTGCCCGTAATTGACTGAAAGCGCTAGGTGGACGTTTTTCCTTGCCACTGTCAGATCAAGCGCAACTGTGGAATCGATGCCACCTGATAGCAGTACAACCGCTGCGTCAGCCCCTGAAAAGTGGCTCACAGTTCACACTCTCCTCTAGCCATTCAATCAACTTTGGCAAGTTTTTATCAGGACCGAAAATTAAAAACGTTCCATCTGCACTATCACAACCCAGGTGGTCGGCGTATCGGTAACGGCGGGCTGAGTTGACACGTCCGAAGTGCACCCACATTCCAATGGACTTGGCGTGAGAAATTACCCGCCGCGCCTGCTGACCCAACTTCCAGGCCGTGGTACCCCCAACAAATAACACATCAAAGGTCGACCAGGGGATTGTGTCCGGCTCCGCACCATCCTGTGCAACGAAGGCGGCAGGAAAACCTAATTCCCTGATCTTCGGTAACCATTGCTCGGACCGCTCGATGGTTGCGACATGATTACCGACAACATCTGGAGCGGTTGCAAACAAACAAGTGTTGAGATGTTTTACCTGCGCCGTCAACCATCGCCACCACCGTGCCTCATCGAAATCTTTTTTGCCAAAGCAACCGTTATCAGCACACCACTGTGCACCATCAACGCGCTGACATGGGCGCGAAGAATCAGGAGTAGCGATAAAACCTAGCTTCGGCTGGTCTTGCATCGCATCCCGTATCGGTTGCGTGGAAGGATTTGCGAAATACAGCATCACGTCAACTTTTCAAAAGCCACGGTAAAGCCAGTGAGGGGACGATTAGGGTTACCGTCACTGCGTATCGGGTTGCGCTGATCGACCCTTTTGTAAACCTCGTAAGCAGATTCCGTAGTGAACACCGTGGCGTCAGAAAGACGCTTAGTTGTCACCATGTGGCATTGCATCGGTCGGCCAGTAATAGGCTCCAGTCCCGGTCTATCTGGGTCATACTCTACCAGATACTGGCCGTCGAAGGCTGTTGGCGTACCATTGACAAGACCAATCACGCGTATGACAACCCTGTCATCTCGTTCTACAAACCCCGTCACGCTGGCCTCAAAACAAGTGCTTGACCGTGTCCGAATCCCAGTTCACACTGAAATTGGTTGAAGTGAAAACGGCAGACATAAGCCCACGTCCCAGGACGGTCACCGACAGCCAACTTCGCATCCGCGTAGGCCGCGACCTTAATGCCGCGCTGCGCCTCACAGATATCACAGGACGGTCTGACCTTGACTATTGTGTATTTGCTACCCACCTACTCCCTCTCTGCTAATCTTTTTTCGCGCCGGTAGTCCCTCATCCATTTGCGGCATAAATCACACCGGCAGCGTAGGCTTGAGTACCCGGTTGAGGTCCCATGCATCTCAGGACTCAATACTTGGCGTTCGCGCCAGTCCTCAATCTGACCGTACTGCCTGGTACGACGACATCTGTCTGAGCAAGTGACGGGTTTGCGGCCCAACTGACCGGCTGGAACTACAAATGACGTGGCGCAAACGGTGCACGACCGCTCTGCGTCGAAGCTTCTTGGTTTGCGCTGACGGGGTCGCGGTTCAGACGGTTGTGTCATTTAATGACTCCTTTCTTGTTTGTCCAAGTCACGCTACCGTATCTAGTCAGATTTGTCATTGTCGGCAGAAGCCGTTGAGAAGCCGCCGGGGAGGAGGTTGTACCCGGCGGCTGCCCAACGGCTCCTGGTCAGCCGCAGTCGCCTCGTATGATCGGCCAGTTGGTGGAACGCCAAGCTCTCCACTCGTTAAATCGGCCATCGTTGCGCTGCAACCCCTGACGTATCTCGTCCTGTGATAGACCCAGGTTGTACGCGCCGCAAACCTCTGCAGTGGTTTGGTCGTCACTATCAGCTCGCGCTGGTATTGACAAAACCAATGACAATGCAGCGGCGACTCCCACCGCAATAACTCTCATAACTAACTCCTACCTGTCGTCAGCGACCCTTTGCCGCCGTACACCACTATTTTAGCTTGCCGGGTGTTGGTTCACCATAGCCAAATCCCACTTGTTAACCGAGAGTCCAACGCGGCGTCCGTTGAACGTCAGTCCCATCAGCTATGCTGAGTCTGACTGGGAGGAAAGAACACATGGCTTACAAACTCGGGCTGCAGCCGCCAAAACCAGGCGCTGTCCGCTTGCGACTCGCCACCTACCTGGACTTCCGCATGCTCCCCACACCTCCACAGGAGTTCGGCCACTACAGCAAAATCAATGAGTGGGGCATGCTCGCTAATGACCAGTACGGCGACTGCGCCCTAGCCGGGGCATGCCACCAGACCATGCTGTATACGGCAGAGGGCGGTACACCAGCGCCATTCAACGACAAAGCCGCGCTGGCTAACTACTCTGCCGTCACCGGCTTCAACGCCGACGACCCCAGTAGCGACCAGGGCACCCAGGTGGGCGCTCTGGCAGATTACTGGCTGCGGCAAGGGATCGTCGACGCTGCCGGGAAGCGCCACCAGGTTGTCGCCATCGCTGACATGAACCCCGGCGACCTGAGAGAACTGTGGATCGCAACCTACCTTTTCCAAGCTGTCGGCCTCGGTTTTGCTCTGCCGGAAAGCGCGATGGATCAGACGCGGGACGGCAAAGTGTGGGACGTGGTTCCCGGTGCAGACATTGTCGGCGGCCATTACGTTCCCTGCTTCGGCAGGTCCAACGGTAACGGCATTGGCGTGACATGGGGCGCTTTGCAACCCTTCACACCCGACTTTTACCGGACCTACAACAACCAGGGACTCTGCGTGCTGAGCGAAGAAATGATGGTCAACGCCAAAAGCATCGACGGTATTGACGATCAACTCCTCCGCGCCGACATTGCCGCCATGCAGGCAGGGTGACATGCCCAACTGGTTGAGCCGCCTACAGGTTAAAAAACCCGACACACCAGCACATGACGGAAGAATCACTCATTCTTACGTCATCCATTACCCGGCACACCCGCCGAGGGACGGCGACCCCCACTACAAGGACTTTGAGGCGTTTAGGAAACGAACGAAGGACACGGCGCAATGCGCTATCGGCAGCCACCGCGAAGACTTCTCAGAATGCCAGGGCAGTTTAGAACTACACCACTGTCATGTAGAATTCAGTTTGCAGAATGGCATCGACCTGAAGTGGCTGGAAACCGACTACCCTGGCATCAGCGACCCCGACACTGTCGGGGCTTGGGTTGAGTCAGCGAACAACCTGCTGTACCTATGTGAATACCACCATAGAGGCCACGGCGGTGTCCACGTTGCCAGCGCCAGCGACTATGAGGCTGAGAAGTACGTCAGAGGATTGATTTCGTGAGAGGAGAGGAATAATGCCGCTACTGAGAAGCAACGTGGAGTTCGCTAAGCGCGTTTTCCTCGACCGCCTGACCACCGATCAGCAGGGTCTTTACCAGGCAGACGATAACGATGCAGGACCGGGCGATGTTTATGACTATGCTGGCTGCTACGACCCCGATAACCTCGGTGTGGGCGCAGACTGCTCTGGCTCGGCTGGCATCTTCATCGGCGCAGCATTCAACGGACCTGACGGGTTGCAGTGGATCAGGCAATTTTGCACAGAAACATTCCCCGGTTCGTTCCTCGGCTTCCGTCAAACCACGCAGGAAGATTTAGTCAACAACTACTATCCGATTAAAGTCTGCATTGAGCATGGCGGCGGTGGACCCAACAGCCACATGAACTGCTCCATCGACGGCATCGTCATGGAATCAAACGGTGACTACGGTACCTGCACCCTGGACCACGGCGCAATCCCGCAGGACAGCGACTTTTGGAATGACTGGTGGGTGTTTGATGGACCCATACAGGAGGACACCACCTACCGCTGCCCCATGGAGTACCCGCAGGGTGTTGACTACGCCGGGGGCACCATCGGTGCGTTGGATTTGCGAGAAGCTGGAATCAGTTTCGTATGCCGTTACTTGACGGACGGCGGCGCATCCTTACCGGGTAAACAATTGCAGCGACAGGAGTTCCTTGACCTGTGCGCTAACGGAATCAGCATTGTTTTCAACTGGGAAACCACAGCCGACTTCATGCTCAACGGCTACGACCAGGGCGTGAGTGACGCGCAGCAGGCACTCGACTACATTCGCTCCCTTCCTGGTGCACCGTCACAACCCGTCGTCTACTTTTCTGCCGACTTTGATGAAACGCCTGACCAGGACTCCGTGGTGTGGGAGTACATGGCTGGCGCTAACAGCGTCTTGGGCACCAATGCACAAGGAAAAATGTGCGCCGGTATATACGGCGACTACTGGGTTTGCTCGCGAGCTTTGGATGCCAATGTGGCTGACTATGTGTGGCAGACAGAGGCGTGGAGTGGCGGCAATGTCACCGGGTCGGTCAACATCTTCCAAAGGAATTCTCTAGGCTACCGCGACTTTAACGGCATCCAATGCGACATTGATGAAGCACACACTGACGACTTTGGTCAATTCACACCAGGAGGAATCATGCCAGAAAAACCGACCGATCTCATCCTCGACCAACTGGAGGGACCGCTGGGACCGGATGGCAGCCGTCAAGGCTGGCCGCAACTCGGCAACCGCAGTGTCGTAGATTACCTGGCCCAAGTCGTTGGACCAGCACTGCAACAAATCCAGGCCAGCCTCACGTCCGTGCACGTCCGCTCACCTTTCTCTAAGGACAAAAAATGACCTCTCCCAACGCCGACGCCACCCCGCAGAGCGTGTCGGACAAGCTGGACGGCATCAACGCCAACGGCAACCAGGAACCCTACGACGTTGTCGCCATGCTCTATGACGCCAATCTCCTGGGACTCGCCAAGGACTACGCCTTCCCCGAGGGCAGCAACACGTCCAGTTCCGCACTCGACCACGTCAACACGCTGGCAAAAATCCTCACAAGGACACACAAGCACGCTGACGGGAACAGCTACGACGCATGGGACGCTCTGCAAACCTGCCTGAAGTGGGTATTGACCCAAAACCTACACATCAACGATGACGAAAAGGACTCTGTCAACTACAAGGGTGTCAAGTAGTGGTACAGCCCCTGCTGTTGACCGTTAACGGTACCGGTGTTCCCGATCCTTACGGACCGGGCTTTTCCTCTGACTTGGGGCGCATGCTGCAAGTCAATCCATGGCAAGTCATTGCCGACAAGCTCGATGGACTCGTTTCACCCGCAGCGCCAGTACAGTGGCAGCCCATCGGCTACCCCGCCGCTGTCGTCCCGATGGGTCCGAGCGTGGAAGCCGGTAGAGCCGAAGTGGTACGGCAGATTAAGCTAAGGCCAGCCGGTACGCCTTTATTCCTCTCTGGCTACAGCCAAGGCGCTATCGTCACCGGCCAAGTATGGGCACTCGACATTCTTGCACCCAGCGGCTCCCTACACAGCCGCCTACCGGACGTACTTGGTGTCATTCAATTCGGTGACCCCCTGCGCTGTCCCGGTAAGGCGAACGGCAATTTGGTTGCCGGAATCCCCATGCCCAAGGACTTAGATGGTCAGGTCACTGGCGGCATCGCCGGTCCCGCTGACCTAACTCCTAGTCAAACGCCTGACTTCCTGCTGTCCTGCGCGTTGGACGGCGACCTATACGCGTCAGCACCTGTTGGAAATTCTCCCTGGAATGCGGAGTCCAAGGTGGGAAACGTCGAGACGTCAATCTATAACATTATTGAACAACCGACGTTTACCGATATCATCGCCGTGGCGCGTGACCTCCTAATGCCAATTGCCACCGTAGAGGGAGCAATGAACGCACTGATGTTCTTCGCTGCCGGTACAAACGCCCCGCATTGGCAATATCAACCATTCCTACCAGCTATCATCGACTGGATCACTAGTCGCATTAAAGAAAGAGGAACAAGTAATGTCTGACAATTTTTCCCTCGGCGCAGTAGACCCGGCTACGATTGCCAAGCAGCTGGATGAGGCAATCGTTGGACTCAACGCCGTGATCGGCGTACTGGAAACACTGCCGATCATCCCCGAATCGTTGCAGAAAAACTTGGTGGAAGCCCAGCATGTCCTGGCTGTCATCAAGCAAATTCTGGACAAAGTTGCATCGTGACCACACCGGTCATCCCACATAGCCTCTCGTCACTGGCCTTCTGGCTAGACACGACAGAACGGGCACTCCGTAGCTTCGCGCAGGGTACCCTAGCGGCTCTCGGCGTGGGCAGTACCAGCCATGTTGCGCCGGGGGTGTCAGTACCCTGGGATGCCGCGCTGGCATTCGGTGGCATCTTAGCCATCATGTCCGTCCTGACTTCTATTGCCAGCATTGCTGTACCCGGTAGCGACCCGCAAAATGGTTCTTTCTTCCCGCCTTACCCGGTACCGGAGGTTAAGATGGCAATGTGGTGGCGGCGACTTATCAGGAGGAAGTGATTTGCTCTGGCATCAAAAGCTGTTAGCCAGATTCACTGCTTGGTTCGGTTCTGGTGGCGGCGTCATCCAAACCTTCATAGCAACCGTCGTCGTTGTGGCCTTGGAATTTCTATTCCCACAGCTTGACAAGCATGGCATCTGGTTGCTGTACTGGCTTACAATCTATTCTGCCGTGACGCAGCCAGCCTTGGCGCACGCTGGCGCGGAGAGTAACAAACTCCTACACAAAGTACTTCTCAACCAAGGCGAAATGCTCGCCAATCAGAGCAAGATTTTAGACCGCATAGAACACATGCTGCATGAGGACACGGTGCTGGACCGCCGAACTCACGACCTCGTCCAAGCCATACACGCTTCCGTCGACACCAGTAAGAAAAGACGTTAGTAGCTTCCACTAGCGTACTTGCCAGTACACGGCTAAAGGCGTGAGAACATAGAGTTGTGTACGCCGCAGATTTGCCGACACCCGTAGTCACAGGCGATCTTGCAGTATTGATTGCCGTGCTAGGCCATAGTTGGCTGACATGGATTCTATTCGTCGTCGTCCTGTGGCTCCTGATCACACGGCTGGCAGAGACTTATGAAGGCGCTGCTAAACTCCTCGGACCATTCGGTAAGCGCGTCATGCGCGGCTACCAGCAACGCCACAGCGAAAGATACATGCACGATGTTGCGGAGCAAGCAAAGGTTATTGCGGCAAAGCTGGAGGCAGACGGCATACCGGCAGACTATGAACTGGTCAAGACCCAGTTGGACAACGTCATCACCAGGGTCACCGACTTAGAAGTAGAGAATGCAGCACTTCGATCCTTCGTCGTCTACGACGAGCAATGGCACTTCGCCGTTCTCCTTCAAGCGGCGCAGAACGGGTCGGCCCCGAATTTCCCCATCAGGCTGACTTGGTTAGAGTTCCGAGAGAAATGGCGGCAGGGTTGGCGGCCTCCAGCTGGTCCACCGACTGAGCTAAAGACCTACGTCGCAGACGTAGGGAAGGCGGCTCGCCGCGCTGCCCGTCAAGCGCAGGTTCACGAGGAAGATTTACCAGGTGAATACGCTAGCGACTAAAAATCACCGCGACGAGGTTCTGCTCAACACCTTTGCTGTCGTTTTGATAGAAGCGTCAACGGGTCGCATCATTTACGCCAATGATCAGATGTCCAATATGACCGGGCTGAAATTAGATGACCTGATGGGCTGCTACATAGCAGACATACTCGCAAAAGACAGCGTCTTTGAAAACGGACAAGTTCACATCAAACACAGGGACGGTACTACCCTCCCTGCGTGGGTCGCGCTAGACCGCAATATGAAATATGCACCTAAATACATCGCCGCCGCGCTGCTGCCCGCAATTTGAAAATCTATGTTCGAACCACCGGAAATAATTTCTGAGCAACTCTACGCTGGACCGGGTGCTGCTCCGATGTTGACGGCGGCGGCAGGCTGGCAGGGCACTGCGAACAACCTAGCTGGTACAGGTCAAGACTTCGCTCGTATTATCTCCCAAATCCCCTGGTCGGGACCAAGTTCAGAATCGATGCGCGCAACGGCAGCGTCTTACGCGACGTGGCTATTCGCGACAGCGGAACAAGCCGCGCAGACCGCTGCCTTGGCGCACGCCGCCGCAACGGCCTATGAATTAGCACGCGCGACCGCCATACCACCGGAAGCTGTGACATGTAACAGAATGCAACTGGCAATACTGACGGCAACCAACATCCTCGGCATGAACTCCGTTGCTATCGCAGCCACAGAATCCCAGTACGCAGAGATGTGGACACAAGATATAGCCGCTATGACAGCCTACAGCGCAACATCTGCTGAGCTAACGAGCGCATTACCGAATTGGACTACGCCCCCCGCCGCAACGGCTCCACCATCAGCACCTGCTATTTGGACTTATTTACTCGGAGGTCAAACAATCCCACAGCTGTTTTGGACTACTTTCCAAGCCAATCTGAGCAGCGGACCATTTTCTTTACCGCTGCAACTCCTCAGCCTGTTTACAGTGCTATGGGCCACCGGCAGTCCCGACAGCCCTATCAATCAAATACTGGGGCTGGCCCAGAATCCGGTCATTGCGCCGCCAACATACCTAGCAGAGCCGTTGGCGACAGCGCCAACACCTCAAATACGCGCCAACATGGGCAGCGGCAATACTCTGGGACCGCTGCGGGTGCCTCCGACATGGGCACAACCGCCTAAGCAACTAGTTCCCCGACCCATTACCGTCAACACAGTGGGATCGGAACTAGAACCCTACCCGTTGGGACTGCCGATACTGACAGGTAGCGGCGGTACGACCACGCGGAAACCGTTACCCGAATACGGCAAGAGCTCGACCGTGATGGTCAAACACCCATATGGCGGCTAGGACTGTCGAATTGTTGGAGTAGAACTCAAATCACGCCGACAGTCGAGGAAGTTTCGCAAAGCTATGTGCATAACTTCTGACAGCTGCCACCCCTCGCTGGACTCACAGAAAGCCTGAACTATATTTTCTTCGCTGTTCGCCCAACCATCCTCATGGTCATTGTAAATGCCAACACACCAGCCCATCGGTTTACCAAACCATTCCAAACCTAACCGCGACCGCAGTGAGTGGCAATCTGGGTCCGTGGCAACTATCCAATGGCCGCTCTCTAAGCGGCCCTCTAAGGCATAGCAACCACCACCTGTATGCACTTCATGCAATAAAATACCCAGGTCAAGCCTTACTTTCCACAGGATGATCGCGGCATGGGCACCTGACGATTTTCCAATCTCATGCTCATAGTCTGAGAACGGCGGGTCGGTTGGTTTCATAAAAATACCCATTACACGTCCCGTCTGAAGCTGTAGGCATCATAGGGCTTTCGGCCACACCACACGTCCGTCAGAGCTTGTGTGACGTTAAGGCCAGTTGCTTCGTCAATGGCCTGCCACTCAACGATGCAACGCGGTTCTCCATCAAGACCCAGCAGAACAGACTCCACCGGTTCCATAAGTGTCATGCGGAGTCGGTTATACCACCACGACTTTTGCATCGTCAGGCGCATGAACCGCAAACCGTCATCAACACTGGCAAAAACGATGTTCCCGTTCGGCGTCATGTCAGGACTACCAGGGTAGTGTGCACCACCTTGACAGGAGAACTGCGTTGCAATGCCAGACCGCCACACGGCGTCCAGCAGATCAACCATGCCTTCGTCAACATGGCCGTTGCTCGTCAATACTTGCTTATGAATACTCACTATCCTCCTTATCTGGGTCGGCCTCTGCCGACCGCGCACCCAGGCCAGGTAATGAACCTGACCTGGGCCTTCTTTCAGTTGTGGTAGTCGACGTGCACCAGCCACGTTGACGGGTCGAGCGAAGCCAGGAATTTCAAAAACTGCTCTTCAAATTCCGGTCCGCGTTCCCAGTCACCAATCACGGTTGACCCGCTACCCTCTGGGCCAAGCCACTTCGTGTGCCACACGCAATCAAGGTCCAGGTAACTGTAGACGTAGTCTATCGACTCTGCTACAAGGTCACCGACGCGTGCACAGTCGGTAGCGCCAGCTTCCGCGACTTCATCGGGGAAACCGAAACTGCTGGGCTCAGACGGCAGACCGCTAACACAGTCGGGTTTCAACCGCCACTCACCACCCCACCTGCCGCCAACAACCCACCAGTCCCATTCAGGATCACCTTCTGGGTCACATGAATCGTAGCCATACCGGGACATGCGTAGTTCCAACTCGGACCGCAAGTTATCCGGCTCAACATCTCCCGGTATGGCGACAACATGGCTATAGTGCATTAGCCGCCACCTCATCTGTCACCGTGGACGCTGGGTATTTCGGCGCGAGTTGGTCCCGCAGGAACACCCAAATCCGGTCAGGCAGGCTGGTGGTTTCTCCCTGATCGTCGTGCGACGTCAGGGCAACAGGACCGCAAATCACGTCCTGGTTACGCATCTCAGGGCATAAACCCCACCACAACGCTGTCGCTGGCTCATTAACCGGCAAGCCTTGCAGTTTGCCTTCTTCGTTACACCACATGTCCAGTTCGTCTGTCACCCGAACCAGTTCAATGTAGCCACCGACAACACCCTGTAGGAATCCCAAACTGGTGGCTTCGTCACCTGACGACACCCGCCGAAATTCGTACAGACCACCAGAGTCCTGGTCGATAATGGCCGCTTTGTAACCTGTATTCATCTTTCCTCCTGTCGGGTCTGACCTCGTGTCAGACCTCGTGTCGCGGCAAGGTAGTGAGCCTTGCCGGGACGAACTTTACGCTGGCGTGTCTGGGCCAAACATAGAGCGCAAGTAATTGAGCTCTTCTTTTTTGAGCTCACTGACATAGCGCAACTCGCCGCAGTGTTCGCAACTATGCGGGTGGTCATTGCCACCGTCGCATGAGCCACACACCCAATCGTCATACGTCAATCTACTGCTACCTGCCTCTCTTGGTCACATTGAACTTGCCAGCCTTCAAGCGGTCTACTAATTCTCCCAATGCCGCCTCAAAACCGTCCGCGAAGGCGCTCGCTTCGTTTTGGTCCAGGTTTTTTCGTCTTTGCACAGCCACATGGGAGAGTGTTCCAGTTGGTCACGGACCCCGGCGACTGCTTCTTGACACCACTCCTCAACCGCGTGCTCGTCAAACTCCATTGTTGCCTTCCTATAAATTGGTCCTGGCCTGTGCCAATACTCGCGTCCCGGTAAGGTAATAAGCCTTACCGGGACTGTACTAATAATTAGTACGCTTCACCACACCGGCAACCACAGTTACGACGTTATCGGTTCTCCGCGTTGTTCGCCGCGTGCATTGTCCCAGGTATACATCATGACATCGAGTGCATTAATGAACCTGACGTACATCTCCGATCCTGTCGGAAGGTAGCGCGGTATAGTTGCGCGTTGATCCCGACCGGTTACGGTTTCCGTCAAATGCACGTCCACTTGTATGCCGTCGTAGTCAATGCTGACCCTGATCGTCACGACCTAGACTCCCGCTGCATTATACGAATTTCGTCACGGATAACTGGGTGCCAAAAACTGTTAATTTCCGTTCCTGGTGTCCAATTTTGACGTGCCCACGACCGAAATTCTGCTTCTTCCTCCGGGGTCAAGTCACGGAAAATGCTCTCAAACTGACCCGACTTGCTGTTGCGGATCATTAAATTCCCCTCCGCATAGTCAAAACATGCGCTGCATGAGCTAAATTAATCCAAGCGTCAGCAAGTTGTATCTGACAATTGACTGTCAGTCTCTGACCTAGCGGACCATTCTCCACCGCAGTGAGTATTTTTTCTGCTTTCCGCAGGTACTCAACGGTTTCCATTCCTCCTCCAATCACCTTGGCCGGTTGCCAAGGACAGCGCCTGGGCGGGGCACTGAACCCCACCCAGGCTTCCTCAATCTTTGTAAATCTTGGACCCCAATGCTTCTTCGGTCGCAATGACCAAATTCTGCATTGTAGTCAACTCCTGCTCCGTGGTTTCCGCCGCCATTGGCATCATCTCAACCCGGTACTCGACAATTTCGTCAAAACCAGCTTCTAGGTGGTCGTCAACGATTTTGGCAGCAGTAGCCGCTGTCATGCCGGGGTTATTCTCTCGCAGTTGCTGGATAAGTTCGCTGCGACTGCCTCGGTAAACTCGGCTCTGGCCTTCCGGCCTCTTGCCGTCAGTCATTTTGGCCGTCAACGTCGATATACAGCGTCCTGCTTGCACCCGGTCCTGTTTCAACGGTAATAGAAGCGTGGTCACCGTCAAAAACGATTTCAGCACTCCTGACTGCTTCCAACGACCGCTGCTTCACCGCCGCATACTTTGCGTCATGCGCCGCAAGACTCGCCGCCAAAGGACTTCTGTCTGTCAGGAATCCTGGGACTCGTTCTGACTGCAACCACTTGACCAAACCACTGACAAATTCTCGTGGTAAGGAAACCGTTGCTTCTGGCGCCTGCTCTACCATTGTGCCAAGCAGCGCATGGGGCCGGTTATTGACGACGGCAAGCATGACATCCAATGCCGGGTTAAGCTGCTCCAGCGGTAACTCCACGTCCCAGTCCAGACGGTCGAATGCCTGATCGGCTAGTTCGACAGCCCTATTTCGCACGGACTGCAACACGTCAGCAGTATTAGTATCTGCCATGTTTAACTTCTCCTCTAATCTAGTGCAGGTCGGCTCTTTGCCGACCTCGTACCGGGTGCCGGTACGACCCGACACCCGGCCTCTTTTTACGCTACAGCCTCAACGCGGTGGGTGTAAAAACACCCATTCTTCCCGCAGTCCACTTCCTGCTGCACAAGCGACCACATTGCGTCCCACACGCCGAATAGCAAATCATAATCGGACGGACGACGACCCAAACCGAAATCGTCTTCCGGCTTCATAAACATTGCTATGATCTCGCGTAGCGCCGCTGTCACAATGTCCTTCGCTGCGTCACACCAAACGAAATTCACGTCTGCCGGGTCGAAGCCCCGGTACCACGACCTCGGTCCCGGCGCTGGCTCTAAACCAGCGTTGGACCGCTCAATTTGAGCGGCCCTGTACGCCTTCGTGTCGTGGCAGTCGCAGTAATTCCTGTCAGACGCGACAATCTCATCACTGGCAAGTAACTGCCAAATACTGAGATGGACACCGGCAAGCAACTCGCTGTCACTGGTCCTGCTGTGCAGGTCCGTGGCATACAAGTCCACGACCTCACGCAAAGCATCCTTCAGGATATCCGTGGCATCTTCACACCACAGATAGTCGTCTGACTTTTTGTCGTCTTGGTACTCCCAAGCCATACTTTTCTCCTCCACTATGGGAACCGGCCTTTGCCAGTCCCTCGTACCCCGGCCGGATTTGACACCGACCGGGGCTGACCTACTACCTACCCTGCGGGAACTCTTCCTGAATCAAAGCGGTGATAAACGCTTTGTGGTCAGCCAGGGCTTTATTCAGCGCAACGATCACGCCATACACCGCTTGTCGCTCTCGCCAGTCCTGCATCTGCTCCTCGTAGTATTGTCCAGCGGTGACCGTGGAAGCAGGCAAACGGAACTGTTTGTCCTCACTAAGCGAGTTTAGTATCGCGTTAGGGTCGTCCGGCTTCTGGGGTTGCGGTTCGTTGCCAACAACAGGAGAAAAACCCCAGTATTGTGCTTCCAGATGATCGATCAGACCTGTCAGAAATTGCTGCGTTATCGGGAAGCCGTCTTCTCCTGCTGGCTGATCATCCGTCAACACAACGTCGGCAGCCTGCTTCAGCGCTAGCTTCAACGTGCTGCCAGGTACTTCCAAGACGTAATGATCACACGCCTCGTCAATCCGACGCTGCAATTCTGTTGTCATCTTTCCTCCAATCTGACCCGACCCTTTGCCGGGTTCGTACCCCGGTCAGGCTCGACCCTGACCGGGGCTGGGCAGCTAGCTGACCTTCCTGGTCGGCGCTGCTCGCTTAGCTGGCGCTTTCTTAGGCGCAGCCTTCTTAGCTGGTGTCTTACCAGCCGGATGCCGCTTGACGGACGCTTCCAGCTGCGCCATCAAGTCGGACACGTCGTCGTCGCGCTGGTCCAGATCAACGACGCTGGTCAACACGCCACCCTTAGCTTTCGTGTCAATCAACGCCGCGACCTGCGCGGTGTAGGTGTCAACGAAGTTGGCGGGACTAAAGTCCTCAATCATGCTGTCAACGACTGCGTGCGCCATTTCCAGCATTTTGGGTGACTCAATGGTCCCGTTTAAATGCTGCAAACCATTAGCGTCACGGATTTCGTCCAGCCAAATCAGGGTGTGCATGACCAACACGTTGCCAAGGACGCGGATGACAGCCATTTGCTGTCGTGTTCGCAACACAAACTTTGCGACCGCAACAACATCTGACTCCACCATGACCCGACGCAACAGCGCGTAACCTTGAGAGCTGTTGTCTGTGGGTTCCAAAAAGTAACTGGACTCCCACATAATCGGGTCAATCTCGTCACTGTGACAAAACTGGACCACCTCAATGGCCGACAACTTATTGGCTTCCTGCAACTGCGCCAGGTCGTCATCGGTAATAACGACAATCTTGTCGTCATCAACCAGCTTGCCTTTAATGACTTCGTCAGACCGTGGGTTGACGCCACACTTCTTACACACGCGGGGCTGACCAATCGCACCCTCGCAACCTGCATGGAACAGGTTAAACGAGATGTCATGGCTGTCCGTTGCCTTGTAGAGTTTGACACCCACATTCACTAAACCGAAGTTCAGTGACGTGTTTTTCACTGATCTCATACCCATGTTTTCCTCCTCCACGGCGACCCTTTGCCACCGCTTATTTATTTTAGCCAGACAACTGGCTACTCACCACCCGGTGGTGGCGAAATCTATGACCCCTCCAGGTAAAATCTCCTCAATACAGGGGAGGTGTAACGACCCGTCAGGTTCGCTACACCCCCTCCCTACTCAGGGTGGTAAATGCCGTGCATTTCGTCTAGGCATTTGTCGCAGTGCTTGACGTAAGACGGCTTTCCGTCAACTAGCCAAAACTCTGTACCATAAATCTGGTTTGGCAATATCTGCCTCACGCATGTACTACAGGCATGGCTCTTCCTTGCTCGGCGGTACCGGGTCTCACCTAGCTGTAATTCATCAATCCAGTCAACTTCTTCTGGATCATCCCTGTAGCCAGCGTAGATGCTAGCCACAATGCCACCGCAGCATTTGAGAATAGTTGACGCAACCCTCTGCGTAACCCTCGGTATACATTTCCGCTCTCTGCTGGTCGTATTGCCGCTCCGACTCCTTGTACTGCGCGAGCAGTTCAGGCGACAGACGTGACTCGTCAACAGTCAACAAAACTCGCTGACCATTGCACACAGAGCAAAGCGCATCATAGACACCCGACTTGTAATCCTGCCAAAAGTCGGGGTCTTGATCGTACATTTCATCCTGGGTCATACCGCCCTCCCAGCAATCATGCACACCGCGACCTTCACAACGCCAGCAGACCTCGTACTTGTCGGGCAAGTTGACGCTCGTCGGTCCGTCTTCGCTGTTTGCGTCGGTACCAAGCATCTGGTACTTCATGCTTCTCTCCTCCTAACCGGGCTGGCTTGTGCCAGCCTCGCACCCTGGCCGGGTTCGACCCCGGCCAGGGCTCGTCAGGCCAATCCCCTGACGTACAGGTAACCCTTCACCCGTTCGGCCAGCTCGTAAGCGGAATCGATGATATCCAATTCGTTGGACGAATTGTCATACCGCTCGTAAAACTGGTTCAGCGCAGCCACGACCGCCTTTGCGTCGTATTCTTGCCGCTCCTGCATAATCGGCAATGACTGCGGCGACCACCAGTGGCCGCTCACATACCCGGCTTGAAGTCGAAGTACACACGCGGGTTGTGCGTGAACTCCATGACACCTTCGACACGGTCCGACTTCCGTCGGACCATGACGTATGGAGCAGAGAAGCCAATGACTTCAAATTCTGCCTGTAACTGCTCGGTGTCCCACGTCTGTCCCTCTGGCTTGCGACCAGAGTCGTAGTTGTGGATTTCAATACCTGACATTTTTCCTCCTCCACTTGGGTCGGCCTGGTGCCGACCTCGCGCCGTGGTTGAGTTCGACCCCAACCACGGCAATTCTTAGTCTCAAACCCGCAGCGTAACAGCCTGCGGGTTCCTCAACCCAACCGCGAAGGTGTGGTCACCACCGACATCCGTATTACAATGACGGCAGTAGGTTGTAGCACCTACCACTGACAGCGCTGATCGCACCCAGGCGAAATGATCGCCAACACACGGCAGGCAAACAGCGCCTCCAGGTTGACCGCACTCCTGCATTGCAATATGCGTTGCTTCCCGTTTGCCACACAGGCCACACCGAATTACCCCGCCAGCTACCTCAGCTAACGAATAAATCTCCCTGAGAGTTTCGATATATGCTTCACCCGTTTTCTCGCTGAGAGACTCAAGTAATTCTGCTATTAATTCTTCTCCCATGTTTCCTCCTCCTTGTGGCTGGTTGTCAGCCCCGTGCGCTGGCCGGGTAATGAACCCGGCCAGGGCTGTGTCATAGCCGCGACAGGACACCGTTAATTAGTTCTGCCACCGCATCCAACGTCACGCCACCAGACAATTTTAGCTTCTCAGCAACATAATCAGCGCTGACCGGACTGTCGAAGGTGTATGCCCCGCAGGACTTGACTGCAACGAATACCTGCCTGTGGTTGACATAACTGATCGTATTGCTGCCACCGACGTCGCAAGGCGATGCAAACAAAATCCGCAGCGCAGTAGCCTGTCTATCCGTCCAAAGCAGAGCGACCGACCCGTAGTAATTCATATCGAACACCACGGCGTCGAATGTACCGTCGCTGTTGACAACCTGATTGTATTCGTCAAGCGTGTACTGCCGCTCACCCATCACTCTGGTCCGTTCGCCCAAAAATCCAGCAACTCAAGAATTCCGGTGAGGGCTTCGGCAATAGCTATCTGCGCGTGGTCCTGGCTAGTTGGACGCAAATCCGCACGCCCGTTTTTAGCCCAACCGATCCGCTCTCGCGCATTTTTCAGGTGTTGATTCACTTTTCCTCCAATCTGGTCCGGCATTTGCCGGACTCGTACCCCGGCCAGGTTCGACCCTGGCCGGGGCGTGTCTAGCTCGCTATGACGCCGCTACCCTCGCAACGCAGGCAGGTCTGGTATCCCAGCGACTCGTGGTCGTAGTCAAACCATTGCGACCCTGGTTCAAGTTGCAGAAGCTTGCTGCGGTGCAATTCCTCGCTGTAGTTAAAGCCTTCGCCGCTGCAACCCGCGCAAGTGCGCTTGCCTGTCAACTGCAATTCCAGTTCGTAGACAATCGCCGCAACCTCACAGTTGCAAATATTGACGCTGTGATCGCAACCCAAATCGTCTGAGAGGTATTCAATCAACGACGCCACCAGCGCCTTGGGTACAGGTTGACTGTCACCCCGCTCTGGGTGTTTTTCCATCTCAGCGCGGTAGTCAGCGATCTCAGTTCTGCGCATCAATGTCCAAGACGGACGTTCGATGGGGTCACTGACCCGCAACGCCTCACTCAGCAGGACATTCTCAATTTCGACCCACTCAGTAGACATCTCTCCTCCTAACTGGGCTGGCCTCTTGCCAGCCTCGTACCCCGGCCAGGTTCGACCCTGACCGGGGCTATTTCAACGAACCGTGAACGACACGGTCATTCCGTCACTCCTACGGTCTATCCTGTCACGCAAACGCGACAGCGAAGCAAACAGGTGTGCGTGTGGGACTGCTGCAACACCGAACCGTTTGAAACCACCTGGATCGTCAAACTCATCTGCTAAAAACGACTCCGTGTAGTAGTCCTCTGCGTCTTCGTCAACGTAGCGCACAACTAATCTCCTCACAGGCAACGGACTCAACTCAGCCAGCAACGGCTCCCACAAGCATTGATCGGCAGTGAACGTCACTTCGTTCTTCGGCCAGCCAAACGTGTCCCTCGGTCCTTCTGACACCCAAGACCAACCTAGCCCTACGGCCATAGTCCGTATGTTTGCTCGGTTTTTCTCTGCAATCTCGTACTCGTACTGCACAGTTTTTTCCTCCTCCTAACTGGTCTGGCTCATGCCAGACTCGTACCCGGTACAGGTTCGACCCTGTACCGGGCGCTACCGCTAAACCTTCTGCTTACGCGGCTCAAACTCGGTCACAATCGGTTGCGTAGCAGACCCATGATGTGTCCAGTGGTAGTACCCCATCTGGTCAACACCAGTGAACTCTAAGGGTGGCGGGAACTCTACTAAAACATAGCCGTAACCCAACCGGGCACCTTGCTGCCGGAAGTTATGTTTGGCTTCCGACACGCTGCTGCCTCGACCCCAGCGGTTTTGACCCATCACAAGGAATGTGGACATTCTTTCCTCCAATCTGACCCGACCTCTTGCCGGGTTCGCGTCCTAGCCAGGTTCGACCCTGACTAGGACTCCTTTATTAGTCTTGGGTACCGTAGCTACCCAACCTGCCACGCAATTCTTTCAGCGTGTCAATCTCCCGCGTCAACTGGTTGGCGTGTGCTTTGGCGACTTCCAGCGCCGCGTTCCCAACCGCTCGGGTGATGTGCCTGAGCGTGGCATTGATGTGGCTGATGTCAGTGGACTGCCGCAACCACATCGCGTCCCGCAAGCAGCCATCCAACTCCAAAACCAAGTCGTTGATGGCGTCTTGTAAGTGCTCCATTTTCCTCCTTCTAACTGGCTGACTCTTTGTCAGCCTCGTACCCCGGCCAGTTCTGACACTGGCCGGGGCCACCTCACGCCGCAAATGCGTCGTACCACACCTTCCGCTTGTCACCACAGCAAGGGCCATAAAACCACCCACGCCTATTAACTCTAAGCCGGTGCGCTGTCACGTTACCGTGACAGTAGAAGCAATGCGGGACCAGCTTACCGTCAGCTATCGTAAACTCTAGCTGCTGCCTCGGCTTATTGTTCCAGCCAACAAAGAACCTAAAAATTCTCAGGTGACTGGTATGACGCATCAAATGCAATGACCTTGCTAGCCTCGCTAACCGCAGCAGGGCTAAACCACCACCTGCCACGGGCAGTAACGCTGCCACAATGACACAAGCATCAAACACGTTCCAAAAAGACCGGAAGAAAAGCCTGGTAAACGCGACACGAAGAGCCAGTTCACACGCAAAGAACAGCAAAACAGCGTTGTCCAGCCGCTCAAGTAATTCAGCGTTCGTGTCATCTACAAGGCTCCACGCCACCAGACCAAGGTTGGTTAGAATTGCGACCATCACTACCCGGTCTAGCGGGGAAGACCTGTTGTGCGACATTTCTCATAAACCTCCTCCTAACATCCCCGACCCTGTGTCGGGGAAATCTGTGTGGGGAGGCGGCGGCGCAGGTACTGCGCCCGAGCCATGTAACCGGGCAAGGCAATCCTTGCTTCCATTGCCACCAAAAATGAATGAAAACGGTGGGATGGTGAGTTTAACGCCGCCGCCTCAAGCCTCAAAAAGTTTGTGTGGAAAGGTGGTGGGGGGGCGGCGGCGCAGGTACTACACGCCCCGTAGTAAAAGGGCGCTTATTGGTAGTCCTTACTTTCCAATTTCCCACCAGCAAGGAACGAGAAATTGGTTGAGCTTAACGCCGCCGCCTCCAGCCTATGCTGACCGCCGTGAAGCGGCCATCGTTCGTACCTTGCTGACCACCCAGCGGGTGAATTTTACAAGATAACGAACTGCTGTGACCAAGAACCACGCGAGGCAAGCGAAAATCAGCAGTTCAGACAACTTGCGATTCTTTCGCATAACGCTCAGTATCACTTCTCCAGCGATTAGCTGGACCGCGTTACTGCTCAGGTGCTTCGTCAGTTCTTCAAACTGGTTTGGTCGTTCAAGCAACACCTTTCCTCCTCTCCTAAGCTGGCCTTATGCCAGCTTCGTGTCCAGCACGACTTCGACATCGTGCTGGACTTCCTTACTTGCGGTGACCGTGACCGGCGATGTTGTAATGACCGATATCACCACTTGATGTACCGGGTTGGTCGCTGCGGAACACGGAGGGACATAAATTCGCCACCGCAATCAACACCGCCTCATCAGCGCGAACCCGCGTCAAATCACTGTTCAGCCACAGGTCATGTGCAATCTTATCGGCAGACGCGCCAGCGCCGATCTTACTGCAAATCATGTAACCCAATTGAAGCTGGCCGACAGAACCGCCATCGTTAATAAATCCAGCTTGGGACATGGCGCTTAAATAACTACCATCATCCGCGTTCGCGATACCCTGCTGGCTTAACGTGAGCGCCAGAACAGCAGACACCGCTGCCTTTAAGACCATCTTTCCTCCTCCTTGTTCGGGCTATCTGACTGACAGCCGCCGCACTGGGTGGGATTTTGACATCCCACCCAGTCACCTTACTACGAAAACTTCTTACCTGCCTGCAACCACATCATTGCTATTACGTCGCATAATTCTGTACGACGCTCTGGCGTGACAGGCGGGTGCTTGGGATTCTCCCACCTCGCCATAATCTGCGCCGCGACCAGCAGCGTTAAGGGTGTGCGAACCGTTTCCCTGTCTGCTGCCGCCTGGTTCGCGAGCTCAGCCGCGTCTGTTTCGCTCACGCCTCAACCCGCTTAATAACGGGGGCACCTGTTGCCGGATCACGGTGACCTGTCGTCCACCCACTAGGGACCGCCGCCTGGGCATCATCAATAATTCTCTCAATGACACCCCAGCGGATCGTGTCCGCGTCGATTTCTTCCGGGTCCACCGGCTCGCTAAAATAAAGCTCCCACGACGCTTCAAGCTCTCCGTCTGAGATTGCTAGTATCTCCTGCATCTCTGCGGCATACGCGCCACCATCGTTGGCGACCTCATCAACAGCCTGACAGAACAGCATCAAACCCCTGACGTAGTCTTCGTCCATGTCGCTCATTTCCTCCTCCAATCTGGTCCGACCCTTGTCGGACTCGTACCCCAGTCAGCTTCGACACTGACTGGGGCCTGCGTGTCAGTAAACGCGAAAACCGCCATGCTTCGCAGCGGCCTCTAAAAACGGGACAAAATCGACTAGCTGTTCTTCAATAGACTGATCTGTGTTGTCGGCGTAAAAATTGCTCGCCAACTCCATTTCAAACAGCTTCAGCGCCGACTGGCATTCAACCTTGGTCACCCACCAACCATCATTACCGATGAGCTTGTGGATCGGTATGCCTGGACGCTCATCCCGACTGTCCCGGTAGTAACGATCAACAGCTGCAACGAAGTCACGCGCTTCCTGCGTGACAGGCTCCCGCGACCAGCCGTCCTCCGACGTAACCCAGTGGTTGTCGTCTGGACGCTCCGGTACCTGCCGCCAGTTGTCTTCACCAACCGCCTCAAAGGCCATGTTGCAGCGAAGCAGTGCTAACCGCAGGTTACCTTGGTTCCACATGTTTCTGCGGCAGTAGAATTCGTCGCCGTGCAGCGTTTTACCGTCCTCATCACAAACATACATGTCGTATCCCATGTTTGCTGCTTCCTCCTCACTATGGTCCGACACCCTGCCGGACTCGTACCCCGGCTAGCTATGACACTAGCCGGGGCCACCTAACTACCTTCTTTGCGCTGGGTCAACGTAGCGATCTAACAGTCGCCACCCGAAACCCTCACACGCGAAGGGACGGTCACCGATAATTACTAAATCGCCGACCGACAAACTGCGGTTCCCGTCGTCCCTGTATTTCCTACCCCACGCAAACGCAGGGTTGTCGCGGTTCAGTTCACCAAAAACTTTCCCCAGTAATCGAAACTCTGGTTCAAATTTCCACTGCAACCGCTCCGGTCCGCGCAACGTGGGAATGAAATCAGGCTCATCCCAACTGACCGCTAAGACGAGCTGGTCGCCTGGGCGGTGACCGTACATAAAACACTCGGTGTTTTGGTTCAAATAGACCCTCACTTGCCGGTGTCTCTGTACGCAGTCGGGACAAAGATCGTTACCTACAAGATTTTCGGCTTGTAGCCAACCATCAGTTTGCAACCCTTCCTGTATGACCGCGTCCCGGATTTTCTCATCTTCAGCGTAGCTATCTACACCCCACACGGCGTGACACTCATCGCATTCGATGAATGTCTCCCGTATTTTGTCTGTCAAGTCCAAGGGAAAATTCTCCCTCACACAGTCGGGTGGTAGATATGCTGTGCTCACGTCGGGCGGGTAACCCCAAAGCGCATCGCCTCGGGTCATTGCCGCCAACCCTCGTCAGCAGTCATCTTCTATCCTCCTTTACCAAAGTCCGGCTCCTTGCCGGACTCGCACCCGGTACGGTTCTGACACCGTACCGGGCCTGTGTCTAGCCTTCTTTTAGCGCAGCAACGCGCTCCGCTATGTCACACACCCACTCAACGCCAGGGATGTCGGTACCCAGCTCGTCTTCATCGACGTATGCCATGGAGTTGTCCGGGCTCCCGGTGTACGCCACCACGGGCCGGTCCACGGACTTACGCCCGAAACCCGTCAGGCCAGCGCACCAAATCGGCTGGTACATTTTCTGCTGACCTATGCGCTCCTTGCCTGCTTCCAGGCAGGGCGTGCATATGTTGACGACAATGTCCTCGTGGTCAAACGAGTCCCAGAACGTCGCGCCGTAATGACCGTCGGTCCTGAAGACATTGGCTTCGTAAGGCTGGTTATCAGCCTCTATGAAGGCGTTTTGTAGTTTCTTACCGCACACGAAGCACGGTAAAAATGCCTCAACAGACACGCTTCCTCCTCTAACGGGTCGGCTGTCTGCCGACCTCGTACCCGGTATGGTGTTGAAACCATACCGGGCCTTTTTACCGCGACGTACAGGCAAGGGCACGACAATCAGCGCAGTAGGTTTTGCCGTAGGCGCTGATGTACGCAGTCAGCAACGTCAACGGATTGTCGCAATAAAAGCAGTGGATTAGCACTGGTGCTCCTCCTTATAACCAAAGTGCGACTCAGGCAGCGTCACGGTCAACTCACCGGCAAGAAAAGCTACGGCCTGTTCGCGACTGAGTCGCATCTTTTGGTACTCCCAAATGTCGCGCTCGTCGTACTCCATTTCCTCCTCCAATCTGGTCAGCTTCTGCCAACCTCGTACCCCGGCCAGGTTCGACCCTGGCCGGGGCTTTCACGCCATCTGTTTACACGTCCCATCTGCGCTGTGCTTATCCGGCGGCGTCCAGAAGTGTGTCAAACACCCATGTACCGACCTGAGATACCGTTCTACGTCGGGGTGATCTAATTCATCTGCCGGGTTGTCGACACGAGAACAAATCTCATTCCACATGACGTCTTCCAACACCGACCCGGTGAATGCGTCTTGGCTCCTACGCCGCTGGTAATCATGTACCAGCAACTCGTCGGACAACTCAATGACCTGATCATTGATGTCTTCTCTGACGCAGTCGCTCACCATACCCTGTAGCGGATTAGCACTGGACGGTAAACCAAAACCCTCATAGGGTAAAGGCTGCCAATCTCCCTGCATGTTTCCTCCTCCTAAACGGGCTGGCTTCTGCCAGCCTCGTGTCCGGTGTGGATTCGACCCCACACCGGACCGTATGTCAATCTATGCCGCGCCACCACCGCATCGTAATGTCCAAGTTCCAGTCTCCAATCTCCCATTGCCACTGATCGCGTGGCAATTCGGCCACGTTTATTTTCTCATCTTCAAACCTGTCGTCACACCACAGCTGGGCAGCGGCAATCGCCTTCTCCTCAGTTGAGTGAAGAGTGACGGAGATGTACGGACCCTCTGCATAACACTCGGTGTCAACCAAGCAAATGGTTAGCACCCAGATATCCTGTTCCATTTTCCTCCTCCAATCTGGTCGGCTTTTTGCCAACCTCGTACCCACGTCAGGTTCGACCCTGACGTGGGCGCTCAGCGCTAGCTGATCATTGGCGTGCAGCGTAGAACAATTCCACGCATGTGACTTCACGGACCGGCTCTACCGTCAGGTAGGCCCAATCGACGAGGTACGCCAATGCGAAGCGCTCTGCGTCCCGCTGCGCCAATTCGCGCGTAGCGGCCTTGCCATACGCAATCAGTTCTCCGTCATCAACGGTCCAAGCCTTTAGCCCTAAGTCCGGTTTGCCGGACAGATGACGAACGTACCAGGACCAGGGCCGGGGCCGCGGTCCAGGCGACAGCTGCTCAAAAAGCAGATCGGTTGCTGCCGCATCAGCGCTAGGCTGGTCATCGTCGCCTGGTGGGAACACTTGCGCGAGCAATTCAAAAGCAGTCATGTACTGATCGCCAACTTGACCCCCCGTAACCTCAGCGGTTTCGGGCGTCATGGTTGACCATTCCCACGGTACTTCTATCGTTATTTCCATGGTTGGTACTTTCTCCCTCTAACTGGCTCGGCTTTTTGCCAAGCTCGCGTCCTGGTGTGGTTCGACCCACACCAGGACTCCTTTCAGTCCAGGTAACTCGCCACCACGTCTTCGAATTCAGCTTCGCAGCAGTCACTCACGTCTTCGTAGTACGTTTCGAAGTCAATGATCGGACTCCAGCTAATTCCTGGGCGTGGACGTTCATGCTCTAGCGCAATCACGTCACATTCGGTGTTGCACTCTCTGCAAACCTGCGTCAGCGGTGGATTTAAGCGCCTTCGCAGCGCTTCCGCTTCCTGCATACGCATCAAAAAGTCTTTCATGCGTGACATTTTTCCTCCTCCAAGGTGGGCATGGCTATTTGCCACGCCTCGTGCCCCGGCCAGGTTCGACCCTGGCCGGGGCTAGGTGCGACGCAGGTACAGTACGCCAGAGGATAGCTGGCGGTCACTCGGGCCGCATCGCAACATGGCTATGCGCGACCTGAGTGGACTGTCCTTGCATTCCCGCTCCAAAGGGAGCAATCTTACCGCCGAGAAATTGGGCACTCGGCCTCTGCGGCAAGCAAAAACCTTCGGGGGGTGAGTTTAACGTCGCTTCCTCTTTTGTGGTCGGCGTTCTTGCCGACCTCGTGTCCCAGGCAGGTTCGACCCTACCTGGGACTGCTCAGGCGCTGATCTTGTCAAACGGGTGCTTAACCCAACACCGCTCAGCGTTCATCAACGACCGTTTGCCGTCATCATGGACGACATAGAACCACAATGTTCGCTTTCCCGGGTACATCGCTGACGGCTCCCAATGATGGGGTCGGCAACCGGACAGGTCGATGTAGCCTGCACGCAAATCGTAGTCCCAGACCCGCAACCCGTGCGTGATTGGGACTCCATCAAGGGTGCGCTCTGTCGTCGTTTCCATCTCTTCCTCCTTCTAGCTGGCTATTTGCCAACTCGTACCCCGGCCAGGTTCGACCCTGGCCGGGGCTATATTCAGTTGTTATTCAGTTGTGGGTTAGTGCTAGGCGACCTTGGTCTCCTTCGGCGCAGCCTTGACCTCGGGCATCCGGTCGTAGTGGTAGAAGTCGACGATCACGTCGTAGGCTCGCTGACGCTTCACGTCAACAGCCAACTCGACCGTCTTGCCACCCTTTCGGACAGTCGACTTCCAGCCATTCTTCGACGGGACAATGCGGAAGACAACCTGCTCGTCTCCCTCACCGATCTTGGCCGTCGCAGAAGTGGCCTTGGTCGCTTTCGTGACGCCGTCCAGCTGGAACCAGCGGAGCTGGACCCGACCGGATTTCGTCGGCTTCTTGCGACCTGCGCCACCGTTGCTGTTCCCAACCGTCTCCACCTCGGGGACGGTGTCGATCACAACGGTTTCCTTAGTTGCGGTCATCTCTCTTATTTCCTCCATTGTTGTGTGGCATTCGCCACGCATCCGGCCTTGTGCCGGATGTCTGTACCCGGTGCGGTTATGACGCCACACCGGGCCTTGTTGCTAAGCTTCAACCGACTGCGACTTCAACGCAGCAATCTGCTGCTGCAACCGCTCGATCTCAGCCACCGGGTCACCCATCATCTGGGTAAACGCCTGCTCAACCGCAGTCACAATCCGGTCGGCAGGGTTCAAGCGATAAATCAGGCCTTTTTCATAACCCGACTCACCCTTAATTCCGGCGTAAAGGTTGGTTCCTGCGCGGTTCCGCTTGACCACGGCCACTCGCCCGTCGTCCATGCGGTACTCACCCGGCTCTGTCACGCGCTCTGCGGCGGGTTTACCACCGGCAAAGGGCGCTTCTAGGGCCTTCGCAATCAAGGCGCTGGCCTGTTCAGCTGTCATTCCAACAGCTAAAAACTGGTCAATCGCCGACCGCAAGCCGTCTGGTACTTCTCGCTTGACCAGCAGGTCACCGAGAAAGCTCAGCTGCTTTTCAGTCGCCATTCTTATCGCCATGTTTCCTCCTCCATGGGTCCGACCCTGTGCCAGACCTCGTGTCCGGTGCGGTTTTGACACCGCACCGGACTCCCTAGCAACCCAACATCGCTGTTGGGGGTGGGGCGGTAGGGGTTCCCTACCCACCCCAGTTTGGAGGTTAGAGGAAATCACTATTCATTAGACCTGTCGGTGCCACATGCGACCAGCTTCGCGCTGGCCGGGTTTGCACCCTAGCGCCTTGTGTTCACTAGCGGTGCCTCTACGTGCGCGACCGCTGCTTCACTTTTGCCACCATCGTCCAAGTGCGCGACGGCGGCCACAAAGCACGCAGGCGCAAGGCTGCTCAGCCAGGTTGCGTGGACACCACAGATATAGGTGTCCCGTAAAACCCGACCGGCAACTTTGCGCCTAAAACAAGTATACCCAGGGGCCTGAGTGTTGCCTACCCCTAAGCACGACTAATTCTTTCTAACCCAAACCTGCTGGCGGCTGCCGGAAGGCTTTACCTTCCCCAGCCAGCCTCGTACCCGGTGTGGCTTCGACACCATACCGGGCCTCCTTACTTGTGCGTCCAGTCCCGGTAAAGCACCGCGAACAGGGTGCAAGCCATAACAATCATGGCCTCAACAGCGGGTGACATCATTTCTCCCGCTGGCTTTTCAGTCCCAAGCGTTGACGCACCCAGGCCAGACCTGGCGTTTCAGCCGGGGGCACATAATCCTGTGCGGGTTTAATCCCCTGCCAGACGCTCAACCCCATGTTGGGGTTCATGTATAGCATTTCTATCCTCCTTCTAGGTCGGCCTCGTGCCAACCTCGTGTCCCGCGTGGGTTCGACCCCACGCGGGACCACCACCTACTAGGAATTCTCCCAATTCCGGTAGCTCTTGTCTCGGCGTAACGCTTTCGCGTTTCGCTTCTTGCGCTGGTCTTGGTGGATACCAGCAGCGCCGGATCGTCGCAATTCAAGACGGGCTCGCAGTTGCTCCTCGCAGGCGCTCAGGTACTTGTCATCCACCAGTTGCAGATGACGCTTCATTATCATTATTTCCTCCTGTACCGGCTGGCTCTTTGCCAGCCTCGTACCCCGGCAGGTTCTGACACCCACCGGGGCCTGGGCCTTTATGGTCCTGCTAGAGCAGCACCAAATCTTCAGGCCACGCCTCATCTTCACCGCCTGTGTCGAACTGGCCTGGATCCCATTCCAGGACAATGCCAATTCCGTTGGGGCCGTCCACCACCTCAACAACAGTTCCAATCATGGTAGGTGCACCGCAAGAGCGGACACGATCTCCCGGTTTGAACTTTTTACTCATTCCTCCTCCACTCTGGTCGGCCTCGTACCGACCTCGTACCCGGTATGGCTTCGACACCATACCGGGCCTCGTCACTCAAGCAAAGTCTCGGTAGCGTTTTTCTGCTTCCACGACCGCTCGCGCGATCTTCGACGGTTCCAACCACTCCTGGTGACCGGACTTAGCTTCCGGCTGCTTCCAGTACCACGCCACGACCTCACTGTGCGTGTCTTCTGCTTTCCACCAGAACAAGCACGTTTCGTAGGTCAAGTCAGGTAACTCGACCGTACTCACCAAGACCGAACCAACGCTCTCCAGCGTGACGACTTCTCGTTCGTGGTAACGGGCGTCTTCTTCGTAGTCCATTTTCTCCTCCTAATCAGCTGACCGTTTGCCAGCTTTGCGCCCTGTGTGGTTTCGACACCACACAGGGCCATCTCACTCAGTTGCGCCACCACGTTTCCCAGTCGTACATCTCACTGTCGCTCAGGAACCCGTCGCCATCCGGGTCGGTACCAAACCGGGCGAACTCAATGCGCTTCGCCGCTAGGGCGAACTGCAAGTTCTTCGACTCTCCAGCCGGGACCAAAAACGTCACATCCCACACGGAGAAATCTGTACCGGAACCGGTGTCGTAGCCGTGGTGATCGGCAATGATCTGCTTCAGGAACACCCATTGGGGGTTTTCCCGTCCAGCGTCATCGCGCTCCGGGTAGGGCAGGTAAGCCTTGTACCGGTGCATTACTGTTGCCATGTTTTCCTCCTCCAACGTGGTCCGGCCTTGTGCCGGACCTGCGTGCCCTGGCGGGTTCTGACACCCACCAGGGCTTTTCTAGCTGGTTGCCGCCTCAAACTCAGCGTTTAACTCAGCAACCTTCTGCTTGACCGTCCCATCCAGCCACGCTTGCGCCAGTTCATCAATTTTCGGTACCCGGTAGGGCCAAATCTCCCTGAACTCGCTCGCCAGCTTGAATTGCGCTGTCAAACACTCAGCCGTCATCTCCAACTTGCCGTCAAGTTCTTCTACTATAAACTTGACGAGCTGGGTTTCATTCTGACGGACGGCATCCAATTTCCGCCAAGTGTTGAAGACGCGCTCTCGCGCTTTTTCTAATTTGGTCGGTGGACCACCAATCATTTTTCCTCCTCCTTATCTAGCCACTAGTGGCTTCGTACCGGTGCAGGGTTCGACCCCCACACCGGTTCCTTTTACTGCGAGAACTGCGCGTGGAGCTCTCGGGCGTACTCGGGTATAGCTGCTTTCCACCATGTCTCATACCCAAGGTGTTGGGCAATTTGCTGCGCCAAGTGCAGCGCATCTTCCGGCGACAAGAACATGACCGCGTTGCTTCGGTCTGTTTTCGTTCCGGCCAGGTCAATGACGACCTTCGTCCCGTCTTCCGTGCGGTGTACGTCTCGCCGTAGCGCGACGTAGTGCATGTAGACGGTGAAGGCGCTGCTTTCGTGGTCTTGTTCCATTTTTCCTCCTCCAACATGGGTTCGGCTTCTTGCCGGACCTCGCGTCCCGGTCAGGTTCGACGCTGACCGGGACTCCCTCACACGACCGTGAAATTCCCGGTCTTGGCTTTCACCTTCACGTTCGCGTACCAGCGCCGATCCCGGTAGGGGTCGGGGCCAACCACCACGTCGCTCGGTGTCAGCTCTGCAGCTTTCACAGTCCCACGGTTGCTGAACGCTGAGGTGTCGGTGAATGCCACCGGCTGCTCAGCCTCAACAGCGTCCTTCAACGCTTTCTTGGACGGGAAGTTACGTCCTCCTAGCGTGGCGTGGAAGTTGCTCATTATTTTTCCTCCTCCAACATGGGTCCGGCCTTGTGCCGGACCCTGCGTGCCCCCGCCAGGTTCGACCCTGACGGGGGCTTCTGTCCTACTGGACGTATCCGTTGTCAACACACTCCTGGCAGGTAAAAAACCCTGTCTTTAGGTTGTAGAACCCATCCCAGCCGGTGTCCTTCGCATTACAGGACCAGCAATCCGGGGCTGGCATGATTTCGGGCGCTTCGTCCTTGAATGCGTCCCACTCTTTGGGCGTCACCCCGCTGATGAGAAATTCTCTCTCATCAACACTCAGGTGTGGGAACGCGTCTTGCACGCACTCTCCCACGCCGCGCTCTCGCGCTTCCAGCCACGCTTCCATCGCGTGGGGTGCAACATCAATGTCCATCTGGTTCACGTAACCAGTGATGATCGATGTCTTCTGGACTGTGACCATTCTTTCCTCCTCCAACTTGGCTCGACCTCATGTCAAGCCTCGTACCCGGTGGTGGTTCGACCCACCACCGGGCCTTGTGGCTAGTGCACCAATTCGTTCGGCATCCAGCCTGGTTGACGGTCTGAGTAGTGTGACTCATCGTCAACCGCAGTAATCGTCGCTAACTGCATTCCGTCACCTTCGCTTAGCTTGCATATCGAAGCATTCGCGATTCCCTGCTCTTGCATCGCCAGCAAGGTCTTCAGGTTCCGTGTGGTCAGTTCAACGCGAAGTTCGTTTCCAACTGCGAACACCTTCATTTTTTCCTCCTCCAACTTGGCTTGGCCTCGTGCCAGCCTCGTACCCCTGCCAGGTTCGACCCTGACAGGGGCTCCTTCCGCGTCAGCGGTAAAAACCATCACAATCGGTGTCATCTAACCCTAATACGTGGACGAATAGCTTCTCCCCACACATCAGGCATATCTGCTGGCTGTACTCTTCCAACAACTGATTTTCGACTGCCGAAGCCAGCTCTTCCCCAGACAGACCTTGTTCAGTAAAACTGCTGAACAACTCGACACAGCGGGGTGCTACCCTCACTGCGTCAATGTGGAAGTCTGCTATCCAGTCCCAGTTCAGTTGTTTATCGTCACCGTGTGCTTTACTACTCGTTGACCCGGTGTGATACACATAATCCGACCAGCGGATGTATGTACCGGCCATCGGTGTACCAGAGAGTCTGTAGTGACGATCAACGTATGCCGGTTCGTGTGGCGGTTCTAATACCGTCTCAACGGTAATCAAAACCGACTCAACCGACAGGGCAGTTTGCAGCAACCGTGCGTCCACTGCTGTTTCCTCCTCCAACTTGGCTCGACCTCATGTCAAGCCTCGTACCCGGTACAGTTTCGAGGCTGTACCGGGCCTGTGCGCTACGCCAACCCGGCGCGGCGCAGTGCGTCCCGCATCGCGGGGTTGCGGTAGTGCGTACCCCGCACCGGGGCGGGACCGCTCGCCTTCGCAGGCATGGCGGCCGGAGTGGCCTCTGCGGCCACAACCGCGACCAGCTTCCGGTTCACGTTGTATGCGTTCACTTTTTTCCTCCTCCAACATGGGCCTGACCTTTTGCCAAGCCTCGTACCCCGGCAGGTTCTGACACCCACCGGGGCCTTCGTCACACGGCGACGATCTTCAATTCGCCTCGCGTGACCAATCGGTACATCGGGCGACACCCATCATCGGTCCGACACAGGGTATCAATGGCGCAACGAATGTCATCGACAAGCGTCTCAACTGGGTCATCACCCCTGCGCCAGTTCGGGTAGCGGAACACGTTCTTCATGTCCGCTTCGAACGCAGCAATGTAACCAGTGCGTCCAAGAATCTCGTCGGCGTTCCGGGCAAGTGCAACCCAGGCCGCTTCGTCGTAAATCTCCGACATCCTCATGTGACAGCTCCAATCTGTCTCTAACTCGGTGGCCTCAACTGAGGTCACCGCCTCCGCTTCGTCAGCGGCAGGATGGTTGGTTGTGCAGCGCGGGGTAAATCTCCCAGCCGCGCTGCACAACCTCGTGGCCGGTGCGGTTTTGACACCGCACCGGCCTCCAGTACACCCAACATCGCTGTTGGGGCGGGGGTGGGCGGGGGCTCCCCACCCACCCCCTGTTTGGAGGTTAGAGGAAATCACTATGTATCAAACCTGTCGGTGCTACATGCGACCGGCTCTTGCCAGTCGGGTTTGCGCCCTAGCTCGTCGTGTCCACTAGCAAGGCCTCTAACCGCGCACCTGCTGCTTCACTTTTGCCGACATCGCCCAAGTGCGCGACGGCGGCCACAACGAACAACGCAAAGAAGCCGGTCAAGGTAGCACCTACAGGGATGTACCCCTGTAGGTTGCGGACCCCTTAGATAAGGGTGTCCCTAAAACCCCGACCGGCAACTTTGCGCCTAAAACAAACGTACCAACGGGCAGGAGCGACCACAACCCCCAATCTTTTCTGGTCACTCATTCTTTGGCGCGGGGTCGGCGCTGGCAGCGGCTGGTTGAGCGGCAATTCTTTCCGCTACCCAGGATGCTGGTTTCTTTCTCCACCAAGATTGAGTGACCGGAGCCGGTACCGGCTTCGGAGTGGCTGAGCGGAGCGACACTCGGAGCAAAAATCGGAGTGACATTCGGAGTAACTCTGATTGCGTGAGTTGATAGCGGCTCTGCACTAGGACTGCGCCCTAGCTTACTCGGCCCTGGCAGCCTCCGCGCTGTCCTCCGCGCTGTCCTCCAGCAGCCGCTCCCCAGCCACTCTGGGCAGTTGTGGCAGAAAAGATTGGGTGGCGTGAAGAGTAAACCCGTTGCACAGAACTATTGCCTGGTGTCAAGCTAGGTATTACGCTTGCCTTATGGCAAGCGTTACACGACACACCACCACGGTGGACAACGCAGCGCCAGGGACGGAGGTGACAACAAAATGAGCAAACGCCAAAACGGCAAGGCACTGCCAATGAGCAGTGTCGCAGGCAAGGGTCACAAGCGAGCACCCCGCCTGTCGGCGAGGGTACCGGAGCACCTGCTAGCACCTAGCGAGAGGTCCACCGGCTCGCTGCGGTTGGACGACCCGGCACCACGCGAGATTAAGATCGTCGCGCCGCCGCAACCCGCCGTGGTTCCAAGCAAGGACCACAGCGCCGACGAGCGGCTGGCAGAGGGACGGGTCGGCAAGGACCGCCCCCTGCTTGAGTCGCTGGGTGTGGTAGACGGAGCGTTGTGGGTAGACGCCCAGTTTACCGCATTGCCCCGGTTCAGCTGGTCGTACCGCAAGGATGGTACAGCTGAGTACAAGCGCCGCGACCCGGAGCTTGGGTGGTACTGACGGTGGGGCGCAGGCCAACAACCTGCGCCCCACCCCCAACAAGCACACACACAGCACACAAAGGAGAGCAACATGGCAACAGATGTTGACATAGACGAATTGGAATACCGGCTACGCAAGATAGCAGAAGCTGGCCTGAGTTGGAGCAGGTTTGTTCAGGTAGCGCAGGGAAACGGCGACCTCACATACAAGCAAGCACAGGAACTGCGCCAACGGATGCAGCACCGCTAAAAGCGGAAACACGCGGCGAACCAACCACGGAATGCCGGGCAGTCGGGTGGCTGCTCTGCACCAGTACAAATCTCCACACCAGATTCCCAACGTGCCGCCCAACAGGATTCTGGCCTCGGCCCACCTCGGCACGGACACCACCCTTAATCTCCCTCCGCGTGAAAGGACCGCAGTTGCACCAGGCATCTGAGGCGCGGCCCTCTGCCCCCGCCCTGCCCCTGCCCGACCTCCACCTCCGCACCTGCCCGCCTCTGAACTGGGAACAACTCAACCTCGGCCCACCTCGGCCCACCTCGGCCCCAGCCGCCCGAAACTCAGCTCGGCTCAGGGCCAATCTCCTTCGCTTCGCAGCAAATCTCCCTCGCTTCAAAATCAGCTCAACGCCGGCTCCCGTGCCGCCGGCGCAAGTTACTGGTCGGTAACTTACTGGCCGGTAACATGGTCATGTCGGTAAACCTGGTCAAGTTACCCAACATTACCGACATGACCAACATGACCAACATGGGTAAGTTACCCAACATGACCAGCTTACACCCGTGTAACTTAGCGTAGCCTTACCTAACAACCCATAACGTCGTCCCTTACACCATTGCCTGGCCGACTGTCAATAGCTGGACAGTGTGACGTACAACACAAAATTGGTCGGCCTAAACCCTTGCGACGTGTGTCCAACTAAGGTAATTTGGTACTTGTCAGGCAATACCAACCAAGTAGTAAGGACACAAAATGGACACCAACACCAACACCGCCGCCGCCGCCGCCGCCGCCATTGGCAGCGTCGTCGCAACCCACGGTAACGTCGTCGTCGCCGCGCCGCGCCGGACCGCATGGGTCGTCGTCGGCAAGGGGTATGACGGTCCGACCGGACCGTCCACCGGACCTGCCGACGGGTGGCAGACCGTCGGCGACACACACGTCCTGACCTACACCATGCGTCAGGTCAAGGCCGGTACGTGGGTCGCTACCAACAAGGTCACGGGTCGCAGCGCAAAGGGTCTGACCCGCAGCGCCGCGTACGCTTGGTGTGTCCGCGACAACAAGGCGCGTCACGCGGCGGCGGTCGCCGCCGCTAACGCCGCAACGGCGTAGCGGCCACACCGTACCCCACCCGCGACACGCGGGTGGGGTACGGTTGCGCGTGGGCGGCTGGTCCCCCCGACAAGGTTACCCGCCAGTAACTTACGCCGGCGTAAGTTACATCCGCCCCCCTCCGCCCAAAGTCTGGGGGGCCGAGGGGGGGCGGGACGGAGGTGGTTCTAACTACCCCCGCAATCTTTGAAGACCGTTTGGGCGGCACGTATCAGTTCTTTCCCATGTAATCAATTTTCAGATGTACCCTTGTTCTGTGTCCCAGAAGGGTGCTGATGCGACATGAGGTTGTTCCTGCGGGTTTGCGGTTTCACCGTCGTGGAGTTAGCTTTGGAGTCGTCTGAGTCGGTCCGTGACGAAGGGCCGCAGTTCGCTGGTGGCGGTCAGTCGGGTTGTTTGGAGCGAGATTTGTCGCCGTTGAGTCCTGATGATCGGTATGACTGGGAAGTTGAAGATCGACAGTCTTTCGGGTTTCACTAGGAGATTATTGTGGATGCGTTACATGCGGCTGCGAATGTGGTGGGCTTCGCTGGCATGGTGTGTGTGATTCTTGCTTACGCGTACATCACTGCTGTTGACCGTCCTAATCCTTTTATCCAGCATGGGACTAATCTGCTTGGTGCAGTGTTGTTGGGCTTTTCGCTGCTCGTTAATACCAATCCTGCGAGCTTGGTTTTGGAGATGTTTTGGTTGGCGATCTCATCGTGGGGTCTTGTCAAGGCCGTTGTGGATAGGAAAAAGCGTGATGCCTAACCCTTTGACTGATGAGTTGTCGGATGCCGTGAAGGCTGATTTGGCGGCTGAGTTTGAGCGGTTGCGGCGGGTGATTGATTCCCGTCAGGGTGCGTTGCCGTGGCGTGAGCAGGCGCGGTTGTATAACGAGTTCACGTTGCGTCGTTTCACGTGAAACGATTGTTCGGTTAAAGGGCAGATTTCGTCGCGTGTGGAACAGCCGCTTTTTCCGAACATGTTCCGACACGTCTGGCAGATGGCGGGTTGTCACCGGGAACGGCTATGCTAGACCGGTGAAGGAATGGCCGATTGGTGAAAACCCCAGCGGTGTCACCCAAGGTCCGATCACAGCTGGTGACAGCTATGATGATGGCGGGAAGACGTTGCAACCTAATAATGATTTACCGTTAATGAATGACACCCCTTACGCTAAGGTTTGGCATCCTGTTGCTGGTACGCCAACTCTGGGTACTGACACCGGGTTTACACTGTGATGGCGTGTCGTTGTAAAACACCGATCTGGGCTCAGCAAATCCTTGCTGGTCTGAAGAAAATAGAGAAAGGAATCGAGGACATTATGGCTCTTGTTCAGGTTGACCAGGCGGCGTTGGACACGCTTGCCGCATCACTGGAGGCTGTCAAGTCGTCTTTGGCTACGGAGATTGCTGCGTTGGGTCAGGCGCTCCCCGCCGCTGACCTCACTGGGATCAACAAGGCGCTGACGGACTTGGAGGCCTTGGAGGCCCCCGCGCCGCCTGCCCCCGCCCCGTAAGGTGCAGAGGTTGCTGGTCAAGGCACTCATCATCCTTGGTGTTGAGTTGATTGCGCTTGCCGTGGTGGTGACGGGGTGTAACGGTGGCTTAGCCGCCCTCCGTCACCACCAGCAAATGCACCTAGATTGCTGTAACCTGGGCGAAGGCTCCGAAATTACGGGCCTAGACAATGGGCCAGCAAACCATTGAGGTCGGTCAGCTAGCGCCTGGTGACCAATGGGATCAAACCCTGCTAGCTGACCTCCTCAGTAACAAGTTGTATCCTACCGGCCTGTCATTCCGTCGTTGCATGGGTTATCCGAACGCAGATGGCTGTGTCCTATTGATCCCTGGCCGGTATTGGTGGGATCACACGGAAGAGATTTCAGACGCTTTAAGTCGTTACCGTTGGGTGCTGTGCTTGCTGACTGGTGACGAAGAAGCGCTGTTTGATATCAGTCGTGTGGTGCATCCAAACATTAAGTGGTGGGTCCAGTCGCCGCGCCCAGACCGTGACTACCGAGATGCCAGGTTGGTGGGGTTGGGGTACACGCCTCACTGCCGGACGCAGGCGGTGGGTTACCCGTCCAAGGAATTAGATATATTCCTCGCTGCACAGAATACGCATGAGCGGCGTGCACTCGCGTTTGCGGCGTTACGCGGTTCACCGTTCTTCAACATGCTGCTGCTGCCTACGGAGGGTTTTACCTGTGGGATGAAGCCAGACGCTTATGCTACGGCGATGCGGAACACACGGGTTGCGCCTGCGCCTGCCGGTCCCGCCACCCCCGACACCTTCAGGGTGTATGAGGCTTTGCAGGCACACGCCATACCGATTGCTGATGATGTGACACCGGGGTACCCTAGTCGCGGTTTTTGGCGCAACCTTTACCCTGATGCGCCATTCCCGATTTTGACTGACTACACCCATCTGTCCGGTCAGGTCCACCAACTTTTGGAGTCGTACCCGTCGTCGGCTAATGAAGTTGCGGCGTGGTGGATGCGGCAGAAGCGAGAATATGCGCGGTGGCTGCGTAGCGACTTGACGGCGTTGGGTGCCCTATGAGGCAGCAGATTACGGTGGTCACGCCTGTGTCACCCATCCCCAGCCACCCCGGTATGGAGATTATAGAGGAGACAGTTGCGTCGGTCAGACACCATTTACCGGACGCGGAAATCGTTTTGACCTTTGACGGTGTCCGAAAGGATGATGAGGACAGGCGGCCAGACTACGAGGAGTTTGTGCGGCGTACCTTGTGGCGAGCCGACCACCAATGGGGTCGCGTTGTTCCCTGGCTATTCCCCCACCACACCCACCAAGCTGGCATGATGCGGCATGTGCTTGACAGCCTCGACACGCCGCTTCTTATGTATGTGGAGCAGGACACACCGCTGTGTGTGGACAAGGACATCAGTGTCTTTGAGACAACTAACTTCATCCTATCCGGCGCATCCGACGTGGTCAGACTGCACCACGAAAAACGGGTACCAGATGAACACCGCAGAATGATTCATGGTTTTGACGGCGCTGACTACCTTCGGACCTCCCAGTGGTCGCAGCGCCCACACATTGCGTCCGTTGACTACTACCGGCGCATCATGCAAGACCACTTCTCAGCCAACGCCTGCTGCTTTATTGAGGACGTTATGCACAGCGTCGTCCAGGAGGCCAGGAAAAGTGAGGCGGTGTGGGAAAACCACCGGGTGCACATCTACCACCCAGATGGTGACATCCAGCGCAGCTACCACACAGACGGACGCGCAGGCGCTGAGAAGTATGAAGACAAGCAAACCTTTTAGCCATGAAAATTGGTTCGGTTTTCTCTGGTGGCGGTGGCCTCGACCTGGCGGTAGAGCAGGTATTCAACGGTCGGGTGGTGTGGCAGTCGGAAATCGACCGATCTGCGTCTAGGGTTTTGGCAAAGAGGTTTGGTGCACCAAACCTCGGAGATATCACAACCGTCAACTGGGATTTGGTAGAACCAGTGGACGTGCTGTGCGGTGGGTTTCCCTGCCAGGACGTCAGCGCCGCAGGCAAGCGCGCCGGAATCAAGGACGGCACCCGCTCCGGTCTGTGGGCTGTGTTTGCTGACGCCATCGACACCCTGCGCCCGCCCATTGTCATCATCGAAAACGTCAGAGGACTGCTCAGTGCCCGAGCCCATCGCAATATGGAACGCGCAGACACAACTCTGGGAAACGAGTCAGAGCGATTTATTCTCCGAGCAGCAGGAGCCGTACTCGGCGACCTGGCCGACCTCGGGTATGACGCGCAATGGACAACTATTGCCGCTGGCGATGTCGGGGCACCGCACAGGCGAGAACGAGTCTTTGTTGTTGCCTACGCCGGATACGGGAATGACTCCAAACGGTCACGGTCGGCGTGGCGGCACGAAGGGCAACGGTCACCAGTCAAGCAATTCGCTGGATTCAGAAGTTATGGACATGTAGAGCTGCTGCCGACGCCCAACGCCAGCGATGCATCCGGTGGCGGTGCCCACCCCGACAAACGAGAAGGACATTCCCGCCAACTCATCGACTACGCGCTGCTCAACAACACCACGGCCTGGGGCAAGTACGCTCCCGCCATCCGACGCTGGGAATCCCTGACCCGTCCTGCCCCGGTGCCCACAGAGTTGACCAAGAACGGAAATCCCCGACTCAACGCGGCGTTTTCCGAATGGCTGATGGGCTGGCCTGCCGGGTGGGTCACCGACCCGGCCATCGGTATCAGCCGCAACGACCAGTTACGCATTCTCGGTAATGGAGTCGTTGTTCAGCAGGCAATTGCTGCGCTCAACTACCTGCTGCTCACACAAAACATAACGCTGTGACGGCAGCGGCCACGAAGAAGTACGACACCGGCTTCAGTTGGCAGCTACGCGCGAATAAAGAGGCCGCAACAAAAACGATCACAAGTGTGGTCATGGTGTCACTGTACGCCTGACTCATATTTTCCACACGAGCAGCCTACAGGCAGGGTGGCCGTTAATTTTAATCCGGGTAAAACACTCAAGGTTATTCCAGTCTGGACCTGCTGGTACCTTCGCAGTGTTATTAACGTCGCTCGTTATTAGCGTCCCGACGATAATGACCAGGCTGAGCAGGCGGTTCATCTTACCGCTCGTAGTTCCGTTCCCGACTTTGCGCGTTTCCCCCGGCAGTAACTCCCACAGCCGTCACACCTGTACTGGTTGTAGCCGAAGGTACCGGTGAAGTAGAGGCCAGCGGGTTTAAGCAGCCCTTCCTTACCGCAAGCTATACATACCAGTAACTCATCATCATCTGCGTGTTTGCGGTGGATAGCGACGTTGATTGGCGTCCACGGCAAGTACGCCACCAACAGCCGTTCCGTTAAAACAACGTCATGGCAGTTGTATTCCTTCATCTTGCGCTGCGACTCTCTGCGCTCCGCAGCGGTACCGTAGCGGATCTGAAACCAAAGATCGGAACCCTGATGAGCTACCTTCTTATCCCCAAGCCATTGACGCGCAGACCAGTCGAGGCTTTTGTAGGCTGCACCTTTGCCGAATTTGCGGGTCACTTTGTAAAGGTCCACGCTCTTAGACGGCGCTGGCCGACCTAAACCCAGGACACCGCATTCATGTTCAATCCAGCCCAGGTCGAAGCGGTCGCCGTTATAGGTGACAAGGATATGGGCATCATTCATAAGTTGCCACAGGCTTTGCAGCATCTTCTTATAGCTGTCAGCGTCGTCATCAAGCCACGAGGCCTTGAAGACGACCTTGTCCTCCCCGAACCATTTGGCTGCGAAACACAAAATGCGGGGCGGTTTGATGCACCGCGCAGCAGGTAGCCACTTGACATCTGCGCCAAAGGACTCCCAAATACCCCTCTGGGTTTCGATATCAAGGGTCAAGATTTTGGCGTCTGAGTGCAACGCGGAAACACGCTGGGCAAGGCTCAAGTGGCGGCTCCGGCCGGGTGGTGGTTATAAACATGGTCCCTAAACGGGGTACAGGAAATATCCAGCCCCTCCTCACAACACATGCGCCACAACCCGCGCACGGAGTTGCCGTCAAATATCCACTGGTCGAATGCTTGTTTGTCTGCTTTCGATAGTTCTGCATACCAGTTACACGTCGTGCAACCGCGACGACCCTTCAGGCTTTCGCCGTGTTTCTCAATGCGTGTAGCGAGTCCCATGCTGCCCTTCCATCAACCCGCGTCAGCGGGATCGGATCAGTGTTTTCTCTGCTTCCCACATAGTCCCATCTGTTTGCCACTTTACGAGGTAGATATTGCCTTCTGGCTTCATCAAGCTCTCTACGACGATACCGACTTGCTTGGTATTTCTGCGCTTGACCACGTCGCCAGCTCTCAGTGTGGGTTTCATCGTGGTTCTTCTGCCATGTACCGTCACAGTGACGTAATGCGCCTATAGGTCAGCGGTCTTTACAGCGCGGGACAGCATGTTAATGGCGGTTCGATGGATAGGATTATGCCTGGAAATGAGATCGAACCGTGGGTCAAGCACCCCAGCTAGGTGACCGGCGACAGCGGCGATGGCAAATCTGACCAGTACGGGGTGCTTGTTGCGGTACCTTTCCACCGCATAAGTCATCAAGTCGTCGGCAATCACCTCATAGACCAGGACACCGGCTATGAGCATGCCCCACGCAACGTCGCCGCTCCGCACACTCTCAGTATTAACCCACGAAACTGGTTATATGACGGTGACGCGCTAGGCCCAACCCAAGTCTTTAATCAGCTGATCGGCAATGTCCATGTTCGCTAACAGGCGTTCACTGACGTTTTTTTCTCGTTCAGCTCTTCGCTCTTTGTTACGTTGAACGTTGAGTTTAGCTACCTGTCTAGCGCACTTAACTTTATTGCGGTACGCCTGCCTCTTAGCTTTGAGTTTTTCCTGCTCCCGCTTCTTGGCTTGCAAGGCGCGGTACTCACTCACCAGCATGGGTCGCCCGTACCGCATCGGCCACGGTTCACTCATAGCTACAAAAATAACGTCAAGAGTGGTATGCCGTCAAGAAAGCAAGTACGCAGACGGCGGCAACCAGACACGGCAACTCCAAGCTGTCACCTATGAACATTTGGATAGTGGCGTACACGGTGGCGGTGACGGCAATGAGGAGCAGAAAATAACTCAGTAGGCGCGTTGTCATGCGCTGGCCGCCGGAACCATTTTGGCGAAAATATCGTCTACGATGTCCGTTGCCAGGTTCAGGGACATCTCGTAAGACATATTGGTGCTGCAATTGCTTAGGTGGCTGTAGACCAGTTTGATGAGGTCATGTCGCGCCTCTAGGTACAGTATGACCAACTCTGCATCTTCTTGTCCCATGTCATTCCCTTTCTTTGGTTAACAACACCCTATTATATGCCAGCGGACGGGTATATAATGCGTGTGTGACAGATCAGAATATGACAAGAACAAGCCAGAACTTCATGAGCGTTGTGGAGGTGGTGGAGCAATTTGATGCCATGCGGCATGAGTTGGAGCAGCTACACCGCCGCAACATTGAGTTAGAGAACATGGTCACGTTGGGAGATTTCCTGTGTGACTCCTGTAGTCGTCAAGTGGTTCCCGCGCCGTCTAGCGACGGCTGTTACATGTTTATTTGTGAGCGGTGTATGGAACTTAAACGGTTCAGCAGTAAGGATGCGCGGGACGGTTGGGAGAGGACACACCGCGCCGCAGGTTGCTAACCGACCGGGACAGGGGTAAGGATGGAAATGTGAAAGCACAAGACCAGGACCGGCATTATCAACTGAACGCGGGTCAGCGCGACCAAATGATATGGCAGCTACGAAAACGTGGTATGCCTATGCACAAGATCGCCAAACGTGTCGGCATGTCAGCGTCAGGAGTCTGCCGTGCACTTGAAAGAATGAAAGCTGGCAGGTCAGGCGTTGACAGGCGCGATACTTAATGCCCGCCTACCTCTGTCCGGTGTGCTTGCTGCGCGTTGCGCCGACACAACGACATAAAATCGTCAGCCACCTGGACAAATTGAACAAAATCTGTCCAGGTTCAAGCCAGCCCTGGGCTATAGCCGTCCGAAAAAACATTTTGAAGCCAAGAACCGCGCAGAAAAAGCCGGTCAAATGACTTGCATCTTCGGTCATAAATGGCGCAAGAAATTCGCCACAATTGACCCCACGATCCTCCACAGCGACCTTATGATACGAGTATGCGTGCGTTGCAAAAAGGAACGAAGCAATGACCATCGGTGACCCCTGCGTCGTCGGAGTGGTTGCACACCCGCAGCGGGAATCCCGTCACCGCCTACTATGCGACTTTGCTCAACCGGAAGTCTTTTGCCTTGACGACGGCTCCCTAGGCTGCGCCAACAACCATATTGAAGTGTTGACCGAACTGCTTCAATATCCGAGGACAGCCCGGTGGGCCGTGGTGTTGGAGGACGACGCCGTACCGTGCTTTGAGTTCCGCAAACAACTGCGGTCGGCATTGGAGACAAGTCCAGCACCAATTATCAGCCTGTACCTTGGGACGGGTAACCCCAGCGGCCACATCCAGCGTCAATTCAAAGCCGCCGTGGACACTGCTACCGCCAAAGGGCACAGCTGGATTATGGGCGACTGCCTGGTACCGGGCGTCGGGTACGCCATTGAACGAACACTTCTGCGCGACCTCATAAAAACGCTGCCCACACGGTCAGAAGAATTAACCATGCGGATAACGCGCTGGGCACAGTCTCGGGGCTACCCCGTCGCCTACACCAGACCCAGCCTGGTAGACCATGAGGATAGCGACCCTATAGGCAGACCCTGGCGTGGCAGCAACTACCTCCCGCGCAAGGCTTGGTCTTTTAGTACCGGAACAGACATTTACGCCTGGGATACTCCCTTCACGGAGTTAGGCCATTGCGGCAACTGGAGCATCCCAGAGGCTGAAGAAGAAGTGACCGACTTTTTGCCGCCGTCGAAGATTTATGGCTAGGTTGCGCCATCAGTACGTCGACACTTCCTAATGGACGTTGCCTCCGTTGCGGCCATGACAAAGACAGTCACGACAAAGACGGAAAATGTCAAATCAAAATACAAACAGATTGGGACGAGCAGAAGCGCGCCTTCTTAGGGGAACGCCAGTGTTCTTGTCTGGTCTACACGACCGTTCAAGACCCTCAACCGACGGCAGATCAGGAAGCCCCCAAGAAACACTGTTGCCCACATGAATATATGAAGTCCAGCCTAATCTGTGTTCACTGCGGCCAACGGCGCAAACCCCGCTTATGAGCGTGGCCGTATGTATACCGTGGCGACCGTCCAAGCGAAGGGAGCCGCCGTATCGGCGCGTAAGAGAGTTTTGGGAAGCAACTGGGTGGCCGATATACACCGCAGACAGCGACAGCCGCATATTCAGCGCAAGTCAAGCGAGAAATAATGCGGTACGGCAAGCTGATGCAGAGGTAGTTGTCGTCGCGGATGCCGACAGCATACCGCCGATGAAGAATGTCAGAGCCGCCGTACAAAACCCGCAGGGCTTTATCTGGCCCTTCACCCGAACTCTCATTATCGACGGTTGTTGGACCGGACCCCTAAGCAAAGCCCGTGTCCAGAAGGAATACGACGGTATAGGCGGGGTTACCATTTGCCGCAGGTCAGAGTATTTACGGGTCGGCGGTCAGCCTGAAGAATTCTACGGGTGGGGTTATGAGGTCATGGCCTTTCATGTCATCGCGCAAACGCTGTCCACGACACAGCGCATTCCGGGTGTTCTTTATTCCCTCAACCATAATGATGAAGAAGGACGTTCCGACTCCCCATGCTGGGACAGAGACAGGACTGACAATGAAGTCCTGCTTAAACCCTACCTCAACGCCATGCAGCGACCGTGGCTGATGCGTGAACTGCTCTCGGAACGGATTTAGAGCGGTTCGTCAATGCCGCCACCGACTCGCGGTGTCGGGCCATCGTCCAGCTTCTCAACCGTCCATACGATCACCATTATCAAGCCAATACACCCGACCAGGGTCAGCAGCATCGTCAACATGAGCAGACCCGCCACCACGAATATGTCCATGCAGTCCTCATTGGTCGTCCGGCAATTCAATTATTTTGGTCACCGCGACCTTTTCCGGCAACACCACAACCTCTTGCTCAGACCTGCCGTCAAAGTAGGCGATGATGTCTTTTTTGGCGACCGTACCTACTACAAGATTACGCGCCTCATCTTTGCCTGCCAAGCGCCGCGCAAAGAATTTAGCGACTACCGGATTAGTTGACCAGGAGAAGCCGTGTTGTATGCCGCGACCGGGGAAACCCCGATACACAGTGACCTCACCCGGCAGGTCGTGCTTAATGACGTTGCGTTCCTCCTGTTGCATCATTGCGTACCGGCAGGGTCGGTGACTACTCAACAGGTGTCGCCACTCCGACATGTTCTGCCGTATGTTCTCGCTGTCTGTCCATATGTCACCTAGCAGGGACCAATACTTCTTGTCAGGCAAAATGTCCTCCACGGACATAAAAGCATCCAGCCGGTACGGGCGCTCATGGAGGAATATGAAACGGTCCCAACGCCTGGTATTCCGCGCCTTGTTGACAGCCAACTTCTTCTCTCGTAACTGTCGATTGACCAGCGCATTCATGGCGTCAAAGTGGGGCACACTAAAAACAAGGGGGTGACGCAGCATAGGCCACCCCAAATCCTCGTTTTCCTCCAGGTAATACTCCAGTTCCGCGCTCAGCGGCTCCTGCTTAGACATCAAGTCCTGTAGTTCTGTCAGCAAATTCACCCAACTACCTCCGTCACAGGCGGCAGCGGTACTTCCGGCTTAAAAAAGTTGTGCATAGCCTCCGCTTCGCCGCAGTCGCTACAGATGTTGGTTTTGTTGTCGCAACGAGATGTTGCGGGGTAACTTTTAATCTCAGCGCCGCAACGTGGACAAACAAGACCGGACCACCAGTCAGCCGTCATTAATCGGTCCCTTCTCAAGTCTGGCGACCGTTTGCCGCCATTACACAACTTTAGGCCACCACAGCTACCTTCACCAGTCGGTAGAGGTAACGAGGGATTCCAGTTTGCTGATGAATTCACGCAGGTCTTTGACATCAAACCATGTGAAGTCGCCGTTGTATCCCTGCCAAGGACCAATGACGACCTCATTGAGTCCGGTGTCAATCCGCATGTCTGGTACTGTACTGTCGCTCATTTGTCACACGGCGCAATGATCAGACCTGGGCAGGCATCACCCTGTGGCGGGTCGGTCAACATCTTTATGTAAGCCGGTAGGAATGGCTCACCGGTCGGCTGTGGTGGCGCGGCAGCTTCCGTAGTTCCACACGCAGAAGTAACTAACACAACTGCAACCAGCAGTCGCCTCATGCCATTCCTCTTCCTGTTGTGATTCCTTCTTCCCAGTCACGCTGACGCGCCTTACTAGGTCCGTTCACTGCGACGTTTTCCTCTTGTGTTGTCACTAGGCCGTCTTGTATTAAGTACGGGAAGTCGTCTTGTAGCGCTTCCGGCAGTATCCACAAATGGTACTCGTTTGCTTGATCTGTCAGCTTAGACTCCGGTGGAAAAACCTCAATGCCAATTCGTTCGGGACCAGCTACCTCATTCTTAATTGCCTGCATGTGTCGCCAGTCGCGGATGGCTCTACGGTCATGCCGGTGGAAACTGACATGCAACGCGCCGAACCCTATGTCACGAACGAACACACTGTATAGATCGTTCCTGTAAGTAGCCTTCGGGACGGACATTCCAGCATTTATATAAAACTGCGCTGTCGTCTCGCATAGCTGAAGTGGTTGCCATCGGTGCCTCTGCTGCGGATTCCTCCTGCTTTTATTCACTACCTCTCCTGCTCTTTGCTTGATTTGGCCTTTTGCCGCCAGCTACAATTATTTGTAAATTGTTTATTGCTCGCAACCTACGACACCGCCTGTCGCATCAGGTCCGAGAACTCCATAAGGTGGCCGTACTTACGTTTCAGGTCACCGATTTCCCGCTGGAGCTCTTTCAACAGGATTTTCGTTAGGAACTCATCCTGTACTAGTTCCTCTGTCGGAATGTACCCAGTCCGTCTGTCGCCAGCTTCATGGAATGACTGGAAAGCCCTCACGTACCGACGCTCTCCAGACGGCGCATCGGGTATTTGAATGCGTACAGACCTCACCAACTCAGCAGCCTGTACCTTCCGGTAAGCCTCTCCCGCAACGGTGTCGTCCCATTCAAACCGATGGTGGAGGGGCGCGTCCAACGGACGCGCCTCCTCGACAACCAGTTCTGGCGTTAACTCACCGTGGTTACGGTAAATTGCCGTCAAAACATCACGCAGGTTTGACATCAGCCTTCAATGCCAATCTCAACACTGCGGTCCACCTCGTACGTCCCGTACTCACCACGCTTTTCTGGCCGCCACTCACCGACCCCAATACCCATGCCGCCAGCGTCAATGAGAGACAGCACGCTGTTGCGGTCAATGGATGACTTGACGTAGGTCACCGTCAGTACCGTCGTCCATTCGGGGAACATTGGACGGTATCGCAGGTCAGCCGACCGGGATGGACCGCCTAACCTGACCACGTCCTCACGCATCTCCGGTACACCCTTGATTTCGACCAACATTTGCGGGTCGGCCTTAGTCAAAACGCCGCGAAAAAACAGGAACTGCCGCAACGCCGTCATCGTGATGGACTTGTCGTAGAACCTGGCCGCGCTTGTCGTCGCCGCCTTAAACGCGGTGACAGGGAAGCCGTAAGCCTCTACCGGCTGGTCCGGTGTTCCCACGTTCGGCATGTCACTACGCAGGATGCGGTAAAAAGATGCCTCATACTCTGCTTTGGGGTCGCGGATTTCCTTGACCTTTTTCTTACCTTGCTGCGCCTCCAGCATCTGCCGCTTAGACTTCTCGCTAAAGTTGTGGACAATCAGCGGAGATGTACCGATGATCGGTACATACAGCGTTTCTACGTCAATTCTGTCTAGCTTTACGTTATCTGTCGTCACTACACTTACCTCTCCTTATGGGTCAGCCCGTTGCCGACCTCGTACCCTGTCCAAGTTTGACCCTGACCAGGGCTCGCGTGCCACGACGGGGTTCCTTATGCCACGCCTGCTGACCCGCATATATATATATACGGTAAATAAAACCGGCTTACTTCACCAGGCCAACTTGTCATGCCCAGCACTGCCTGCCGTGCTAAGCCCAGCCCAGCCGCACCAAACCCGACCTCGCCGTACCGTACCTCGCCTGCCTCGCCGTGCCAGACCCGACCTCGCCATGCCAGACCTCACCGCGCCAAACCGTACCGCGCCCCGCCTGCCATGCCATGCCTTGCGATGCCATGCCGTACCACGCCTCACCTTGCCTGCCTCGCTAGCCTCACCTTGCCTGCCTCGCCATACCATTCCTCGCCTCGCCTTGCCGCGCCTGCCTTGCCACACCCTGCCTCGACACGCCAAGCAAAGCCCAGCCTCGCCTGCCATGACTTGCCTCAACGTGACATACCCGGCCTTGACCCGCCTGCCCTGCCTTGACTTGCCTCGACTTGCCTCAACCAGCCTCGACTGCCGCGCCACACCGCGCCAGACCGCGCCATCCACACCCAGCCGCTCCGTGCCTCGACTGCGTCGCCGCGCCATGCCTGACCGGGACTGCCTCGCCATACCAGGCCGTGCCGTGCCATGCCAAACCGCGCCCTGCCCGGTCCCGCCATGCCTTGCCACGCCTTGACTGCCGTGACTTGACAAACCCCGCCGTGCCCAACCAAACCTGACCATGCCTGCCAGCCAGCTAGGTTGCCTTGTCGAACAATGCTCTGTATGGCAGTCCCGGCGACGGAGGTAGACACCGGGACCGCCATACCTTATTTTAGTTGTAGGTTGTACTGTTCACCAGCTACCCCAACACAGACTCCAACGCCGCCACGAACTTGCGGTCCGACTCAGCCTGCTCTCCCTTAATTGCTCGCCAGGTGTTGCGCTCGCTACGAGATCCCTGAATTTGACTCAACCAGTGGTCCCAGGTGTTGTTCGTTTGGACTGCACCAAAGGCGGTACCTTGCCACGGTGCACATCGGTCGTCGGACGTGTATAAATCCCACCACCTGTCGCGTTTATTCAACGCCACCGTCCTAGCGCGACCCTCATCCTCTGGTATGGGGATGACAATGTCCAAAACCTTGCCGACCTGCTGCGTTGTGACCTCTCGGTCCAGCAAAGCGTGTAATTCGGACACAAACTCCTCGTTGGTGGCTTCCAAAATACCCAGCGCGTCCCGCTCGTCTTGGAAATCAGCAAAGTTGCGGGTGTGTTTGCGCCTAAACAGGACACCAGCCTTGTTGGCTTCCAGCAGGTTCCACGACAACGTGTTATCGCAGACCGTTGCGTTGATTGTCCTGCCGCTCGTTTGGGAAATCGAACCGTCCATGCTGTCAGCTTTGAGCAGGTTGGGTCGGTAATCGAAACCCGACTTAGCGTCGTGTAGCGTTTCCGGCAACGAGAACTCAACCCAGGCGCGGCCACCTTTAGCTAGCAGACCGGCAGACGAGATGCCTAACACTGAACCCGTTAACCGCTCTGCCTGCTGGATTAGGGTTATGCCGTAGGACTGGTGGATCGCGGTCTTGAAAATCCCCAGGTCGTAGCCGGTGTCGTCCCGCAACACTCCACGACGCGCCGCCTGCGACTCAATAACCTTAACCGCGACACCCTGCGCTGTTATGAAATCAGCTTCGTCAACCTCACACGGTTTCAGGTACGCCACCTCAAGTGACTGCGGTAGCCAGTTAAATAGTCGGCGCTGCACGTCGGCGACTGGAATAAAACCCTCGTAATGGTTACATTCCATATAGGTACCGTCTTCGTTTTTGCGGAGGTCGTCGCGGCGGTGCCACGCATTCCCCCTTTGCGCGGTCATGCCGATCAATGTGTTGACCTGCAAGTCCCGCATCGTTTCTTGCGTCATGCGTTCCCTCTCTTTGTTGTTTTAGTCCCTTGTGGACTAAATTCTGTTAGTAGTCGGGTAAGGGTTCACCGCCGCAGGCGCAGCCGCTGCTATGCCATGCAGCCCAGGCATGGGCTTTGCCGGGTTTGCCGGGGTTGTTTTCGTCCTCGTACCACTCCATCAGGTGTCCAGCCCACGACTGGTATTGGACGGTGGTGTCGGTGGTACCTTGGCGGTCGAATTCGATCTGCCGCTGGTCGTAGCAGTCGATTTCGCTTTGTTCGTATGCGCTGGGGTCGTAAGACATGTTTACCTCCTGTCCTGTCCGGCCATTTGCCAAACAGCTAAGGTAATAGTATGGGTTTAGCTAGTTGCTCACAACCTGCTGCGGTTTGATGATGAATGGTGCACCAGACAAGCCATGACGTATCCGCGCTGGAGAGCTCGTCTTACTGAGGAAGTCGTGGACTGCGCGGCAACAGCCGTCCCAGGCCCAGTAGTCGTCAATGAGGACAACGCCGCCTGGGACAACACTATCCCAAAACGCGTCGAGGCAGATCATGGTGGAGTCGTACCAGTCTGCGTCTAGGCGCAACACCGCAATCTTTTCTGGTTTCAAACAGGTGGGCAGTGTGTCTTCAAAAAAACCGGGTGTGATGTGTACGCTTTGAGGTTGCGGCGCTCTCGACAGGGTATCAACGAAGGTTTTTGCTGACGCGGAGCAGTTATTGCGGTAGTACGGCCCCTCAACGTCACGCTGCCATTCCAGTGCAGATTGTCCGTCAATTTCCTGTGCTGGCGGCATACCTTGGAAAGAGTCGAAGAAGAAATAGTCGCGCTTAGGACCACATACTTCAATTAGAGCCGCCGACATGCCGCCCTTCCATGTCCCGCACTCTATGACCGCGCCGCCTTTGCCTGCCAGATGACTGGCGACGATAGCGATGTTGTCAACGAATTGCAGCAGTGGGATCATGCTGCGGTCGCGGTACTTGTTATATAGGTGTAGGCCGCGCAACCAGGAACTACTGTAACGCATGGCTCGCTGCGCGGAAAGTTGTTCGGGACGGATTAGTCTCAAATCTAGCTTCGGCAACATGGGCAAAGTCTACATCCTGCGTCTGATGAACGTGCACCGAAAGCCAGTGCTGTGTGACAATGAGTAAATGGCACGCACACGCAAACCTGGACCGCAACCAGATATGAGCGCGGAAGACCGTCACCGCCGCAACACGCGCATCATGGCGTTGTTTGTTGCCGGGAACACGGAGAGCGAAATTGGTCGTGTCGTCAACCTGACTGGTGCTCGCGTCCACCAAATCCTCAAAGCGGAACTTAAGAACGCTGCACGTCACCGGCAGTTATTGACTGACCAGGCTCTAGCCATCTACGTCACGCGGTTGGAAACCCTGATCCGCGCCGCGTGGCCTGGTGTTGTTCAGCAAGACCCGAAATTCATTGAAATAGCTCGCAGGTTATTGGAGCAGCAGGCCAGGTTGTACGATCTGGAAGAGGACAGGATGCCAGGACTGCCGCCTATGGCTGAGAATGAATTGTCGGACGACGACGGCCTGGACCCGAGGGATGAGTTAGCGCAGTACCGTCGCCGCCACCGGACCAGACCGGGTGAAGCTACAGGGACCGAGTAGTTGTAGGAGGTCATCGTGTTGTTCAAACTGATACCAGTCGGTGTTGTGAACGCTTTGGAGAATTTCGTCAACAGTGTCATAACGGTAATTGTTGACTCTGTTGAGGACCGGATGCGGATGGTGATGCTGGAGTTCACCGTCGATGACCCTAATGCTGGTGGACCCGTTATATGTAGTAAATGCGCCACTAATACCGAGTCGGGTATATGCCCTGACTGTCAGCCTATGGCGCACTCTCGACTCCCTAACCAGGCATGACTGCCGCGTTTGTTGACGAGGTCATCCCCGCGCAGGGGAGTACCACGCCACGCATTTACACCAAGCCCCTGGATGTCAACTGCACTGGTCAGGTTGATGACGAGGAGTGCATTTGCGGGTGTGGACTCAACCCTGACACGTCGTGGGGTTTCGACTGCATCGACTTCCTCCTCAATGTGTGTCATTGGCAGCTTATGCCCTGGCAGGAGTGGTTGTATGTGCACGCTTTGGAGAAGCAGACAGACGGTACGGGTTTCCGCTTCCAAATCCTTGTCATCCTGGTGGCGCGTCAGAATGGTAAGTCGCGGTGGCTTAAGGGGCTGGGTTTGTGGCGGCTTTTCCTGTCCCGCTACGGGCGGGTTGACGCTCATTGTCCTGGCGCTCGACTCGCTGTCATCGCTGCTCAGAACCTTGACTATGCGGAGAATATGCTCAAGGAGGTTGTTGACGAAATCCGTGACAACCCGCTGCTGTGCCGTGAGCTGATTAACCACCGGGTCACCAATGGTAAACACAGGGCTATCCTCACTAACCGCCGTTACTGGCGTGCCGCCACCGCGTCCCGTAAAGGCGCTCGTTCGTTGTCGGTAGACATAGCCATGTTGGATGAGTTGCGTGAGCATACGACGTGGGATGCGTGGAATGCTATTGTCCCGACGACGACGGTACGCCGATACAGCCAGGTGGTGTGTACCAGCAACGCGGGAGACAGCCGCAGTGAGGTGTTGAGAGCGGCCAGGGATGGCGCTATGCGCCGCGTGTTGACGGGCGAAACGGAGAACACCAGGATCGGGTTGTTTGAGTGGAGTGTTCCTATGGAGGAAGACCCTAAAGACCCGGCGTTTTGGCACATGGCTAACCCGTCTATGGGTTTACTGAATGATTTTTCGCTGGATGATTTGCGTGGCTATTTGGAGGCAATGGAGTATAGGAACTTGGCTGGCTTTCAAACTGAACACCTGTGTCAGTGGGTTGACTCCCTGCAACCTGGCATTTTGCCAGCTGAGCATTGGGCTGAAACTATTGACCCCACCAGTCGCAGAGATGAGTCGGCACCTGTTTTCGCGGCATTGGACGTTAACTATGATAGGACGAGAAGCTATGTCTGCATCGCAGGCCGTCGCGCTGACGGTAACTTGCACATTGAAATTGCCGTCGCTGCCAGCGGAACTGACTGGGTTGTTGAGTACCTTGCGGAACGAAAGAAAAAGTTCAAAGCCGTCGCTGTCCAAAAGACCGGAGCGCCGGTCAGCGGTATGATTGACGACATTAAACGCGCTGGTGTCAAGGTTGTTGAGTGGGGTCCGAGCAACGAAATTGCTGGGGCCTGCGCCATGCTGTATGACCAGATCACTGAACACCGGATTTTCCACCGGCCAGCCGGAGCCCTGGACCGAGCAGCTGCTAGCGGCGTGGCGAGGAATGTCAGTGAGGGTTGGGTGTTTGACCGCCGTAACTCCCCCGTCGACGTGTCGCCTTTAATTGCGTGCGCCGCTGCGGCATGGTTGGAGCATAAAAGGCCGGGAACGCCTACAGTTCATGAGTGGCCTGATGAAGATGTCATTAGGCAGTGGGAAGAAGAAGGCCGAGGCATGGAGGCGCAATGGAAAACGTGACACCAGAAGAAGAAGGCCGAGGCATGGAGGCGCAATGGAAAACGTGACACCAATCGGCAGCGGTGGCCGTATTTATGCGGATTCTCGGCCAAAAACCGGAAAAAAGCCGCCTGTTGACGACAGGGAGGCGCAGACCCGTCAAGCGGAGAGCAAATTGTTTGAACGGATTGTCGACAGGTTGGAGCGGGAGGAAAAGGAACTCAAAACCTCGCCGCAACCTCGACCCGTCGTTGAGGAGCCGCCGCAGGACACTGTTGATTGGCCTGCCATTGGTTCCACGGTCTTGGAGGTCAGCGGCGCTGGCCTGCTGGCGGTCAGCGGGTGGATGATTACGCACTGGTTGGGTGTGATGATTCTGGGTTTGTCCTGCATCCTCATGGGTGTGGCTACCGGTATGCCTAAGCGCGGTGCATAAATGAGTATCCTCAACCGCCTGATTACTCGCGGTAGCGTCGGCCAGACGGAGCGGGAACAGCGCGACCTGTCGGGCAGCAGCTTCGTCCCACCACCGTCTATGGGTGTGATGGATGATTTCGTTGGGGTTCACCGCGCCATGTCCAACATGACCGTCTTCGCCTGCGTCAGACTGCTGGCCGACACCATTGCCAGTTTGCCGTGGAAGGCTTATAGGCGGGACAGCAAGGGTGTACCCAAGGAGGTTAAACCGCAACCCAAAATCATCACGCAGCCGTACCCAGGTTTCGACCTGTGGCAGTGGAAGTGGATGTGTGTGGCGGCGATGGGTTTGCGTGGCAATAGCTACCACTATGTGACCAGCCGCGACCAGTTAGGGTATCCCGCCGCGCTGCTGCCACTGCACCCGGATATTGTTTTTTTGGAGCGCCGCCCCGACATTCTCATGTGGTTTGACCCCATCTACCGCATTATGGGTGAGCCGGTGAAGCGGGAAGACATGATCCACATGCGGCGCTTCACCTTGCCGGGAGAGCCGTGGGGTTTGTCGCCCATTAAGCAGGCCGCTGTCGCCATTGGCATGGGGCTGTCGGCAGAGGAATACGGGTACCGGTATTTCAAGGAGTCGGCTAACCCGTCCGGTGTGTTGTCCACCGACTTGGATTTGGATGACGACGCCATCACCGCTGTCCAACAGAATTGGATTAAAAGCCACGGTGGACGCAGGCTCCCAGCTATTCTCACCAACGGGTTTTCGTGGAAGAATTTGACCATCTCACCCGAGGAATCTCAATTCTTGGAGACTCGCCAATTCCAGCGTTCCGAGATTTGCATGATGTTTGGTGTCCCACCAATCCTCATTGGTGACACTAAGGAGACAACGGCGTGGGGTACTGGTGTTGAGCAAATTACGTTAGGTGCTGTCACCTACACATTCCGCGCCTGGACTAGTTGCATGGAGTCGGTGATTAGCGCATGTCTGCCACGCGGCCAATTTGTGCGATTCGACTACAACGCTTTGCTGCGCGGCAACCGTGCTGAACGCTATAACGCACTTAAGTTGGGTATTCAGTCGCCGTTCCTCACCGTCAACGAAGCGAGAGCGGAGGAGGAGTTGGACCCCGTAGACGGCGGTGACCAGCTAATTATGCCCGCAAACTTTATGCCCTACGATGCACTGGATGAAACTGAATCCGGTCCTAACCCGGCTCAAATGCCCGCCGCGCATCCGGGTACACTGCCCATGCCGCCTGTTGGCGGGGGAGAAAATAATGGTGCTTTAGGAAATCTTAACGGCACGCCTAACGAACATGCGCGTCCTATGTGACATTCTAACTCTACAGGAGGACAATGACGGGTATGCCTGACTATCGGAGCAGAGCTAAGCTGCTTGATGTCCGCGAGGAACGGCGGGGTCGCCGTTTTGAGTTTCGTGAAGACAAAGACAGCAACCAAGTAATCCTTGAGGGATATGCGGCGACGTTTGAGCCGTATGACGTACATGGCGGTCCAGACGCGGGTGGCTGGGTTGAGAAGCTGGACTTGCGGTGTTTCGACAACACCCTGGCTGAGCAGCCGGACCTGCAACTCCTCATCAATCATGAGGGTACGCCGCTGGCGCGTACTAAGAGTGGAACGTTGCAGTTGTCGCGGGACCGCCACGGGCTCCGCGTTCGCGCATCCCTGGACCCCAGCGACCCTGACGTACAGCGACTGATCCCGAAGATGCGGCGCGGCGACATGGATGAAATGTCCTTCGCGTTCCGTGTTACTGATCAAACATGGGACACCTCCTACACCAACCGGACCATCAACCACCTGAGCCTCGAAAAAGGTGATGTCAGTGTCGTCAATTACGGCATGAACCCCGGTACCAGGGCTATTTTGTCGGCTGATGCTGTGGGTACGTTGGCGCAACTGTCGGACAAGGAACTGGTGGAGTTGCGGAAGGTGGACCGCAACAAACTAGCCAGGGCTCAGGCAATCCTGTCGGCGGCTGTTGAGCAGCGCGACACCAAACCGCAGTCCTACAAGCCCCCAGCCGGGGTTAAAGCTGAGGGTAAACGCGCTTTGGAGTGGATTAAGGCAGGTCACGCTGGCGCTAACTTCACCGACGTTGGCCGTAAACGCGCTGAGGACTTAGCGCGGGGCGCATCGTTGAGTTTGGACACAATTAAGCGCATGTCCAGCTATTTGGCGCGTCACGCTGTTGATAAAAAGGGTAAGGGGTGGAGTCCTGGCGAGGACGGCTACCCCTCCCCCGGTCGTGTCGCGTGGGCCGCGTGGGGTGGTGATCCGGCTGTCTCATGGACACACAGCATCCTCAACGCCAAGGACGATGAGCGTGGCGACAGCAAACCCGCAAGCGGAGATGTTGCTTACGCCGACCCCGGCTACAAACCGGACGGAAAGAAACGCTACCCCATCGACACTGTAGAGCATTGCCGCGCAGCATGGTCGTACATCAACATGCCGAAAAATCAGGTCGGCTACACGTCGTCCCAGGTCAACTCCATTAAAACCCGCATCAAGGCGGCACTCAAAAAGTTTGGTGTAGATGTGAGTGAAGCAAAAACTGATGGCAGGGCAATGGACTCTGCAATCACGTCGACCACAAAGTCGCCGCTGCAGCCCGTCCAGTGGGCACCGGACACGACACAAGACCCGCACACCATGAATTTCGACATGAAGGACGGCGACTACACCATGATGCCGGACCAGCTTGGCGAAATCCCAGGCAACATTGCCGGTGGCGCGTTAGCAACACAACCAGACTTCACGCCGGGACCATTCGGCGACCCCCATGACATTGCGAAGGAGATGCTGGCGATGGACAGCGAAATGGCTCAGTGTACTGACGACCCGCATGAAACTCCTTACGATGTCGCAGAGGTCAAACGGGACGAGGAAGAAATGGGCATGGACATGGCCGAACGCGCCTACACCGAAGCCGACGTGATGAAACTGCTTGCCGGTTTGGACGCGGTCATTGATGAGGCGGGTTGCCTGACTGGTGACATGGACCGCAAAGATTTGCCGGAAGACCTGGGTCAAGCCCTCGACCTGTTGGCGGCGGCGCAGGGGTTGATCGACAAAATGATGTGGATGACCGGTACATACGACCCCGACGACCCCAGCAGATCATTGCGTGACGCTAAGGCCGACCCTGACGGCGACGGCGACAACGAAGAAGAAGAAACGAAAGACATGGAAGAGGACGACTGCGAGGAAAAGGGCTTCGACTGGTCACTTGCTGAGGCTTTGGACCGGACCATCGTTCATGCCTACAAACTGGCTGGCGACAACATGGACGTGCGAAAAGCACTAGCTTTTGCGCGGTCACAACTGAAGCAGATGCGTGGCATTGACGCGGCAGGTACCAGCGAAATCAGCAAAAAGCTGACGGAGCTGCGTAAAGAGGTCGGGATGCCCGACACTGGTTCTGTCAGCGACGGCCTCAAGTACCTGCGTAGCATGGGTGCCGCGCCTGTCGGCTACCGTGGCCTGCTCAACGACCCGACTGCTAAGCAGGACGACCAGATGTGGCCCGGTAAGGCCGGTATGTCGCCTGCGGAGTTGTTGGAGAAGGAGCGCCGCGCAAGGGTCGCGCAGAAAGAACTTGAGGAAGCGCAGGAGCGTAACCGTCAAGCGCTCCGCGAGGCTGAATTGCAGGACGCGATCAGTAGGATGCGGGGGTAGTTTCCGGTGTGTCCCTGCTCAGGTGGCGACTGCTGTTGCGAGAATGACTGTACGGACTGTGACTGCCACGACGCGCAGTCACCCATCGCAACACAGGTGCCCTGGCAGGCACCACCGGTAATGTATACGACCCCGACAACTCAAGTCTGGTAACGGAGAACTAAATGGCTACTGCGGTAACCCGCACCAACCCGCCGTCGTACACCGCTACCCAGGTGACGATGGCAAACGCCGCTGGGGTTGTCGAGCTGCTGGCCTCCCTGTATCCCACTGTTCGCTCAACTGCGGAGCCGGTGGTCAACAACAACGAGGCCGACTGGCAAATCTCGATCCACCAGCCGGGTTTCGTGGATCAGATCGCCAACCTGACGGACTGGATCCTGACTGGAGAGGTTCTGCCCAGCGGCCCAGTTGTTCTGGTCTACACTAACGAGGAATTCACGGCCACCTTCACCGTCCCGGCCGGAAACTAAGGAGACAATATGGCCGCGCCCTGCTTCATTACCCACAATGCCGTCACGTCGGCGCTGACTGCCCCAATGGCGGGTACCGCCACCTCTGCTACCTCGGGTACGGTGAAGACCATTCTTCAGCTGAAGCCCGGCAGCAACAAGTGTCGCATCATTGAGTGGGGCTATATCTTTACCGCCACCCCGACCTCACCGGTCCAGATGGAGCTGATTGAGACCGGTACGGTGTTCGCCACTGTGACGGCGGGAAGCATTTCGAACTACAACGACACCACCGGTCCTGCTTCTCTTGCCACTACGGGTACGGCTGCCACAGGATTCAACGGTTCAGCTGAAGGAACTATCACTGCGACTAGGCTGTTGGCGCAAACCCTGGACTCTTCTGGTTACTTCAAACAGCAATTCCCTCTGGGCAGAGAACCTGAGGTAAACGCTGGATATTCGCTTCGGGTGAGGGCTACTCCGACCACTGCCGCTGCGACTACGGTCCTCTGCTACATCATCTGGGAGGAGTGAGGAGTGGCCCGATTGGGACGGGCCTACCCTGGACCGCAGCTCAAGCCATTTCGCGAGGTAAATCTAGCTCCGTACTCTGCGACATTCGACAGCGCTTCATTTGGGGGATCACCCGCTGGCAACCAGAACTACATTAACTGGACGCACAACGTCCAGGGCAACTTTTTAGTGGTGACCATTTTGGCCTCTTCGATTTTCGGAACCAATATCCCGACGGTTGGCGGCCAGCAGATGACAGCGATTTACAACAATAATGGCGGGGCCTTCGCGGTAATGATGAATCCCCCCAAGGGACCGCAGCCGATAGTCAGCGGCCAGTATGGAAGCTACCCAATGTTCGGTTTCGCTGCGTCATATTTTAATGTTTATAATTGGAGTAACCCAACGACCGCAGGAAACTCGTTTGGTGGATATCCATTCTCGGTAACATTTCCGACGCAACCGAACGACACCATTGTGTCAATGTGGTGGACTTCGCTCGACCCGTCAAATATCTATAACTCAAACGGTATTCTGCGGGGTACTCTACCCGGTAGTAATGGCATCGGCAAACAGATCATGGAAAACCGGGCAACATCAAACGAAACCGTAATATCGGCCTCCACTTACGGGATTACAGTCAATGGCTTAGTCATTCGCTCGTACCCGTTCCGGTATTCTCAGCCGCCGCAACCGCAGTCGATGTCGCAGTCGGTGGTCAACCTAGGGGTGCTTTGAAATGGCGCGGCTGGGCCGTAGGTATCCGATAGCGCGAGTAGATGCACAACAGCCAATTCAGTTTTTCCTCGCGGCGGGTAACGGCGGATCTGCAACTACCTCCTGGACTGATACTATTCCCGCCAACGCCACCGCCGCCGTATTGGTTTCTACCGGCGGTGGAACGGTTTCGTCCCCATCAGTCACTATTGGCGGGGTTGCGATGAATCTGACCTCTGTGTCTGGCGGTTATGTCGGTACTCTGCTGCTATCCGGTACTGGTCTGCCTGGAACAAGCCAATCCGTAGTGCTGACTGGGATGCCGACCACTGGATCGAGCGGCGTAGCAGGTATTGTTTACTATCAAAACATCAGCGGTGTCGGAACCATCTCTTCTGGTACCGGAACCACCGGTAGCGGATTCGTCGTTAACGCGGGATCGGCAGCGCAAACCTTGTTTGTTAATGCTGTTCAAGGGCCAGGGTTTGGCGGCTTCACCGTGTTCGGTCAAAGGCTGCGGTTTACTGTTGGACAGATTTATCCAGTAAGCGCGGCCTTTGCTATTTGCGACGCCTTCGGCTACTCGCCGGTCAATTTTTACTACGGGTGGACCGGGGTAAGCTACACATATTATTCGGTAATCATTCCACTAACCACGCTGTATGCACCGCCTGGCTTCCTGCGCGCCTCCAACAGCTACTACTTCCAGCAGCCGCCTACCCTGCCGCAGTCGGTGCAGAATGTGAACATGTGATGGCGCGACTCGTTCGGCGCTTCCCCGCAATGCTTCGCACTGTGCCATTCTCGCCGGTACTTACCTCATTCACTACGGCGGGATCGTTTTCCTACAAAGTGCCCGTTGGGGCAGCGTATGTCGATGTGATTCTTATCGGCGCTGGCGGCGGTGGTGGCGGCGGCGGCTGGTCTGGGAACACCTATGGTGGCGGCGGCGGCGCTGGGCAATGGCAGGCAGTCACATTGACCGTTGGAAACCAAATCTCAGCGGGTGGGGTTATCAATGGAACAGTTGGAGCTGGCGGCGGCGGCGCAGGTTTGTTTAGCGGACCCGGATCTCCTGGCGGTTCGACAACTGCAACGGCATCGGGTTGGGCAGGTTTGACCGCCTTGGGGGGATCTGGACAATCCGGTTCGGGCAATGGCGCATCACCTGGAAACTTCGTGTTCGATAATGTTACTTATATTGGAGGTACTGGCGGTCCTCGTGTCGCTGGTAATGGAACTGCGCCGGGGGCAGGCGGCGGTGACGGTCTTTCTTCCTACACCAATGGCGGGAGTGGTGCTCAAGGAGGGGCATTCTTTTACGCGCATCCACCGTACGCGCCACCAGGTTTTCTGGCCGCTTACGCTCCGGTGAAACCCACGTCGCAGCCCGGAACTTCTCAGTCTGTCACGAATTCAAGGCTCTGATATGGTCGGGGAGTATACTCATTGAGGCGAGGCTCTGATGGCGCACCTGTTACGGCGGTTCCCGATGGCGGCGTTTTCGCCTACGCCATCTCCAGTGAGTTTTGACGCGGTGAGCGCGTTGCAGTATTCGACATCGTCACCAGTGACTTGGTCGCACACGATCAATGGAAACTGTCTGGTCATCCCGTTTATTCAGGAAACAAATGGGACTTCAACGGGAACCATGTCAGCGACAGTGGGCGGTCAGGCAATGAGTAGCCTTTACTACGCATTATATTTTAATGCTGTTGGCTACTACGCATACGTTGGAATGTTTGGGTTAATCAATCCACCAACGGGCGCACAAACCATCTCAATATCGCAGCCGACAAACTCAAATCACTGGTTTCAGGGTGGATCGCTGTCATATCGCAACGTATCGTCGTTCGGTTCCGTAGTTGCAAACATCACGGCAGCCAACGGTCCAGCGACCGTGACGGCCACGTCTTCACCGCTTCAGCGAGTGGTCAACATTCTGGCAATGTGGGCCTCGACTCCAACAAGTTATAGCCAAACCGCACGCATTGGACCGTGGAACACATCAAGCGCCATTCGCCCTGGAGTCATTGGTGACGCACCGGGTGCCGCGAGCGTGACGTTTTCGGAAACAGCTACGGACTACGGCGCGAACCTCGGATGCCTCGCACTTCCGCTGATTCCACTCCCGTGAATGACCACGCCCGAGACCATCTCCACCCCAGTTGTTCTGATCCAAATAACCCCACCGCAGAGGAAAGAATATGACCATCACCCCCGCAACGGGCAAACTCTAACCTTTGCCGCCATTGTCGGCCGGGTACGCTTAATCCAGGGAGCGTTGTACTGCCGATCACCACGACCTAAGTAACACTCATTCTAGAAAAGCGGATTGACGCATTAGATCACGCTCGACCGAATGATAGACGCGTTAGAGTTACCCGAGGGCAGAATGACAATGTTCTTCTGGCCGTGCTGTAGGTAGACGGTGTTGTTGATTGTCGGAGCGATGGAGAGGTTGGCGTTGGCGGCCCAAGCGTATCTGGCGCTGTTTGTGCGTATCGGGGTGACAGACAGCGATGCAGTCGCGTAGATGGTTTTGGCTGCTGCCGTGGTGCGTGTCGGCGTGACGGACAGCGACGTGTTGGCGTTGGCGGTGTGCTGTATCGCCGTCGTGATAGTCGGGGTGACGGTGAGGAGCGCGCCCTTGGAGGTCTGTTCGACTTCATTTGCGGTGCGTATCGGGGTGACAGACAGCGATGCAGTCGCGTAGATGGTTTTGGCTGCTGTCGTGGTGCGTGTCGGCGTGACGGACAGAGATGCAGTTGCTCTGTGTGTGACCGACACCGCAGTGGTGTACGTCGGGGTGACCGTCAGCGCGGCGGTTCCGTATCGGGTCTTGGACTGTGCTGCCGCCAACGTCGGTGTCACCGTGAGCAGAGCAGCAGATTTGATGGTCGCCTTCGCGGTAATCGAGACCGTTGGCGTGACCGTGAGGATTGTTGTCGCCGCGTACTCTGTTTTGGATCCACTGACCGAGGGAGTGGGGGTGACCGACAGTGACGAGGTGGCGTGAACCGTTTTGGCTGTCGCCGTGGACGCGGTGGGAGTAACGGACAGCGACGACGTGGCGTGGATGGTCTTTGCCGCCGTAACGGTGCGCGTCGGGCTGGCCGTCAGCGCGGCATTGCCCTTGGCTGTGTGCTGTACCGCCAGCGTGATGTTCGGCGTTACGGTAACGCTGATGCCTGCTGATGTTGTTTCTACCTCAACTGCTGTGCGTATCGGTATCACGTTCAGGGCTGCGTTGGCCTTCGCTGTCCTAAACGGCGTTGTTTGCAGGTTCGGTGTGACGCTCAACGCTGCTTGCGGTCTTGTATTCCTGTGGCTGTCGGTTGTCGCTTGGGTAACGACAGCAAGAATTGCTGCCGCCTTCCTCGTCTTGGACAATGCCAGCGTTGCGGTGGGTGTTACGGCCAAGGCAGCGGTGACGTGAATTGTCTTGGCGATGGCAGCGGTTTCTACTGGGACAATCACTGCCGCGCTGCTCGCGGCGTGGTTGACCTTTGCGGCAGCGCCAATGTTGGGCCGAACTAGAAGGCTGACGCCATTGATGGGTATGGTCTTTAGTTCAACCGCCGTTTCTATCGGGGTGACCGCCAATGCGGCAGCCAGGGTTGCGGTGCGGTGTGTTGTAGTGGTGACAGTCGGTTGGTTTGTGATCGCTGCATTGACGTGAATGGTCTTGGTAATAGTTGAAGTCGTTGCCGGTGCGACGGCTTTCGTTGCTGCAACTCTTGCCGGGTCTAGGTACTGTGCCGCGCTGAACGCAGGAGTTACGGTTGTGGCGGCGCTGATGTGAATGGTTTTGGTGGTCGCAGCAGCGAGTGTTGGTGTCGCATTGAGGGTTGCGGCGGTAAAGCGGGTTCTGTGCGGCGTTACTAAAAAGTTTGGCGTGAAACTCAAGGTCACGGCGCTTATCGCAGTGCGGTGAGTCGTGGTAGTAATGCTCGGTGTGGCAGTAGCGGCAACGGAGAATAAAGAGGCAACGTGAGCGTAAAAGGCCGGTGTCACGTTCTTTGTAGTGTTGGTGATTGCTGTTCTGTGGCTGCTGACTGCCGTCGTGGGTGTCACGGTCAGGGTCTTTTGTAGGAAGCCGGTCCTGTGCCCCGCCGCCGCCAGAATGGGCGTTGCGTAGAGCAGCGCAGGGTTGACACCCTCCAAGTTGTGGACGAATATGCTGACGCTGGGTGTCACGGTCAGGCTGCTGTGAACCCTGGTTCGGTTAAAGGCAGTGGTGTTGACTGTTGGAGGTAGGGACAGTGTGGCCTGGTCGGTGGTTGACCTGTGCACCGTGAAGGACAGGTTTGGTGTGCATACCAGTGACGTTTGGCCGTAAGCGGTGCGGTGTCCTTGCGCGGTTTTACTCACTGCCAGTTGCAGGGAAGCCGCGGAGTAAACTGTTTTTGCTATCAGTAAGCTGATGCTGGGGTGAGCCAGGAATTGAGAGGTTGTTGCAGTCCGATTGGCCGCCGTGACCTGCAATTGTGGTTCTAGGTTGAGCAGAAGATCACCATGCGTGATGCGGCCAATAACGCCAACAGAGGTTGGGATGACTTGCACAGAAGTCAACGCCAACTCACTGTTGAATGTCAGCAGCGCATACAGTGTAGGTGTCGTGGCCTGGGACGACTGGATTCTGACCAGAATGCCAGCGGGGGTGACGTTCTCGGCCACAACCAGCAGGTAGCGGTTCTCTTGCGGTATTAAGACATGCCGGTTTTCTGCGGGAACTGCTACGTCGCGGTTTTCCCCCTGGATGACGGCGACAGGGTACGTCATCGCCGCTCCTCTACGAAATTACGTCATATTTCCGCTAGGACGCTGTGGGCAGCGACACGCTCAGGGACGACAGCTGCAAAGTGTCGCCGCTGCTCCACGCCTTGCTGGTGGACAACGCAGCGGAAAACAGAAACGTCCCCGAACTCGCCGCGCTCCACACGGAGATGTCGGTGATTGTTTCAGTTGTCCCGCCGTTAGTCCACTGCGGCGTTGTCGATAATGAGATGCTGCCGCTGGCTGCCGTACCGAAGGTGGCCGATGCTCTAGTCGTACTTCCCACGCTGACAGAGGTCGTTCCAGCCGTACCCGGCGCGGCGGTGTGAATACCGATATACACCGTCGCGTAGCTTGTGGCGCTGGTGCCGTTAAGCAGATTCAGCAGCGCGTTGGTGAAGGTTGTTGAAAAGCCGTCGGCCATGTTATTCCTTGTCCTCAGATTGTGTTGCTTTGATGACGTTGATCTCTGCTTCTACATTGACGGGGATGCTTAGCGTCCAGCCCTGTTGGGGTTCCCAGTCGCAGTCTTGGCGCTCCATCTTTACTCCTTAGCTGTACCGCGTGTTGATGTAGAGCAGTTTAGACGTTTTATAGACCTCAGACTTTGAGGTTGTTATCTGACACTCTACGACTGCTTGCGTCCCATCGACACCACCTGAGATCAGAACGAAAACCGTGTTGCCTTGAATTTGTTGCGCGACGGCTGTTGCGTTGCTGTCCACAGTGACCGTGTAGGTAGAGATAGTGACTGGAGGATTATGATTTTGTGGTATCCACTGCGTCCAGTCGAAGGCATACCAGGCCACGTCTGTGGGGTCTTTATGCCACGGCAACTCTGGTGTCTGAGCGGTCAGGCCGCGTGCCCACAGTTGCTCAAACGTCGTCACTGTTACATCATGTCACGGTGGCGGGTCATAATGCGGTAGACTCGACTATTGTTTTACGCGGTCGGCGTGTCCATTTAAGCGATATACGACAATCATTTGCTATTCTGCCTCCAGATACACGATTCCGGAGTAGCTATCCTTGGATCAAGTATCCACGCGCTTCCGGCGGTCGCCTTGGTACGTCCCGGCACATGCCTTGGAGTGGGAGAGTTTCAGAACAATTAACCCATTGGCACAAGGACGGGATCAAAACGCATGAGTGACATTGAAGGCAGGGGTCTTGTCGCCGCTGGCGGCATGGAGGACTTCCTGGCAACCCTCATCAAGCGGCGCGGCTCGGTACAGGAAGAGCGTGCGCGCGCTCAGCAAAAGGGCGAGGCCGTCCTGCTGCTGGCTAAGGAGCAGGGCCGCGAGAAGCTGGAACCGCAGGAGGACAGCGAGTTCCGCAAGTACATGGACGAGATGAAGAATCTCGGTGCAGAACTGGTCGGCTTGGACGACCGCATCGAGGAGATTCGCTCAGAGGTCGAGCGCAGCGGTCAGCTGAACGCTAACCTGTCGCGCATCCGTAAGGCAGAGGGCACGATCACGCGGGTGCGTGAGCAGGCCATCTACCAGAAGGGTGACCCGCGTCGGTCCTACATGCAGGACTTGGTAAAGACCACGCTCGGCGTGGACGACACTGGGGAGTGCCGGGACCGTCTGATGCGGCACGCGCAGGACGTGTCCACGCTGCCGGAGTACACGGAGTACCGCGACATCAACCGCACTGACGGTTCCGGTGGGTACGCCGTCCCGCCTGCGTGGCTGATGAACCAGTACGTCGAGTTGGCGCGTCCCGGTCGGGCATTCGCTAACCTCTGCCAGCGGCAGCCGCTGCCTGGTGGTACGGACTCCATCAACATCCCCAAGCTGTTGACGGGTACCACGGTCGGCGTCCAAACCACCGACAACAGTGAGGTTTCGGACACGGACCTGACAGACACCTACATCAACGCGCCTGTCCGCACCATCAGCGGCCAGCAGGGTGTGTCGATCCAGTTGATCGACCAGTCGCCCATCGCGTTCGATGACGTGGTGTTCCGTGACCTCGTCGCCGCTCACGCTGCGGCCACCGACAAGCAGGTCTTGGACGGTACCGGCTCTGCCGGTCAGGTGACGGGTGTGGACTACACCGCTGGGATTGGGACGGTCGCGGTCAGCGCGGTCACCATCCAGGGTGTGTACTCCGCAATCGCCAACGCCATTCAGCGAGTGCATTCGACGCGGTTCCTCCCGCCCGAGGTCATCGTGATGCACCCGCGTCGGTGGGGCTGGTTCCTGTCGCTGCTGGACACGCAGGACCGTCCGCTGTTCCTGCCGAGCGCCAACGCGCCGATGAACGTCGCTGGCGTTCTGTCGGACGTGGCCTCCCAGCAGGTTGTTGGGCAGATGCACGGCCTGCCGGTCGTCACCGACCCCAACATCACCACCAGTGCCGGTTCGGAAACCCCGACCGGTACGGAGGACACCATCTACGTCCTCCGCGCCAGCGACCTCATCCTGTGGGAGTCGGGCATCCGTGCCCGCGTTCTGCCGGAAACCAAGGCGCTGAACTTGACGGTGCTGCTGCAAATCTACAACTACCTGGCCTTCACCGCAGCCCGGTACCCGCAGTCCATCGTCGCGATCACCGGCTTGACCCCGCCGACCTTCTGATCGAAGTTCGCGGGTAAGGCGGGTGGTACACCCTCACAAGGGGTGTGCCACCCGCCTCATTTTTTGGTTCGCCTGACCGTGTTTACCCCGGTTTGTCCCAGTCGTTCCACATGCGTCCAGTACGGTGCTATAAAAATCCATTCGCGGTGTCTGCCGTCGCAGGGGCATGTGCCGCGCATCAGTTGGCATGGTATGGCGTTGCGTGGTCCATACCACTGCATCCTAAAGTGGCATTTACGGTGCTGCGGGTCTTGCTGGTGGGATATGTCGCCTTGCTGGCTACCTTCACCTATGCGGGACTGCCGGTATCTGCTCAGCGCAGCGCCAATCGTCCACCCCACCCGGTACATACTCAAAGGTTTACGGGCAATGGTCTTGCTAAAACGCCTGGTGGCGCTGGCCGGTACACGCTCCGCGTCCAGGGTAGTGGAACACAGGTACAGCAGGCAGCCGACAATAATGCGGTAAACCTCCGCGATCCACGCTTCTTGTTCAACGCGCTGCGACTCAAAAGCAAAGTTGAAGCGTTTGACTTGCGCCGCTACGAGGTCTTTGAGGTTTGAGGTACCAGTCAGCGGTATTGAGAAGCTGGCGCATTCACCGTCAACCCGTTTCCCGGTGGGGTCCAAAACATCAAAAATAGCTGAGATGCCGAGGGTATTGGCTTCCGGGTCATGTGTGGTCAACGTGTCGGTGGCAATCCTGTCTAACCATTGGCTAACGTCGGAGTCTTTCGGTGGGTTAAGTTGCTCCTGGGGTGTCAACCAGCGGGTATCCCCGTTTGGGGTCCGTATAAAACACGGTGTCCGTGAGCCGTGAACGAAAAACCCGACGAATTGCATCGACGCCTCTTGGTACTTAGCCATTGCTATGGGCTCCGCGCCTGCTCGCCAGCTTTTTATTTTGACGGGTTCAGCGAACACCACCATCGGGTTTTGGTACGGTATCGCAAAAAATATGCCAAGGTCGAATGTGGACGACGACGCCTTCGACACCTCAGCGACCAGTCCGGGGTGCATAGCCACCGTTTGTCGGCCAACGGATCGCCACAGCTTAGCTATCCTGGTGTTTCTCACAATGTTGTGCTGCCATGTGGCCGGTAATGCGTCTGTCAACCTGCTGCCGCTCGCCATCTCGGCAGCCATTTTGGCGTCACCTTCACAAAACCGCAGCAACTGCTCTGCTGCGCGGATGGAATTGTCTGTGGCTACCATATGACGACCTCTGCGTTGTCACCGCCGTAGCATCGGGTCGCCACCAGTGTTTCACCGTCAATAAAGTGGGCTGGGAAGCGGCCAACACAGTCCATGACATAACGCTCACCCGTCACCGGGCTGTACGCCACGAATTCCTGGTTCATGCCGCTGGCGTAGTAGGCGCGACGGACATTCTCAGCAAAATGGCAACTGGTGTGACCGCCGACTACCCCTTCATACCCGTCAGGGCACATGGTAAACAAATCGGCCTTCGCTGGTGCTGCCGTGACAACGGCAGTCGCTAACATTCCCGCCAACAAAGCTAACCTCATTGCGACTTCCTTCTCCTTTCCTCTAATACCAACCGGATAGCTAATTCTGTTGCTTCTTCGCTGCGTTCGGGGTCCAGGGCACGCAGGACGCTGCCTAGTATCTGTCTTATCTCTTCGCTGGTCAGCTCTTCGATTTCCTGGTCGTCGTCACTCTCGTACAACATCTTGTGGTCCCTTGTCTGTGCGTAGGCCACGCCAACTCGGGTGGCGTAGCGTTGCTTCCTTAGTCCATTCCATAAACCGGACCTCACCAACCGTCACCGGCTCCACAAACGTCATACCCTTACCGACCCGCAATGTGTTCCCAAACGGGTTGGTGGCGGTTGCCAAGGGTGCATACAGGCTGTGTAGCGCGTCTAAATCATTGCCCGTAAACCCTGTACCCACCTTGCCAACATAGGTCAGTCCACCGCCATTCGGTATACCCATCAGTAGGCTGCCGATGCCGCCACTGCGGTGGCCTTTACCCTCCAACCAGCCGCCAATGACAACTTCCTGCGTACACCAATTCTTTGTCTTAACCCATAGGGGTGAGCGCTGTCCCGGCTTGTAGGTGCTGTCCCAGCGTTTGCAGACCACACCCTCCCACTGCTGCTGCTGCGCGTACTCCAACGCCTGACCGCCGTGGTCTACATCAATTAAACCTGGGACTGTAATGGGCAGGGTTTGCGCCAGTAACTCCAAAAGTTTGCGCCGTTCCCGGTACGCGACATGCAGCAACGGGCGGCCATCAAGTTCCAGCAGGTCAAAGGCCCACAGTTGGACTTCGCCGCGCCTGTGGTTCTGCATGGCGTTAAAGTCTGGTTGTCCATTCTTGCCAATAACCACCGCTTCACCGTCAATGGTCATCTGCTTAAACGCGCCGTTCTGGTTGACCAACTGCCGCAACTGCGGGTAGTCGGCGGTCACGTCCCTGCCGCTGCGGGAGGTAATTCTGACGTTGCCGCCGTCAACCTCAACAATCACCCTGTAGCCGTCCCATTTACCCTCAAAAGCCCACTCGTCGGCCTTAAGGTTCGCCGCCTCACCACTCAACGCCAGCATGGGTTTGACAATCATTGACGCTGCGCCCTCCACCGTGTCAAGGCCGCGTCAATGTCGCTAGCAACCTCCTGGTACGGCTTGTTCGGGTCGTGGTAAGCCTTTTTCCGGTCTTTGCGGTTGGGGTGGACCGTGGCCTCAGACCGCTGCTTGTGGTATTGCGACTCAGGCAGTCCATAATTCAGCGCATACGCCTGGTCTGTGGCTTGCCGCTCCGTTGCATGGGCTGTCACTACGTCTTTCTTGACTTCGTCGTACACCAACCACGGTAAGTTGAGGACGTTCAGCAGAGGTACAAAGTCGGGCACGTCTGTCAATTTTACCGGTCGGTATCGCACAGGGTTGTCCATAAACTTATTGTAGTCGGGGGTCCGGCGACTCGGTACCCCGGTAAAAAATGGTTTCCACCAGTGCGCCGCGTGACTCTTACTGCGCTGATTGATACGCTGATGGCTATGGCAGGTCGCAAAGAAAAAAATTCTATCGTTGCGCGAGAAGGAGTCGGTGGCCGCATGTCGCCGCCACCGGAGGGTGACATTTTCGTGCGTAGTCCGTTGTTCGCTCGGGCAGAGGCGATTAGGGAGCAGGTTGCGCTCCTCAAAAGCCTTAAGCAGCCCGTTCCTCCGCATTTGCAGGCGTTGTTCAATGCGCTGAAGGAGGAGCCTAAGGCGGCTGTCCAGGCGGTTGAGGAAACGACCGGTGTTGAGGTTGCAGAGGTGACGGTGGACAAGGGTGAACCGGCACCAGCTGACGTGGGAAGCAACAGCAACATCTTCACGCAGCCCACACCGGAACCGGAACCCACGCCGGAACCTGAGCCGGAACCCGAGCCGGAACCACAACCTGTAGCAGAGCCGGAACCAGTAGTGACAGAAGCTCCTAAGCCACACAAGACCACCAGGGCACAAAGAACCTACCAGGGGAGGTAAGGTGACGGAGCCAACCTGGACGGCAACTGATGAGGTCAATGCGCTAGCAAAGCAACCGCCAGCGGCAGATGACCAGTACCCAGGTTTGGCGACGAGCGCAGACCCCGACTGGCAGTCGTTCCTCTCAAGCGACCCCGACTGGTTCCTCCGCGCCGCAGGCCGAACCATCAGACGGTTCTGTGGTTGGCATATCTACCCCAACCTGCGGGTCACTGTGAGTGATGAGCGGGTCGGTTCGTGGGGCATCATCAGTCTGCCTAGCAGGTATGTGACAGGGGTGGACAACCTGTCCCTCAGCGTTGGCGACAACCAATACCAGCTCATCCCACCCGACAAGTATGTGTGGCATAAGGGTGGTTGGATGCAGTTGCGTGACATGGCCTCCTGGGACTACTTCACACCCGGCTACTACTACGGCAATGACCAATACTATTTACCAGCCGGTCAGTCCACCAACCAGGCGCAAATCACTTTTTGGCATGGTTATGCGACGGTACCGCCTGACGTCAAGGAAGTTTTGTTTGAGTTGACGCAGCAGGCCATGACGCAAGCCAGCGGTAACCTGAAAACCGCTGAGGTTGCTGGCGGCTTTAAGGTAGAGTTGTCGCAGAATTTCGGATTGACATTGAACCCAGAGCAGAAAAACCGGTTAGCGACGTACCGTATCGGCATGGTCAAGTAGTGGGGCTTTTCCCCGAACCTTACACTGTTGCCCACATCGCACGCAGCGAGGATGGGCCGGTGGACCCTGACACCGGCAACCCTATTCAATTGGCGCAGACGGCGGTCATTCGTAAAGTGCAGGCCATCTCACAGGTCGGACGTATTAGGGGTTCCAGCATCGACGTCATGTCGCCAGAGTTTATTCAGCGCGTCAGGACTGACCTGCACCTGACTGTCAGCGACCCGATGGTGTACGGCAACATGGATCAGGTTTTGCTGTTCCCCAGCCTGGATTCAGAGGGTAATTACGTCGCGGGTACCGGCATCGCCTTCTGGGTTGACGGCCTGCCAATGGATCAGTCGCTTTCGCCGTGGCCTACTTTCTTCAAAGTATTCGGTGGTCTTATACGGGTTAGGAGGGCTGGGTAATGGCATTCATCCCAGAAATCGCTGAATTTGCCGTAGAGGCTGGTGGCGCAGAAGCAGGTGCTGAAGGTATTGAAGCCGAAGGCTCAGCAGAAGCCTACGGAGGTGAGGAGGAAGGTCCAGAGGGCGAAGACGGTGAGGGTGATCACCCGTCACGCGCTAAATATCACTGTAGCCACACGACGACGCTGGGTATCAACCAGGAGGGTTGGCGACTGATCCTCCACCACCCCATTGTTGTAGAAGCAATTAAGCAACGTGCTACAGGCATTGCGGAAGCGGCCAACGACATGTCAATTACGCGCAACGCGGAAGAAAAAGCGGACTA
>Ga0164296_1000089_pt1 | contig 113504 bp, 95 predicted proteins | sample GEODES057metaG_FD_113533 | JGI IMG/M metagenome (GOLD analysis project Ga0164296, IMG submission 113533) | Dystrophic lake water microbial communities from Trout Bog Lake, Wisconsin, USA - GEODES057 metaG | ecosystem: Environmental > Aquatic > Freshwater > Lake | place: USA: Trout Bog Lake...
TAATAAGCAAATGTGCCAGGCATATTGGCCATACCGGTGGTTTCAGAAGCTTGTATTATTTGACGTGCCGTAGTATCATTACAGATGCCAGGTAAGGTAGTAAAGGCTACTTTAGGGCTTTGGTGCAGTGTGATAATCTGAGTGACTGTATCGGTACAAACATCACTATTCCCCGAATGTGCAACCACTCTAATTGTATAATTCTTGGTTGCCGGCGTTTGAAAGTTTGGATATGGATAGGGATATGTTTTACCAAAGTTTGTGTTTAGGTCAATACTGTCAACGGAGCTTGTCCAATAGATTTCAGCTTTATTAATCGTTCCAAAATCTACGGTAGATACATTTTGTAATTGAACCATACGATTACTACATAGTCTTGTTGAGTCTAGTATAACGTAGGCTGCATGAGGGTTTGCTCCATTAACAATAAAGCTCGATGTTAAACTATCTATACATCCATCTTTTGAGGTTACGGTTTCTTTCACTTTGTAATTACTAGCAGCCAAGTATTGTATCGATGGATTTTTATTCGTGGATGTTAGGGGGGTAGGATATTTGTTTAAAGGAATGCTAGGTATTGCGGTAGTGGCATCGAAGTTCCAATTAAAGAGTTGAAGTAATGAATGATCTGCAATGGAACTGGTATCGATAAACAAAGCAGCCGCATCTCTCAAGCAGATATCTGGTGAAATAAAGCCTACTTTGGGTAAGGGCGAAATAGTAATAGTTTTTGAAATAGTATCGCTATTGCATCCCATGCTCGATTGTACAGCAAGCTTTACGGTATAGTTTCCCCAGCTGGCATATTTCTTAGCTAATGGTTTATTATTAGTAGTGTCCATCAAACTGCCATCTCCTAATATCCAATGCCAGTGGGTAAGTGTATCTAAATTTGCTTTTGAACTATCGGTAAATGTGGTGATGTTTTTTTCGCAATGAATGGCCGAGTAACCGAAATTCGCGATGGGTAATGGGTTAATGGTTAAGGTATCTTTCTGAATGGCAATCGTACCATCTACTTTGCAGTTATTAGCATCAGTTAAAGATACTGTACTATAAATACTAGTATTTATAGGCGATTTTGTGATCGTATACAAGGATTGTGAGATGTTAGGAAGGGTATCTTTTTCCATTCCATCTGTATATACTAAGCTCCAAGGAGCGGTGCCCGTCAAATTAAAATTAATATTTTTAGAAGCCCCATAGCAAAGGGTATCCGACGATTTTATAAATTGAATTGTTGGTAATGGATGAATAGTAATATCAACACTATCGGTTGATATCCCACAGCCAGCAAGGTTAGCCGAAATATAATATCGGCCCGAACTGTTAACATTTGCATTTTGAATAATCGGATTATAAATATTGCTTGTAAAATTATTGGGGCCAGTCCATTGATAAGTTACATTTGGGTATGATGTTGAGGATAATTGTATGTTTGTTGAAAGGCAGGAGGCCGATAAAACTACAGGCGTCATTTGAATAGTGCTATAATTAGAGAAGTATCCTAATCTTGTGCCTGTGCCCGAAGCGCCATTCAAAAATCCCAAATGAAAAAGGCCAGTGCTATTTGTAACGGAAGAAGCATTTCCTGGCGTGATTAGCGAATTGATGGAAGCATTTGCCGCCAGGGTTAAATCTATTCTAGCCGCTTGCCATGCACCATTTGTGGCTGGCACAGTTTGAAACATGGCTGTAGTAATGATGTTGCTATTTCCATTCAAACTAAAATTTCCAATATCGGGTGTTTTGCATAAAATATTTAGATAAAAAGGTTCCGAAGTGGAGCGCACAAAAGAAACGGTAGAAGAGCCTGTACATTTAATACTAGGTAGAGAGGTCGCTGCTACTTCTTGTCCTACACCCGTAAATTGCAATACATAAACAGGGTTGGTAGTAGTAAGATAAACACTGGGGTTGCTTAATTTGCCTTCGTACGATTGTCCTCGATTGATGGTACTCACTACTACACCATTTTCCGAAATCACTGTTCCGTCAACCGTTGCCCATACATAGTAAAAGTCTTGATTGGGCAGTCCTGCATAGTTTAAAGCACCACGTACAATAATAAATTCACTGCCCGTATTTATTTCTGGAACAATTTGATCGCCAATGAGATCATAGTTGCTGGGCAGATAAACAGAATCGTCATAAATGCTAATACAAATCGCTTTATTTGCACTAACTGTAGATCCTCCAAGATTGGATGCAGCTAAACCATTTGCAGCTATTACTGCATAAGATTGACCTTTATTTAAAGTTATTTGAAAGGGTATACCCGGTAAATGGCCAATAGAGTCTGCATGGGTGAGTGTAATGTTTATAGTGGTATTGTCTTCGGTAGCTACAATCGCAAAGCCATTGTGGGCAGGTGGAATCAAACCGCTTTTATTGTCGAATCTTGTTTGTGCTGGAATTAAAAAGCTCAATCCTTTAGCCATTTTTCCCTTGAGTGGAAATATCTCAGGGTTTTTGGATTGTCCTTCTTCGTAATAGGCAGTGATATTATTAGTGGCTGTGATTTTTATGCCATAATTTAAAATGGTATTACCTGGTTTATTTTCTACTAAATTTAATTGTGAAGTAAGATCTTTGGTAATGGCAGTATTACTAGGTAAGTGAAAAACATAGGGTATAAAGGCCGGATTTGCCGGCTCGGAAATAATAATATCGGCAGCCTGATTATAAGTGGTCATTCTAAATACAATGGGGGTATTCTCATGACCTGAAGTGATAGCTGGGGCAGCAAACCAAAATGCAGTATCCATTTGCGAAAAACAAAGCGAAGAGATAGAAAGTGCAATAAATAATACCAGTATTTTCTTATTGACTATCATTATTTTTTTAGGCTTTGTTTTCAAGATAAGTAGATAGGGTCGTTCAGTGCTTCGCTGTCTTGCGCCTTGTTAAATATTGATGCTAAGATTTTCTATGATGCGGTTTACCGTTATTTATTGGCAACTAGCACCCAGGTTTGATGCCATCTTGGATAGGTATCTAGCACTTCTTTTGGCTTATAGGTATACCAACCATAGCCATCACGTCGTTCTCTTTCTACCTCTGCTAGAGCGTAAACAACCTTGCTATCTCTATTGCAGAAAACGGGTCTAAGCGAGCCTATTTCATAATAACGTGTCCAGATGGGTGGGGCTGTAGTATCCGCTACCACCATTCTGTCGGTGATAGAAGTTCTAAACTTGTAGACTGTTAATGGAGCAGGCACCGCTTTTACACGAATGCCATTGATGGCCGATCTTTTAAACCAATCTACCGCATTCTCTATAGCATGAATGATTGCTTTATTAGGATTTTGGATGCTCATTAAAAATAGAACAACAGTGGCACCCTCGCCATTGCAAATACTTGGCGGCTCAAATTTTCTTGCCCATGCGGGTTGTAAACTAAGTTCATCATACTGTTGACACCAAGCGGTTAACTTATCCTTGTCTTTTATCTGAGTTTTTAATATGCATTCAAGTCCTTTCTCAAATGACACTTTGATTAAATCCTTTCGTTTAGGGTCTATAAATGCATAATCGCTTTGGTTATCAAGAATATCTTTAAATATCTCCATGATGCCTATCAATACATCGTCATTAAAAGTAATGTAGCGACTATAGTCGTTTTTGAGTGGATAATATTGTGGCCAACCTCCATTTCTATACTGAGCCGATAGGATATAGTCTATACCATCCATACAAGCTTCTTTGTACTTATTTAGTTTAGTAATGGTATATACCCGCGCCAAATATGCTACATGCGTATAAGAAGTGCCATTATCGAATGTGGTATTGAGTTCTTTTTTTACCCGTACTAGTTTCTTTTTCTGCTCATCTGTTAAGATGGCAGTCATGTCATAGTTTTTCGGCCATCCACCATTACTTTTTTGGTATAAAAGTATATTGTTGGCAATACCTATAATTTGAGTGGGCTTATATTTTGGTTGATTGGGTACTGGAGAAACTACTTTGTCTTTATCCGAAATATCATACCAATGATGAGCTGCATCTTCAAATGGCTTTAAATCAATTGCTTGATAAGCAGCATTGGTGAGCGTATCTTGGCTAAAGCTAGGGGTAAAAAAAGCTAGTAATAGTAGCAGGTATAGGCAGTACTTTAATTTATGATGAGGATATTTTTTCATGGTAGTAAGTCGTTTTTGTAAAGTTAATGTGCCGCCATGTTAAATCATCATAATTAGACTTAATTAATATTCAATGAGCTAACAGTAACCTAAAATTGCGAACTTTAAATGTACTTAAAATTTTTCAAGCAGAACCAATCTTGTTATACCTGCTTTATGCAAATACAAACATTTTTCAGTACAAAACGGTTGTACCATGTTCGGGACTCAGCCGGGGTTTATTCGGGGCAAGTGCATGAATTCATGCACTTGCCCCGAATAAACCCCAAATTAGTCCCGAACATAGTTCGGATAGGGTATCCTTTAATTTGCGACAGGAATGGATGATGGCCTTTTTTGTAACAGCGTCAGATTCTGGTAGTTATAGGGTAATTCCTATATGAAATGGGTTGAATCATGCACTAAGGTTCTAACAAATGTTATCAGCTGTTCTTTAGTAGAAATATAAAAATTAGTGCGCATAACAGAGATTGAGCATTAAATTTGTGCGGTACTAGGATCATTGCTACGCACAAACATTTTTCTAGGAATCAGCGGTTATTTTTCATCGCTCCATTGACCAACTAATTATTAATACTTAACATAAATGTATGGAACAGATTAGAACAGCATTACTTTCTTTTGGCATGAGTGGTAAGGTTTTCCATGCGCCATTTATCAACTTACACGAGGGCTTTGAATTAGTGGGCGCATGGGAGCGCAATAAGCAATCGATAGGAGCGGCTTATAGCGGCACAAAAACATATGCTACGCTCGAATCGCTTTTGGCAGATGATTCTATTCGGTTGGTAATCGTAAATACCCCTACGTATACGCATTTTGAATATGCAAAGCTGGCTTTACTGGCTGGCAAAGATATAGTTGTTGAAAAAGCCTTTACCTCAACCTTAGCCGAAGCTATAGAATTAAAAGAGCTAGCTGAAAAGCAAAATAAAAAAATTGGCGTATTTCAAAATAGGCGTTGGGATAGCGACTTTAAGACGGTACAAAAAGTAATTGCAGAAGGATGGTTAGGAGAGATTGCGGAAGCTGAGTTTCACTTTGATCGGTATAATTTGCAGCTCAGTCCTAAAACGCATAAAGAAATACCTAGTCCTGGTGCTGGCACATTAAAAGATCTTGGCCCGCATGTCATTGATCAAGCCTTAGTTTTATTTGGAATGCCTACACATGTATTTGCCGATTTAAGAATTACTCGAAAGGAATCTGTCGTTGATGATTATTTCGAAATTTTATTATATTATCCAAATGCTAGGGTAAGATTAAAAGCTGGATTTATTGTAAGGGAAGCAGTGCCGTCGTTTGTTGTGCATGGGTATCAAGGTTCTTTTTTAAAGTCAAGAGCAGATGTGCAGGAGCCCAATTTATTAAACGGAATGCGTCCTAATTTGACCGATTGGGGTACAGAACCCGCATCGGAAGCTGGATTATTGCATATAGAAAAAAATGGCGAAACTGTAAGAGAAAGGGTGCCCTCGTTACAAGGTAATTATTATGATTATTATAATGGTGTATATCAGTCACTTACTCAAGATATTGCCATGCCTGTAACTGTTGACGATGGAATTCGTGTTATGACCATTATTGAAGCTGCTATAAAAAGCAGTTCAACAAAAAGAGTAGTTGAATTGTAGTAATTGAATCACTGATGCATCCACAACTGAAAGCTATTACAACATCGTTTTTATGGCATGCCGATGCAACAAAAGCAGCGGGGATGGAGGCCTATTTGTTGCATCAATTTAAATTTTTTGGCTTACAGACACCCATCCGTAGACAAATTTTTAAAGCGCACTTTAAGCAATATGGCTTAGTAGATTTGAAAGAGTTGGAACTAATTATTAAAGAGGCTTGGGCGCTACCAGAAAGAGAATACCAATATTTTGCTATTGAACTGTATTCCTTTCATAAAAAATTATGGAATAAGTCGTCTATTCATTTGATGCAATTTTGTTTAATAAACAAAAGTTGGTGGGAGAGTGTCGACTCTATCATTGCTAAATGGTTGTCAGATTACTTTAAGCAATTTCCTGAGCAAATAATTCCTATTACGGGCCAGTGGAACAACTCGCCCAATATCTGGTTAATGCGAAGTAGTATTCTGTTTCAGAAGTCATTCAAGCAAAATACCGATGAGCAATTATTAGCAAACTATATTCTTCATTGCCATGGGTCGAAAGAATTTTTTGTACAAAAAGCGATTGGCTGGTCACTGCGCGAATATTATAAAACAGATCCGGATTGGGTTATTCAATTTGTTAAACAACACCAATTGGCGCTTTCGCCCTTAAGTAAACGGGAGGGGTTGAAAACCTTCTTACGTTCTACAAAAAATGTATGATCGCAGCAATTACTACTTAAGCTCCTAATTGAAGACTAATGTATTTAAGGTGCTTAGCAGTTGTAATTTAAGAAATTAACAAGGAAATTTAGGTATTGCAATTAACTAGGGTAGGTATTGTTTTTTGAATTATAAGTTAGCGATGTCGGCCAATGTTTGGTTTTCCAATATAGATAAAGTTGCATCTCTTACTTGCATCATTACTCTGTTGATGCCACATTTCTTTTCCTCGCAGTTTTTACATTTCTCGTAAAAGTTTAAACTAACACAAGGTAATAATGCAATGGGGCCTTCAATGAGCCGCATCACTTTGGCAAGCGGCACCTGCGAAGGGTCTACAATAAAAAAGTAGCCACCACCTTTGCCTTTCTTACTTCCTAGGATACCTGCATTCTTTAGTTCCAGTAAAATATTCTCTAAGAACTTAAGCGGTATTTTTTTCTTTTTAGAGATTTCTGCTATAAGTACAGGTTCTTCATTTCCTTTTTCGGCCAAAAAAATAAGGGCACTTAGTGCGTATTGCGTTTTTTTTGATAGCATAAGGTTGTAAGTTAAATCATTTTTGAAAGAGTAATTATATGTTGTATTAGCACTTTTAGTTAAAGTCCAAGTACTTGCTTCATTCCAAAAATCCCTTGATGATTAACTGCAAATTCTGCGGCTAGTACGGCACCTCCGGCAAAGCCAATACGGTTATGTGCTGTGTGCACAATTTCTATATCGTCGATCGGGGAGCTATATTTTATCTTGTGTGTACCAGGTGCGGGGTCAATTCTTTCCGAAATGATGGCGAGCTCATCGGGGTTGTTGCTAAGATGATTTACCCATAATTTTTTGGTACTAATATGGTTGAGCACTTGCTCTGCAAGCGTGATAGCGGTACCACTCGGCGCGTCCTTTTTTTGTGTATGATGAATTTCTTCTAGTGTTACGTTATAGTCGGGATGCTTGCTCATGAGGCTTGCTAAAAAATTATTTAATTCAAAAAAAAGGTTTACCCCAATGCTATAATTACTTGCATAAATTAGGGTGCCTTTTTGTGCTTCGCAATACTGAGTTATTTCGCCCCATTTTTCCAACCATCCGGTTGATCCGCAAATAACAGGAATATTGAATGCTAAACATTTCATAACATTATTGAAAGCGCTATGCGGACCAGTAAATTCGATGGCAACATCGGCTTTGGCTATATTTTCTTTCGTAAAATCGGCAGCATTATGAATATCTATTTTTAAAGCAATTTCGTGTCCTTTGTTTACGGCAATTTCTTCGATGGCTTTTCCCATTTTTCCATAACCGATTAGTGCAATTTTCATGATCTTGTATTTTGAAGGCTATTATTAAAGTTAAGAATTCAAAGTAAAGCAATTCAACAAATTACCTAGCAATAACTTTGTGGGGTGGGGCATTTTTTAAGTTGAATACCAAGCTTACTTGAGGCGTTTTGGTAATTGAATTAAAGTTAGGCTCAATATGCATGGATAAATCGTCGCTTACATCAAAATCTTTCAGGTGTCCAAATACAGTAGCATCGGCCACATTTAATCCCCAAACAATCAGGAACCAGAAAATAGAATAGTCTCTGTCGCGTCGAAAGCTATTGCGGTAGTTCTGGTAGGCGTCGAGCGATAGAGGGGTTCCATTGGTTTGCTTCACTTTTGGGTTTATTTGTGCAATTAAAGAAGAATCATTTAAATAGTCTCTTGCAAATACGGCCTGGTAAGCAAATTTGGTCATATTGTAATAGCTATTATTATAAAAAAAGGTATAAGTGGGTATGGCGAGTGCGCCATATACAATGGGTATTTTCCAGTATTCGTGGTTATATGCTTGTCCCCATCCTGGAATTATGGCCGAACGTCGAGTAGCAATTCTAGGGATATGCCTAGGGTGTAGTAAGCTATCTTTTTTTTGTTCAGCATGCTTAATGGTGTCATTCACCTTCGTTAAATGCGTTACATCATTAAGTGCTTTTTTGTCGCTTTGGGCAAACAAAATTTGAATGTTGCAAAAACAAACTAAGATTAATATTAAAGGATACAATTTCATGAATAGGTTAACTAACGGTCACATTCATCAGGTCGAGCATTTTATTCATTTCTTGTAAAGAATAATATTCAACCGTAATGCTACCAGAACCGTTTTTTTGATGTGCTAGTTTTACTTTGGTGCCAAAATGAGATGCTAAAGTATCCTCAATCTTCTTATAAGCAGGAGGTAAACTATCTTTTGCAGAAGATTTAACAGTGCCCGCTTTCTCGGTTTTATAAAGTTTTCTAACAAGCTCTTCGGTTTGACGCACGCTTAAACCTCTATTTGTGATTTCGTGATAAACAAATAGTTGTTTGTCGATGGTATCAATATTAACCAATGCCCTGGCATGGCCCATACTAATGTTGCCATTACGCACGGCCAATTGAATATCGGGAGGTAATTTTAGTAAGCGAATAAAGTTGGTAACCGTACTTCTTTCTTTGCCCATTCTTTCTGCAACCTGTTCTTGTGTATGGTTGAGTTCTTCCATCATGCGTTTATAACTTAATCCAATTTCAATGGCATTAAGGTTCTCTCTTTGCAAATTCTCTAATAAGGCTAATTCAAGTAATTCGGCATCATTTGCTTGACGAACGTATACGGGCACATCTTTTAAGCCCGCTATTTTTGCTGCTCTATAACGGCGTTCACCAGCAATTAATTGGTATTTTCCGTTGGCTAATTTAGAAACAGTAAGTGGTTGAATAATATCGTGTAACTTAATAGAAGCCGCCAATTCGCTCAATGCAGTTTCATCAAAATCTCTACGCGGCTGTTTGGGGTTTATTTGAATTTCTTGAATAAGAATTCTACTGGTGCTAGTTACCTCTTCAATTACTGTTGGTTTTAAATTACCAGAAGTTGTTTTAAGGTCAGCGTCAATATTTTGTAATAGCGACCGAATGCCTTTACCTAGCAGGTCTTTATTTGGTTTGGGTGTACTCATAATTAATGTAAGAATTAAGAAATCATGTTGAATAGCTTAAAAAGGTTGTTGGTTTAAATGCACTTGAACTAACTATTCAATAATTCTTTCTTCGTTTGTCATTTTGGTAAGATCGTTATTTTGAAGAATTTCTTTTGCAAGATTAAGATAATTGACTGCTCCTTTACTTTCGGCATCGTATAAGATAACCGGTTTGCCCACACTAGGTGCCTCGCTTAATCTGGTATTTCTGTGTATAATTGTTTCAAAAACAATGTCGTCAAAATGTCTTCTCACTTCACTTACTACTTGATTGCATAAACGAAGACGGCCGTCGTACATGGTCATTAAAATACCTTCTATTTCCAGTTCTGGGTTTAGCCTATTTTGAACAATTTTTATTGTATTCAAGAGTTTACCTAAACCTTCCAATGCAAAAAATTCGCATTGAACCGGAACGATGACACTATCGGCGGCCACTAAAGAGTTTACGGTTATTAAACCTAATGAAGGAGAACAGTCTATTACTATAAAGTCATATTTATCTTTCACCGCATTAATCATGTTTTTCATCACATTCTCACGGTTAGGATAGTTAATCATTTCTATTTCAGCACCAACAAGATCAATATGCGAAGGAATGACATCTAGAAAAGGTAAATCGCTTTTTAGAATCACATCTTCGGCTTTTGCATTATTGACCATACAATCGTATAAGCTGTTGGTAATATTGTGAAGGTCGAAGCCTACCCCTGTTGTGCTATTGGCTTGCGGATCTGCATCTACTAATAGGGTCTTATATTCTAGCACAGCAAAGCTTGCCGCTACATTGATTGCAGTTGTTGTTTTTCCAACACCACCTTTCTGATTTGCTACACCAATAATTCTCGCCATGGTTTGATGCCCTTTTTCCCCTGGGGGATAATTTTTATAAGTTTAAATATGGTTGATGAAGCTCCGATATTTATTAGGAAGCCTCATCATTTGATGCCCTTTTACGCTAGTGGGATACTTGAATCGGCATACCCCATCTATCAATTATAGTTCAATCGATTCGCCAATTAAGGGCAACAGTAACTCTTTTTCTGCTGCCTTAAAAGCTTTTTTCGTTTTTTCTTTATCGATTTTAATAAATCCAAATGTATCAAAATGTACACCAACTACCTTATTTACCTTTACAAATTTGGCTGCTGTTATGGCATCTTCGGTATCCATGGTAAAGTTGTCGCCAATTGGAAAGATCGCGAAATCGAGGGTTGACCAGGTAGGAATAAGTTGCATATCTAGTGTTAGCGCAGTATCACCACTGTAATAAAAGTTGCCAGCTGGGGTGTTAAAAACGAATCCCATGGGATTTCCGCCATAAGAACCGTCGGGCATACTGCTACTATGTTGGGCTACTACACATTTTACCATTCCAAAATCAAATTGCCATTTTCCACCCGTATTCATGGGGTGCGTATTTGTAATTCCTTGTTTTTGAAGCCATTCATGAATTTCAAAGACAGCAACTACTTTAGCTTGGGTGTGTTTAGCAATCTGCACACAGTCTGCTATATGATCGGCATGGCCATGGCTCAAAAAGATATAATCAGCCTCAATTTGGTCAATATTAATATGTTTCGCCAATTCATTATGGGAGATAAAAGGATCGAATAATAGATTTTTCCCATTTATTTCAACCGAAAAACAGGAATGTCCATAATAGGTGAATTTCATAAAAACAATATTTAAAGGGTAACAAAAATACGTCTTAGCTACTATCTTTTAAAACAATATTGCTTAAATCCTGTTGGTATGGGAGCTAAGTTTTCAACATTTAAAAAATAATCACCAGATTTACCGAATTCGGATGACTTTTGCCAACAATATCTTATCAAATAAACAAGTGAAATGAGAAATTCTGTTACATGGTGGTTTATTGCAGCCTTAATGCTAATACTAGATTTGTATGTTTTTCAAGCATTTAAGTCAATTACGGTCAATGCTTCCGAAAAAACAAGGTTCTTTGTTGCCATCGGTTATTGGGTGGTATCGGTGCTAACATTGCTTATACTATTGTCGCTTCCGTATATACAATCATTACAATCGTCTAAAGTATTCCGTAATTACCTTTTTGCCATTCTTGTAGGCTTATTTTTTGCGAAACTGGTTGCTTCAGTATTCTTCCTGATAGACGATATTCGTAGGTTTTCTATGTGGGCAATGAGTAAAATGTTCTCTGGCGGGGGAGCCCATTTTGCGGATTCAGGTAATAATATTTCGCGCTCTGTTTTTTTAAGTTGGATAGGATTAGCTGCTGGAGGAACTTTATTTGGTACACTTTTATATGGGTTTAAAAACAAATACAATTACCAGATCAAAAGGGTTAAGCTTTCTTTTAATAACCTTCCTGCTGCATTTAATGGCTTAAAAATTGTGCATATCAGCGATATACATAGTGGTAGTCTTCAAGATAAACAAGCCGTTACCCATGGGGTAAACATGATTTTGAACGAAAAGCCAGACCTTATTCTTTTTACAGGTGATCTTGTAAACGATCGATTCGAGGAAATGGATGAATATATTGAAGTATTTAATAAATTGAAAGCTCCAATGGGTGTATTTAGTACACTCGGTAATCATGATTATGGCGATTATGTTAAATGGCCATCTGAGGAAGCCAAGAAAAAAAATCTAGAACAATTAAAACAAGTGCATGGAAAACTAGGCTGGCGATTATTGATGAACGAACATTTTGTTTTTGAGAAAAATGGTGAACAGTTTGCATTATTGGGTGTTGAGAACTGGGGTGCAAAAGCACGTTTTCCTCAATACGGCAAAATGAAGGAAGCATATGCAGGTACAGACAAATATCCCTTTAAGCTCCTATTAAGTCATGACCCTAGCCATTGGGACGCCGAAATAAGGGTTCAGTATCCAACTATAGATTTAATGCTAGCAGGCCATACCCACGGAATGCAGTTTGGATTCGATAATCCCTATTTTAAGTGGAGTCCAGTACAATGGGTATACAAACAATGGGCTGGCTTATATGAAGAGGGAAAACAAAAATTATATGTAAATCGTGGTTATGGATTTATAGGGTACCCTGGAAGGGTAGGTGTATTGCCAGAAATTACCGTAATAGAACTCTTTTCTTAGCTACCAATTATTCAATTGGGTAATTGTTTATTGAGTATAATAGTAGCGAATTAATTCTCTTTTTAATTGTGCGAACATACAGGGGTGAATTATTCAGGGCTCAAGCTAATCTAGCTTGGTTATCTGCTATTTAGAAACTGTCGTTTCCAGTAAAGAAAATTTTCTAAGCGTCATTTTTACGCAAAGACGATAATTACTTGTACATGGCATTAATATTGATTTACTTTACACCCCCTTAAAAAGGGGATATTGTACACTCTTTTGGTGACAGATTGACTTTTATTTGAAACAGCATATATGAATATAAATAAGATTTTTTTAGGTGATGATGACAATGATTTCATGCCCATTATTCCAATTAATGAAAACGATCAAGAAAAATTAGTGATTTCCGATTCTATCCCCATACTCCCCCTTAGAAATACGGTATTGTTTCCAGGTGTGGTATTGCCCATTACTGTTGGTAGAGATAAAAGTATTAAAGCGGTAAATGATGTATACAAAACCGATAAATTGATTGGGGTATTGGCACAACGAGATGCCAATATTGAGGAGCCGGAAATGAAAGACTTATGCAGAATTGGCACTATTGCCAAAATAGTAAAGCTTATAAAAATGCCGGATGGTGGAACAACCATCATTATTCAGGGTAAACAAAGATTTGAGCTCGTAGAGATTGTTAATGAAGAACCTTACTTCATGGCAAAAGTGGTATTACTAGAAGATGAACCCGTTATTGATGATAAGGATTTTAATGCCTATATTAGCTCAATTAAGGACTTGGCGACCCAAATCATTCAGCTGTCGCCGAACATGCCTACAGAAGCCTCTATTATCTTAAAAAACATAGAAAATCCTTCTTTTCTCATCAATTTTGTAAGTAGTAATCTAAATAACGAGATTGCCGAGAAACAAAATCTACTTGAAATAAAGGATGTAAGAACTAGGGCCGAAAAACTAACACAATTATTGCAGTTAGAACTTCAGTTTGCCGAATTGAAAGATAAGGTTACCAATAAAACAAGGACTGAAATTGATAAACAGCAACGTGAATATTTTCTGCAACAACAACTTAAAAGTATCAAAGATGAGTTAGGCGGCGACACCAATGAACGGGAATTGAATGAGATGAAGAAAAAGGCCGAACTCAAGAAATGGCCAGAATCAGCCAAAAACATGTTTAAATCTGGCATTGAGAAGCTTGAAAGAATGCATACTTCCACCCCTGATTATTCGGTTGTATATAATCACCTTGATCTCATGCTAGATTTACCTTGGGAGGATTATACGGCCGATAATTATGATTTAAAGAATGCTAAAAAGGTACTAGACTTTGATCATTATGGCATGCAAAAAATAAAGACGCGTATTTTAGAATATTTGGCAGTCTTGAAGTTAAAAGGGGATATGAAAAGCCCGATACTTTGTTTTGTAGGCCCTCCAGGTATTGGTAAAACCTCTTTGGGGCGCAGTATTGCCCATGCTATTGGAAGAAAATATGTGAGACTGAGTTTAGGTGGCTTGCACGATGAAAGCGAAATTCGTGGTCATCGTAAGACCTATATTGGCGCTATGCCAGGACGAATTTTACAAAATATTCGCAAGGTAAAAACTTCTAATCCGGTGATGATTCTTGATGAAATTGATAAAATTGGGAATGATTTTCGTGGAGATCCTTCCTCCGCGCTTTTGGAGGTATTAGATCCAGAACAGAATAATAATTTTTATGATAATTATTTAGAGCTAGAATATGATCTAAGTAAAGTATTATTTATTGCAACAGCTAATAACCTTCAAAATATACAACCCGCTTTACGCGACCGATTAGAGATTATTGATCTGAGCGGATATGCTGTTGAAGAAAAAGTTGAAATCGCCAAAAGGCATCTTATTCCTAAGCAACAAGAAGCACATGGTCTAAAAGATGTTAAACTAAAGATGGGAGATAAAGTACTTGAAAAAATTATTGAAAACTATACACGCGAAAGTGGTGTTCGCGAATTAGATCGGCAGTTAGCTGCTATCATGCGTTATGAGGCCAAGGAATATGCCACAAAAAATAAAATTAAATCGATACTTACAGGCGCCGATGTAGAGAAGATACTAGGACAATCACGTTATAGCAATGAAATCTATAAAACAGCGAATATGCCAGGCGTGGCTGTAGGGCTCGCATGGACTTATGTTGGAGGGGATATCTTATTTATTGAAACCCTGCTAGGCGACGGTAAAGGAGAATTGAAATTAACGGGAAATTTAGGTAATGTAATGAAGGAAAGCGCTTCTACGGCTTTAACCTATTTACAGGCCAATGCTAAGAAGTACGGGATTAATCCAGAAGATTTTTCGAAGAAATCTATTCATGTTCATGTGCCTGAAGGTGCTGTTCCAAAAGATGGACCGAGTGCCGGTATTACTATGCTTACCTCTTTGACCTCCGCTTTCACGGGGCGTAAGGTTAAACCCTATTTAGCCATGACTGGTGAGAGTACATTACGTGGTCAGGTATTGCCAGTGGGTGGGATTAAAGAAAAGGTATTGGCGGCCAAAAGAGCAGGTTTAAAAGAAATTATCTTATGTTGGCAAAATGAAAAAGATATTAAAGAAATTGATAGTGAATACATTAAAGGCATGCAATTTCATTATGTTAAAACAATGCAACAGGTATTAGAATTAGCATTATTATAAGCGATGCGCTTTGTTTAAGATGCTGCATTTGTGAAATATTTCTGTTTGCTAGCCAAATGGTTTTTCAATCTCAATGCACTTTATTTTAAAACTTTTTTCTATAAGCTTTTATCCTCCAAATGCATGGGGGATATTTTTTGCCCAGTATATAAATTGTAAATCAATTTATTAGATAAGCGGTTTGCTTTATCTTCATGTTTGGAATGAAAAGAAAAATTAATTTACTATTATTAATCTTACCCCTTTCTGTGTATCTAAATGCGCAAATATTGGGGGGTAATACGGTATACAATTTTCTTACCCTACCTAATTCATCACAGCTATCAGCATTAGGCGGAGTAAACGTTTCAACTATTTCTAATGATGTAAGTATGGGGTTTTATAATCCGGCCTTACTTCGTAGTAATATGAATGCGCAGTTCAATGCTTCTTTTAATAGTTTTCTGGCAGGTATTAATAATAGCAGTATTAGTTCTGCATGGCATCTAGAAAAGGCAAATACAACGATTGCTGCGGGGATTAATTATTTTGATTATGGATCACTAGCACAAACCGATGCAGCAGGAAATATATTGGGTAGTTTTCGACCTAACGACTATGTGGTGCAGCTATCGGCATCGCACAATTATTTAGAACGCTTTTGGTATGGGATGACGCTAAAATATCTTAGTAGTAACTATGGTCAATATAAGAGTAGTGGATTAGCTGTTGACATTGGGGTAGCTTATTACGATTCTACTAGCCATTTGCAGCTGAGTGTACTCGTGAAAAATTTGGGAACACAACTCAAAACATATGATGGGAGCTTGGTTAAAGAAGGGCTGCCTTTTGATCTAGAAGCCGGTATTACTAAAAGGCTGTTAAATGCCCCCCTTCAATTTTCATTAACTGCACATCATTTACAAGCGTTTAATATTTATTACAGTGATTCTGCTTTTAATGCAAGTGAGGGTAACGATAATAGTGGAGTAAAAAATTTAACGATCGATAAAATTGTATCGCATCTAGTACTTTCTACTCAATTTTTTATAAGTGATAAGCTAGAGATTACAGGAGGATATAATTTTTTACGTCGGCACGATTTAAATACTTATAATCTTACAAGTGGCTTAAATGGGTTTACATTTGGAGCTGGTGTCTTGCTAAAAAAAGTGCATATTCGTTATGCGACTGGCTTTTATCAACAAAATATGTTTCATCAATTTAGTATGAATCTAAACTGGAATGGCTTGCCCATGTAGGCTAATGATTGATAAGATCGTTTTATTTTTTTCTTACCACTAAAATACTTTCATCAACACCGGCAACTTTCATGATATAGGTGCCGTCAGATACTCGGCATATTACCACTGCGGGTCTATAAAGGTTAGCAAATAAATTTTTGTTATCGTCTTGCTGCCATATCTGATTGTTAATTAAGTTAAAGCTATTCGTGCCAGACCATCCTTTAAAGTCTCCATCGATATTACTCTCATAAAATTCTTTTATTTTGAAGGCCTGAATAGGTTTTTCGATTCCTTGAATAACTAAGCTATATTTTTTGCCATCTTTAAATACTTGTACCGCCGGATTAGCTACCGCACCCCTCTGTTTGATTTTCCCAGTAATCTCGAAATAATGTCCTGATCTGGTCTTGATAAGCAGACCTTGCGTGTATACTGTATTAGCAGAGGCATCGTAGAAAGTTGTTTCTTCTGGTTTTACCGTACTATCGGCTTTTTCCTGGCTCATCGTTGCATTACAAAAGAGTATGAATGAGCAGGCTGCAATAAGAAATGGTTTCATATAGATTGTTGATTTAGTAAGGAAAGTTACTGAGAATTCCATTTCTATTTAGAATAATTGGAGCTAAATAAAAAAAACTGTGACACAATAAAGTGGTTCACAGTTTTTTTATAAAGAATTCGATCATTTATTGTCTCCATCTTCTCTGGCTCATCGAGCGTCTTGGAGCAAAAGGTCTTGCATTTACAGCCGTTTTTTGTTGGTTGGCCTTTGTTTCCTCATAAGTAGGTTGAAGCATCTTGTAAGGATGATCTTCAACAACAGGGATCGTTTGGGCAATCAGCTTACTAATATCTCTTAAAAACACTTTTTCCTCCGCATCGCAAAACGACAAGGCTATACCGCTAGCACCTGCTCTACCGGTACGTCCAATACGGTGTACATAGGTTTCAGGTATATTGGGCAACTCAAAGTTAATTACATGTGTTAAGTCTTCTACATCAATACCTCTTGCAGCGATGTCGGTAGCTACTAGTATACGAATATGCTTATTTTTAAAGTTAAACAATGCTTTTTGTCTTGCATTTTGCGACTTATTACCATGTATGGCATCGGTTTTAATATTCACCCTATTTAATTCCTTGGCAATTTTGTCTGCGCCATGTTTTGTTCTAGTAAAGATCAAAGCAGTTTCAATGGCTTTATCTTGAAGGATATGAATGAGTAAAGCGCGTTTGTTTTCTTTCTCTACAAAATAAAGTCCTTGTTGTATTTTTTCAACCGTTGACGAAACAGGCGTTACCTCAACTTTAGTTGGGTTCCTGAGTATTGAATGAGCCAACCCTGCAATTTCTGTTGGCATGGTTGCGGAGAAAAATAAGGTTTGCTTCTTTGTAGGTAGTTTGCTAATTACTTTTTTAACATCATGTATAAATCCCATGTCTAACATGCGATCTGCCTCATCTAATACAAATATTTGTATGTGTTGAAGATTAACGAAACGTTGGTCCATAAGATCTAGTAATCTACCTGGAGTAGCAATTAAAATGTCAACACCTCTTCTTAGCGCGCTAACCTGCGATGATTGCGACACCCCGCCAAATACAACGGTATGCCTTAAACCAGTATGTTTACCATAGTTGGCAATGCTTTCATCAATCTGGATGGCTAGTTCTCTGGTAGGCGTTAATATCAATGATTTGATATTGCGATGTCCTTTATCATCGTTGAGTTGTTCGGATAGCAATTGTAGAATTGGTACCGAGAATGCGGCTGTTTTTCCTGTACCTGTTTGTGCGCAGGCTAAAAGGTCTTTTCCTTCTAATACTACAGGGATTGCTTGTTCTTGAATGGGGGTAGGCGTTGTATAGCCTTCTTCTGTGAGCGCCTTTAGTATGGGCTCAATAATGTTTAATTGATTGAATAACAAAATGATATTGTTTAATATAAATAATCTTTAACCGTTCTCAAGTAGGTAACTATACGGCGGCTAAAATTTGTATATGCTCTAAACCTATGACTTGACGAGCTTTATGACGGAAGGAAAGTTATCTAGTCTTCTAAGAGAGAGGATATGAAATGCAAACATACACTTTATTTATTTAATCCGGGTTATAGGGCTGTTAAACTCAGGGTTCAATAACAAATGGCCTTAGTAAATGAGGTAGATTTTAGCACTCAGGAGAGATGGGGTTCAATAAATGGATGGGGGTTTTCCTTTGCGCGGAGGGATGATAAATCAATAGGGTTATCTACTATCCAATTGGATAGTAGATAACCCTATTGATAAAAATTATGCTTGCACTAATTCGCGTAAATATTGTTGTTTTTCTTCTTTAAAAGAGGCTCTTGGTTTGAGGCCTAGCAACTGAAACATTGCATTGTCATCGTCAAAGCTAGGATTAGGAGTGGTAAGTAGTTTGTCGCCCGCAAAAATACTGTTAGCGCCGGCCATAAAGCAAAGCGCTTGTTCGGCAATACCCATATCGGAACGGCCAGCACTTAGGCGAACCATTGTTTTGGGCATTAACACCCTTGCCGTAGCAATCATGCGCACCATATCCCATATGTCGACCTTTGTATTATTTTCAAGTGGGGTGCCTTTAACGGGCACTAATGCATTGATGGGAACGCTTTCTGGATGTTCGGGCATGGTGGCCAACGTGTGTAACATTTTTATTCGGTCTTCGTGCGTTTCGCCTAGGCCAATAATGCCGCCACAACATACTGTTACGCCAGCTTTACGAACATTGTCTAAAGTTTCTAAACGGTCTTCGTAGGTACGGGTGGTAATAATTTCGTTGTAATGTTCCTTGCTAGTGTCGAGGTTATGATTGTAAGCGTATAAGCCAGCATTTGCTAGTTTCTGCGCCTGTTCTTCGGTAAGCATTCCCAAAGTACAACAAACTTCCATGCCCATTTTATTTACATCTGTTACCATTTCAAGTACATGGTCAAAGTCTTTATTATTGCGTACTTCTCTCCAAGCGGCACCCATACAAAATCTGGTACTTCCTGCTTCTTTGGCTTTTTGGGCGTATTCTAATACCGTTTCTTTCTTAAGTAAAGCATGAACATCAACGCCGGTATTATAACGAGCTGCTTGCGGACAATAGCTGCAATCTTCGCTGCAACCGCCAGTTTTAATGCTCAATAAGGTACATACCTGCACTTCAGCGGTGTCGTTGTATTTACGATGCAAAGAAGCAGCATTATATACTAATTCTAATAGAGGTCTGTTATATAGAGATTGAATTTCTTCAATCGTCCAATTGTTACGAATTTCGGTTGTCATGATAAAAATTATGGGGCAAATATAAGTACAGTAAAGAAATGATAGTGAATCAAAAATTTGTTTTTAGGTATAATTGCCCATACAATAGATTGAGCAAGTGCATCGGCTTTATTAATTTAATCTTTTCCACCCTGATTAAAATTTACATTGGAAATATATCTTTTCCATTTTTCAATCATTTGCTGCATATCATCGGGCAAATCGGTAGTAAAGAACATTTCTTTTCCAGATTTAGGGTGGATGAATCCTAAGGTTTTTGCATGTAAAGCACAACGTGGGCAAGCCTCAAAACAATTGTCAACGAATTGTTTGTATTTAGTATAGATGGTGCCTTTTAATATTCTATCGCCACCATATTCCCAGTCGTTAAATAATGTATGCCCAATCGATTTCATGTGAACCCTTATCTGGTGGGTACGACCTGTTTCTAATACACATTCCACTAAGGTTACATAATTAAAGCGTTCAATTACGTTATAATGCGTAATAGCGTGTTTGCCAATATCTCCATCGGGATACGTGGTAAACATTTTCCTAAACTGTTGATGACGTGCAATATGTGCATTAACCGTGCCCGATTCTTCTTCCACATCGCCCCAAACAACGGCTACATACTTTCGTTGAACTGTATGGTTAAAGAATTGCTTGGCTAAATGTGCAGCAGATTCTGCATTTTTGGCCAGTACAATTAAGCCGGTCGTATTTTTATCTATTCTATGTACTAAGCCATACCTAGGCAATTCCTCTTCACTAAGACCAGGGTTTTGTTTTAATAGGTGGAACGCTACTCCATTAATGAGGGTGCCTGTATAATTGCCAATACCAGGATGAACAACCATATTGGCTTTTTTATTAATCACCATTACATCATCATCTTCGTAAACAATATTGAGCGGAATATCTTCGGGTTTTAGCTCTGTATATTCAGGATTAATCAATGTTAGTAATACAATCTCGTCGCCTGGCTTCGTTTTGTAATTACTTTTAACAAGTTTGCCATTTACCGTTAAAAAGCCCGATTCTATCCCTTTTTGTATTTTATTACGGGTAGCTCCTTCAATATGGGCTTGTAGCCATTTATCTATTCGCAAGGGTTCTTGACCTTTGTCTATACAAAACTCCTTTCGCTCATAGAGCTCTTCGCTATTTTCCTCTTGTTGTATGTTTAAATCTTCGTTCATGCACGGCAAAGATAATGTTTGAGCATTGGATCTGTATCCATTGTATTTTTGTACCATGAAACAGGAAGTTTTTTTTAACGACTTAGGCCTACGTTCCTATAAAGAAGTGTGGGACCTTCAGGAGGGGTTACTAAAACAAAACGTAGCGAAGAAGACCACTGAGGATACAGCATCAACTACAGTCAACCACCTGCTATTTGTGGAGCATTTTCCGGTTTATACTTTAGGAAAAAGTGGTCATAAAGACAATGTATTGTTAGCTGATGATCAGTTGCAGCAAAAAGGGATTGAATTTTTTCATATCAATAGGGGCGGAGATATTACTTTTCATGGGCCTGAGCAATTGGTGGGTTATCCTATTCTTGATCTTGATAAATTTAAGACCGATCTTGGTTGGTATCTCAGAAGCTTGGAGGAAGTTATTATTTTAACCATGGCAGAATATGGGTTAAAAGGAGAGAGGAGTAAGGGTGAAACAGGTGTATGGATGGATGCAGAAATTAAGGGAAAAGAAAGGAAGATTTGTGCAATGGGCATTAAATGTAGTAGGTGGATAACCATGCATGGGTTTGCCGTTAATGTAAATACCAACTTAGATTATTTTAACTTCATTGTTCCTTGTGGTATTCAAAATAAGCAGGTGACCTCTTTTCAAAAAGAGCTAGGAAGAACCATTGATATGAATGAGGTGAAAGAAAAGATAAAACGAAATTTTGAAACAGTGTTTAATGCAGTTGTGCTTTCGGCTGAATAATAATATTTTGTACGATACACTAAAATTCTTTTTCTAAGAAGAACTTATTTTTTTCTTTCAGCTTATCGTCCTCAAATAGCTCAAAATGAAACCAACCTTCATGCAAAAAATTTGTTTTGTCTAATATGAGGCTATCGTCTTTTATGGGTTTAATTTGAAATATTTCTGTTCCAGTTGCCTCAAAAAAAATAATCTTATATCGATGCTGTTTGATGGCAGGTAAAGAGATGGTGATGTTGCCATTGTTATTGGTGAAAACATACTGCGAAGGCTTCCAGACGTATTTGGGTATAAAGTGCTTAAGTATTACTTCTGTTGCATTTAGTACTAGCAACGTATCTTTTGTTTTGCTATTAATGCTGTCTTTAAATTTCTTATAGTCGGGATATTCTAATACTTCTAAGAGGGTGTCTTTATTGGCATTATATAAGCTGATAAACTTTTTCTCAACAGGGTTCTCAATAGCTTTTTCAATAGGTTTCTCTATTTTTTTTTCTGCTGGTTTTTCAATTGCTATTTTTTGAATATGTTTACTAGCATTCGTATCGGTATTTACTTTTATTTGAGCAGGTGTTATTATAACTACTTTGTCTGGTTGTGCATGAGCATTACGGGGCTTTGATTTAGTGAAAAAGTAATTACCTCCTTCCAATACATAAAATATGCGGTAATATACTTTTATTCCTTCTAACGCATTATTATCTACAAAGCCGTTTTGAGGAAGATTAGGAGATTGTGCGGTAAAGATGGTTTGAAAAAAATTTGTACTATCATACGATCGTTGGATAGATAGCTGAATACAGTTTTCAAAAGGGTTTATCCAGCTAATCTGTGCTTTCCCTTTACCAAAATAGTGCATGATAAACTTTGGCAAACTGTCTTGGGCCATTGTTTGTGAGGAGAAGCAAAAAAGTGATGCTACTAAGTATAGGTAAATAATATTTTTTCTATTCATCAGCACAAATATAAAGGTCAAGTCGTTATTGAAAAAGGTAAAGTATTTATTGGCAATGATAAGTTTCCTTGTAATCCGCCACTATGAATCACCATGATTTTACTATTTGGAGGGAAGTACTCTTTTTTCAAAAGGTCGATAGTGCCATAGAGTAATTTAGCGGTATAAACAATGTCGGTTGGAAGTTGGTATTGGTGCCAGACCTCTTTTATAAAGTTCAGCAGCTGCGGGGGGTGTTTGGCATATCCTCCAAAATGGTAGTCATTAATGAGTTCAAATTTTTTTGCTTTATCTTCTAGAGTTAGTAGTTCTTGGATATCGTTTAGCAAGGCTTCATGCTTTAAAGCATTGATGCCAATGACTGTTTGAGATTGTTTAGCTGCTTTAATTAATCCAGCCATCATGGTTCCCGTTCCTGTAGCACAAAGAATATGGGTATAGCTATCATCAATCCAATTAAAGATTTCAGCAGCCCCTTTGGCACCATTTAATCCATAGCCACCTTCATTTACCCAATACCAATTATGATCGTTCTGTTCTTCTTTAATGGTTTCTTTATTATTAAACTGGCTTCTAGTCTTGAAGATGAGTTTCATTCCTGCCTCTTTCGCTTGTTGCAAGGTATGTGACCATTTTTTGGGTTCTTCTCCTCTAATGATACCCACACTGTTTAATCCCATTGATTTACATGCAAAAGCTGAAGCAATGATATGGTTCGAATAAGCTCCTCCAAAAGTGGCCATAGTATCGAATCCTTGGCTGATTGCTTCTTCTATATTATACTTTAGTTTAAACCATTTATTACCACTCACAATGGGGTGCAATGCATCAATACGGAGTATGTCAAGCGAACTGCCTTTCTCCGAAAGTGTTTTCAGTGGTATTGATTGTGTTATTATTTTATTAAAGTCAAATAATTTCATTCTATTTCTGACAAATTTATGGCTGCTTTATCTCGATACAGTAATTTTGCGCCATTAAAAATAATATATATGAAACCAACTTTGGTAATTTTAGCAGCGGGCATGGCTAGCCGTTATGGCAGCATGAAGCAAACTCAATCTTTTGGTCCAAGTGGAGAGACTATCATGGAATACTCAATTTACGACGCTATTCAGGCTGGTTTTGGTAAAGTTATTTTTATTATACGGGAAGATTTTGCTGAAATTTTTAAAAATATTGTTGAACCTAAGCTTCAAGGAAAAATAGAAACTGATTATGTATATCAGCAATTAGCCTCTTATACAGGAGATAGAACCATACCTACCGAAAGAGCAAAGCCATGGGGAACTGCTCATGCTTTATTATGTTGCAAAGGGAAGTTAAACGAACCTTTTGCTATTATTAATGCGGATGATTTTTATGGTAGAGATGGGTTTACGAAAGCATATCAATTTTTAACCAAGGAAGTCAAAGACGACCTGTACGCTATTATTGGATATGAATTAAAGAAAACATTAAGCGATAATGGAAGTGTAAGTCGTGGTGTTTGTGAAGTGGATGCCAATGGAAATCTTGCAGACATTAATGAAAGAACAAAAATTTATCGCAACGAGAATGGAATTATAACATATGAAGATCAAGAGGGGCTACATGAAGTAAGTGAAAATGCAAGTGTAAGCATGAATTTCTTTGGCTTTTCACCCAGTATTCTTGCATTAAGTGAAGAACTATTTGCCGATTTCTTGGATAAAGAAATCAATAATCCTAAAGGTGAATTTTTTATACCATTAGTAGTAGATGAGTTTGTGAAATCTGGTAAAGGGCAAGTAAAAGTTATTCCTACATCGGCACAATGGTTTGGTGTAACCTATAAGGAAGATGCCCCTGTTGTTCAGGCTAGCATTGACGCATTGGTTCATGCTGGACATTATCCTCAAAATTTATGGGCATAATAGCTAAGATTTTATTTTAATTAGAAAAAACAAAAGCCAGATCTCCGCTGGCTTTTGTTTTTTTAAGCGATTTAGTTGAATAGTTATATTTTCCTAACAACTGTTAGCTTTCTACTATTATATTTGCTATACAATATAAGCGATATGACTAATAGAACAGTATATATTGTTGCTGCAAAGCGAACGCCCATTGGAAGTTTTGGTGGCCTACTGGCAAATTTTTCGGCCACGCAATTGGGTGCTATTGCTATCAAAGCTGCAGTAGAAAATGCAGGCTTACAGGCTAGTCAGATAGATGAAGTTATGATGGGATCTGTGTTGCAAGCAAACCTAGGGCAGGCACCAGCGAGGCAGGCTGCTAAGTATGCTGGATTGCCCAATAGTGTAGTATGTACTACCATCAATAAAGTTTGCGCTAGCGGTATGAAGGCAATCGCGATGGCTGCTCAGAGTATTTTATTAGGCGATGCTCAAATTGTAGTAGCAGGTGGCATGGAAAGTATGAGCAATGTTCCTTTTTATGTGCCTTCGGTTCGCTGGGGAAATAAATATGGCGATACTAAACTGGTGGATGGATTATCGAAGGATGGATTAATAGATGTGTACAATAATTTCGCCATGGGTAATGCCGCCGAGTTATGCGCCAAAGAATCTAATATTACTCGTTTAGATCAAGACAATTTTGCCATTGAGAGTTATAGAAGAAGTCAATCTGCAGTAAATGAAGGTAGGTTTTCCCAAGAGATTGTGCCTATTGAAATTAATTCAAAGCAAGGAATGACGCTTATTAGGAACGATGAAGAACCCTTTCACGTAAAGTTCGAAAAGATCCCCGAACTAAAGCCCGCATTCAGCACAGAAGGCACCATTACAGCTGCTAATGCATCGACCATGAACGATGGAGCAGCAGCAGTTGTTTTAATGAGTAAGGAAAAAGCCCAAGCATTAGGCATAAAGCCTTTGGCTATTATTAGAAGCTATGCCGATGCTGCACAAGCTCCAGAATGGTTTACAACATCGCCCTCGCTTGCATTGCCATTAGCAATAAAGAAAGCAGGACTAGCAATGTGTGATATAGATTTTGTGGAATTGAATGAGGCCTTCTCGGTAGTGGGTATTGCCAATATTCAAAAAATGAACTTAGATGCAGCTAAAGTAAATGTAAATGGCGGAGCGGTTTCTTTAGGACATCCATTGGGTTGTAGCGGTGCTAGAATTATGGTTACCCTTATTAATGTATTAAAGCAAAATCAGGGAAAGATAGGAGCAGCAAGCATTTGCAATGGTGGTGGTGGCGCAAGCGCTATGGTAATTGAGAACGTTTTTTGATGAGGGTATACTAGTCCATTTGTTCAAATAGCATTGCATCTTGCCAGCCTTATTATAAATCCCATTCTACTACTTTGTTGGCCCATTCTGCTTGATAGGGGGTTTGTATACGAAGATAATTATCTGTGTAGCCTTCCATCATTCCATTCTTTTCGAAGAGTTCGAATAACACTTTTCTAGTTTTTCCAGTATACTGTTGCGTAAAATATTGCATTTTCATATACGAAAGGTTACGCAATAATTTATTACGTTCGTTTCTAACCGAAATGGGTACAATTTCTTTCATCTCATTGGCAAGTGTATTATCTCTTTCCGAATAAGTAAACACGTGCAAATAAGAAACGTCTAATGCGTGTAAAAAGTGATAGGTTTCTTGAAAGTCTTCGTCGGTTTCGCCAGGGAAACCTACTATTACGTCTACCCCAATAGCACAATGGGGCATCCATTTTTTGATGGTTTCAATTTTTGCAGTATATAATTCGCGCTTATATCTTCGGCGCATCAATCCCAAAATTTTATTACTGCCGCTTTGTAAAGGGATATGAAAATGAGGCATGAACTTATGGCTGCTAGCCACAAATTCAATAATCTCGTTGGTTAGCAAGTTAGGCTCTATCGATGAAATCCTATAGCGTTGAATACCCGCTACCTTGTCCAATTCTTTGATGAGCGAAAGAAAATCTTCTTCAGAAACTGATGCCTCATCGGTTCTTTTGCCAAAGTCGCCTAGATTTACACCTGTTAAAACTATTTCCTGCACACCACTAGCCGCTATTTCATTGGCATTGGTGAGCACATTTTTAATACTATCGCTTCTACTCTTGCCCCGAGCCATGGGAATGGTACAGAAAGAACAATTATAATCGCATCCATCCTGTACTTTTAAAAAAGTTCTTGTTCTGTCGTTCATCGAAAAGGAAGCATTAAAGTTGCTCACTTCTTCTATGTCGCAGCTACAGATCTTTGTAGAATCGCCTTTTGATAATTCTCCAATATGTTTTGCCAAATTAAATTTCTCGGCAGCACCTAGTACTAAGTCTACGCCAGGTATCTCAGCAATTTCTTTTGGCTTTAATTGTGCATAGCAACCGGTTATTACTACAAAACTTTCTGGTGCTTTTCGTTGAATGCGGCGCACCAAGTACCTACATTCTTTATCGGCATTATCGGTTACAGAGCAGGTGTTAATAACATATATGTCGGCAATTTCGTCGAAATCTTTTTTGGCAAAGCCTTCCTGTTCCATCATTCTGCTAATGCTGGAGGTTTCTGAATAATTGAGTTTACATCCCAATGTATGAAAGGCGATGGTGCGTTGCTTTTTCATAAAGGCTACAAATATAGGAATAGATACTGCTGGTAACAAGTTTAGGATAAAAGCACTTTTTATTTATGATGTTTTTTTAATATCTTTCCACTATGAAACAAAGGTTTTTAAGTTGGTTTATTTTGTTCAGTATTTTGCAAAGTGCTTGTACATTAACCGATAAAAAGGCTTTCGACGGAATACCACCGATTAATAATTCATTCAATCAGCTCAATCGGAATCCGCGACACATCTACTACTCAAAACATGCGAGATGCCGAATGGATTGCCGGCAAATAAATGAGTCCGATGTAATTGATTTATTGCATATTGGAACCATCAATTATAAAAAAAGCGAATTAAATAGGAATGATTGCGCCAAAAAATATGTAGTAGAGGGATATGAGCATCATCGGCATTTGCGAATTGTATTTGCTTCCTGTAGCGGCAATATAACTGTTGTAACCTGTATAGATCTAGCAAAAGAGTGGGATTGCCATTGTGAGGGCGATCCTAATTGAATTTATAGTTAATTAATTGGGATTTGAAGATAGGCTGGCTAGGCAGTCTCTAATTAGTGCCCATCATTCCACCAAGGAAAAAGGATCCATCTCAAGCCAATTGAATGTCCAAACAGCCATAATCTCTATAAAATTGTTAAAAAACCTTATTTCTATTTGTAATCATACGTATGCGTTAATAAAAGAACAACATCATTTTAGTTTTTGCTATTATTAAGGTATGTTTGCTTTACTATTATAAAACCAAAATCATGAACTTTAAAAAGACGAATAACCTAGTTGGCTGGGCCGTAGGTTTAATTGCTTGTGCTGTATTTATTTTAACTACCGAGGCTGGTGGAAGCTTTTGGGATTGTGGCGAATTCGTGAGTAGTTGTTTTAAAGTGCAAATACCACATCCACCCGGAGCACCCTTATTTGTTTTAATGGGTAGGCTTTTTATTATTTTATTTGGAAATAATCCACTTACAGCTGCTAAAGCGGTAAACATTATGAGTGCTCTACTCAGCGGATTTACCATCTTATTTTTATTCTGGACCATTACCCACTTTGCAAGAAGAATCGCAAAAGTAGGGCTTAATGATAAATTAACGGCTGCACAAATGTGGAGTATTATGGGTGCAGGGGTCGTTGGTGCCTTAGCCTATACTTTCAGTGATTCATTTTGGTACAGTGCAGTAGAGGGTGAAGTATATGCGGCAAGTTCTTTTTTTAGTGCAATTGTGTTTTGGGCCATTTTAAAGTGGGATAATGATGCCGATCAGCCAGGTGCAGACAGGTGGTTGGTGTTTATTTTCTTTCTAATTGGTTTGGGCGTTGGCGTTCACCTTTTATGTTTATTAAATATACCTGCCATTGTAATGGTTTATTATTTCCGTAGAAGAGAGAAATTTAATTATCAAATTATACGCAAGTGGTTCTTAATATTGGCTATCATTGGCGGTATCGGGGCCTTTATTCTTGCAATGATTGGGGCTAGCGGTGAAGTAAATGAAGAGCATGGATTAGCTTTAGATGGTACAGTAGGCGGACTTATGATTTTTGGCACATTGGCGGCTATAGGGATTTTGTATTTGGTTGAGCGTATTAATAAGCTTAAAAAAGAATACTATGGTGGCGCTTACATTTTCTTTATTATTGGTTGTTTGGTAACAGGGGTAGTGCAAATTGGTGTAATACAATATAGTATTGGTTTTGCAGGTCTATTTGACCGAATATTTGTGAATAATTTAGGGTTGCCCTTCTTTAGTGGATTTACTTTCTTCTTTATATTATTGGCGCTACTAATCTGGCTGGGACTTAGATATGCAGAAAAGAAAGCATTAACCTACTTACGTTTAGGATTATGGTGCTTTGCTTTTATGTTAATTGGGTATAGTACTTATTTAACTACCATGATTCGTAGTAATGCAGATCCTGCAGTCGATATGTATAATGTTGATAATCCCATTAGCTTAGTTGGTTACTTGGGTAGAGACCAATATGGAGATTTTCCGTTGCTTTATGGTCAGAAGTTTACAGCCGATCCAGTAGATTATAAACAAGGCGCAACAAAATATCAGAAAGGAAAAGATAAGTATATTGAGATTGGTAAAGATGGTCATTATGTATATTTACCCGAAGATAAAATGGTATTTCCACGTGTTTGGGATGCTAGTAACGATCAAGGGCATAGAGATTATTATGCTAGCATCTTAGGTATCGATAAATATCGTGATAAAGATGGTAGAGAAAAATACGATCATGCGCCTACGCAAATCGATAATATTAAGTTTTTCTTAAGTTACCAATGTTATTGGATGTACTTCCGTTATTTTGGTTGGAACTTCATTGGTAAGCAAAATGATGTTCAAGGGGTGTTTATGGGCAATGTGCGCGATGGTAACTGGATTACCGGCATTCCATTTATTGATGCTATTTTTTATGGCGATCAAAGCCAAATACCCGATAGCTTAAAAAAAAATAAATCACATAATACCCTATTTGCATTGCCATTTATCTTGGGGTTAATTGGATTATTCTTCCATTTTAAAAGAAAAGGAGATGATGCTTTAGTATCCTTCTTGTTATTCTTCTTTACCGGTTTTGCTATCATACTTTATCTTAACCAGGCCGGTAATCAGCCTCGTGAACGTGATTATGCTTATGTAGGAAGCTTCTATGCCTTTGCTATTTGGATTGGCTTAGGAGTGATGAAAATTGCAGAATGGCTAACTGAAAAAATTAGTCAAACAACTGCATCTGTATTAGCAACAGTCATTTGTTTATTGGCCGTTCCAGTTATTATGGCACAACAGGAGTGGGACGATCACGACAGAAGTAAGAAAGTGTTAGCTAGAGATTTGGCTAAAGACTATTTAGAAAGTTGTGCGCCTAATGCTGTCTTGTTTTCTTTTGGTGACAATGATACTTATCCGCTCTGGTATGCGCAGGAGGTTGAAGGTATTCGTAAAGATGTTCGTGTAATTAATTATAGTTTACTAGGCATCGATTGGTATATTAATCAATTACGATACAAAGTAAATGAAAGCGACCCAATAGATGTTATTTGGAGCGCTGATCAAATTGAAGGTCGTAAAAGAGATTATATCGTTTATAGCCCTAAACCCGAGATTCCTGAAAATCGTTATTATGATTTATACGATATGATGAAGAATTATGTGGGTAGCGATGATCCAAATAAGATGGATAATTCTAGAGGAGAAATGTTGAATTCATTCCCTGTGAAGAAAATGTCGGTACCGGTAGATAAGGCTTTTGTTTTGCAAAATGGAATAGTAACTGCAAAAGATAGTGTGGTAGGTGAATTGCGCTTTGAGATTCCTCGTAATAATTTAATGAAAAACGATTTGGCAGTATTAAACATTATTGCTGCGTCTAAATGGCAAAGACCTATCTATTTTACTAGTTCCTTCGGTGGTAATGAAGGTTTAGGTCTTGATAAGTATTTACGTAAAGACGGACTTAGTTATAGATTAGTGCCGGTAGAAAATGATCCAATTAATGGCGATTGGGCCATGGATAAAGCCTTGAATAAATTTGGCTTTGGTAATGCTGGGTTGAAAGATGTGTATTATGATGAAGAAAACCGTCGTCACCTAAATTCGATTCGTCAGTTTTATGGAGAACTAGCAGGTTATCTGTCCGACAAAGGCAGAAAAGAAGATGCGCGTAAGGTGTTAGAAAAAATTGACAAGGAAGTTAGTCAAGAGAATTTTCCTTATGGGATGGTAAGCCGCTATAACATGCATAATAGAATTTCATTGCTCTTCTTAGATGCTTGCTATCGCGCAGATGATAAAACCCTTGCCGCTAAAGTATTAGCTTCAGTAAAAAAAGATTTACAACAGCAAATAAAGTACTATAATTCTTTGAGTGGTAGAAATGCAGATAATATGTCGGATGAAAAAAGAACAGCCGAAAGTTACTTGCAAGGCATCGAACAAATGGAACAAATGTATAAAGCCAAAGCCGCTTTACTTGAAACAGGCAAATCTTTGCCTACAGATACTAGCAAAGCTTCTTTGAAAAAATAAGGATAAGCTAAAATTTGATAAAAATAAGGCTCCACATATTTGTGGAGCCTTATTTGTTAGAACCTTTGTTAACTTTATACGTTAATATAGATACAGAGAATATATCTCGTTATTATAGCTTGAATTGAGTGCTAATGACTCATCAATAATAATAAAAAGGGAGGTGTTCATTAGCAAAACAAGTTCATTGTTTGTACTAAAAAATAAGTAGCTTAGAACTATGATAGGGTATCGTTTTATACAATTAAATCCGAATGAGCACAATAAGACTAAGTTCGAAGAAATGCTCGACCTTTTTATGCAGTTACTTACCTACACTAATGGGGAGGCAAGTGAAGCATTGAGTTGGATGAATGAATTAGATAAAAAATATAATCTTACCAACGATACCTATGGAATGGGCGATTTTATTGAAGAACTAAAGAATAATGGTTATTTGAAAGAAAATCCGACAGATGGTAGTTTTAAGATTACTGGAAAAAGTGAGCAAACGATTCGTAAAAGAAGCTTAGAGGAAATATTTGGTAAGCTAAAGAAAACGAAACAGGGAAATCATCAAACTTTTAGGCAGGGGCAAGGTGACGAAATAAACCCCGATACTCGTTCGTTTCAATTTGGCGATATGTTAGAACATATCGATTTTACAGAAAGTATACGAAATGCGCAAATCAATCATGGTGTTGATACTTTTTCCATGAATGAAGATGATTTGCAAATACGCGAAACAGACTTCAAAGCACAAACTTCTACCGTACTGATGATCGATATTTCCCATTCCATGATCTTGTATGGGGAGGATAGAATTACACCGGCCAAAAAAGTGGCTATGGCACTGAGTGAACTCATTACTACTAAGTATCCGAAAGATACGCTTGATATTGTTGTATTTGGTAATGATGCATGGACGGTTGAAGTAAAAGAGCTGCCTTATTTACAAGTAGGTCCTTATCATACCAATACAGTTGCAGGGCTTGAATTAGCGATGGAACTTTTAAGGAAAAGAAAGAATCCTAATAAACAGATTTTTATGATAACCGATGGTAAACCTACCTGTTTAAAAGTAGGTAAACGTTATTACAAGAATAGTTTTGGAATTGACCGTAAGATCATGAACCGTTGCATCAATTTGGCAGCACAGTGTAAAAAATTAAAAATACCCATCACTACATTCATGATTGCATCGGATCCCTATTTACAGAAATTTGTACAAGAGTTTACCGAAATGAATAATGGTAAAGCTTTCTTTGCATCGCTTGATAAATTGGGGGCTTTTATATTTAAAGACTTTGAAAGTGGAAAAAGGAAAACAGTATTTTAAGGGCATCCAATTGCTCACTATATGGGATATATACTCAACCCATATTTTAAGCTTCAAAATTCATTTTAATAAAAGGTAGACCTTCACAACTAAAAACAGGAATGCATATTGTTCTGCTGGAATTAGACAAAATAAACTAGATATAAAAAGAAATTATGGATATTAAGAAGGTAAAAACACTAGGTCAACTTAAAAAAAGTGGTTATAAGCCAAAGTCAATTAAAGAAGAAATACGCAATAATTTAATTGCAAAGATCAAGCTGAAGGAAAATGCTTTTAAAGGTATTTTAGGGTATGAAGATTCCGTAATTCCAGATACAGAGAAGGCCATTTTATCGCGTCATAATATTTTGTTTTTGGGATTACGTGGGCAGGCTAAAACACGTATGGCAAGGCAAATGGTAGATTTGCTAGATGAATATATTCCTATCATTGCGGGTAGCGAAGTAAACGATGATCCATTGGATCCCTTAAGCAAATATGCGAAAGACTTGATTGCAGAATATGGCGATAATACACCTATACAGTGGATGCATAGCTCGGAACGTTATGGCGAGAAATTAGCTACACCCGATGTAAGTGTAGCCGATCTAATTGGCGATATTGATCCAATCAAAGCAGCTAATTTAAAATTGAGCTTTGCAGATGAAAGAGTAATTCACTATGGTATTATTCCTCGTAGTAATCGTGGCATTTTTGTCATCAATGAATTGCCCGATCTGCAAGCTCGTATTCAAGTTGCATTGTTCAACATTTTACAAGAAGGCGATATACAAATACGTGGCTTTAAATTAAGGATGCCTTTAGATATCTTGTTCGTATTTACTGCCAATCCAGAAGATTATACCAATCGGGGTAGTATTGTAACCCCTTTAAAAGACAGGATCGAGAGCCAGATCTTGACCCATTATCCAAAGACTATCGAAACTTCTTTGGCTATTACAGAACAAGAAGCTAATATTTTAGAAGAACAAAAACAAAGAGTTGCTGTAAGTGATCTAGTAAAACGGTTGATAGAGCAAATTGCTTTTGAAGCTCGTAATAATGAATATGTAGACAAGAAAAGTGGCGTAAGTGCAAGGCTTACAATTGCAGCATTTGAAAATGCAGTGAGTAGTGCCGAACGAAGAGCCATTATTCATGATGAGCAGAAAACACAAGTGTGGGTGAGCGATTTAGCGGGGGTTATTCCGGCTATTACGGGTAAAATAGAGTTAGTGTACGAAGGAGAGCAGGAGGGCCCGTATCAGGTAGCTGTTAACTTGCTAGATAGGTCTATACGTTCACAGTTTATTCATTATTTTCCTAATCCTGAACAAGCAAAGAAACGAAGGAGTTCCGGCAAGAAATCTGTCATAGAAAAAGAAGAAGAGAATCCATATAAAGCAATTACGCGTTGGTTCGATGCTGGTAATCATCTAGACCTACTTGTTGATATAAAAGATGAAGATAAGATTGCGGCACTTTATCAGGTAGATGGTTTATATGCATTTGTAAAAAAATACTTTCATGCAAACGATGAAAAAGAAACTGCCTTATTAATGGAATTTGTGTTGCATGGCTTAGCATCTTATTCTATTATTAGTAAAAAGGTAATGGAAGGAAAAGTAGAATTTAAAGATTTGATGGGAAGTATGATGAACCTTGGCGCTATCGATTTTGATGAGGAAGATGATTTAACCGAAGATGATTTTAAGTGAGGTCACTAAGAGGGGCGCTAGTATAGTTTTCTTAAAACGTATAGCCTATACTAGCGCCTCCCCAATACACCCATTCGCCTGTTCCCTCCAATGAAATTTAAGGGATTAAACCAATTCTAATGGTAACGCCCTTTTGAAGTGGTTGGTATCGGTACCCTATGTTAGGAACCAGGATGGCGCCACTGCCATTCAGTATATTGTCTGTTCAGGTAAGCGTAACAAAAGTTTATCCATTGCCTAGTTCGAGATAATTGGGCGCAATTACGCTTAAGTGATTGATGCCCACAGGTATTGATAATATGCCACCTTCATTGCTATCCAAGTAGCCAAGTCCAACTCTAAGGCCCAATCCTTTTTGACCACGAAATCTAATATCATAGTTTGCAGACAGGGTTAATCCATTGCCAAGAAATTCGCCATAAATAGATTCTGCGTTGCCTGTATTTCGTCCTGCATATTTTTCTTGTGAAAAACTAGTGATTGAGGCTAAAATAGCAATAACTAAAAACGATCGCTAATATAATATAAGCGAAAAGTTTAAAAATTACGGGGACAGGAAGTTACAAAATATTTACTTCTTTTTTTAGTAGTATATGAAATTTATTGTTAATTGATTGGGTGATTTCTTCACTCAAATCTAGGATTTCTTGTCCGGTAGCATGTCCGTAATTTACTAAGACCAAGGCTTGCAGTGGGTTGCATCCTGCATCATTTTTTCTATATCCTTTCCAGCCGCATTTTTCTATGAGCCATCCAGCTGCAACTTTATATTGATGCCCATTTATTTTATGCGCATACAGGTCTGTATATGTTTGTTTAAGCTCCTGCCAATGTGCAGCCGTGATAATCGGATTCTGAAAAAAACTCCCAGCATTGCCGATAATTTTTGGGTCTGGTAATTTGCTATTGCGAATATGGATGATGGCTTGTGAAATGCTTTTAATAGACAATTCTTTGATGCCCATCCTTTCTAGTTCTTGTGTTATGGCACCATAGGAGGTATTAAATCGAGGTATTTTTCTTAGTTTATAGGTAACATTTAGAATAATGAATTGATCTTTATATTTGGTTTTAAAGACACTTTCTCTGTAATCAAATTCGCATTCAGCGCATGTGAAAGTTTTGATGGTATTGTCTTTTATGTGATAAGCTTCGAGCGACTCAAATACATCTTTAATTTCTACTCCATAGGCGCCAATATTTTGCATAGGGCTTGCACCAACCATTCCTGGAATTAAACTCAAATTTTCAACACCCGCATAGTTGTGTTCGATACAGTACAATACAAAATCATGCCATGCTTCGCCTGCTGCAGCTTTAATGTAGTAGTAATCGGCATCTTCTCTTATGCAACTAATTCCTTTTAATTCGTTTTTTAAAACAAGGCCTTCAAAGTTTTTAGTGAATAAAATATTGCTACCACCTCCAATGATTAATTTCGAACTGTTGGTATATGCTTTAGAATTCAGTATTTCAATTAAATCGGTGAGGGAAGAAATCGTACAAAAGTCTTTGGCTAATACATCTATTCCGAAAGTATTGTATGGTTTTAATGAGATGTTTTGTACTACTAGCATAAAGCAAAATAACTAAATAACTAGGATATTTTGGCTTTGGATACGTATCCATTGAATTGTACAGAAAATAAAGGGTTGCTAAAATCGGGTGCTTTCGGTGTGTAGCGTAACATTTGCTGCCAACGACTTAAAGGACGCTGTGGTTGTAGCATAGTGGGAAAGAGAAAATAAACTGATGTATACAATTATATCGGATCTACATCGGGTAAGATGGTAACACTTCGGTAATTTTTATTGGTTTGGATGATGATGGTTTGTTGTAGAATTTCTTTTTTACATTGATTAATAATGCTCGCGTCTTTTGGCAGTTTAAGTAAAATTTCCCAGATATATTGATTCCGTATTCGGTCTATAACAGGTTGTGCTGGTCCGTTAATATACTTACTATAATTTGTTTTTAAGCCTTGCATCATAATTTGGGCGGCCTGCTCTGCTATGTGGTTTTCCTTATGTTTAAAGATTAAAGTAATGAGGCGTGTAAATGGAGGATATTGATAGGCCTTTCTGATTTCTAATTCGTAGCTAAACAATTTTCTATAATCGTGTTCTTTTACGAACTGCAATACGGGGTGATGTAAATTACTCACTTGTACTACCACCTTGCCCTTGCCATCTCTTCTGCCCGCCCTACCACTTACTTGTTCCATTAATTGAAAGGCGCGCTCATTTACCCTGAAATCTGTAAAGTTTAAAATGCCATCTGCGTCAATAATGCCTACTAGGTTCACGTGTTCGAAGTCTAATCCCTTTACCACCATTTGTGTGCCTACTAAAATATCGATTCTTTGTTGTTCAAATAATTTTATCAAGTTATCGTGTGCGTCTTTTCCTTTCACAGTGTCGAAGTCCATGCGTGCAACTTTAGCATCGGGAAATTGTTCTACCAATAGTTCCTCAATTTTTTCGGTGCCGAAATTCTTTTGAAAAAAGTGATGGCTTCCGCAGGCTGCACAAGTATTGATTACTGGATAAGTACTTCCGCAATAATGACAGCTAAGTTTATTTTTTGCTTTGTGGAAAGTGAGTGTTACATCGCAATGTTGGCAGTGAGGTATCCAGCCACAAGTAGTGCAAATCATATAAGGCGAATAGCCCCGTCTATTTTGAAATAAGATAACTTGTTTTTTTTCTACTAATGATGTTTCAATTGCTGCAATAAGCTGTGGCGTTAATGCAATTTTTGATTGTTCTTTCGTGCTTGCTTTTTTTACATCTATTAATTCCAATTTGGGCAATTCAGCATTGCCATATCGTTCATTCAGCTCCACTAATCCGTACTTATTTTGCATGCAATTATAATAGCTTTCTACAGAGGGGGTAGCGCTTCCTAATAAGACTTTTGCATTAAAAAGAGAGGCATAATATACGGCTGTGTCTCTTGCATGGTATCTAGGTGCAGGTTCCTGTTGTTTATACGAGCTATCATGCTCTTCATCAATAATGATAAGCCCTAGATTCATGAAAGGAAGAAACAAGGATGATCTAGCACCTAATACCGCTTTTGTTTCTCCTGTTTTTACTTTATTCCATATTTCAACCCTTTCGTTCTGGTTAAATTTAGAATGATAGATAGCAATCTGTCCTCCAAAATGTTTCTGAAGCCTACGGATAATTTGTGAGGTTAATGCAATTTCCGGCAACATGTATAAAGCCTGTTTGCCTTCTTGAATATTTTTTTCAATGAGTTTAATATAGATCTGTGTTTTACCACTAGCGGTTACTCCGTTCAATAAACAAACCTGTTTCTCTTCCAATATTTTAGATACTTCATTTGCAGCCTGTTGTTGGGCAATCGACAATTCGAAATCAATATGGGTAGTATTGGGTAAGGTTTTGATTCTATCGGCAGCTCTTCTTTCAGTCAAGAGAATTTTCTTATCAATTAATCCCTTTAGTTGTGCACTGCTTGCACCAGCTTTTTTAAGTAATTCGGGCTGCGTTACTTCTCCTGTTGTTTTAATTAAATGTAGATAGGAGAGCAGCAGTTCCATTTGTTTGGGTGCTTTGCTTTCGTCGAATAGCTTTGAGAGTATCTTTTCGTCATGATATATAGGGTGCAAAAGAATATAGGTTTCCTTTTTTTCTTTGTATTTTTCTTTTAACTCCTCCCAAATAAAGCAGACTTGTTTGTCGATTAATTTTTTAATAATTGGGTATACATGTGATGCGTCTAGTAATTGCTGTATTTCGCTTAAGCGAAGTTCTTTTTTTACTTCCAATGCTTCTGCAACAATATATTCTTCATCGTTTAAATCGCCAAAATCTATTCCATAGTCTTCATTCCAAATTAAGATACTTTCGCTTGATAGTTTTAAGTTGGCTGGAATAGCAGCCTGCATTACTTCTCCTTCGGAACACATGTAATAATGTGCAATCCATTGCCAGAGTTGTAATTGCTTTTCATATAATAAGGGTTCGTCGTCTAAAACATTTAGCAGTTCTTTGGGCTCAAAGGCCAATGGTTTTTGCTGGTGTATTTTTTTAATGATACCCGCATATTTTTTGTTGCGTAATTGTACTTCAACCCTTGTGCCAACCCGAGCTGATTTTTCGAAATGAGGGGGTATTAACCAGGTATAAGAAACAGGCAATGCCAATGGTATAATTACTTCGCAATAATACGATTCACTGCTATAGTTTGAGCTATTAAATAAAATATTTTTTTCTGCTTGCTTACTCATAAAAATCTGATTCGCTAAAGTACATCATTAACTAGCTTTAAAAAGGGTACTTTATACTTTTAACGATAAATACGGTAGCGTTTTAGGCCATCCTCCATTAAATTGTAGACTTGTTTCTTTAATTCGGCTAAATCATTGATGCTGTAATGGTCTACTTTAACTTCGTCTAAATAAACTACACGGCTTACCCCGGGGGTTAGCGAGAAAAAGTTGGCATAGTGCATTCTTTCAAGGGTGTCAATAAAGAGTAGGGGCTTGATGGGTGTTTTTGTTTCAATGGCAATACGAAATGCCCCATCAAAAAAATCTTTTAAGGGTTGGTTAGTTTCGTTAAAGGTTCCTTCAGGAAAGATGAAGATAGAGATACCACGGCTAATGAATTCTTTTAATATTCTTACACTTTTAGATCTGTGCGCTGAACTTCTTCTATCTACTAAGATTACGGTAGTCTTATAAATCCATCCAAAGATGGGGATTTTTACAATCTCATATTTACCTAATACCCTAATGGGTTGTTTGATGCTAGCGAGTAATGGTGGAATATCCATATATGAAATATGGTTGGCAACAAATATGTATTGCTGGTGTTTGTTATGATTGGCTTCGAATATTTCTTTATGCCGTATGCCAATGAACGTATACCAAATCTTGGCCCATAATGAACATATTTTATAAATAAAATTGCCTCCCTTTATTCCGAATAAAGAACCGATGAAGATGATCGGTATTGATAGAAACATCAGTAGTATAAATGTAACTAATGCGTATATGTGATATATAAATTGAATTACTGTCCTTGATAATTTCATGGATACAATGCTAAGAAAAAAAAGAATCAGAATCCTAATTTGTTTAATCAATATTAAATCTTCTTTAATACTTTTTTTACGCTGTCTAATTTTTAGGATAGCTGTACCGCATTTTTTTTGAATCGTTGTTTAATTTGAATAAGGGGGTACCTCAAATTTAGAAAGGCGTTGAATTAACTGCTTACACAGTCATAATATCCCTGAAAGTAGTTTTCAGGAAATGTTAAATTGGGTAAGTGGGTCTTTTCGAAAATGCCAAATAGGGTGCTTCCACTTCCAGACATAGAGGCGTATACTGCGCCAGCGCTATAAAGTTGTTCTTTTATTTCTTTTATTTGGGGGTAATGGGCCATTACTGCTACTTCAAAATCGTTTTTCAACTCATTCTTCCAAGTAGAAATGGGCTGTTGAACAATTACTTTAATCGACTTAGGGGGCATATGAGGAACGATATTCGAAAAAGCCCAGCCTGTTGAAATATGTATATTGGGATTAACAATGAAAAAAGCATATGCTGATAAATCAATATTGATCTTTTCCAATTGTTCGCCTCTTGACGTACCAAAACAAGGCTCGTTGACGATGAAAAAAGGGCAGTCACTTCCTAGTTGAATTGCATAATTGATTAGCTGCTTGGAAGAAAGATGTAAGCTAAATTTATTGTTTAATAACCGTAATGTAAATGCGCCGTCAGCACTTCCGCCACCTAGGCCAGCCCCCATTGGGATACATTTATGTAAATGCATTTGAATAGCAGGAATTGAAGGGTAATCTGATTTTAATAAATTATAAGCTTTAATGCAAAGATTGTTGTTCTCATTGCCCTCAATAGGTAATCCACTACTTGTAAATGCTAGGCTTAGTTCACTGCTCTGAATGCCCGATATACTGCAATCGGTATTATTTTGAATAATTTCTAGAATATCAGTAATGAGAAGTGGATAAAATACTGTTTCTAAATCATGATATCCATCCGCTCTTTTTTGAATGATGTTTAGGCCAAGATTAATTTTACAGTTTGGAAAGCTAATCATAATTCCTTCTAGATTGTTTGGATAAGTAAGTAGTTACAAGTTATGTCAATGGTTATTCATCTAGAGGGGATGCTTATTTACGTTTATTGATCTCATCTCTAATGGAGATTGCTCTTATGTAGTCTTCATGTTCTAATACATCGTTTAGGAGGTTTTGCAGTTCCTCTAGGCTTAAGATGCTTAGATCTTCGGTTGATCCTCCTGTTTCCTGGATACCAACAGGTTCGCCTTTTTTAGTTTTGTCGGAGGTATCGTCCATTAAGATGCCCGCAGTTTTTAGTATATGTTCGTAGGTATATATTGGACAGCCAAAACGTACTGCTAGTGCTAGTGCATCGCTGGTGCGACTGTCAATTTCAATTGTATCGTGTTGGTTACTGCAAATTAGTTTCGAGTAGAATATGCCCTCTTGAAGGTCGCTTATAATAATTTCTTGAAGCTCAACATTAAAAGAGGTCATGAAGTTCTTTAATAAGTCATGCGTTAATGGACGGCTAGGTTGCATTCTTTCCAATGCAACCGCAATAGCTTGTGCTTCAAATCCACCAATTACAATCGGTAAACGGCGAACTCCATTTGTTTCGCCTAATACAACTGCATAAGAATGTGATTGTGTTATACTGTGCGATAAGGCTACTATTTCCAATTCTATCTTCTTCATATACAATACAAAAATAAATCAATTTATTACATAAATCGCAGTTGAAATTCTATCAAAGAAAATAAAAAAGGTAGCCGGCAACTGAAACTGTTCCAATTAAACCTAAACTAGTCAAATAGTCGGTTTATCCTGTTGAAATTAGATAAGGCCCTGCATCTTCATAATTTCTGAAGTCAATTTTGGAACTACCTCAAAAGCATCCCCCACAATTCCATAGTCTGCGGCTTTAAAAAACGGGGCTTCTGGGTCCTTATTAATCACTACTATGCATTTACTTCTATTAACGCCTGCAAGGTGCTGTATAGCGCCAGAAATGCCTATGGCGATATATAAGTTGGGGGCAATTTGAGTACCTGTTTGTCCAACATGTTCATGGTGTGGTCTCCAGTTGGCGTCCGATACTGGTCTGCTGCAAGCGGTGGCTGCGTGTAATGTATGGGCTAAAGTTTCTATCATTCCCCAGTTTTCTGGTCCTTTTAAGCCCCTTCCTCCACTGACTACCATTTCAGCTTCGGTTAGTGGCACGTCGGTACTAACCTTATTGACCGCTATTATTTTTATTTTGGCGCTTTCTATTGCCATATTCAGTAGTTCAAGTTCTGCCTTGCCTTCCATTTGGCTTATTTGAAAGCTATTTGGGCATAGGGTAACTATTTTAATGGGCGATAATATTTTTACCTTCGCAAAAGCTTTAGCCCCGAAAACGGATTTCTTCACTATAAATCCTTCTGAGGTATTGGGTAGTGCAATGGCATTAGTAACTAGGCCAGCCTTCAGCCTTGCTGCTACTCTTGGCGCAACTGCTTTGGCCGTTTGATTATGACTGAATAGGATGACAGTTGCATTGGCTACTGAAACAGCGTTGGCAATGGCTTTGGTATAAAGTTGAGAATCTAGTTGGTTGAATGCGTCGTTTGATGCATGTAGTACTTTTGTAATCCCAAATTTTCCAAGTCCGGAAAGATCATCCTGAACTTTTCCCAATACTAGTGCCTGGGCTGTTGTACCCATTTGTTCGGCTAGTTTTGCGCCATAACTCAATGCTTCGTGAGCAGATTTTTTAATCTGTCCATCTGAATGATCAACAAAAATTAATACCGACATATTGCTAATTTTTTTAGTGAATGAACACATAAGTAGTTTTTGGCTATTAAATTACTTTAGCTTCCTCGTGTAATAATCTTACCAATTCTGCTATATCGTTGCTAGATACTAATTGAACGCCTGCTTTAGTGGCGGGCAATTCAAAAGCAACAATGCTTGTTAGCGTTTCTATGCTTGTTGGTTCAAGAATATGTAAGGGCTTTGTTCTGGCACCCATGATACCACGCATATTGGGAATACGTGGTTCGGCAACTCCTTTTTGGCAGCTAATTACTAGGGGTAATGTTACTGCTGCTATTTCCTCGCCTCCTTCAATTTCGTAGGTTACGTTTACTTGAGCTTCATTTAGCTCAAAGGCAGTTGCTAGCGACATATAAGGTATATCTAGTATTTCAGCAATAGCTCCCCCCACGGAGCTCCCATTGTAGTCTACTGTTTCTTTCCCTGTTAAAATAAGATCGTAGTTGTTTTGCTTTGCCATTGTTGCAATCTGCATGGCTACAGCATAACTATCGTTGCCAATGGTGTTTACCCTAAAGGCTTCATCGCCACCTAGGGCTAATGCTTTTCTAATGATGGGATCGCAATCTGCTTCGCCTACAGTTATTAGGTGTAAGACCGTACTCGCATCCTTTTCTTTTAGTTCAATGGCTTTTACTAAAGCATACCACTCATCGTAAGGATTGATCGTCCATTGTATACCTGTTTCATCAAACTTTGTGTTATCATCCTTAAAAGCAATTCTGGAGGTAGTGTCGGATGTTTTGCTAATGCAGATAAGCACTTTCATAATTGCATTTATTAAAGGTTCTGACATTTAGTTGTTTATGCAACTATTTACAAATATAATGCTGTTTTTCTAGTAGTAAAATTTATATCATGAATTTATTTATTCACTATTTTAAGGGGTCATAGACCATTATTTTCAAAATACCAGCGTAAGAATATTTTTTAAACCATTTAGCCCCATCAACCTAAAATAAATCGATTTTGTTGCTAGTGTCAAACAATATGAAAAGAATAGCGCTATCGATCTAAAATGGGCTTGCTAGAGCCGCTTAGCTCAATATTCTTTAACTTTACGTTTATGGACAGGATTGCAAAAATTAAGGAGTTTTTAAAAGTTAATGAAAAAGATAATTTCCTTCGCCATGCGTTGGCCTTGGAATATTTAAAAATCAATGAAGAAGCCCTTGCAAAAGAACTTTTTATAGCCATCATTACCGACTCGCCCCATTATGTAGGTACATATTATCATCTAGCAAAATTGTTAGAAAAATTAGGTGACCATACTGCCGCTATCCATTGCTATGAAAATGGAATGATTATCGCAAAAGAATTAAAGGACCAACACTCGTATAATGAGCTACAGGCTGCTTATGAAGATCTTGTATATTAAGATTTGCTTGCCCAATCAAATAATTAGTCCAATCCAACGCATACTGCCGCTTTCTATTGAAAGTGGCAGTATGCGTTTATATACTTTATTAAACTGACCGATATCATTGCTCGGCGCAAAATCACCTGCTACATTGCGTAAAATTAATCGTATGGGAAAGGTTGAGCTAATGGCACCTGCAGGAAGCTTTGAAGCATTACATGCTGCTATTCAGGGGGGTGCCGATTCGGTTTATTTTGGTGTAGCACAATTAAATATGCGTGCACGTGCCACTATGAACTTTGAGATGGAGGATCTAAAAGAAATAGCAATTCTCTGCAAAGAAAATCACACTAAATCATATCTTACTTTAAACACAATTATTTACGATCATGACCTTGCCTTGGTAAAAAATATCATCAATGCGGCAAAGCTTGCCGGTATTGACGCATTGATTGCATCGGATCAGTCGGTGATTGGGTATGCATTTTCCAAGAAAATGGAAGTACATATTTCTACCCAGCAGAATATTACAAATATTGAAACCGTTAAGTTTTATGCTCATTTTGCCGATGTTGTGGTATTGTCGCGTGAATTGAGTTTGCGGCAGATTAAAGCCATTTGCGATGCCATTCAAAAAGAAGGGGTAAAGGGGCCATCAGGGAACTTAGTTCAAGTAGAAGTATTTGCCCATGGAGCTTTATGTATGGCGGTTTCGGGTAAATGTTATTTGAGTTTACATACGCAAAATGCATCAGCCAATAGAGGGGCATGTGTTCAAAATTGTAGAAGAAAATATAAGGTTACTGATATCGAGGATGGACATGAACTAGAGATTGATAATGAATATATCATGTCGCCAAAAGACCTCTGTACACTTGATTTTTTGGGTGATCTTATCGCTACGGGGGTTAGTGTTTTGAAGATTGAAGGTAGGGGTAAGTCGGCCGACTATGTAAAAACCGTTACCCAATGTTATCGGGAAGCCATTGATAATTACTACGAGGGCATGCTTTCCTACAAAAAAATTGCAGAGTTGATGGATCGCTTAAAGCAAGTATATAATCGTGGTTTCTGGGGCGGTTATTATCTAGGGCAGGCGTTAGGCGAATGGACCAACAGTGCTGGTTCCAAAGCCTTAAATAGAAAAATCTATGTGGGTAGGGGAAATCATTATTATGGCAAAACTAAAATTGCTGAATTCTTAATAGAAGCCTACTCCTTAAGTGTGGGCGATAAGGTAATGATTATTGGTCCTTCATCTGGTGTAACGGAAACAGTAATTACTTCCTTGCATGTAAATGCGGCTGGTCCCAAGGACTTGGCTAGTAAAGGTGATTTATGTGCTTTTCCCTTAGATCTCGCTATTAAATCTACCGATAAATTGTATAAGGTAATTGAAGCAGCTGCTGCTATTGAGGGAAGTGTATTATGACAACGATTATTCTACAACGGCAAAAATGTATTGGCTGTAATTATTGTGCAGAGCTCGTTCCCGAAAGATGGTGCATGAGTAAAAAGGACGGAAAGACCGTATTGATTGGGGCTACTGAGAAAAAAGGTTTTTGGTCGGTTAAGGTTCCGCCAGCCGAAAAAGAAAAAAGTATCCATGCAGCTAAAGCATGTCCAGTAAAAATTATTCAGGTGCGGTAGTATTTTTCTTGTCTATAACCTACTTACCCAGGTTTATTGATTTCTTTACTATTTTAAGATAGTAGAATAAAAAGCCATTTATTTTTCTTACTTAATAATTTTCCTCAACACTAAATAAACAAACAAATAATAAATTACTTAAGTTGTGCCATCAAAATATTTGTATTAAATAACTAATTATGGTACTCAGCAGGTTTTGGCTTATCATCATTTTATCTTCTATCTTATACATTTTGGCCAATCTAGTAGTGGGGTCTTCCTATTCTATAGATTCGATGGTAAATGGTAAAAAAGAGGATCCTATTTTATTAAAAGAACTATTCTTAAATAAACTGCCTTCAGTAATACAGGATAGCTTGATGCACGCTAAAGACCATAAGTATTACAGTGCTCAAAAAGATACAGTATACAGTTTAGAAAATAGTGTTGTAAAAATTACCAAGGGCAAGCTGAGTGCCGATGGTATCTTACCAACTTGTAAAAACACCATTCTCGACTTAATTATTCCCTTGGTGGCTTATTTATCTTTCTTCTGTGGTATCCTTCAATTACTCATCGATTCGGGTGCTTCAGAGAAATTAGCGAGGTTCTTAAGTCCAGTTTTTATTAAAGTATTTCCAGAGATACCACCTAATCATCCTTCCATTTCTTATATGATGCTCAATTTTGCAGCTAACTTTTTGGGGCTCGATTCTGCTGCTACTCCTTTTGGTTTAAAAGCTATGCAAAGCCTGCAGGAAATAAATCCCGCTAAGGACAAAGCAAGTAACTCGCAGATTATGTTTATGTGTTTACACGCTGCAGGATTAACCTTAATTCCAACATCTATTATTGGTTATAGGGCAGCACAAAATGCACAAAATCCTGCCGATGTCATGTTGCCTTGCATTATTACATCATTTATAGGAACATTGGCTGCATTAATTATTGTGGGTATTCGCCAGAAAATTAATTTTAAAAGTGCCAGTTTATTATTAGCAATAGGGGCTATTATTGGTGTTATTACTGGGCTACTTATTTATATTACGCATTTAGACCTCATTCAGAAGAATCATTTTACCAATAATATCTCGAATGTTATTTTATTAATGATTATTGTACTCATTCTTGTGTACGCTTATACCAAAGAAAATGTGTTTGCGCATCATCATAAGAATATTTTTTCGTCGTTTGTAGAAGGCGCTACCAATGGATTGGAAACAGGGAAAACTGTTTTTCCATATATACTGGGTATGTTGGTTGCCATTTCTTTATTTAGAAATAGTGGTGTATTTGAAATGATATCGAGTCTCATTTCAAAGATTTTTATGGCAATGGGTATTCAGAAGAAAATAGTAGATGCTTTTCCGATTGCTATATTAAGACCTTTCAATGCTGCAGGCTCTAGAGGCTTTATGATTGATGCAATGAAAAATTATGGGGTGGATTCCTTTACTGCTAGATTATCTTGTGTATTTCAATGTTCGGCCGAAACAACGTTCTATGTTATTGCGGTGTACTTTGGTAGTGTTAAAATTAAGAATACACGCTATGCGCTATCAACTATGTTGTTGGTAGATTTAATTTGCGTGATTGCTGCGATTGGGGTGAGTCTTTTATTCTTTTAATGAATAGAATTGCCTTTTAGACAGGAATAGGGTCGTCGTTCAGCCTCTATTTTGCTGTTCATTTAATTGTTAATATAAGAAGCTTTGTAAGCTTTTCCAAAAACTAGGGCTCGAATGCAGCAATCGATGTATTCGAGCCCTAGGATTATTCGCTTTTAAGGTTAACTCGCCCAATTATCGATATGTAATTTTTGAAAGAAATCGGTTTCTTCAATTTCTCTAACACAGCCAGGTTGTAAATCATCTAAACATAAATCTTCGATAGATAAACGTATTAACCGCTTGCATCGGTGCGAGACAGCGCCAGTCATTTTGCGTACCTGGTGAAATTTACCTTCGGTTAGGCTAATGCTTAGCCAGGTATGGGGTAAATGCGCTTTAATTTCATTTTCACAAAAAAACAGGTCGATGGGTTTGGGTACAATCGAGACTTCGCAGGGGGTAGTTATATATTCCATACCTCCGCTGATGGGAATGCTAACACCCTTGCTTAATTGTTTTACAGTGGCTTCAGTTACTACGTTTTTAACTTGTACTAGGTAGTTACGTTTATGCGGAATTTTACTCTCAAATAAAAGTCTAGTAACCTTTTTATTAGTGGTTAAAATTAATAAACCTTCTGAATGGTTATCTAATCGACCAATGGCGTGAATGCCTTCTGGAAAGTCGAAGTCAATCTCACCTAAAAGTCCAACTTTATCAGGACTAATAAATTGTGAAACCATTTTGTAAGGCTTATTGATGATATAGTAGTGAAATTTGGGTTGCATTATTATTAATATTATTTTTTCTTTTCTAGGCTTTAATTTTATTGATGAAGGATGATTCTAAACGAAGTGCCTTTGCCGATATCACTATTTTTTAAAAATAGTTGACCTCTATGGTATTGTTCAATAATGCGTTTACTAAGGGTTAATCCTAAACCCCATCCACGTTTTTTTGTTGTAAATCCTGCTTCAAAAATTTTTGCAGCATTTAGTTTATTAATGCCTTTCCCATTGTCAATCACATCAATATAGATATGCCCTGCTGATTGGCTAATGCCTATGTTTATTTTACCTTTTCCTTCCATGGCATCTAATGCATTTTTCAATAAGTTTTCAATGACCCAATCAAATAGGGGAGGCGAAATGAGTGCAATTATATTGTTATTCTCAGGAAAATCTAGTACAAACACAACGCCCGATCCAGCCCGTTTTTTTATATAGTCTACCATGTTTTGTACTTGTGGTATAATGTTTCGTTCTTCGAGATGAGGTTTACTCCCAATTTTTCCAAAACGATCTGTTATCAATAATAATCTTTGTACGTCTTTTTCCAGTTCGGGTACAATTTTCTCATTTCCCGCTACCTCCTTAAGCATTTCAATCCAACCCTGTAAGCTAGTCACGGGTGTGCCTAGTTGATGTGCTGTTTCTTTTGCTAATCCAGCCCAAACTTGATTTTGGGTACTTTGGTAGCTGATGCGTTGTGCAATAAAAATGACAACAATAAATAGGGCCACAATGAATAACTGAACAATCGGATAGTATCGGACTTCGTTTAGTAATTTTGATTCTCCATAATATACCCGATTCACTTGTGTGCTATCTAGTGGGTTTCTCCATTCGATAATGGGATGTAATTTTTTAAAGGAATTTATTTTTAAGGCGATATAATTTTTTTCTGTTCTTACAGCTATGGAGTCAAGGTTGCGAAAATCTAATAAGCTGTCTTTTTCCGTTACTAAAATAATAGGGATATCAAGACTATTTTCAGCTAATATTTTACTTGTTAAGTTTGTTTCTGAAAAACTAGCATTGCTATTGATTCTAACCGCTTCGGCCCACTGCTCTATTTTTTGTTGCGCTTCTTTTTTAATTTTTTGGGCAAGGTAATGTGAGTATAGAATAGTGCCACTAATAATACAAATGGCCACAAGTGTTAGGCTGCTTCGCCAGTTAAACCATTGTTTAATCATGATCCTAATGTAAGATTAATTATGAAACTTAGTGTAAATTATCAAAATAGATTAACCATGCCTTCTATAGCTAATGATTGTTTGATTGCTTCGAAATTTATTTTTTTCGGGTTGGGCATCACGAAAATAGTGTATAAAAAAAGGCAGTTATGAATAACTGCCTTAGCATTACTTGAATCATCAATTGATTGACATTACCTTAGAGGCCCAGAAATCCACCTTTTTTTAAGCTTCTTTTTCCTTCGCCAATCTTAAAGCCATTGTTATAGATCTCTATTTTATATTCGCCAGATTGAAACTTGTCGGTTGCGGGTTTCCAATGAAAGCTAACAGGTAATATTTTACCTTGTTCATAGGCTACTTCCACTTTATTAGAAAAGGGTTTTTGACTGCCATCTCTTGTAGTAAAATTTCCTTCTGTAGCAGAAGCTGTTCCATCGGGATTCGTTACGCACACATATAATATTTTCTTTCCACTAGGGGCTATTCTGTTTTCATCAATGCTACAAGAAATGATAAATTGATCAGCACGTTTGGCAGAGGAGGTTTCTTTTTCGGTTCCATTGCTTTTCACTTTTACAGCTGTAATATTTATGTTTGAAGCATGAAGTGTAGAGGCTATATCTTCAACATTTGCTTTTTCGGCTTGTGTTTTGGAGAGGTTTGTCTGTAATTCGCCTTTCTCGTTGGTTAACTGATTTTTTTCGGTAGTTAATTGTTGATTAGCAGAATTGAGTTGTTGATTTTCTCCTTTCAATAGAGCTACTTCTGCAAATAAACCATCAATCTTGCCATTTAGTTCGGCAATCATTGCTTTGGCTTCTCTTAGTTCGGCATCGGTTGCATTTTTCTTCTTCAGAATATTGCTGATATTGGAACGGAGTTTTAATATTTCGCTATTTTTCTGTGCTAATGCACCCTGCAATTGAATATTATTACCTGTTAAAGAATCGGCTTTTGCAGTGGCATCGTTAAAGGCTAATTGCAATGAATCCTTTGCCGAGCTTATTGTTACGTATTGAATTTTATCCTGCGTAATAATTGTAGCGGTTTTGTTCTTATCGATGATGATATATACCCAGGTAAGTATCAAAGCACCAATTAATAGGGCGTAAATAAGTTTTCTGTTATCTTTTTGAGGTGCTTGCGATGGAGTTGAAGGATTTGTTTCGTAACTCATAAAATAAATTTTATCAAAGTTAAATTAATGGTTTGTTTATTTTAAATATTTATTAAAAAGGCTAATAGGGTATACCTTAATAATTTTTCCTTGTTTTTACTATTCATTTGGCTTAAATTTAGCGTAGATATCGTCTTTTAATATAGAACTAATAGCTGCTATAATTGTAACGCTTTTTCTAGTCATTTTTTAGATTAGCCCCAAGGGTTAAATTTATTTTTTTTTGTTTTTACCCCCCTGTAATTGTTGTTTGAAGGTTTATTAATTGCTGATTGTAAATTTTATTATCATGCTCTTTCATTTATTATTATTAGATATAGAAACAGTTCCTCAAAAAGAAACCTATGATTTATTGAGTCCCGAATGGCAAACGCTCTGGAATAATAAAATTTCCAAAACCGTGCCAGAAAATACCCCGCCGGAACTTAGCTATCAACAACGAGCGGGTATTCTAGCCGAATTTGGAAAGATTATCTGTATAAGTACGGCCATTTTTTATGAAAATGAGCAGAAAGAATGTTGCTTAAGACTTAAAAGTCTTTATGGTCATGATGAAGTAGCTATTCTCAGCAGTTTTATGGGCATCTGCAATAAAATGAATGAGCATCATAGTGGTTTTATGTTTGGAGGCCATAATATCAAGGAATTTGATATTCCATATATCTGCCGTAGGTTACTCATCAACAGATTGCCCCTACCCGAATATTTGCAATTGCAGGATCGGAAACCTTGGGAAACCAAAATGTATGATACCCTTAGCTGGTGGAAGTTTGGCGATATTAAAAATTATATTTCGCTCAATCTTTTGGCTCATGTGCTTGGTATTCCAAGCTCCAAAGAGGATATTGACGGCAGTGAGGTGCAAGCCGTTTATTATAAAGAAAAGAATTTGCAGCGTATTGTCGATTACTGTCAACGTGACGTAGTTGTTACAGCCAATATTATCCTTCGGTTTGAAAATAAACCGCTTTTAGAAAAAGAACGAATAACCATTGTTTCTGCATAATATATTCATTTTCTTTTCGTTTTTACGGTATCCTCATAGATATTTGCATACATGAGCGTTGAAAAAATCTTATCTGATTGGAAAAAAGGCAGCTTTAAACCTATTTATTGGTTGGAAGGCGATGAGCCATATTTCATTGATCAGCTAGTGGAATACGCCGAACACCATATTCTTACCGAAAGTGAATCTAGCTTTAATTTAATGGTTTTTTATGGTAGAGATGCCGACTGGGCAGCTGTTGTAAATGCTTGTAGGCGTTATCCCATGTTTGCCGAACGTCAGGTGATTTTGCTGAAAGAGGCGCAACACATGAAAGACCTTGATAAATTGGAAGGATATATCGAAAACCCTTTATCTTCTACCGTTTTTGTAGTAAGCTACAAAGAAAAAAAAGTGGATGGAAGAAGCAAACTTTCCAAAATTCTGAAACAAAAGGGAGAGCTCTTTACTACAAAAAAAATATATGATAATCAGTTGCCAGACTGGGCTGGCCAAATGGTACAACATCATAAGTTAACAATCAACCAACGTGCCTTATTTCTACTCGTAGATCATATTGGCAACGATTTGAGTCGGATTCAAAACGAAATCGAAAAATTAGCCCTGAATCTAGGTGATCGAAAAAATATTACTGAAGACGATATTGAGAATTATATTGGAATCAGTAAGGAGTTTAATGTGTTTGAAATGCAAGATGCTATTGCCAAAAAAGACTTTAGCAAGGCAATTAGAATTATTCAATATTTCGACGCTAATCCCAAAGCTGCACCAATTCAAATGATATTGCCTGCCTTATATAATTTTTTTAGTAAAGTTTTCATGATATTCGGTGCCGGCACAAACGACGAAAAAACCATTGCAACCCTTGTGGGTATCAATCCTTATTTCATGAAAGATTATATGCAAGCAGCAAGAAATTATAACTATGAGGGGGTAGAGAAAATATTATTGTTACTACATGAATATAACTTACTCAGTATTGGCGTAAATAATGCCGGTTCGGGCGATGCCGCATTAATGAAAGAGCTGCTAGTAAAAATAATGAGTTAGGAATAACTATTCTTGCACTACGATGCTTCCTTTTTTTAGTTAAGTGCCATTCTATCCATATAAAGCATAATTTATAGACTTGAATTCGCAATAAGTCATTGATTTTTAATGAATCATACTTATTGACCTGTTTTTAAACACCCAACTGTTTTGTTTGAGACTTATTCGAGGCTTATTTGGGTCAAGTGCCTGAATTCAGGTCCGTGACCCAAATAAGCCTCGAACAAATCTCGAATTTGATTCCAAACAATAACTAATAACGGGATATTTAAAATTAAAGGTTACTTGCTAGATGCGTATGCCTACCGTAAGTGTAAGAACATTAATCTATTGTGAGAGGCATACTTGAGCAGCAATTTTATCTTTCTGTAATTGTTCTTTTAATTGGTCTAGGCCACCAAATTTTACTTCGCCACGGATATATTTTTTTACAAAAACGCGTAAGGTTTGATGATAAAGGTCTTGATGAAAATCGAAAATGTTTACTTCTATCATACGCTGTTTTCCATCAACAGTGGGTCTAAGTCCAATATTCATCATCCCTTTATAAATCACATTGGCTTGGGGAGCAGTCGGTTCTGTAATTAGATGACTATCTGTAATAGGGTTTAATAGAGTAGAAGCTTGTTGTACAACAGTTACTGCATATACACCATTGCCTGGAATGAGTTTTTCCTCGCTCTCTATATGCAGATTGGCAGTAGGGTAACCAATGGTGCGGCCAATTTTATTACCCTCAACTACTAATCCATCAAAAAAGTATTCATAGCCTAAAAAGCTATTAGCCGAACTAATATTGCTTTCTAGAAGGGATTGACGAATTTTGGTAGAACTAACAATTACTTCGTTGATAATTTCCTCCGATATTTCTTTCACTAGAAATCCTAGTTCTGCACCATACTTATTCATTAATTGATAGTTGCCTTCGCGGCTTTTCCCAAATCGGTGATCAAATCCAATAATGACGGTATGCGGACTGAAATTTTTATACAAGAAATCTTTTATATACTGTTCGGCCGTTTGGTTGGCAAAAAAATGGTTAAAAGGAACAATTACTAGGTGGTCGATGCCAGTTTTAGCAAGAAGTTCAATACGTTCATCTAGGGTATTTAGTAGCTTGATATCGCCGGGAATAGACGAGATTATTTTTCTTGGATGGGGATGAAAGGTAATGATAACCGACTCTCCACCAATAGTTGCAGCCTCCTCCTTTAGTTGGGAAATAATTTGACGATGCCCTAAATGCACGCCATCGAAAGTACCGATGGTAATGACTGCTTTCTTAAATTTGGGTAACGATGTTAAATCTCTATAAAGTCTCATACTATTCGGCAAATCTAAAACATTTGCCATAATATCTTAAAATCATTGGGCATTGATGTACATTTGTAGCAGATAAATCATCGTTTTAAATATTCAATAGTTATTCAATGTCTCTCTATTCTCAACGGGGTGTTTCAGCGCAAAAAGAAGAAGTTCATGCTGCGATCCAAAAATTAGATCAAGGCTTATATCCTAATGCATTTTGTAAAATGTATCCCGATTATTTAGGGAATAATCCACAGGTGGTAAATATTTGTCATGCCGATGGTGCAGGAAGCAAAAGTATTTTAGCCTACATGTATTGGAAGGAAACAGGCAATTTAAATGTTTGGAAGGGGATTGCTCAGGATGCTATTGCTATGAATATCGATGACTTATTATGTGTAGGCGTTTACGATAATTTACTATTTTCTTCTACGATCGATAGAAATGCCAAAGTAATTCCAGGGGAAGTAATTGAAGCGCTCATTAATGGAACGCAAGAGTTTTTCGATCATTTAAAACAATTTGGCGTTAATATTAACTATCTAGGAGGCGAAACAGCCGATGTGGGTGATGTGGTAAGAACAATCGCCGTTAATGGAACTATGACGGCTCGTTGGCCCAAATCTAAGCTCATTACCAACGATAAAATTGCTCCAGGCGATGTGATTGTAGGATTCTCTAGTAGTGGAATTTCTTCGTACGAAACAGAATATAATAGTGGACTAGGCAGCAACGGATTAACAAGTGCAAGACATGATGTGTTGAGTAAATATTATGCCGAAAAATATCCCGAAACATACGAGCCATCACTCGATAAAGATGTGGTGTATATTGGTAAAAATAAGATGACCGATCGAATTGCCATTAGCTATGAATTACCTGAATCTAGCTTCGGGAAATTATTGCTCAGTCCTACTCGTACCTATGCGCCTTTAATGAAAGTGTTCCTAGAAAGATATTTTAAGGAAATCAACGGTGCTATACATTGCAGCGGTGGCGGACAAACAAAATGTATGAAATATTTGCCTGCTAACATGCGCGTTGTAAAAGACAACTTATTTGACCCGCCCATTATTTTTAAACTAATTCAACAAAATTCAGGAGCAGATTTTAGAGAAATGTACCAAGTTTTCAATATGGGACATAGGCTTGAAATTTTTACCGATGAATTTACGGCTCGTAAGATGATAAGGGTTGCAAAACAATTTTTTAATATCGATGCACAAGTGATAGGTAGAGTAGAAGCATCTCCCAAAAAAGAATTAATTTTAAAGGGCAGTTTTGGTGAAATTAAATACGACTATTAAATTTAGTTCCGCTTTAATTTACAGCTGTTAAAAAATTAATTGAATCTAATAAATTTGTTCTATCCATAAATTTTAATAATGTCAGAACCAATTGTTACCATACACAATGCCAATATTTACCAGGGTAATGTGCTAATACTTCAAGACGTTAATTTTGAAGTACAGAAAGGTGAGTTTGTTTACTTGGTAGGTAAAACGGGTACAGGAAAAAGTAGTTTACTTAAAACCTTATATGGGGAACTCACATTAACGGAAGGATCTGCATCGGTGGTAGGGTTTGATTTGCAGCAGATGGATTGGAAGAAGGTTCCTTTCTTGCGCAGAAATTTAGGGGTAGTATTTCAAGATTTTCAACTGCTCACCGATAGAAATGTACATGAAAACTTACGCTTTGTTTTGCGTGCTACTGGATGGCAGGACGAAAATTTAATGGAAGAAAAGATTAACGATGTATTAGAAAAAGTGGGCCTAAAGGGCAAAGGATTTAAAATGCCATTCGAAATGAGTGGTGGCGAACAACAGCGTGTAGATATTGCTAGGGCTTTATTGAATTCTCCTAAACTAATACTTGCCGATGAGCCTACCGGTAACCTTGATCCAGAAACTAGTGATGAGATTATGCAATTGCTTTTTCAAATTGCAAAGGATTATGGAGCCGCGATTATAATGGCTACACACGACTTTATTGTGATTAATCGTTATCCTTCACGAATGCTAAAAACCGAAAGAGGCAGAGTGGTTGATAGTGCTGAGCCTAGCGTTGCTGCTACTGCTGTAGCAAACGACATTTCGGAGTAAGTGATATTGCTTGAATTGTGTATATAATTGGCAACCGATAATTAGCATTCATTTATCGAAAGCAACTCCAATCATTTTTATGGCTTTCAGGAGCCGTTACCATTCTTACTAAGGTATCAGCTGTTTGTGCTCGGTTTGGCTTGCCTCAATGGAGGATTTTCTAATACTTCTAACCTTCTTTGCGATTGGTTATCGCATTAATTTAGTGGGGTAGTTTATTTCTCAATAATCCATAAAACCAAGTGCCCAAAATAGCGCTAAAAAGGGTAACAAGCACAACGGTGGCACCCGTGCCAATTTGGGCAAATAATGGTCCCGGACAGGCCCCAGTTAACGCCCATCCAAAGCCAAATAATAAACCACCAAAAATTTGTCCTTTATTGAATTCCTTTGCATGAAATTCTATTTTTTCGCCATAAATCGTTTTTATATTAAATCGCTTGATTAGATAAACAGAACAGGCTCCCACCATAATAGCAGACCCAATGACACCAAACATGTGAAAGCTCTGTAATCGAAACATTTCTTGTATTCTAAACCAAGAAATCACCTGTGCTTTAATTAACACAATTCCAAATAGCGTTCCAGCCAAAAGGTATTTAAAATTATACCACCAAGGATGTTTAAGTTCACTTTCGTTAAAGCACATAGCGTCTAAAGAGCGTACTTCAAAATCGGTATTTGTTGCTATTTTCGACATGTTGATGGTTACAATTTAAGTATAAAAGGGAGTATAAGGTTGGCCATGATAAAACCGCCCAACATAAAGCAGATGGTAGCAATTAAGGAGGGCAGCTGCAGATTACTGAGCCCTGTAATAGCATGACCCGATGTGCATCCACCTGCATAACGCGTACCAAAACCAACTAAGAATCCTCCTAGTACAATTATTATCAAGCCTTTCAACGTTAATAATGCCTGCCAGTTAAATAGCTGGGTTGGTAAAAGGCTATCATAGTTACGAATGCCATATTCCTGCAGTTCTTGGGCTAGTTTGGGATTAATCTGTATGGGATTAGGATCGGCCAGAAAGTTGGCTGCAATAATACCTCCTAAGATGATTCCAGCAACAAAAAACAGATTCCATAGTTCCTTTTTCCAAGAATAGTTGAAGTACGAAATGCTGGCCGGAAAGCAGATACTGCAGATATGTCGTAATGACGATGAAATACCAAAAGTTTTATTGCCAAAAATTAATAATGCCGGCACCGTTAAACCAATTATTGGTCCGGCAATATACCAAGGCCAAGGTTGGGAAAGCCAATTAATCACCATCATTGTATTTATAGACTATTTATCATGTAAATATAAATGTTTATTTAATTGGTATAAAATCACTAAGCGTTACTGATACCTACGCGATGCTTCACGAACTTGTTGGCTACTACTTCTGTAAGCATGAAGTGGGCAAGATTAGCCGCCGTTATCTCGAATAAATTGGGATGAGGTAAATAGTCGGTATTGGTGATATAATGATCGCTTGTGTCTTGATGTAAGATGGTTGGTGCACAAACAAAGGTCCAATCTAATGTAGAAGATTGCAAATACTTATATACTTGTAGATTTTCAGGTCCTGCAGGGTACAAATCTTGTGCAAATTCAGGGGTATCAATGAGGAGCGATTGATCTTTGTTATAGAGTGTTCCAATATCGCCTAAAGCAATCAATCTTTTTACACCCAGTGTCTGCATTTGCTTGATAATATTTTTTATACCTAAACTTCTAGTATTATCGGCGTTATTAATGGTGTTGCCGAGGGTAGAAATAATTGCGTCGCTTCCTTTAATCGCATCCCTTACTTCGGCTTCGTCAAATACATGTCCTTTCAAGGCTTCGAATTGAGGGCTATGCAAATCTCTATCAATGAGGCTAACTATATTTCTTCCAAATGCTTTGACTGTAAATTCTTTAGCTAGCGCCAAGTCAATAGTTTGTTTTCCCACAAGGGTAGTGGCTCCAAAAATGGTAATAATCATGGTTATCATATTTAACAATGTCTTATATAAACATTGCCCGTTTCCTGATTAAAGTCATTTTTCTAACCTAGTAAGATGTACAACTTTACGGTAGAATATGAAAGTAAGTAACAGGCAAATAACTAGATTTTAAAGCAATACAATCCTAAGATTATATACCGTGCATAGCTGTTATTTGTTACTGCGAATGAGCGGGGTATCTTAATTTTTGAGGGTGTGCCCCGTTCTTTATTTTACAGTGCTTTGTTCTATAATATCGTCCATATGAATGTTAGAATGACTTTCGTCAAAGGTACATTCACCATTTAAGATCAGTAATATTTGTGGGGATTCGTGCGGAACATTAAATAATTCTGCAACATTATTAGAGATATGTCTATTGGCAATTAAGTCCAATAAATAAAAGTCTACTGTTTCTGGAGCTTCTGAACGTTCTAGTCTACTTAAAGCCATGGCGCTAATACTACATCTAGTACTATGTTTAAAAATAAGTTGAGGCTTAGCGATAGATTTATCCTTAATTTCTTGTAATTGTTCGAGTGAATTTAAATGAATCCAATTCATAAATAAATGGGCAAAAGACCGTAATTAAGGTTTAAAATAGTTTTTGTTAGTAGTTGGGCACCCTTTGGAATAAACGGGCACACAAGACGTAAAAGCGGCTGAAATTAACAAAGAACAAAGGCAAATAATAATAATTTTTTTCATAGCGATGATTGATAAATATAAGAATGTATTTTGCACCATCCTTATCAAAGATAAGAAATAGGAAAAAATTGACCCTTTTCTTTAGGAAAATTATACTTTATTTTAGATTAAGGTATATAAGTTTTGTTAAATGACTTTAAAATTTATCATGAGAGTACATTTTATATCAATAGGCGGCAGCGTAATGCATCAATTGGCAATTGCCTTAAAAGCTAAAGGATACCTAGTAACTGGCACTGATGATGAGATATTTGAGCCGGCCAAGTCGAATTTAGAAAAAGCAGGCATTCTGCCTGCCATGATTGGTTGGCAAGCGGATCTAATTACTAAAGATATCGATGCTGTTATTTTAGGGATGCATGCCAAGGCCGATAATCCTGAAATGCTAAAGGCAAAGGAATTAGGCTTGAAAATATATTCTTTCCCAGAATATATCTATCAAGAAAGTCTGCATAAAAAAAGGGTAGTAGTGGGAGGAAGTCATGGTAAAACTACTACTACCAGCATGATGATGCATGTGCTAAAGAATGCAGGGCTCGATTTCGATTATTTGGTAGGTGCCAAATTAGAAGGTTTTGATCGGTCGGTAAATATCACCGATGCACCCATCATTGTTTGTGAAGGAGACGAATATCCGGCAAGCATTATAGAAAAAAAGCCCAAGTTTCATTTTCTATTTCCGCAGGTAGCCATCCTTACTGGAATTGCTTGGGATCATATTAATGTATTTCCAACCTTTGATTTCTATTTAGAACAATTTATTATTTTTATTAATAAAATTGAGAAGGGCGGTATCTTAATTTATAATGAAACGGATGAAATATTAAAAGAACTAGTGGGGCAGCATATGCGCACCGATATTCGTTATCAACCCTATTCGATACCTACGCATGATATTAAAAATGGTAAAACGGCTGTTACCATTGAAGGTGCTAATGGCGATATGAGTGTTTTTGGTAATCATAATTTACTAAATATGCATGCCGCTTTTTTTGCTTGTAAAGAACTAGGTATTGCTGCGCCTCAATTTATACAATCTATTGCTTCATTTACCGGTGCTGCAAAAAGGCTAGAACTCATTGCTTCAAATAATACAGTAAATGTTTACCGTGATTTTGCGCATGCTCCTAGTAAAGTAAATGCAACTATTGATGCTGTAAAACAACAGTATCCTAACCGTCAATTGATTGCCGTATTAGAATTACATACCTATAGTAGCTTAAATGAGCAGTTTATGCAACAATATAAGGGAGCAATGGATAATGCAGATTTGGCTGTGGTGTTTTATTCAAAACATGCATTGGAATTAAAACGCTTACCTGATTTGCCCGCTGATAAAATATTGGCAGGGTTTGATAAAAAGAATCTAGTGGTCATCAACGATAAGCAAGTGTTATTGGAATGGCTCCAGAAACAGTCATATAGCCATGCTAATTTACTTTTAATGAGTAGTGGCAACTATGATGGCATAGATATGCTTACATTCGCAACGCAAATAACTCAATAATTTTCATTTTATTATTCATTCAAATCGATATGAAACTTCAGCTAACACGTCCCATTGCATTTATTGATTTAGAAACTACAGGTCTTAATATCAGCATCGAAAAAATTATTGAGATTGCGATTGTTAAAATTTTGCCCGATGGTACTAAGCAAATCAAACGTAAATTACTTAATCCACAGATTCCTATTCCAGCTTCATCTAGCGATGTGCATGGCATTACCGATGCGATGGTAAAGGATGCCCCAACTTTTAAAGACGTAGCCAACGAAATAAAACAATTTATTGAGAACTGCGATTTAGGGGGATATAATAGCAATCGTTTTGATATTCCAATGCTGATCGAAGAGTTTCTTCGGGTTGGGATCGAATTTACGGTAGAGGGTAAAAAATTACTAGACGTTCAAAAGGTATTTCATATGATGGAGCAACGCACGTTGAGCGCTGCTTACAAGTTTTACTGTCATAAATTGCTTGAAAATGCACATGGTGCCGAAGTAGATGCAAGCGCAACCTGGGAAATATTAGAAGCACAGGTAGAGCGGTATCCGCAAATCGGTAACACTGTTGAGAGTATTGTTAAGTTTACAGGCGAAGATGATATTGTTGATTTTGCCCGCCGGTTTGTAAAGGAAAATGGAGTGGAAATCTTTAATTTCGGTAAACACAAAGGAAAGCCTGTATCGCAGGTATTAAAAGAAGAACCTCAGTATTACGATTGGATGATGAAGGGCGATTTTCCAATGAATACCAAACAAAAGCTCACCGAACTCTTAAATAAGTTGTTAATAAAAAAGAGTTAGTACTCCAGAATTGTTCATTAGAACAATATTGTGGTATTTAGTGCCATTAAAATATACTAATTTCGGAAAATATCAATTAGCATTCAATTGGATAAAGTAGTCATCATCCCCACCTACAATGAAAAGGAAAACATTGCGTCGATCTTGAATGCAGTATTTTCACTAAATCAAGGATATCATGTATTGATTGTTGATGATGGCTCTCCCGACGGCACTGGTCAAATAGTAAAAGATTTATTTAGTACTTATCAGGGACAACTTTTTTTAGAAGAACGAACAGGTAAGTTGGGTTTAGGTACTGCTTATATCCATGGATTCAAATGGAGTCTACAACATGGGTATAACTATATCTTTGAAATGGATGCCGATTTCTCTCATAGTCCTAATGATCTGGAGCGTTTATATCTTGCTTGTAAAAACGGTGCAGATTTGTCGGTGGGAAGTAGATATGTTCCAGGTGGCAAAATATTAAACTGGCCTCTTAATCGTCACATTTATTCGCGCGGAGGTTCTTTATATACTAGAATCATTACTTGGATGCCAGTGCTTGACCCAACGGCTGGATTTGTTTGTTATACTGCTAAAGTATTACAGGCCATTAATTTAGACGAAATAAATTTCATTGGTTATGCTTTTCAAATTGCAATGAAATTTACTGCATGGAAATTAGGATTTAAGATACAAGAAGTGCCTATAACATTCCAAGATCGACTCATAGGCGTAAGTAAAATGAGCGGTAAGATTTTGAAAGAAGGGATGATTGGCGTTCTTAAAATACAATGGCAAAGTCTGTTTGGAAATTATCGTAAAAGGGTAACCCGTCAATCTTAGTGCCTAGACCTATTACTCAGTCTAATGCTTATCAATTTAATACAGTTCATTATTTTCCTCATTCGGTTTGTTTGTATGCCTATTTGTATTGGTAGTCCTATATCGAATTCTTATCGAAATGAATAGCCTAATGAGCTATCGCTTACGAAATAGTAGCTGCTTACCCACTGATACTTGGGCGTTTATTTTTTATACTTCCTTCTATTTTAGCTAGTACTTTAGGGTATACTTCCAACACCGGCTGCTCATTCATTTAAAGAGAATACGCCCAAAAAGAATGACTACTCATGGTAGGAAAGAAATTCTTATTACATGAGTAGTCATTTGTGACTGTAACCAATGGAGCGTCCTTATGAATTATTCCCATTCAATGGTTGCAGGAGGCTTGCTACTAATATCGTATACTACGCGATTGATGCCGCGCACATTATTAATGATTTCATTAGAAATATTGGCTAGGAACTCATAGGGTAAATGAGCCCAATCGGCTGTCATACCATCAACAGATGTAACAGCTCTTAATGCCACTGTGAACTCGTAGGTTCTTTCATCGCCCATTACACCAACACTTTTTACAGGTAATAAGATGGTGCCTGCCTGCCAAACTTTATTATAGAGATCCTGATCTTTTAATGCTTTAATATACAAGTGATCTGCATCTTGAAGAAGCTTTACTTTTTCTTCGGTAATATCGCCTAAGATCCTGATGGCTAATCCAGGGCCCGGAAAAGGGTGGCGGTTAATCATTTCTGCAGGTATTCCTAGCTCAAGCCCCACTTTTCTAACTTCATCTTTAAATAGATAGCGTAAAGGTTCTACTAACCCTAAGTGCATTGTGTCGGGCAATCCCCCTACATTGTGGTGCGACTTAATAGTTTGTGAGGGCCCATGTACACTTACACTTTCAATTACATCGGGATAGATGGTTCCTTGACCAAGAAACTTAACGCCATCTACTTTTTGAGATTCTTCTTGAAATACATCTATAAACAATTTGCCAATAATCTTTCTTTTAGTTTCTGGATCGGCATGCCCAGCAAGTCCATCATAAAAAGTTTGCTTTGCATCAATTCCAGTAACGTTCAGGTCTAGTTGTTCATAGGTTTTTAAAACCGTTTCAAATTCGTTCTTTCTAAGTACACCATTATCTACAAAGATGCCGTGAAGCCTTTTGCCAATGGCTTTGCTGATAAGGGTTGCAGCTACAGTGCTGTCGACGCCTCCACTCAATGCCATGATAACATGGGCATCTCCAATCTGTTGTTTTAATTTTTCTACTGTTTCGTGCACAAAAGAGGCCGGTGTCCAATTTTGTTGACAACCACAAATATTGACAAGGAAGTTTTTGATAATATTTTTTCCTTCGGTAGAATGGTACACTTCTGGATGAAATTGTAAACCATATAAAGGTTTTGTAGTTCCTGTTGTTTTTTTGAATGCAGCCACAGGGATACTCTCTGTGTTTGCTAGTATTTCGAAACCTGCTGGTAAGGCTACAATAGAATCGCTATGGCTCATCCAAACCTGGGAGTCGTTACTAATATCTTTTAAGATAATATCGTCTTTTTGCTTCGTTAATTTGGCTCTGCCATATTCGCGTTTATTGCTTTTGTCTACACGTCCACCAAATTCTTTAGCTGTAAGTTGTGCACCATAACAAACACCTAAAACAGGGAGCTTTTCGATGAAAGAAGGTATATCAACTGTTGGGGCATTTTCTTCATTAACACTAAAGGGTGATCCACTTAAAATGATTCCTTTTAAACCTTCCTCCATCGAGAATGACTTATGAAAGGGGATGATTTCACAATATACATTGGCTTCTCTAACTGCACGTGCAATGAGCTGCGTATACTGGCTACCAAAATCTAGAATAAGAATTTTTTCTGTCATGCTGCGAAGGTAAAATAAAAATAAGACGATAAGTGGTTAAGTCTTAATAAGAAGGAAAGTTTGTAGATAAATAATATCGGTATATAGTCATTTAACGATAAAGGTTAGATGCATTGAGCCGAATCGCTTAAAGATTCTAGAGAGAAAGCTATTAAAAGTAGTGCGCACTATACTTTAAGCTGCGTATAGGCTTAACAATAATGGCAAGAATGAGTCCTGATTAAGGAGTGGTCCAATAAATGCAATAGGCCCTAACGGTAAAGAGGATTTACAGGGGATGCACAGCTATGAGCGAATACAGGTAGATGCCTCAACAGCTTAAGGAAAGGTGAATAAACTAAAAAAGGAACAGTCAACCAAGGGCTGACTGTTCCTTTTTTAAAAAATGTTTATAGACTAAGCTGTAGCAACAGCTTCTTTTCTCTTAGCTAATTTACTTTTTAAATTTGCCGCTTTGTTTTTATGAATTATACCGCGTTTTGCTAATTTATCAATCATAGAAACCACATCAGGTAATTTCTCGTCATAAACTTTTTTATCGGTAGAAGTCTTCAACTCGCGAATTGCATTACGGGTAGTTTTACCATAATACTTATTTCTGTCTCTGCGTTTGGCTGCTTGCCTGGTATCTTTCTTTGTAGCTAAATGATTTGCCATTATTTCCTTTTTTAAGGACGGCAAAGGTAAGGGCTATAATCTAAACTGTAAAATTTTATACAAAGAATTTTTAAGAATTATCTTTTTTGGGGTATTCTCTATTGTAAAAAAAAAGTTTTTTATGTTATTATCTTGCAATATTAACCTTCAATCTACGATATTTGTGCTCTATTTTACCAAAAGCAGTTCAAAAGTACCAAATGAAGGATTTCTCGTACGTTACCAATTCGCACCCTGCCTATATTGAAAGTTTATATCAAGATTTTTTAAAAAATCCAGCAAATGTTGATCCTGACCTTGAAAAGTTCTTTGCAGGTTATGATTTTGCAGTATTAAATGCAGCGGCAACTAGTGCTCCCCAAAATGGCTCTATTTCAACAGGTGTTGAAAATGCTGACCTATTAAAGGAAATTAATGCCTATCGTTTAATTATAGGATATCGTAATAAAGGCCATTTAATTGCCAAAACAAATCCTATCAGAGAGCGAAAAGATCGGAATGCTAATTTAGGCATTGAGTTTTTTGGTTTTCAGAAAGATGATCTGAATAGAAATTTCTATGCTGGAAATCTGCTGGGTTTAGGGGTTACTAGTTTGCAAAATATTATTAATCATCTACAAAAATGTTATGCTGCCAATGTGGGCATTGAGTTTAAATACATCAATAACCAGGAAAAAGTGGACTGGCTTTCGAACGAGATAGAACAAAAGTTTTCTCAACCCTTTTCTGTTGAAAAGAAGAAGCATATTCTCGAAAAATTAAGCCAGGGCGTATTGTTCGAAAAATTCTTGCACACAAAATATATTGGTCAAAAGCGCTTCTCGCTCGAGGGGGGAGAAACAACTATTGCTGCTTTAGACGCTATTATTAATGTTGCAGCTAATGCAGAAGTAGAAGAAGTGGTGATTGGGATGGCCCATAGAGGGCGATTGAACATCTTGGCGAATATAATGGGTAAAACCTATGAACAAATATTTAGCGAATTTGAGGGTACTGCTAAGCTAGATCAAACCATGGGTAGTGGCGATGTTAAATATCATATGGGATTTGGTAGTGAAGTAACCACCTTTGAAGGAAAAAATATTCACCTTAAATTAATGCCTAATCCGTCGCACTTAGAAGCAGTAGATCCTGTTGTGCTTGGTTTTGCAAGGGCTAAGGCAGATGTATTATATGAAAGCGATTTTGGCAAAATTCTTCCTGTATTAATTCATGGTGACGCTTCGGTTGCGGGGCAAGGTATAGTGTACGAAATATTGCAAATGTGTAACCTACGCGGTTATCATACCGGAGGAACCATCCATTTTGTAATCAATAACCAGATAGGATTTACGACAGACTTCGATGACGCAAGAAGTGCTAACTATAGTACTTCAGTGGCTGCAATGGTGCAAGCACCTGTATTACATGTAAATGGAGATGATGCAGAAGCCGTAGTTCGATGTGCGGAGATTGCCACCCGTTATCGTCAAAAATTTAATGCCGATATATTTATTGATATGGTTTGTTATCGTCGTCATGGACATAATGAGGGCGACGATCCTAAATATACCCAACCTCAGCTTTATGCATTGATAGATCAACACCCAAACCCACGCGAGGTATACACGAACTACTTATTGGAAAACGGCGAGCCAGATGCCAAAGAAATGGCTAAAGAAATGGAGAAAAAGTTCTGGGCCGATCTACAAGAAAGGCTAGATGAAGTAAAACAAAATCCATTGCCTTACAAATACCAAGTACCTGAATTAGCATGGAAAAGCTTAAGAAAGGCTACTACAGAAGATTTTGATGCCTCTCCTTCAACAGCTATTACTGAGGATAGACTGAGAAGCTTGTTTCAGGGTATCATGAAATGGCCAGCCGATTTTAAGCCATTGAAAAAAGTAGAAAAATTATTACAAGATAAAATGAAGTTGCTAGATAGCGAACAAAAAATAGATTGGGCTACTGGCGAACTATTGGCATATGCATCTATCATTACCGAAAATAAGATCGTGCGGATGAGTGGGCAGGATGTAAAGAGGGGTACTTTTTCTCATCGTCATGCAATACTGCGCGATGAAGAAACTAATAAAGGATATAACCGATTAAAAGGTTTACAAGAGCAACAGGAAAAATTTAGGATCTACAATTCATTATTAAGCGAATATGGCGTACTTGGTTTTGAGTATGGTTATGCGCTAGCTAATCCCGATGCCTTGGTTATATGGGAAGCACAATTTGGCGATTTTTGTAATGGTGCTCAAACAATGATTGACCAATTTATTACTGCAGGAGAGCAGAAATGGAATAGAATGAATGGTATTGTTATGTTATTGCCCCATGGCTATGAAGGGCAAGGTCCAGAGCATAGCAGTGCAAGAATGGAACGCTTTTTACAGTTATGTGCCGAAATGAATATGATTATTACCAATGTTACCACTGCTGCTAACTTATTTCATTTAATGAGACGACAAGTAGCTTGGCCTTTCCGTAAACCATTGATTAATTTTTCGCCTAAAGCCTATCTTCGTTATCCAGGAAGTTATAGCCATGTTAGCGATTTTGTTCAAGGTGGTTTTAAAGAAGTGATGGATGATGCATTTGTTCAGGATGCAACTGCGGTAAAGAAAGTGCTATTCTGTACTGGTAAAATATACTTTGAATTAGCCGAAAAGCAAATCAAAGAAAATAGGACCGATATTGCCATTGTTCGATTAGAGCAAATACATCCGCTGCCACAGAAACAATTGAATGGTCTGTATAAAAAATACAACAAAGCTACTTGGTTCTGGGTGCAGGAAGAACCGCTAAATATGGGTGCTGCCTCATTCTTAAAGATGAATTTGGCTAATATTAATTTTGGTATCATTAGTCGTAATGCAAGTGCATCAACGGCTACGGGCTACATGAAAGTACACGCTCAAGAACAAGCCGAAATAATTGATACCGCATTTTCAATTTAATCCTAACCTGCAAATGGGTTTTAGGATGACTCTATAATTTTTAAAAACACTTCCCTATGGAAGTTGGAGGTTATTATGATTGATATTAAAGTTCCATCGGTTGGCGAATCTATTAGTGAAGTTACTTTGTTGAAATGGACAAAGAACGAAGGCGATTATGTTGATCGCGACGAAGTGATTGCTGAATTAGAAAGCGAAAAAGCAACTTTTGAAGTAAATGCTGAACAAGCTGGATCTTTAAAGCAATTGGCTGCAGAAGGCGACACCATCCTCATTGGAGCTGTGTTGGCGCAAATAGATGAAAAGGCCGAAAAGCCTGCTGCAAGTGCTAAAGTAGAAGTAGTGATTGCTAATAATAAACCGGCTAGTCCAGTCGCTTCAACGAGTGCTACTAGTAGTGAAGCTATCAAAGCAACACCTGTTGCAACTGCTATCATTGCCGATAAGAAAGTGGATACCCACTCAATTACCGCATCGGGTTATGGTGGTAAAATTTTAAAAAATGATGTACTTGATGCCTTATCAAATCCAGGTAAAAAGGCATTTAAAGGCCAAGAACTATTTACACGTAATGTACGCACAGAGAAGATGAGTAACCTTCGTAAAACAATCAGTAGGAGGTTGGTAGAATCTAAAAATACCACTGCCATGCTGACTACGTTTAACGAAGTTGATATGGGTGCTATTATGAGCATTCGTAAAAAACATAAAGATAAATTCAAAGAATCGCATGGTGTTAACCTTGGTTTTATGAGTTTCTTTACAAAGGCTTCTGCGATTGCTTTAAATGAGTGGCCAACAGTAAATGCATACATTGATGGCGATGCCCTAGTATACCATGATTATGCCGATATCAGTATTGCAGTAAGTACTCCAAGAGGATTGACGGTTCCCGTTATAAGAAATGTTGAAAGCCTGAGTATGGCTGATATAGAGAAGAAAGTAATTGAATTAGCCACTAAAGCGAGAGATAGTAAATTAACTGCCGAAGAATTAACTGGTGGTACTTTCACCATCACCAATGGAGGTGTTTTTGGTAGCTTAATGAGCACTCCCATCATTAATATACCTCAAAGTGCCATACTAGGTATGCACAAAATTCAAGATAGGCCCATGGCGATAGATGGAAAGGTAGAGATTCGGCCAATGATGTATCTTGCTTTAAGTTATGATCACCGCATCATTGACGGCAGAGAAAGTGTAAGCTTCTTAGTGCGTGTAAAAGAATTGTTAGAAAATCCGGCTTTATTATTGATAGGAAAGGACCCGGTTAAAACATTACTAGAATTATAAGCGCTTAGTTCTAATAGGGCGATAAGAAACTTTATATTTGAGCTGCAATAGAAATTATTGCAGCTTTTTTTATTAAAACTGGGCATCTAGGCTTATGCGTTTTCAATCTTATTATAATACAGCTGTTTATTTAATTAAAGCCTATGATGGTTCGATGCCATTAGTGCATTTTTTAAAACAGTATTTTGCAGCGCATAAAAAGCATGGTTCAAAAGATCGAAAATTTATTGCTCACCTATGTTATGTTTATTATAGACTTGGGCATTCCTTGAAGCCTATTAGCATTGAAGAAAGGTTGCTCGCCGCTATTTATTTAATTAATGAGGAAGCAAATGGATGGGCTGTTTTATTCGATACAAGCTGGAGCCAGTGGGATACTTCCTTAAACATACGTATTCAGTTTCTTCAAAATAAATATCCAATATTTGCGATTAAAGACATATTTCCCTGGCATGCTGATTTGAGCAAATCGATTGAACTCACTCAATATGCGACTTCATTTCTTATGCAACCCGACTTATTTCTGCGTATCCGGCCGCTGAAAGCAAAGTTAGTAAGGCCAAAGTTAGCGCAACATCAAATTGCATTTCAAGAAGTATCAAGCACCTGCCTATCACTGCCCAATGCAAGCAAAATAGATTCTGTTTTAGACACCGATAGCGAAGTGGTGGTACAAGACTATTCATCGCAACGTATTGCTGAATTTCTGCGCCCTATGAACAAAACAGCAGGGTCTACGATTCAAGTTTGGGATTGCTGTGCGGCTAGTGGAGGTAAATCAATTTTAGCAACAGATGTCTTACAGCATATACGGTTAACGGTTTCTGACTTGCGCATGTCGATCTTACAAAACTTAAAGCAACGATTCTCCGTAGCTGGGATCACTGATTACCATTCCTTTGTTGCAGATCTTAGTAAACCTTTAGAAATGAAGCAGGATGCATTTTTTCAACTTATTATTTGTGATGTTCCCTGCAGTGGAAGTGGCACATGGAGTAGAACACCCGAACAACTCTATTTTTTTACAGAAGAAAAGATAGCGGAATATGCTTCTTTGCAACGAAAGATTATCAGTAACACGATACCCCATCTTGCCAGTGGTGGTTATTTCTTATACATCACTTGCTCTGTGTTTCTAAAAGAAAACGAAGAGGCTGTCTCATTCATTCAGGCACAATATCCATTGCTAGCACTGCAACAAATGGAGGTATTGAAGGGATATGATCGGAGGGCCGATAGTATGTTTGCTGCTTTATTTAAGAAAGTTGAATAGTGCCTCTTTGTATTACACCTCCACCTATTACATCATTGCCTTCATAAAATACCGCACTTTGTCCTGGAGCAATCGACTTTACAGGTTCATTGAATTGAACGTTTATGCCATTTTCGCTGGTATATAGTTGGCTCAGTGATCCTTTATCTTTATAACGAATTTTGGTGATGGCTTCCATACCATCGGTGATGCCATTATATTTACCCCAGTTCATCTTAATTACTTGCATGTGGTTTTGCTCAAGATTGGTTTCATCGCCCAATACAACGGTATTGGTTACGGGGTCTATTGCAGTTACATAAGCAGGCTTTCCTAGGGCAATTTCTAGCCCTTTACGCTGTCCAATGGTATAAAATGGATAACCCTTATGCTTGCCTATTTTTTTCCCTGTTTGGTCTACAAACCATCCGCCAGCTACTTTTTCTTCTAATCCTTCCACCCTACGTTTTAGAAATCCACGGTAATCATTATCGGGAACAAAACAAATCTCATAGCTTTCGCTTTTCTTGGCTAATTCTGGATAGCCCATATCGATTGCCATTTGACGAATGGCAGTTTTATGATATTTGCCCAAAGGCATAATAGTACGACTAAGTAATTCCTGATCTAATCCCCATAAAACATAGCTCTGGTCTTTTGTTTCATCTAGACCTTTACTAATCACAAAACGATTATTGGTATGTTGTCGAACCTCGGCATAATGACCAGTAGCAATAAACTCGCAATCCAATGCATTGGCACGTTTTAATAGGGCGCGCCACTTGATATGTGTATTACACATAACACAAGGGTTGGGTGTACGGCCAGCAATATATTCATCCACAAAATTTTCTATCACAAAGTCGCCAAACTCTTCTCGTATATCTAGTATAAAATGGGGAAATCCATTGTTTACAGCGGCCTGTCTTGCATCATTAAAGCTGTCAATATTGCAACAACCTGTTTCTTTATGGCTACCGCCACTGCTAGTATAATCCCAAGTTTTCATGGTAATACCTACCACTTCATAACCTTCGTTGTGTAACATTAGCGCCGCAACAGTACTGTCGATACCCCCACTCATGGCAACCAGAATTTTTCCTTTACGGCTCATTGTACGATTTCTTTTAGATCGTGCAAAGATAATCAGATGCATTTAGCGAAGCGTTATTTATGCCCTGCCGCCATTTGCGAGTGTAGGAATTTTATATCATGGCCATGATATAAAATTCAACAGTTGTGTGAAGCGATTGGGTATTTTTAGTCTATTCCTCGTCTTTGTTTTGTTTTTTATAGGCTTCAATGAGCGTTTTTTGCAATTCATAAGGTACGGCGGCATATTCATGAAACTGCATACCAAATTTAGCCCTTCCTTTTGTAAACGATCTAAGGGCCGATGAATAGTCATACATTTCGGCTAAGGGTACATGGGCATGTATTTTTTGAAAGTGGCCTTCTGTTTTAATCGTCTCTACAACCCCACGCCTTGTTTGTAGGTCGCTGATTACGTTTCCAGTCTGTTCGTCGGGACAAGTAACTTCTAGGCTATAAAGGGGCTCTAATAGTTGAGGATCGGCATTGTTGAAGGCTTGCCTAAACGCTTGTAGCCCTGCAATCTTAAACGAGATATCATTACTATCTACTGGATGCATTTTGCCATCATAAATACAAACCCTTACATCGCGAACATAGGAGCCTGTTAATGGTCCTTCTTGCATTTTTTCCATCACGCCTTTTAAGATCGATGGTAAGAAACGGTTTTCTATGGCGCCTCCCACAATACAGTTATAGAAAATAAGTTTGCCACCCCATTCTAGTAAATGTTCTTCTCTGCTCCGCACATTCAGCCCTGTGGGTTCTGCCATGCCTTCTTGCCAAGGTTCTATGCGCATAAAAACTTCTCCAAACTGACCACTACCACCACTTTGTTTTTTATGTCGATAATTGGCTTCGGCCATTTTTCTAATGGTTTCGCGGTAAGGTATTTTGGGTTGACCAAAAACTACTTCTAATTTATGTAAACGTTCTATCTTCCATTTAATAATAGCAAGATGTAATTCGCCCTGACAATGAATGAGGGTTTGTTTTAATTCGGTAGAGACCTCTACTTTAACGGTATCGTCTTCTTCCTGAATAGCATGGAGTACCAGCGACAGTTTTTCTTCTTCTCCTTTTTTTACTGGTTCTATACATACGGTTAAGTTGGGAGGGGGAAACAGGATTTTGTATAGTGCAAGGTTTTTACCTTTTTCGTGCAATGTATTATTTACGTGTGTATTTTTTAGTTTAATCGTAGCTCCAATATCGCCTGCTATCAAAGCTGAAACTGGGGTACGGTTATGACCTTCCACTAGTAATAATTGGTTTAATTTTTCAACGGTGCCTGTTGTTTCATTCACCAGTTCCATACCTGCTTTGATAGTGCCACTAAATACTTTAAAGAGGCTCAGTTCGCCAACATGCGGTTCTACAATGGTTTTAAAAACAAAGATGCAGGCAGGGCCATTCGCAATGCAGGGTAATAAGTCGCCGGACATTGTTTTTTGTGGAGGCATTTCATTGGCACTCGGACAAACAAGATCTATAAAGCCCATGATTCTACCACTGCCCATATTGTTTTTTGCAGAAGTACAAAACAAAGGAAAAATTTCATGGTTAATCATTGCTTTTTTAATTCCCTTTTTTAACTCTTCTTCACTTAATTCGCCTTTCTCGAAATATTGTTCCATTAAGGTTTCGTCATTACTGGCAATGGCTTCTATTAAGTCTTTGTGCATCGATGCGGCACGTGCTTGTTCGCTTTCAGGGATGGGTAGTTTTGCAGGTTTGCCCCCTTTTTCTGGATACTGATACCTGACCATATGAAGTACATCGATGATTGCATTAAACCCAATACCTTGATTTAGCGGATATTGCATAGCAAGCAGTTTGTACCCAAAATGATTCTTTGCTTCTTGATAGGTCTTGTCAAAGTCGGCCGTTTCCTGATCTAGTTGATTTATTACAAAGATCATCGGGGTTTTAAATTGTTCTGTATAATCCCATATAAGGTCGGCACCTACTTCAACACCTGCCGATGCATTTAATAACAGTAGTCCTGTATCTGCAACCCTTAAAGCACTAATTACCTCGCCTACAAAGTCGTCATAACCCGGGGTGTCTAGGATATTAATTTTATAATTACGCCATTTTGTATGTAGAAGGCTGCTACAGATCGAGCTGGCTCTTTCCTTTTCGAGGTCTGTGTAATCGCTTAGCGTATTGCCCTCTGCTATGCTGCCCATTCTATCAATTAATCCGGCCTCAAAGATCATCGATTCTGCCAATGTCGTTTTTCCACTGCCGGCATGGCCAAGCAGTACAATGTTTTTTACGTGGTTGGTATCAAAAGTTTCCATAAAAAAGAGTTTATGCGGTGGCGTATTCGAATAAAGACTTGCATTGCTGCGGCTTATTTGTTGTATACTAGCAATCGCTTTCTAGGCATTTGTTAGCGCCCATGGTATGGTTACGTTGATGGCGTTAGTTAGATACCAATTGTTGAAAATCTACTTTCAGCTGGTCTAGGGCTTTTAATAAAACAAGATAACTGTCTTTTATTTTATGGTGCGAAATCCTATGGCCAAAATTGGGTATTAAGGCCACCTCATCTAGATGGTGCTTAATGCTATGTTTTAGATCGTGGATATTTATTAGCTGAATGTGAAACTGGTTATGGAAGTGCTCAATTTGAAGAAGGATGTCTCGGTCTGTTTTACCTGCGGCCCATTTGTATAAACTGTCTTTTAAATCGTTGATGCTCTTGGTGTATGACTCTAGGGCATCGATCCATTGGTGTGCTTCATCAAGTAGCTCTTGGTTTTGAGTGGCTGTTAGCATGATCGTAAATTTTATAGTTGAAGAATAAAGGCATCTGTATTGAAATCGTTTTAAATTCTTAGCTCACCTAAATGTAAAAGGATACTTATTCTTTAATGATGACTTTAATCATTTGTTTTTATCTTTTTTTTCGAAATAATAGAGAGGATAGATTTAACTTATACAGTTTAAAAAATAAAAGCAAATGCTTGCGATTATACCAGTGCTTATACCTGTTTTAGGGTTAAATCATGTGCAGCTAATCATTCCCCATTTCAGGGAGCAATAGCGCTCGATAAGCAATTTGTGTTATCGAAAACCAAAAACATTCATAGGTGTTATATTAGATGAAAGATTTTTTGTATTTTTCCAACTCGATATAAAACATAAGATAATTACCTAAAACGATTCGTTATGATAAAGCTTCAAGTAATTGGCAATCTTGGAAAAGATGCAATAGTGAACAATGTGAATGGAAAGAATGTGATTAATTTTACGGTAGCGCATACCGAAAAATTCAAAGATGCACAAGGTAATCCTAAAGATAGGACTACATGGGTGGATTGTGCATACTGGACCGACAGAACAGCTGTGGCTCCTTATTTAAAAAAAGGAACACAAGTTTATGTAGAAGGTACACCCGATGTAAGAACCTATGCCACGCAAGATGGCCGTCAGGGTGCTGCCTTAACTTTGAGAATTGTTAGTGTTCAATTATTAGGGGGTAAAATCGAGGGCCCTTCTGCACCTAGTGCTAGTTACCAATCTGCTGGTATGGCACCAGCTCCACAAGCCGGACCTACAGCTGCACCCAACGAAATCACTGAGCCTCTAGATGATTTGCCATTTTAACTATCATTGGTAAAATAGGCACTACTATATTTTTTTAAAAAAAAGAGGTGAAATGAACGATCATTTCTCCTCTTTTTGCTTTATTGATTTTGTTAGTTTTGTTCTGCTAATATTTTCCCATCTGGCCATCGTACTCATTAGAAAAATGGGAGGGTTTAGATTGCTCTATTTCAGTTACCCCTAACAATTGTTTATAGAGCGGAATCATTGGTAGTAACCACCTTAAAATAATAATTGTGACTCACTTCTCTTATACCCAGCTCTACCAATTTACCCATGCCATATTTAAAAGTATGGGATGCAGCGAGGAGCATGCAACAACAGCCACCAAGGTATTACTCAATGCCGATGTAAGGGGCATTGACAGTCATGGATTAGCTAGGCTAAGTGGCTATGTTCGTTTATGGGAAGCCAAGCGTATCAATGCTTCCCCACAAATGAAAATAGTACACGAAACACCTTCTACTGCTGTGGTAGATGGAGATGCTGGCCTTGGTTTAGTGGTTGCTCCCTACGCTATGCAGGTAGCCATCGATAAGGCAAAAAATCTAGGTACAGGATGGGTTAGTGTTCGCAATAGTAATCATTTTGGTATTGCAGGGTATCATGCAATGATGGCATTATCGCATGATATGATTGGGATGGCTATGACCAATGCGAGTGCATTAGTAGCACCCACATTTTCTATAGAGCGAATGCTAGGAACCAATCCTATTGCTGTAGCAATTCCTGCCCATCAGCAACCTCCTTTTGTAGCCGACATGGCCACGACTACTGCCGCTAATGGAAAACTAGAAATATTGCAAAGAAAAGAGGCCGATGCGCCGCTTGGTTGGGTACAAGATAAAGAAGGTAATGAAACCACCAATGCTAATATATTAAAGCAGCAAGGTGCCTTGCTGCCCTTGGGTAGCGATCGAGAACATGGCTCTCATAAAGGTTATGCATTAGGTAGTATTGTCGACATTTTTTCGGCTGTTTTAAGTGGTGCTAGTTATGGTCCATGGGCACCACCATTCCCATCTTATGTGCCGATGCCAGAAAATATGCCTGGTGTAGGATTGGGGCATTTCTTTGGTGCCATGCGGGTGGATGCGTTTAGACCCGCTGATGAATTTAAGCAACATATGGACCACTGGATTGAACGGTTTAGAAATGCTACCCCAAAAGAAGGCCACGAAAAAGTGTTGATTCCAGGTGATCCTGAAAGAGAAATGGAGTTGATTAGGATGAAAGATGGCATACCTATTGTTGACTCGGTGGTGAACGACTTGCGACAAGTGGGCGAGAAGTTTCAAATTAGTTTTGAATAAATAACGAATGCTATGCAAGCATTGCCTAAAATTTATATTGTTTTATTACTCTTCTGCATTTGCCATGCTGCAATGGCGCAAATAACCATTCCTTCAACAAAGCCCATTGCAAAAACGCAGGTAAAATCTAATTTGACTAAATATTTAAATGCGAAAAAGTGGGACGAATTATTTCCACATAGATACCGCATGTCAATGGTAAATAAAAAAGGGAATAAACAGCCTGGTAAATTAGATTTATACTCATTTAAAGCCTTTCTAAGAGCCGCAGAAATGTTCCCTCAATTTCTACAGGAAGGAGATGGTGATGCACAAAAAAGAGAGCTCTCTGCTTTTCTTGCTAATGTAGCACACGAAACAGGTGGCGGTTGGGATGAAGCTCCGGGTGGATATCTTCGCTGGGGTTTATATTATCTTGAAGAGCGAGGTTGTGAAAATGGATGCGCCGGCTACTCCGATACCTTGAAAAGGAAATATCCTCCCATCAATGGTAAATCGTACCATGGTAGGGGCCCTTTGCAATTGAGCTGGAACTATAATTACGGACAATTGAGTGAAGCTTACTTTGGTATAAAAGACTCCTTACTTCAGCATCCCGAGTTGTTAACCAAGGATCCGGTGCTCTGCTTTGCATCGGCTATATGGTTCTGGATGACAGCTCAAACACCTAAACCATCTTGTCATGATGTAATTTGCGGCAATTGGATTCCAACAGCCAAAGACTCTGCTAATGGCCGCCTGCCAGGCTTCGGAGCTGTTGTGAATGTAATAAATGGAGGCCTAGAGTGTGGTAGTCATCATTCCGATCATACAAAGTATCGTTATGGTTACTATGAATATTTCTGCAATTATTTTTCAGTAACACCAGGCGAAAATAGGAGTTGTGCATTGCAGCAAGAATTTGGATTCCGATAAACTAAACGCACTAAGCCTCTGGAAAGTTAGGCCTGTGAAAATTTAAATAAATTTCATTGCCCACAATGAAATCATTCGCATGGGCTAGGATGGTCATTGGTTTATTGCCTACTAATACTTCCAAAGTAGTATAGCTACCCCAAAATAATTTCTTTTGTATCGTTCCAGCTAGCATATGATTACTAGAAGTGGCAATACTAAATTGCTCTGGTCTAACAATGGTGGAACCATCCGTAACTTGAATGCCTAAGCGTTTAGCTAAATCATTATCTATTAGATTATACATGCCTAGCAGTCCTGCGGTATATTCGTTTATAGGCCGGTGATAAACTGCTTCTGGCGATCCTGATTGTATTATTTTGCCCGCTTGCATCACTAGAATTCTGTTAGCCCAAGAAAGGATATCTAGCGCATCGTGTAATACCATGATACAACTAATATTTAGTTGGTTGCCAATATCTTCAATCACTGTTTTCATGATCTTTTTGTGCATCATATCAAGATTAGAGAAAGGCTCATCGAGTAATAATAATTTGGGCGAACCTGTTAATAAGCCGGCCAATGCAATTCTTTGTCTTTCTCCCCCCGAAATGGCATCTGTTTTTCTGCCTAGTAAATGTGTTATCTGGCAAATAGCATAAATATGTTCTGCCTGCTTATCCGATATTTTGTTAGCCATCTCTAAAATTTCACGCACCGAGTAATTGTTCCTTAATTCAAAATGTTGACTTAAATAAGCAATACCTGGATGCCCCGGAATAAGTTGGTCGATGGGTCCCATAACTTTTTTTCCTTGAAAATAGATCTCGCCAGCCGATGGTTGTATTAAGCTGGCTATCATTTTTAGTAGCGTAGTTTTTCCAGAACCCGTAGTGCCTGCAATGGCAATTTTTTCATGGACAGATTGCGTAAAAGAAAGATCTTTTACCACCCAATTTTCTTTTTCTATTTTCTCTAATCCCGATACCGATAATAAAGCCATAGAGCAAAAATAAATGTTTGCACTCAGATAGCCAGCTAGATCAATTAATGTATGTTTTATTAGTGAATCACTTGGGACTTATTCGAGACTTATTCGGGTCAAATGAATGATTTCATGCACTGGACCCAAATAAGTCTCGAATATGCTTCGAACTATGGTAGAGCGAGTCAACAAATAATGGGCCTGAATCATAAAGCTGCGGAGGCTAAAATATATGTTAAAAATTAATTTTATGACAAATATCATATATTAATATAGTTTAAAGTATTAATTATGCAGTCATAATTTTAAGTTGTACCATTCAATTAAATATTCCTCCTGCGCAAACCCCCAATTGCTCAATTGTATAGAATGGTAATTTATCAGCTGAGCATCTTTTACAATCTATGCATTGTTATAAAAGTCTAGCAACCCACTAATAATTGCTATATGAAAATCTTACAACTGATGATGAGCCTCATTACACTTATAGGCATTTTTGTATTTGGTAAAAGGGAGGGGAAATGGCCTTTTTTAAATGATCGTGAAATAGTAGCCATGAATCCCAATTTTGATGGCAATCCACCTAATAGGGATAGGTTAGACCTAGCTCATAAAAAGCCCAACAGTCGGTGCTTTACCTATGTAGAAGGGAATGGGGTGTTTAATCTTCAAAGTACGCCCAAAGGGTCATTACTGGATTTATCGACGGTAAGGCTAAATAGGTCAAGGAATTATTTTTTACATGACCATATATTTGCTAGGCCTGATGCTGAGTTGTTAAATACTTGTGATATCCAATACCTAGGTAATCCTGTTTGTACAAATTGTTGTAAGACAAAATGTACGGGTAAAATAATACGGACCAAAGTGCATAAGATCTCGGGAAGGAGTGCTTGTAGTTTTTTGTATAAAGTATACAATCCATTGACCAAAGATTATATGATTGTTAGCGATAGAAGGTTTGGTGTGAAACACGATAAATGATGATTCATCCTTTAACAATACCGTAGATTCATATTAAAACAAATCAATAATTACAATTAGCGGTCGCAATTTGCAATCTCCAATCTTTAAATTTTAGCGTATTTATCAATAGGATATTGACAAATTGTAACATTGGCCTACATTTGTACATCAAAATTAAAAGGGTTTTATGAAAGTAATGAAGTTTGGAGGCACCAGCGTGGGTAAGCCAGAACGTATGCATCAGGTATCGCAATTAATTACTAAAGATGCCGAGCCAACCATTGTTGTTTTAAGCGCTTTAAGTGGCACTACTAACTCCTTAGTAGAAATTAGTAATCATCTAGCACAAAGCGACCGTTTGGGTGCTAAGGAAAGTATTGACAAACTAGAAGCACATTACCGAAAGTTTGTATTAGATCTTGTAAAGGGCGAAGCATTGCAAGCAAAAGCCAATGCCATTGTATCGGAACATTTCGAATTTTTAAATATCATTTTACGCATTTCATTTAGTGAAGCCTTAAATAAAGATATTTTAGCACAGGGTGAACTCTTGAGTACTAAATTATTTTCTATTTATTTGGAAGAGCAAGCCATCGACCATTTATTATTACCAGCCTTAGATTTTATGGTAATTGACGCCAATGAAGAACCTAATTTGTTGGCTATCAAAACAAAATTAACTGCGCTGGTTGCACATCATGCTAATAAAAAGCTATTTATTACCCAAGGATATATTTGTAAGAATGCTAGGGGAGAAGTAGATAATTTAAAACGTGGCGGTAGCGATTATACTGCCTCGTTGGTGGCTGCTGCTGTGAATGCAAGTGTTTGTGAAATCTGGACCGATATTGATGGCATGCATAATAACGATCCGCGTATTGTTGAAAAAACAGTAGCTATAGAACAACTAAGCTTTGATGAAGCGGCAGAACTGGCTTATTTTGGGGCTAAGATCTTACATCCTACTTGTATCTGGCCTGCGCAACAAGAAAATGTGCCGGTTAAACTCTTAAATACCATGCAGCCAGAAGCTGTGGGCACCACCATTCAACATGATGCAGGTAGTGTTGGTGTAAAGGCTGTAGCTGCAAAAGATGGCATTATTGCCATCAAAATAAAAAGTAGTCGTATGCTATTGGCTTATGGCTTTTTGAGAAAAATATTCGAGGTGTTCGAGAAGTATAAAACATCTATCGATATGGTCACCACCTCCGAAGTAGCAGTATCGGTAACAATTGATAATGACACTTTTCTGAACGAAATTATTAGAGAATTAGAACCCTTTGGTACATTAGAAATCGATAAAAATCAAGCCATCATTTCTATTGTGGGTAATGAAATTGCGCAAACAAAAGATGTGCTCATGAAATTATTTGATTGCATTCAAGAAGTGCCAGTGCGTATGGTAAGCTATGGCGGCAGTCACCATAATGTATCTTTGTTGGTGGCTAGTGAGTATAAAATAAAAACACTCCAACTCTTAAATAAGGGCTTATTTGGACTATAATAATAAAGCCTTGATTTAAATAATAAATCCCGCTCATTGGCGGGATTTATTATTTAAATCAAGGGACTTTAATCTTGAAGTTAGTCCACTTAGATAATCATTAAGGCATCACCATAACTAAAGAAACGGTATTTATCTTTAATAGCTTTCTTATAAGCTTCCATTGCCAAGTCGTAACCCGCAAATGCGCAGGTCATAATCAGTAAACTTGTTTTGGGTAAATGGAAGTTGGTAACTAAACTATCGGCTACATTAAAATTATAAGGTGGATGAATAAAATGGTTTGTCCATCCTTCATTTGGCTTTAACAATTTTTGTGCTGTAAAGCTAGTTTCCATGGCACGCATGGTAGTAGTGCCAATGGAGCAAATACGATGTTCAGTTTCCTTTGCTTTATTAACAATGGCACAAGCTTCTTCTGGTATGCGATAATATTCAGCATCCATTTTATGTTTGCTCAGGTCTTCTACTTCAATTGGACGGAAAGTGCCCAAACCGGTATGTAAGGTCAGCTCAGCAAAACGGATACCTTGAATTTCGCAACGCTTAATTAATTCTTTACTAAAGTGTAATCCTGCAGTGGGCGCGGCTACTGCACCTTCGTACTTCGCATAAACTGTTTGGTAGCGTTCTTTATCTTCATCATCGGGTTTGCGTTTGATGTATTTAGGTAGTGGTGTTTCGCCTAAAAATTCAAGCATTTTTTTGAAGCTCTCATCATCGTTATCCCATAAAAAGCGAATGGTACGTCCACGACTAGTAGTGTTGTCAATAACTTCTGCTACCAGTTCTTCGTTCTCGCCAAAGTATAATTTGTTTCCTACACGAATTTTTCTTGCGGGATCAACAATTACATCCCATAAACGGTTGGGTTTGTTTAATTCACGAAGTAAGAATACTTCGATTTTGGCGCCTGTTTTTTCTTTACGGCCATACATTCTTGCCGGAAATACCTTGGTATTGTTTACTACAAACACATCTTTATCGTCGAAATACTCTAGGATGTCGCGGAAATGTTTGTTTTCCATGTTCCCTGTTTTGCGATCAACTACCAACATACGGCTGTCTTCTCTTTTCTTAGTTGGGTTTTGCGCAATAAGGTTTAGGGGTAGGTCAAATCTAAACTGTGATAGTTTCATGTGTCTATTCTTTTTTTAAATGATAGCCACATTCAGTTTGCCGCCGCCTTACGGGGCGACTCGCTTCATGTTACGGCATGAATTTTAAGAAGGGTGCAAAGTTAAGGTAAACTCACCAAAATGCCAATTGGTTAACCAAAGCCCGGAAAGGACTGCCCAGATGGGGCTTCTCTTTACCTGAATTGAATTAAATAAAGCAGCTGAAAAAGGGGCATGCGTAGAATATTTTTTAAGCTGCTAGACAAATTGATGCGGGTTTGTTAAAACAGTTGAGCTTTAATTAGTACTTATATAAATTTTGTATAACTCTTTATTTTGTTGGATGGTATTCCCCTAATTTTGTTAATGAACAATAGTGGATCCTGAATAGCTTTAGCTTAGTGCTATTGTAAAAATAATAGTCGTATGATTCGTAAATTTTGGTGGAAAATAATCACGTTTGTTTTACTGATGTATACCTGTATTATGGGGTTCTTAATAAAAGTACCCACACCTAGAGGCGTGCCATTGCAACAAAGTATTCGTAACCTCTTCTTTCATGTGCCCATGTGGTTTGGTATGAATGTATTGTTTATTGTATCATTTATTTATGCGGTTAAATACCTGCGTTCTCCTAAACAAGTGTATGATAACTATTCTCTTGAGTTTGCACGTACTGGAACTGTATTTGGGATCTTGGGACTCATTACCGGTTCTATTTGGGCAAAATACCAATGGGGATCTGCCTGGAGTGGCGATGCCAAACAAAATGGTGCAGCCATTGCATTGCTTATTTACTTTGCCTACTTTGTATTGCGTGGTTCGTTGAATGAGGATGAAAAGAAATCAAGAATTGGTGCAGTGTATAATATTTTTGCTTTTTTTATGTTATATCCGGCCATTTGGATATTACCCCGATTAACGGAAAGCCTACATCCAGGTGGACAGGGGAGCGAAGGGAATCCAGGATTGAATCCTAAAGACTCAAGCGCTAATATTGAATTGGTATTTCCATTTGCTGTTGTTGCCTGGACTTTATTGGGTGTATGGATTACGACTTTAAGAATAAGATTCCAAATTGTACAAGAAAAGAAACTAACAAATGAATAAACTAAAACGTATGGGTGCCGTGATGGCATTGGCTATGATTACCGTTATGAGTAATGCCCAAGACCTAGATCCTTCGGCTGATGAAAACAGCATCATGAAAAGCAATGGTAAAATTTATGTGGTAATGGCGGTAGTGGTTGTCATTGTTTTGGGTTTGTTTTTGTACCTGTTTAACTTAGACAGGAAAATAACTAAGTTGGAAAAAGAATAAATAAAATAGAAGCAGTGGGTGCGAAGGTGTGGCTTACAGTGCAATTGCTAAACCATCCACTCATTCATTTAGCTTGTATGCTTCATTGGTTTCTAGAATTAGCTTACTGTATTTAAAACACCTAAATAAGAATGCTATGTCAAATCAATTGTACAGTTTTTTTGAGAGTGTAGAAAAAAGTTTTGATAAAGCGGCAAAGTTAACCCAGTGGAATAAGGGCTTACTAGAACAGATTAAGGTCTGTAATAGTATTTATAGCATGAGGTTCCCAGTAAAGATGGATGATGGCCGCATTGAAGTTATTGAAGCCTATCGAGTTCAACACTCGCAACATAAAACACCTTGTAAGGGAGGAATCCGTTTTAGTGAAGCCGTTAACCAAGATGAAGTAATGGCATTAGCTAGTTTAATGACCTATAAATGCGCCATTGTTAATGTGCCATTTGGTGGAGGTAAAGGAGGCATAAAAATTAATCCGCGTGAGCATAGTGCTTATGAATTAGAGAAAATTACTCGCCGTTATACCGCAGAGTTGGTAAAGAAAAATTTTATAGGACCAGGTATTGATGTTCCTGCCCCAGATTATGGTACTGGCGAAAGAGAGATGTCGTGGATTGTGGATACCTATGCCTCTTTAAAGCCAGGCGATATAGATGCTTCGGGCTGCGTAACAGGCAAGCCGATATCATTAGGAGGGGTTCATGGTAGAAAGGAAGCTACCGGATTAGGGGTGTTCTTTGGTATTCGTGAAGTATGTAATATGCCCGATATCATGGAAAAGCTTGGCTTAACATTGGGCGTAGCCGATAAAAAAGTGATTGTTCAAGGTATGGGTAATGTGGGCTATCATTGCGCTAAATTTTTTAGAGAAGGAGGCGCCGTCGTTATTGCGATTGCCGAATTTGAAGGGGCTATTTATAATGCCGATGGATTAAATGAAGAAGAGGTATTTCAGCATAGGAAAAAAACAGGCTCAATCTTAAATTTTCCCGGTGCAACTAATCTGGCTAAAAGTGCCGATGCACTAGAATTGGAATGTGATATTTTAATTCCTGCCGCATTAGAAAATGTAATCAATGGCATAAATGCACCAGCCGTTAAAGCAAAGATTATTGGAGAAGCTGCTAACGGACCTTTAACACCCGAAGCCGATGAAGTATTCTCTGCCAAAGGCGTATTAGTAGTGCCCGATATGTACTTAAATGCAGGAGGCGTAACCGTTTCTTACTTTGAATGGCTTAAGAATTTAAGTCATGTGCGTTACGGTAGAATGGAAAAACGCTTTCAAGAAAATATGAATAAACATATTTTAGGTCAGATGGAAGCACTAGCTGGAAAAGAAGTTTCTCAAAAAGAGAAAGAGTATATTTTGCATGGTGCCGATGAAATTGATCTAGTACATAGTGGTCTAGAAGAAACAATGATTGGGGCAACTAGAGAAATTATGGAGATCTGGAAAGCAAATCCATCTATTCCCGATATGCGCACTGCTGCTTATGTATGTGCCATTAATAAAGTGGCTACTTCGTACGAGGAACTAGGAATATTCCCTTAATACTGGGAAAGGATTAGTTAGATCGGATAATCAGTGCCCACTATTTTAATGATACGCTGGAATGTCTGTGATTTGTTCTTTGCTGGCGGTCTTTAGTCCGAAAGTTTCATTGCCATTGGTGATAATAAGGTATTCGGCTTCGAGTACTTGGTTGTAATTGAAAATCTGTGATGCAACAGCTTGATTTACGGCAACACCCATTTCTTTACATTCAATAATCATCCATGGTTTTTCAGCTTTGTAGATTACTATATCGCATCTACGCTTGAGTTCGCCCAGTTTAATCTCTTTTTCAATGGCGATTAATGTGGTAGGGTATTGCTTTATTTGAATAAGGTATTGAAGAAAGTTCTGACGTACCCATTCTTCTGGCGTTAAACGTAGCCATTGCTTGCGTATTTCGTCGAAGATGAACTCTTTGCTATCTTCCTCCTTAAAACGAAAAGGATGCTTGGGGTAATTGATGATAATCATGGAAAATGATGCTTTACGCTTTGCCAAATATCAGTAACTTTAAAACAATATTCGTTTTAAGTTTTAAAAAATAAGAACCTTATTAAGCTAGCTGTAGTAATTAAGTAGCCTTATAGTAGCACTATTTTATTTTTGTACGATTCGTAAGTTAACTACTAGCGAATGGCGGAATTAGCCAATTCAATAATTGAGAGTATATTTGAATATTAATGGTAAGCAAGCAATCAGCTGTATTATTTTATTATGGTATCGTTGCATTTTAAGTAACAATAAATAGGTAGATATGAAAACAAAGGAAGAGATTATTAATAATTGGTTACCGAGGTATACAGGCGAAAAATTAGAAATTTTTGGAAAGTATATACTATTAACCAATTTTAGAAATTATATCGACCTCTTTGCACAGTGGAATAATGTAAAGGTGGTAGGATTAGATAGACCTTTTCAGTGTGCTACTGCTCAAGGTATTACGATTATTAATTTTGGTATGGGAAGTCCGGGTGCTGCCACCGTGATGGACTTATTAGCCGCAATTGAGCCAAAGGCGGTTCTATTTTTGGGAAAATGTGGCGGATTAAAGAAAAGAAATAAAATAGGCGATCTAATACTTCCTATAGCCGCCATAAGAGGCGAGGGAACCTCAAACGACTATTTCCCTCCGGAAGTACCTGCAATGCCCGCATTTGCCTTGCAAAAGGCCATTTCGACCACTATACGCGACTATGCAGTAGATTATTGGACGGGTACGGTTTATACCACCAATCGTAGGGTTTGGGAGCATGATGAAGTATTCAAAGAGTATCTTACCAAGTTAAGGGCCTATGCCATTGATATGGAAACCGCTACTATTTTTACTGTTGGATTTCATAATCACATTCCTACTGGGGCTTTATTATTAGTGAGTGATTCGCCAATGATACCAGACGGTGTAAAGACAGAAGAGAGTGATAAGCTAGTAACATCCGATTATGTAGAGCGCCACTTAAAAATAGGTATCGACTCATTAAAACAATTAATCAATGATGGTATTACGGTAAGGCATTTGAAGTTCTAGGCGAATATTTATTCTACTTTATGTTGATATCCTAAGACTTTCATGAATTTGAATAGGCTTTTACATTAGAAAGGGATTTAGTAATTACTAAATCCCTTTCTAATGTAGTTGGCTATTTAATCTTACTTAAAGTATAGAATTAAGGCTCTATCGGTACCCGTGATATTGCCAAAAGAATTTGTAATATATACATTAGCAATATTATATTGCCTTAAGTTATTCAAGTTATAGCAGAAATTAAACCCACCATCATTTGTTATTAGAAAACCATTACTAAAACTAAAAGATGTGCCATCTTTGCTAGAAAAACTATTGGGAAAAACATTGCCATAATCCCAATCTATCACCCGCTTAATATTATTTGAACTAATTACTTGCTGTAGTTGGCTAGCAGTGACTTCTGCTGGAGTAGGTGTAACTACTTGCTTAGCACAAGCTAATAAGAGGAAAGATATTGTAAGTACTAGGAGATAGGTTAATGAAGTTTTCATTGTATAAAATTTAAAATTAGAAATACTAATGAGTAGGCAACAAATAACTCGCTTACTTACGTAAGTAAGCTTTGATTTCAGTGGGGAATAAAGGGTATGCAAAATGCCAATGTAAATATAGTAAATTTAAGTACTATTAAAAAAAGTGCCATTAAAAAAACAGGTATAAAATTTAATTTTATTCTAGTTTTTAAGTAAGGGCGTGCACGTGTATGAATATTGGTTTTACTATGCTTCAACACATTGATAGTCATCATTTTTTTTTAGTGATCAATTTCTGAATTAAGCCGATATTTTTAGGATGCATTTAAGGATTCGATTTGTCTTAGTATGAATGATTTCGTTAAAACAAATACTTGAGTTACAAAGTCTTAAAATTAAAATGGGTGATATGAATTTGATGGAACCTGTTATGAGTTTAAGTGTTGCGTATCGGGGTTCACAACGACCTTCCCAATGTTAATCGGGACGCTCTAGCCATAATTTAAATAAAAAAAGTCTCAAAGGAGACTTTAAATTGAGTGGAGAGTATAGGGGTCGAACCGACGACCTTCCCGATACTAATCGGGATGCTCTAGTAACTATTTGAACAAATTGTTATAAAATAAATAAGGGTTTCAGTATTTACTGAAACTCTTATTAGGATTAAGTGGAGAGTATCGGGGTCGAACCGACGACCTTCCCGATGCTAATCGGGACGCTTTAGCAACTATTTGAACAAATTGTTATAAAATAAATAAGGGTTTCAGTATTTACTGAAACCCTTATTAGGATTAAGTGGAGAGTATCTGGGTTCACAACGACCTTCCCGATGCTAATCGGGACGCTCTAGTAACTATTTTAACAAATTGTTATAAAATAAATAAGGGTTTCAGTATTTACTGAAACCCTTATTTATTTTAGGTGGAGAGTATCGGATTTAATTAAAATTGTTATTACTTTGGGGTTAAAAAAATACTGAAACCCTTTCAGTATATAGGTTTCAGTATTTTAATTGAGTGGAGAGTATCGGGGTCGAACCGACGACCTCTTGCATGCCATGCAAGCGCTCTAGCCAACTGAGCTAACCCCCCAAAGAACTGCAAATGTATAGTTGTATGATTATCAATCAAAATTTTCCTTTCATTTCAACTGCCAAAATGCAAAATGACCTGTTATTTTAAAATTTGGGTATCAAATGGTGGGGTAATAAGTAAAATTTCCTTTCACTCAGACCGATGACAGAATCGGTTTAACCCTATTTTAAAGTAAAATATTTAAACAGGAAACTTTACTTTATGCTCATATCAAAAGTTTTATAAAATTAAAAAATCGAGTATAGGTTATAAATAATCTATGTGATAAATATTGCTAAAGTGATATAATACCCTAACAGTTTTCCAACGCCTGTAAAATATCTTTCAGAATATCCTCTTTGTGCTCCAGGCCCACGCTAATACGTATTAGCCCCGGCGTGATGTTTACAGCCATTCTTTCGGCCTCTGTTAGTTTTGCATGTGTAGTGCTTGCTGGATGCGATGCAATGCTTCTAGTGTCGCCTAGATTCGCTGTAAGCGATAACATTTGAAGGCTATCTAAAAATTTCCTTCCACTTGCCAATCCACCCTTTAATTCAAAGCAAACGATTCCGCCGCCATTTTGCATTTGTTTAATGGCAATAGTATACTGTGGATGACTTGGTAAATAAGGATATTTTAAGAAAGAAATTTTTTCATGCTGCTCTAATTGTTCTGCAATAAACAATGCATTACTAGCATGTCGCTCCATCCTAACATCTAAGGTTTCTAGACTTTTACTCAGGATCCAAGCATTAAAAGGCGATAATGCGGGTCCTGAACTTCTAGAAAATAGGTATATTTCTTTTATTAATTCTTTTTTACCCACTACTACGCCACCCATGACCCTGCCTTGTCCGTCGATCCACTTTGTGGCAGAGTGAATCACTAAGTCCGCGCCAAATTCTATAGGTCGTTGATTTACAGGTGTTGCAAAACAATTGTCTACACTTAAAATAATATCGTGTGCCTTGGCAAGTTTACTGATTAATTCAAGATCCAAAATGTCTAGTCCTGGATTGGTGGGTGATTCCAAGTAAATCATCTTGGTATTGGGTTTTATAGCGGCTTCCCATTCTTCCTTGGTCGCATTAGAGTGCACATAGCTATATTCGATTCCGTATTTGATCAGGTATTTTGAAATGATAGTATGAGTACTGCCAAAAATCGACTGGCAGGCTAAGAGATGGTCACCTTGCTTCATCAGCGCCATAAAGGAGCCAAAAATAGCGCTCATGCCCGATGCTGTGGCATAGCCAGCTTCTGCGCCCTCTAATGCACACATTTTGTCGGTAAATTCTTGTACGCTAGGGTTACTAAAACGGCTATAGATATTATCGTCAGTTTCATCGGCAAAAGCAGCACGCATTTCTTCTGCATTATCGAAACAAAAGCTACTAGTTAAAAATAGGGGGGCACTATGCTCCATTTCATTGGTTCTATCTGTTTGAATGCGAATAGCTTTTGTGATATTATGTTGCGACATGACTTTAATTTAGTTGATTTACAAAAGGGGCTTTTCTATAGCTTATTAGGAATGCGCCATTTCTACATCCCATTCAATAGTACATCCAGCTGCACGAAGTGTTGCAGCAACAGAACAGTATTTATCCATCGATAATGCACAAGCTTTTATGGCTTTTTCTTCATCAATATTGCCCGAAAAAAGAATTTTTAAATGAATATACTTCCATAAAGCGGGTTCTTTTCCTTGTTCCCTTTCTCCTTCAACGGTCATTTTTAGTCCGGTAATCTCTTGCCTTTGTTTTTTTAATATCGATACAATGTCGATGCCACTGCAACTCGCCAATGCCATTAATAAGAGTTGCATAGGCCTAATTCCGCTATCATGCCCGCCTATATCAGCTCCTGCATCCATCCTAACGATATGTCCATTGCTATCTAATGCCTCAAATGCATAGGCGTCGTCCACCCTGTTTACTTCTATTTTTATCATTTCTTAAAAATTTATGCAAATGTAATTTAATCATATGCTTATTTTGCTGTTGAAATGCGGAATTATAGCTATGAATCTATTTAAGTACACTGAAGACTTTGTTTTAGAGAATGGAAGGGTATTGCCCGGATTAACTATTGCCTATCATACTTATGGCAAACTAAATGGGACTAAAGATAATGTGGTGTGGATTTGCCATGCTTTGACGGCTAACTCAGAGGTGACTGATTGGTGGAAAGGCTTAGTAGGAGAGGGTTGTGTTATTAACCCAACAGAAGATTTTATTATTTGTGCTAATATCCTGGGTTCTTGTTATGGATCTACGGGGCCCCTGAGTATTAATCCGCAAAATAATCAGACTTATTACTCAGACTTTCCTACTATCACCATCCGTGATATGGTCAATGCACATATTTTACTTCGCCAACATTTAGGGGTAGCGGCCATTAAATTGTTAATTGGTGGTAGTATGGGTGGGTATCAGGCCATGGAATGGTGTATGATGGAGGCCGATTTAATTCATAAACTTTTTCTGATTGCAACATCTCCATCCGAAAGTGCTTGGGGTGTATCGGTTCATACCGCACAACGATTGGCCATTCAAGCCGATAGTACATGGCGGGAGCATCGAAGCAACGCAGGGGCTAATGGACTCAAAGCAGCAAGGGCTATTGGAATATTAACCTACCGAAATTACCGTATTCTTCATGAACGACAAACAGACCCTGATCCTGAAAAAATAGACGATTTTAAAGCTTCTTCTTATATCATTTATCAAGGCGATAAATTGGCTAAGCGCTTTAATGCCTATAGTTATTGGTTATTAACAAAAGCCATGGATAGTCATCATCTTGGTCGTGGACGTGGAGGCGATTTAATTAAAACCCTAGAATCCATTCAACAACCAACCTTGGTAATGGGTATTGGAAGCGATATTCTTTGCCCTTTAGACGAACAAAGATTCATTGCCGAACATATGCCGCATGCTAAATTTATTGAGATCGATTCGGCTTATGGACATGATGGGTTTATTATTGAAACTGCACAAATTGCAGCACATTTATCTTTGTGGTTAAGCCAATTTGAACAGAAGCATCAGGCTTAAAATCGTTATCACAATTATTCGATAGTCATAAATACGAATGCAATGATGAAGGAAATTTTAAAACAACTAGCAGAATATCTTTTCATTAAGAAGCGTAATCCCAACGAAGAACGCAGTCAGTTTACAAAATATATGCATGGCATGAATCGTATTTCAATTCTCATGTTCTTGTTGGTATTGGTACTGATGTTCCTTAAGGTATTCCTGCTTCCACTGATCAAGAAATAGCTTTCTACCTAAAGTATAGCTATTTAAACCTGCAAAATGGATAAAAAAACGGCTGACTTTTTAAAGCCAGCCGTCATAAACAACTACTTAAGAAATCTTAATCATTTTGGGAGCTTTGTGTTTTGCTTCCTCTTTCTTTGGAATCAATAATTGTAATACGCCATTTTCGTATTTAGCCACAATCTTATCTGCATCTACTACATCTTTTTCCAAGTTAAATCTTCTCAAGAACGATTGATAGCTAAATTCTTTTCTAGTGTACTGTTCTTCTTTCTTTGTTTCATACTCTGTTTTCTTTTCAGAACTAACTGAGAGGATATTACCCTCCATTTCTATTTTAAAGTCCTTCTTTTCCATACCAGGAACAGCTAATTCCACGATATACTCATTTGCCGTTTCTTTCATATTGGCTGCTGGTATGGTAGTTTCAGCCAAGGGAAAGTTAGATAAGCCCCAATTAAAAAAGTCGCGATTAAAGAAATCATCAAAAAATACAGGTAATGGATTTAATACATTCCCGTCTTTCTTTACGAGTGTCATAAAAACCTCCTTTTTTTTAATTTATTAATCAGATTCCACTAATAAAGCCGCAATGTTTATGCCATAGAGATAGTCGCATATTTGTCGTGAAAGATTGTCTTGGCTCAATAAGTATTTGTCAAAATTTCAGTGCTGATAGCGTTAGGCAAATGCCTGCTTACTAGCTCCAGAAAGCGAGGGTAGAAGGGGGTAAATTTAAGGTAGTTATTACCTAGTGATTAGCTTATAAATACTTTTGGCAGCTGTAGAGGAAGCGTGTCCACCTGCGGTTAATATTGTTCTAAGTGCACTATAATCCTGTTCTAGTTGTTCTAGTTTTTCTTTATTGGTTAGTAGCTGGGTTAATTCCAGTACTAAATTTTTTGTGGTCAATTGGTTTTGGATTAATTCTTTTACTACAAGTTTATCCATGATCAAATTAACTAAGGAAATATATTTTACGTTTACCAGTCGTTTGCCGATTTCGTAGCTGAGCGTTCCTGCCTTATAACAAACTACCTCAGGTACTGCAAATAGTGCTGTTTCTAAGGTAGCCGTTCCACTGGTAACTAATGCCGCTCTACTTTTCATTAACAAATGATACGTGTCGTTTCGTACCGAAGAAATATTCGCTTTAGTTCCTGCCGGGGAAATTAAAAATTGGTCATAAAAACGATCATCTACTCCCGGCGATTTTGCCACAATAAATTGATAGTCAGGAAAGAAATTGGCTACTTGCAGCATAATTGGCAATTTCATAGCAATCTCCTGTTTTCTGCTACCTGGAAGTAATGCAATGATGTTGTGATGCATGCTTAGTGCGGAATGCTGCATAGATTGCTCAGTGGGTGTTTCTAAAGGTGCTATGGCCAGCTTTTTAGCTTCTTCAACCACTTCTACAAGGGGATGGCCTACATACTCTACTTCCCAGTTCCATTTGGCTTTATAATAGTCTTTTTCGAATGGAAGAATCACGAGCATTTTATCGATGCAAAGTCTCATTTTCTTTACACGGTTTTCTTTCCAGGCCCATACTTGAGGCGATATATAATAAACTACTTTAAGGCCGTGTTGTTTTGCCCAATCGGCAATACGCAAATTAAAACCAGGATAATCAATGAGTACTAATACATCGGGTTCAAAGTCGAGGATATCTTTCTTGCAAAATTTGATATTCTTAAAAATGGTAGGCAGGTTTTTAATCACTTCTACGAAGCCCATAAAAGCGAGTTCCCGATAATGCTTTACAAGCTTACCACCGGCCGCTTGCATAAGGTCGCCGCCCCAGCAACGTATATTCGCTTCGGAATCTTGCTTATACAGCTCCTTCATTAAATTACTGCCATGTAAATCTCCACTGGCTTCACCGGAAATGATATAATATTTCATTGCACCTGCAAAATACAACAACTAATGAATACGGAATAGCGATTAAGGACCTTTAATATATAAATTTTAAAATCAAAGCAGCCACTGCATAGGCACAGGTTACCATAAATATTCCTTTACCTGTTTCGTATTTATCTGTATTCACGTAGGCTGTAAATATAATGGCATTGGCTAGTAAAGAGAAGCTGAGCATACTTGTAATGAGGTGCTTTTCTACGCCTAGAAACTGTATAAATACCCTTAGTGAGTATCCGCTAAATTTCCAATAATAGAATCCAAACATGCCTGTAAAGGGTGCTAATAAGCCCAATATGAGGCCAAGCTTTGTGTTATCTTTGAATAAGAACATTAGAATTTCCAGTTTGATTCAATTTGTTTTTTTACCGCATAATCTGTAAGATCGAATTGCACAGGTACAAGACTTACATAATTATTTTTTAGTGCCCACACATCGGTATCTTTTCCTTTGTCGAAATTTACAAATTCGCCAGTAAGCCAAAAGTATTTCCTGCCATGTGGATCTTTGCGTTCAATGAAAGCTTCCTGATATTTAGCATAGGCTTGGCGGCAAACTTTTATACCTTTAATCAACGATTCATCTATAGATGGGATGTTTACATTAAACAGTAAATGTTTAATTTTCTTTTGTTTTAGTACCTGTTGCACTATTTTTTTTACATATACTTTCGCTGTAGTAAAATCGGCTTCAATACTATAGTCCATTAGGCTAAATCCAATGCTCGGTATGCTTTCGATGGCTGCTTCCATGGCCGCGCTCATCGTGCCGCTATAAATTACATTAATGGAATGATTAGGCCCATGGTTGATACCGCTTAAACAAATATCAGGTTTACGGTGTAGTATTTTGTCTACAGCAAGCTTAACACAGTCTACGGGGGTTCCACTGCAACTATAGGCTTCAATACCATCCATATAAGCTACTTTATGTAAGCGTAAGGGATGCCCAATGGTAATGGCATGTCCCATGCCACTTTGTGGTTTGTCGGGGGCTACCACTACTATGCGTCCTAGGTCTTTTACAGCCTCAACAAGGGCTTTAATGCCAGGAGCGTTGATACTATCATCATTCGTAATTAATATAACCGGTAATGGTTCCTTTTTTACTTTAGCCATAGGTGCAAGATACGGTGTAGATAGATTTATTATACAAACTTACAGAACTGTGGGGTATTCAATTAGTCATTTTCGGCTTTATAAAGTGGTAACTGGTTGAGTCCCATTGTTATTTTGTCGTCTTCCACCAAAATACCTTTCGATGTAGTATCGTTTCTAAGTTTATTGGTGGTTTTCTCTAATTCTGCAATGCTAATGGCTTTAATTCTTTTTTCTTGCGGTGGATTTAGTTTTTCGGCTTTCTCGAATTCTATCACTTTTTCGAGTATATCGAATGGCAAATCGCTTTCACATTTGTATGCTAATTCCATAAATTGGTTAATGAAATAGGTATCAATCTGTATTCTGCGTTTAGATAAGTGTGCAAATTTCCCCAATACACGGCAGATATTCTCTCTTTCTTCGGGATTTAGTTTATCGGCAAACTCATATTCTTCTACTTTTTTCATGCTTAGAATCACAGGTTCTAAGGCATCGAGGCTTACAATAAAAACATCGTAGTCGGCCAAGGGGTAAACAAACGACTTAATGACTTCGAATGTGTTTGTTGGCACTACAAAAAATATCCATTTTTTTACATTCTCTTCTTTCGCATATTTTTTTGCTTTCTCAGATTGGTCTTTTAAATAAGATGAAAAATTGGAGAGGTCTTCGCCACGTGGACTTTTTGCATCGAATACAATGAACTCATTACAAATTTTCAAAGTATTATCGGGTTCTCCTTTAAATGAAACCGACTCTACATATTCGATTGTATGCTTATTGCAAATTGTTTTAATAGCTTGTTTTACATTCTCTTGATGATTGCTCCAGGTTTGTTTTAGGCCATGAAGTCGTTCAATCTCTAAACTATGCTTTTCTTGTATTTCCTCGTTTCTGCTATGCTGAATAGCATCTTGAATATTTTTTAACGTACTTGTTTGTTGCGAATGTTCTTGTTTTCGTTGTTCTTCGTTTGCCTCTAATTGCGTGTTTCGTTTTTGCGCATTGATGAGTTCGTCCTGTACTCTTGCTAATTCTTTTTTATGTTCTCTAATTAATTGTTCAATTTTTTCTACTTGAAATTTATAGTCATTAGAAACTTGGTTGATTCTTTCTTGTTGATGAGTGATATTTGAATTAGCGGCCGCTAATTCAGCCCGTATACTAGATAGCCTGTTTGTATTATTTTGGTCGGCTAAATTTAATTTTAAAATCGTTGTCTCTTTTACAATCACCTCTTTATTGGCTAATTGAAGGTCTTTCGATAAGTCTGCATTTATTTGCTCAAGACTAGCTGCTCTATTTTTAAGGTGCTCGATATTCGCAAGTAACTTTTGTAATTCACCACTAGCATCTATTAGTTGATTCTTTATTTTATTCCAACTAAATACTCTTACCCAAAAACCGATTGTTTTTATGTTGTCGAATAATCTTTGAAGGTTATCATAGTTATTGTTCATTTATAGATAGGTTTCTTAGTTTTTTGGCAATGCGTCAGGCTTTAAAAATACAGCTATTTTAGGCTCAATATCGCATTCTTGAAACAAAATAATTACTATGTTTATTGATTAATTAACAAAAAAAATGAGGTATGAAAATCTTTCATACCTCACTAAATTTATAACGAAATAAAATTAAGCGTTACGGTTAATGCAATTTAAATCTTCGAATGCAACTTCTAAGCGTTTGCTAAAGCTTTCTTCTGCTTTGCGCAACCAAACGCGAGGGTCATAGAATTTTTTATTAGGTTTGTCTGCACCTTCTGGATTGCCTAATTGGCCTTGTAAGTATCCTTCATTCTTTTTATAAAACTGCTGAATACCTTCCCAGAATGCCCATTGCAAATCGGTATCAATGTTCATTTTAATGGCACCGTAGCTAATAGCTTCTCTAATTTGATTTTGAGGAGAACCACTGCCGCCATGAAATACAAAGTAAACGGGCTTAGGTCCAGTTTTAAATTCTTTTTGAATATAATCCTGACTATTTTTTAGAATAATAGGGCGTAATTCAACATTACCTGGTTTGTATACACCATGTACATTACCAAAAGCAGCAGCAATAGTAAATAGGTTGCCCACTTTACTGAGTTCTGTATAGGAGTGTGCAACATGTTGAGGTTGGGTGTATAGTTTGTCGTTTTCAACATCGCTATTATCCACACCATCTTCTTCGCCACCAGTAACACCTAATTCTATTTCAATGCTCATGCCTAATGGAGCCATTCGCTTATAAAATTCAACCGATGTTTTAATATTTTCTTCTAGGGGTTCTTCTGAAAGGTCCAACATATGTGAACTAAACAAAGGCTGTCCTTTTTCTTTATAAAATTGTTCGCCTGCATCAATCAAACCACTAACCCAAGGCAACCATTTTTTTGCTGCATGGTCTGTATGCAATACTACAGGTACACCATAAGCTTTTGCCACATTATGAATGTGTAATGCGCCTGAAATACCTCCTAGGATATTACCCTGCAAATTATCGTTCGGCATTCCTTTGCCGGCAATAAATTGAGCGCCTCCATTCGAAAATTGTATGATTACAGGAGAATTAACTTTTGCCGCTGTTTCTAACACTGCATTGATGGTATTGGTGCCAATGGTGTTCACTGCTGGTAATGCAAACTGATTATCTTTAGCATCATTGTATAATGCTTCTAGTTCTTTTCCAAATAATACGCCGGCTCTATATTTTGCCATGATGCTTTTTTTAAAGATGATATAATATTTTACGCTTAAATCGAGTGCAAGATAAGAATTGTTATAGCAAAAATTGCTATGTTTTCGGCAAACTTAGGCGAGTTGTAAGTACCAAAACTTGTTTTTTGTCAGTTCTTTCCTTTTTTTAACAAAAAGCTTCATTTGACGCTTACTACTTTGCTAAGCTTTGAATGATATCGTATTTAGTAACAATTTGGTAATCGCCTTTCTCGTCTTTTGCTAGAACCGCACCACTTTCTTTGGTAATCAAATTACCTAATCGTTCAACTGGCATGTCCAAATCAACTACTGGATATGGTGGTTCTATAATTCCGGCAATCACACTGTTTTTTATTTCTGGATTAGTAAAAATTTTTTGAAATAAGCCACTTTCACTTACTGACCCCATCAATACATTGTTTTCTATTACTGGAATTTGTTCTATCTCGTATTTTTTCATGAGGGCGACTGCTTCCGCAACGATTTGTGTTGGGTTGACTGAAATCAATCTGCTTGTTTTTCTGCTATTCACAATATCTCTGAAGGTCTTTACATCCAGAAAGCCTCGCTCCATCATCCATTGATCATTATAAATTTTTCCAACATATCTGCTGCCATGGTCATGAAATATACATACGACCATATCGTTTTTCTGTACTTGGGTTTTTAGTTGCATGAGCCCTTGTAGACAGCTGCCAGCACTATATCCACAAAATAATCCTTCTTCTTTAGCCAATCTTCTTGCCATGATGGCTCCAGCTTTGTCTGTTACTTGTTCAAAAAGGTCAATCACGCTCATGTCGAAGTTTTTGGGTACAAAATCTTCGCCAAAGCCTTCACTTATATAAGGGTGTACCTGGTTCATGTCGGTCTCGCCCGTTCTAAAATAGTTGGTTAGTAGGGATCCATAGGCATCAATAGCCCAAATTTGAATATTTGGATTTTTTTCTTTTAAATACATAGCCGTACCCGTTATGGTGCCACCGGTGCCAGCCGTACAAACCAAGTGCGTTATTTTTCCGTCTGTTTGGTTCCATATTTCTGGGCCTGTAGACTCATAATGCGCCAAGCGATTGGCCAAATTATCATATTGGTTCATATGATAAGAGTTGGGTGTTTCCAATGCCAAACGTTTTGCAACACTGTAATAGCTCATAGGATCTTCGGGTAACACATTGGTGGGGCATACAATTACTTGGGCTCCTACAGCTTTTAGAATGTCTGCTTTTTCTTTACTTTGTTTATCGGTGGTAACAAAAATGCATTGATAACCTTTTACACAGGCGGCTAGTGCTAAACCCATGCCAGTATTGCCACTCGTGCCTTCAATGATAGTGCCTCCAGGCTTCAATTTGCCTTCCTTCTCTGCTACTTCAACCATCTTTAAAGCCATCCTATCCTTAATGGAATTACCCGGATTAAAATAGTCTACTTTGGCTAGTATAGTACAAGGCAGATCTTTTGTTATTTTATTCAGTTTGATGAGGGGAGTATTACCAATCGTTTCAAGAATGTTATTCTTAATGTTCATGATTGAGGTGTTTTATGCAAATGTAGTCTTTTGCATAAACTAACAGTAGTTAGGTTAAAGGGTATATCAATATCAGCCTAAGGGATAAAAGGGATGATTGAGTTGAAAATGGAGTAGGGTTATTTATACTTGGGCGTCTGAAGCAAAGCTGCCCTTTATTTTGCCGCATAGGTCGCTGATGATCATCTTTTCGGCAATAAGTATCATGTTTTTAAAAGCAAGGGCACTACTAATGCCATGCCCAATAATTACAGGTTTGGCAACACCTAGTACAGGTGTACCCCCATAATTTTCATAATGAAAGCGTTGCATGTAAGTATCGTGATGAAGGTTACGTTGTTTAGCAACATCATAAAAACTTTCGGCCATTTTTAAAACAATGTTGCCCGTAAAGCCATCACAAACCATTACATCGGCTTTGTCGGTAAACGCATCACGGCCTTCTATATTTCCTATAAAGTTTATTTGTTTGTTTTCCTTGAGTAGGGGGTAAGTAGCTTGGCATAAGAGATTACCTTTACCCTCTTCTTCGCCAACATTGAGTAATCCAATTTTTGGATCAGCTATATTGAGAATATAGTGTGAGTATAAGCTTCCAAGAATAGCAAATTGATTTAACTGTTCGGGCTTACAATCGGAGTTGAGTCCTACATCTAATATTAAACCGTCTGAACCATTTAGTTTGGGAACAATGGCAGCAATGGTAGGTCTAAGAAGTCCTTCAATGGCTTTCATGGTAAACATAGCACCTACGAGCATGGCGCCCGTATTGCCTGCGCTAATGAAAGCATCAATTTTTTCGGTGGCCAATAATTGGAATCCAATAGCAATAGAACTCTGGGGCTTTTCTTTCAAAGCCTTGGTAGGATGCTCGTGGTAGCCAATTACGTCAGGGGCGTGTACAAATTCTACGTTCGTAATACCGTGAGCTGCAAGTAAAGGTTTTACCTTTTCTTCATCGCCGATACAAAAAATAGTGGCCGCAGCATTAGCTTGGGACAAATACAGGAGTAGGCCTTTCACCGCTTCTAACGGCGCAAAATCTCCACCCATCATGTCTAATCCAATGTTCATGTGCGGCTATTATAGTGTTAGCTTTAAAGAAATAAGATATAAGTAAATAGGATATCTTATTTACTTATAGCCTAAATACTTCTATCGTTTAGGCTTTTAGTGGCGCTTTTTCGGCTACTAATTTTCCTTTGTAGAATAATTTACCTTCGCTTACATGTGCACGGTGACGTACATGTGTTTCGCCTGTTGTAGGGTCTTTGCTTAAAGTAACTTCTTGTGCAACATAGTGTGTTCTTCTTTTTGCACTGCGTTGTTGTGAATGTCTCCGTTTCGGATTTGGCATAACTCGAAATTTATTGTATCAAAAAAAAATTATTCTAAATCTTTAAATTTTTCTAGTCCTTTCCACTGTGGATTAATGTCTTTCATTACATCAATCTCCATTTGCTTTAACTGTTCTAACACTTTTTTATTGCATAGGGGGCCACCTAATTCTTCTAGGTTACACCTTTTTTGCATGGGTAAGCTCAGGTTAATGAATTCAAATATCCAATCTGAAACCATTAGATGGCTTTCATTTCTACCAATATAATAAATATCAGGATCTTCTTCCTGCTCATTCATTAGTTCGGGTTCATCTACTAATTTAACAATCACATTAAATTCGTCCCAGAGTTGTTTATTGAGGGGGTTGCCACATTTGTCGCAAACCACATCAACATCACCACTGATATCGAATTTTAACTGCATAAAGCCACTGTTTCTTTCTAAACTGAGCTTTACATTTGCTTCGCAATTGCTAAAATCCTGCGCTCCATATAGTGCAAAGAACTGGTCATTAATCCTATAGTCATATACATGAACACCAGGCTTTAGGCCTACAAAAGCTATTTCATATTCCCTATGTTGGTTCATGTTCAGATTTTTAGGGTTGGCAAAGGTAAGGCAAGGAAGCCAAAAGGCAAAAGGAAAATTGGATTTCTGCTAATTCTTAGTTTCTTTACGTACTAATATGTTTCTAAATAGCAAAAAAATATTGATTTATTTACCCTTTTTTACCAAATGGGTAGTACCTGTACTACTGGTTTTGGCCATTGTTTTGCTTCAATTAGATGCTTCCTGGGTAGAAAAATATTATAGTACAGGGCCTTATTTAACCCTTTCCTCTTGGTTTAGATATGCTACAGGTTGGCTGTCCATCAGTTTGGGTGATTGTATTTATGTAATTGTGGGCCTTTGTTTTTTGGTCAAAATGTTGCGCCTATGCATTCGGATCATTCGTAAAGAAAATCGCTTTCTTCAACTAGGTATTTCCTGCCTATCCTTGCTCCATTCCATCCTGTGGATCTATATTGCGTTTAATGTATTATGGGGATTAAACTATAGCCGAATGGGTATTGCCCATCAACTGGGCTTAAAAAAATATGAATATAGTAGGCAAGAGGTCACACTATTAACCGATGAGTTAATTGAAAAAGTAAATGCCTATCGAAGAGCCATGAAAGACAGCTCCCTGCCAACGCCAACATTATCCGCTATTTTTACCGAGGCCGTTACTTGTTACCATACCGTGTCGAAAGACTTTAATTTTCTTACTTACCCTCATCCCTCTATTAAAGCTAGCCTCTATAGTCCATTAGGTAGTTATTTTGGGTTTACGGGTTATTATAATCCTTTTTCGGGCGAAGCACAGGTTAGGAGTGATATTCCCAGAGTGCTTATTCCTTATATTGCTTGCCACGAGATAGCACATCAGTTGGGTTATGCTAGCGAGAGCGAGGCCAATTTTGTAGGCTATCTTGCTGCTTCTGCCTCTACGAGTATCTATTTTAAGTATTCGGTGTATTTAGACCTATTCGATTATGCACAAAGGGAAGAAATTAAAAGGTATATTCTAGATAAGGATACTACTGGATTAAAAGCGATACTACTGCAAAATCGAAAAAATTTAGATACACTTGTCATCAATGATCGAAAAAAAATAAGACAATTCTTTTTTAAACACCAAAACAATCTATTGCCTATTGCATCAAATATGTACGACCAATATTTGAAGCTAAATAAACAAATGGCCGGTATTGACAGTTATAATGAGGTAATAGGCTGTTTGTTAGCCTATCAAAAAAAATATGGAAAAATATAAAATCATTAAATTAAGTGCCTCGGTCTTATTTACCGTTCTATTAGGTGGATTGAGTGGTATTGTTACTGCTGCTCAGATACGAACATGGTATATTTTTTTACAAAAACCAAGCTTTAATCCTCCCAATTATTTGTTTGGGCCTGTATGGACCTTCTTATATATTTTAATGGGTATTAGTTTGTATTTAATTTGGATACAACCAGCTTCTGCAAAAAAAGCCAGGGCCGTTCTTTATTTTTTTATTCAATTTACATTCAACATTTGTTGGTCGATACTATTTTTTAAATTTCACCAAATAGGCTGGGCAGTGGTTGAAATTATCGTTATGTGGATTTTTATTCTACTCACCATTGTATCGGCTCATAAAATAAAGAGGAAAGCCGCATGGCTATTGATTCCATATATTTTATGGGTAAGCTTTGCGGGTGTACTAAATTTCGCCATCTGGAAGTTGAACTAAAATTTATTCTTCCACATCATACTTTCTACAGGTTTGTTAGGCTGCCCGCTATACTTGGCATTACTCTTTTGGTTGTATTTAACTTCTATTTCTCCATCAACAGGAAAATAAATTAATTGCCCAATGGGCATCCCTTTGTATACACGAACGGGTTGCTTAACGGAAATTTCGAGTGTCCAGTTACCACAAAAGCCTACATCGCCTTTTCCTGCGGTAGCATGAATGTCGATACCTAGACGGCCGGTTGATGACTTACCTTCTAAAAAAGGTACATGTGCATGCGTTTCGGTATACTCGGCTGTTACCCCTAAATAAAATTCATGCGGCAGTAATAAGTAGCCTTCTTCTGGTATTTCAAAGCAGTCAATTTTATTATGCTTTTTAGCATCTAGCTCTTTGTCTACATATTTTGCTAGGGTACTTCCTAGGTGCACGTCGTAGCTATTACTTCCCAAATCTTCTCGTTGATAAGGCACAATTTTGATGGTGCCTTTTTCCATTTCCTCTAAAATTCGCTTGTCTGTTAAAATCATTGCATATAAAGTTTATAGTACCCAATTACAGAAGCTGTCGGTATATTTTTAGTGAATAACCTACTGCTATCTGTAAAAATCAGTCGTAAGTAATTACTAGTTGTATAATTTCTGCTAATTGTTTGCAATATAAATCGTAAATCTGCAATCATAAATCATAAATCTTCATTGCCTTTATTTTATCAACATAATATTAACGAAACAACAAGATTAGCCGTCTGGAAGATAGAGGAACCTGAATCGTTTTTTTTATCTCATATTGCCTCGCAGCGAGCGATTCAGCATCCGCAAAAAAGGCTACAGCATTTGGCGGGTAGGTTTTTGCTTTCTTTTTTATTTCCCGATTTCCCGATAGCTGAGATACTACTTGCAGACACCCGCAAGCCTTATTTAGCCCATCATCCGTATCATTTTTCTATTTCACATTGTACAAATTATGCCGCGGCAATCGTAAGTCGTACCGAAAAAGTGGGTATTGATATTGAGGTGCCTACCGAAAGGGTGCTAAAAATTAGGCATAAGTTTTTACATCCTACCGAACAGGCCATGTTTAACTCGTCTCATCAACTTGTTGATCAAACTACGTTGTTATGGAGTGCTAAAGAAGCCATGTTTAAATGGTGGGGTTGGGCTGCGGTTGATTTTAGTGAAATGCTCCGCATTGAGGCATTTGAGCTAGCTACGGAAGGCCTCATATCCGCTAGACTCGTAACAGAGCAAGGGGCGATTCGTCTTCCGTTAAATTATAAGCTAATGCCCAATCTTTGTTTGGTTTGGGCGAATAAATTAGAAAACGCTTTTTAATCGGCGATCTTATTTTTGTTTTTGGGTATAAACGCTAGGCTTTTTCTTAATATTTGTTTCAACTGCATTTTTACGATTTGGCCCATGGTCGTCGCTTTTAAATAACTAGCTTGTTGAAAGTGCTCGGCTAGTTCTTCTTTCAGCTGATTTATTTTTTCCTGACTTGAAATGTTAGCATCAATCATAATGTCTAACAATTCTTTTATTCTATACTTTGAAGCCGTTAATCTAAAGGCCATTAATGTTCTTTCTTCGGCCTGGTACTGCGCAATGGACTCTTTGTTTAGGTATTTAATAACAATGTCTACAAAGGGCTTATTTTCTTTAAAAAATTGGGGTAGATAAAGGTTCTTTCTTCCTTCATAAGACTGCTGGTCAAAGTCGATAGCCCGAAAACGATATTGATAATTTAAAACATCGGGGGTAATGTTTACCACAAAATTATAACTACGCATATCGCCCAATAATTGTGCATAGCAGCGTTCATTAAACTTTACAAATTCTTTTGCTAGCCTTAGCTGATTGGTAGCTGGGTCGTTTAGGTAATCTTTAATAAAGATATCTCCTGGAATACCCGGAATATGTTCTTCAATGAGGGTATTTTGATTGGTGAAATAGGTAATGCGGTTGGGCGATAATAAGTGCTCTAGCTCTAGTCCATATATTCTGCTCGCATCAGCTTTTTTAATATAGTAATGATCGAAGTTGGCGTTGAATTTATTAACGATTCGAATTCTAAAAGGCTGACTATTTCCAAAAAAGCAGAAGTCGATTGCTGCAACATCTAAGTGTTCGGCATATTCTAGATCTCCTTTTGTTTTTAAGATGGCATAGTTAGCCACTAAGTTTTCGCGCAGAAATTCCCATTCTTGCATGTCGTACGAAGCACGTTCCCAGGAAGAGTCTTTTCCATCTTTCCCTTTTATGGGAACCGTATAAGTAAATCGCATCAGGTCTTCATAAGCTGCGGGCAGACTAACTTCTCGGCCATACTTAATGAGGTAATTACGCAGGGGTACATTTACCAAAAAGTGTGGTTTCTTTTTGCTAGGTCTTTGTAAGTCGGTTGCCTCTTCTTTAATATGGATCATGTAATTCTTATTCTAGTAGCAATGCGTCGTTCTCATCGGTGAGGTTCAAATTTACGTCAGTGCCAGCAATTCCCTCAATAGAACCTCTAATATGTGCCGCATTGAGTAAAACCTTTTCTAGTTGTTTTTCGCGCGATTTCCATAATTTTTCCATGGCATCTCTTTCGCGTTGAATAGATAATTTCATGCTCATAAATCCTTCCCTAATGGCCTTCCATTGTTCGTTAAATTCATTCCCAATAAGGTAGTCGTAGAGCATCACCATTTTGTCGCCTTTATTGTCTTGGCTTTTCTTTGCGTCGAAAACTTTAAGTGTTGCATTTCGTAATAACAATGCAACACTTCTTACTTCGGCAAAAGTACAAATATAAACACCCTCTTTTTCGCCAAAGCGGTCCATGTCTTTGGGCAATGCTTGTGTAACAATTACGGCAACATCTGCGCCCAGATTACGCATATCGGTTTTAAGTTTTTCTATCCAGTCGGTTGAAAAGTCTTTGGTACGTTTACTTTCATAAATAATTTTACCTGCTTCATTGCCAAGTTGGTTACGTACAGTTTGAATACAGTCGGCACCACGTATGCCTTTGCCCACTTCGTCTATTTTATCGAAAGGAAAGGTTTCTTTTAATAGTTGTTCTAGCATTAATTCCTGTACCTCACCCTGCAACTGCATAGAGCCTTGTTCTGCTTTTCGTTTCATTTCGTCAACGAGGCGCTTATTATCTTCTAGTTGTTTATCTTTTTCGCGCAGCCTTAATTCAAACTCTTGTTCTTTTAAATTGAGCTTATCATTTTCTTCTTTTTGAAACTGTTCTTTTAACTTTTCTCTTTCCAACATGAGTTGCCGCTGTAGCGTGAGTTGTAGCTCTTGCTCTTTCGTAATAAGGGCTTGCTCTTTTTGTAGAAAGTCGAGTTCTTTTTCTCTTGCTTCTTTTAATTTTTCCTCCGATTCAATGGCTGCTTGTTGTAGTAACTTCATCTGATTCTCATAGTCGCCCGCTATACTTTTTGTTAAAGAATCTTGTAGTTCTTTTTGTATTTTTTGTTTTTCATCACGAATACGGCTATTGATCTCTTCTTCTTTTACTTGCAGCTGTTGTTGGTAAGCAATTTCCTTGACTTTAAATTCATCATCTTTTTTCTTTTGCCAGTCCATCATCTTATTCCGTAGTTCTTTTTCAACTTCCTCACGAATAGAATCGCCGGGTTCGAACTGTGTTTTACAATTTGGGCAGGTAATGATAAATGCAGACATAAATGAATATTAGGAGTCAAATCTAACCAAAATAAAAAAAATCTTCCATGATTGTTGAAAGGTTTTAGGTATTTAAGACATCAAGTGGCTGACTTGTGAATACTTTCAGCGTATCCGCATCAATATGGTTGGTTCTTATTCGAGACATGTTCGAAATTTGTTTGGCTTTGCGCTTAAATTCCTGTACTTGATCCGAACAAGTCTCGAACAAGTTCCAGATTTGGTTAGAAATGGTTGAGGGATAAAGGAGGGTAATTGACCATTAATACGGCCATGTATCGTTCATATATATCGAATCAATAGGCAGGTAGGACTTAAGCAGCCTTCTTTTTTAAAATAAGTACTTGGTTAACTTTCAATTTAGTTTGAATATATCGAACCATTTTTTTCTTTAGACTTAGGTTACTTTTGAAAATATTGCTAAAACTGTCGTTAACAGATTCATTATACTGTTCAAGAACTTCGTAGCCAACTTGTATTGCTAGGTTTTGTAGGTTTGATTTGTTAAAAACAAAAGTATGTTCTAGTCCATCAACAATTAAGGGTATTTTCAAGGAGATGAAATTTATAATTCTATATAGTTGATAAGCTAAGGCGCCAATATCAGGTGTAGAAATAATTAATATGCCACCAGGTTTGGTGATACTATAAAGTTCTTCCATGTACAATTTTGGATTCAATACATGTTCAATTACATGGCAAAAATTAATTAAATCAAAATAGCCTTCTGGATATTTCGCACCCAATAAATCACCTTCAAAAATGATTGCTTCTGCTATAAATGCTTTTACAAAATGGATGGCATCGGCATCTAATTCTGTACCATATATTTTACTAGCCCCCATTTTTTTTGCTAGATAAAGTTGTACACCTAAGCCAAAGCCAATATCTAAAAAGTTCCCATCTGTTGCATACTTAAATAGGTTCCGGTCAAATGAAAATAGCTTTTCTAGTTTTGTAGCATCGATCTGCTTTACTAAATCTCTAGTTTTGTTTTTATAGGCTAACGCTTCAAAATTGCCTTTCTCGTAATAATTAGCATAAAAGCGAAGTAGTTCTTCTGCACTAGCAATCGGATTCGCAAAAACAATTCCACATTTCCTACACTTTGTTCTGGCTATGTGCGGAAAACCTGCTTTGTACTTCATGGAATAAGGTTCAAAATTGGTTGCATTACAAATCGGACAAGTATCTATGATATTCATTTTTATATTTCTTAGTATGTTATTTTGATTGGGGCACTTGTTTTATTTTTCTTGGTGGCCTAAATACTTGCCTGCCAACCATATTTTTATTTCATTATTCTAGCCGGTTTTAAACCATCCCTAAGTGGTATTAGTAGTATATAGAGAAAAAGAAAACAAATGTAAAAGTATTAATTACTCATTCATTTGTAAGATCTAATTTTTCTGTGCGGCTTATGCCACTATGGGGTTGGTAAATACAAAGCCGACTCAAAATAAGAATCGGCTTTGTATTTTAATTGGGTTGAAACCGAAGTAGCTCATCCCATTGATAGTAATTAGTTACGGGATATAGCGTTTGTTGGTATCTTAAATAAACCTTTTGCAAACAACAATTACATCCAGTCATTTATATGTTGTAGTGTTTCTATCGTAAAATTATTTTACTAATATAATTACTGTTTGTTTCCTGATTCTGTTTCCTGATTCATCAATACCAGATACATCTACTACATAAGCATCAGAAGGAAGCGAAATGCCATTTTGTTTTCCGTTCCAACTATCTTTCATATTATTCGTCATGAAAACCTGCCGATTATTTTTATCTGCTATTCTAAAATACTCTAGATATTTGATTCCAACATATTGAGGTTGATATAGGTCATTCACCCCGTCGCCATTGGGAGAAAATGCCGTTGCTAAATAGATCTCACTTCTAGGGAAGGACCATACTTCTTGTGTATCATTTAATACACAACCAGCAGAGTCGGTAATGGTGATACTATAGACTACTTTACCAGAATCAAGACTCAATGTGGGACTTTGAATCTTCGAATTACTTAATCCTATATAAGGGTACCAACTGTAGGATACGCCACCATCTGTTGCATTTAATGGATAAGGCTCAAATTTAGCTGCATGAACAATGGGGTAGGTTAAATTATTCCTAGGATGTACAATATGATAATTGATGGTGCTGTCGGAATATAAAAAAGGACAAGAAGCACTTATGGCTCTTAATGATATTCGATAAGCCCCATATTGATTATAAATATGTGTTGGATTCGTTAATAAACTTGTTGTAGAATCTCCAAAATGCCATATTAGCTGATTCACACTATCTGGGGCATATGGGGAATAAGAGGTATTAAATAAATTAACTGGGAAGCCCTGACAACTATCCTGAGTGGCAAATTGTGCTTGTGGTGCACCAAATACCATGAATGATTTTGATAAGGTACCGGTAACACAACTGCTATCTGTTGCAACGGTTACCAATAGGGTTTTAAGCCCTGGGTTTCTATACGTATAATTAGGAGCAATAAAATTATTTGTAGCAATGGTAGTGTCGCCAAAGTTCCATATAAATTTAGTAAATACAGTACTGCCATAACCTAGTGTAGATTTATTGACTGGTATGGATGAATTAGTGAAGCAAGTATCACTAATCGTAAATAAGGCATTGGGCTTACCATAGTTGACCACATATTGATTTAAGGTATCGGAATTGCAACCTGTTATATCTGTAATAGCATGTATAATTTTGTACTTACCTGCTTGCGTAAAAGTATAGTTAAGCACCGAAGAGTCTTTCAATTGTAATGGGTTAGGTAGGCTAGACCAAAAATAATGGCCCGCTTTATAATAACCTTTACTCGTGTCTATTAAATTGATTGTAAGATTGCCTTTGCATGCATTCATCGTATCTACACTAAATCCAATTTTTGGATAGTTCATTACTAAATTAGCAATCGGAACATTCGTAAAGCCACAATTATTTCCAATCATTAAATGATAAGAACCCACATTATTGTAAGTAAATGAGTTGATCATTAATGAGTCTTTGTATAATCCTAATGCTTGTGCATCTTTAAACCAACTAAATTTAGTTGTATCGTCATTGTTGAATAAACTATTCTTATTGTAGGTTAATGAAATGAACGTGTTATGGCAAATAGTATCGGATACTAATAATTCGGTTGATATAGGAATAATTCTATCTATTAATTTAGTAGTAGATGTTGTGGTGACGCCACAATTATTTTGAACTGTGACATAATATTTGCCATTATTGTTATTGGTAAAATTGAAGAAGGGAAGTGAATCATTGGTTTGGCCGATAAGGGGTAAACCATTTTTGTACCATTGGTATGTATTCGTTAAAATAGAGTAGAGGGTAGGTTTAAGAATAAAGCTAGTGGAATCACAAACCTTAATAGAATCATTAAATGGTATGGTTTCCAAGGGAGGCTGCGCCATCTGCAATAGCATTGAATTAGACATGATATTGCCGCATTGATTTTGGATCAAGACTTTATAATAGCCCACTTGTGGAGATTGTACATTTAAAATTTTGTAAACAGAATCTGTACCATTAGGTATCAAGGCATCTGCATAATACCATTGATATCCGATTCTTTGGTTTGATTTATGCGATACCATAATACTTAAATCAGCTTCACCTGCTTGACAAATATTTAAGTTTTGTGGCTGTTTTAAAATTAATGGCGAACTGTTTACACTCACTATCTGTGAAACGTTATTGGTACAACCTTTGGATGATGTAGCCGATAGAATAACGTTAAAATCATTTGCCGTATTATAATTATGCTGTACAACTGCTGCTGTGCTTGAGGCGCCATCGCCTAGGTCCCAACTAATAAGGGGTATTGTATTATCCGACATTTGAATAATACTATTAAAGTTGAAATTGTTTCCACTTATACATTGAGTGATGGGGGTGGTAACTTGAATTTGGAGGGCAGGTTTTGCATTCACTTGTAGATTTCCAATATTGCTTAAAATAGCCCCACACTGATTAGTAATATTAACTTGATACATTCCAATGTCGGTGCTACTAGCATTATTAATACTCAATAGGGCAGCGCTTGCACCAGATATGGGAGCCCCATTTTTTAACCATTGGTAGGTAAAAGGTAGTTGGTCTGGGTTAGCAACAAACACCGAATTAGTGAAACTAGTTCCTTCGCAAATTGAACCGGAAATGGGCTGTCCTGTTATAGATGGAAGTCCATTGGTGGCTAATGTAAACAAAGGAATATCTACGATTCCGCAATTGTTTTTTACAGAAATGGAATAGTTGCCTACGTCGGTACGAGCAATACTTGGATTCTGTAAATTTATCGTTTGGGCACTGTTGTAATTTAAATTGATATTATTTAGTTTCCATTGGTAGGTTGTATTGTTATCTGTATAATTCAGCAGACTCGATAAATTAACGTTCAATGCATTGCCAATGCAAATAGTTTTATTGGCAATAGTGTTATTTAAACTCACTAGATCATTGATAGTTACTTGTATGGTATTTGAGCTTACCGAATGATTACATCCATTGGTAACGACCACTTTATAATTTCCAGCGTCGGTAGTTGACACAGCATTAAACGAAAGTTGAGCGTTTAGTAAATTGGGTTGTATGACCCCATTTTTATACCAAGCATAGTTTAAGATATTATCGGTTGAATAAGCTATCACCGGATCAATAACTATCGAATTAGCACAATTCACTAAGTTAATAGGCTGTTGTGTTATGATGGGGTTGCCAACAATCGTTAGGGTAGCACTAGTACTTGTATTTGTTCCACAACCATTTGTTACTCTTAATGCGTAGAATCCAGAATCTTGTAATTGTAAGTTGTTAAACGAGATTGCGTTGTTATTTAGGATGGCTGTGCCATTATAGGCTAGTCCATTTTTAATCCATTGATAAGCATCATTCACCGTTGGATTTTGGATAGCTGCAGAAAGCACGGCTTCACCACTAAGACAGGCAATTGTTTTTTGAGGAGCGCTTGAAAATTGAGGAATATTTTGAATCGATAATTTCGTAGTGTCACTCGTTTTGCCACAAGCATTATTAGCTTGTAATACATACATGCCAGAATCAGCTATACTTATGTTATTTAAGTTTAATTGTAAGGCCGTCTGATTATTTAATATCTGCCCATTATGTAACCAAGTTAAGGTGTAAGCAGAATTTCGTTTTGATTGGTAAGTGGCAGCGAATTGAACATTTGAATTTACACAAACATTTCCTACAGTAGAAGGGATAGCAGTAATTGCTGTTAAGGTTGGAGCAGATTCATCACCAATATACACGATGTTACTGTTTGTTGTTCCTACGGTATTAGTGATGGCTACATAATAGGAGCCAATATTTTCTGCTGCGAATGAATTGATCGAAAAGGTATTTGTAACTGCATTTTGAATAGGTAATGGGCCACCTTGATTCAAATCTGCTTGATAATACCATTGGTAAGTAGGATTGGTTCCATCGTTATTGGTAATATTAACCGTAAGGCTAGTATTGCTTCCAATACAAATACTTTCGTTTTGAGGTTGTACTGTAATGATGGGTGCATTTACGATGGTAACAGCCGTAGTATTACTTCTTGCTGTTCCACAAGCATTACTAACACTTACATTATAAGTGCCAGCATTGGTTGAATTGGTATTACTAATGGCATATGTCGCCAACTCTGGTGTGGTTGATGAGATGAGATTATTATTAAAATACCATTGGTAGGTAAGCGCACTATATAGGCTATTATTTGTGGTAGCATTGGAAACAGCAGATACAGTTAAATTTAAGGTATTCCCTGTATTTACAACCAATGTGTTTGGTAGGTTAGTGGCAATGGTAGGTACGCCATTAATTTGAATGTTCGTAGTGGAAGAACTTGGTGCACTATTGCAACCATTAACCGAAGTAGTGAGTGTAACATTATATGCCCCTACTGCAAATTGGTGATTCACACTTTGCTGAGTAGAGGTTGTTCCATCGCCAAAATCCCATAAATAGCTAATGCCACTAATAGCGGTTGCATTACTTGTAAAATTAAAATCGGAATTGGTAGCACAACTTATTGCTGTACTGCCATCATTATAAGTACTAACTGGATTAGAAAAACTAAAGCCGCCACTAGCCACTTGCTGGTATTTGATATTTGCAGTGGTTGATAAAATATTATAGCTATCATTACAGCCACTATTTAATACCCTCACAAAGTAGTTTCCAGCATTAGCTGGGCCCATATTTGTAATTGTATAAGAATTTTGCGTAGCACCTGCAATAGGATTGCTTGTGCTATTAAAATACCATTGGTAAGTAATGTTTGCATTGCCTCCATTATTAACAGTTGCCATTAATTTGTATTGAGTGCCATCACATACCAAAGCTTGGGTTACAGGCTGCTGCGTAAAGGAGGGTGCTGTTTGCACTGTAATAGTACTGGTTGCATTACTGGTACAGCCATACGTATTCGTACCCGTTAAACTAATTGTTTTTGTGCCACTAGTTGCATAAGTATGGTTATTGGGTGCAATGCTACCTATGATGTTCTGGGTTTGTCCATCACCAAAATCCCAAACATAATTGATAAGGTCGGTTTGTATATTATCAAAATTTGTAGACGTATTAGAAAAAGAAAAATTATTTCCTTCCATACATTGCGAACTTGAGCTAGTTACAGAAAAGTTAGCTAATAGTGATGGATTGACGTTTACAGGGATGCTAAGTGGAGTATTTAATGATCCGCAGGTGTTTGTAATATTTACAATAAATGTCTCGCTCGTAGCTGTTGTCTGTACATTCAGCGGAGAAGCATAGGTATTCGAATTGGTATTATTATAGGACGCGCTTTGAACTATGTTTCCATTTAATTTCCAGGTATATTGTTCAAAGTCGGTTGCTGTGCTATTGGTACTTACTTTTAAAGCTAGATTAGTGCCTGCACAAAATACGTTATTGGGGAATTGGGTATAATCCTTTATGGAGGGGGCATTCATCTCAGTTTCTACAATAACAGGAGTAATACTGAACTGGGGGTCATATGAGCCACAAGAGTTTGTTATTTTATAATAATAAGAAGCTGTGGTACTATTCGATGAAAGTGAAGGCCCAACAGTAATAGAATTGCCATTGGTACTTAAAATATTGCCAGTGGGGGTACTCCATACCATTGTTGGAACAGTACCATCATTACTATATGGAACCACGGTAATGGTTTTAGTTTGGTTTGACGAATAACATAAAGAAAAGTTAGACGTCACTGATTGTGGCTTAGGTAAATCATAAGCCACTACTACCGCAGAATTACTCTGTGTAGATCCACATTGCGTTAATGAATTTGTTACTGTTGCATAATAGCTGCCGGCAGATGCAGCAATATAGGACGATGTATTCGCACCATTAATAGGGGTATTGTTCAAATACCACTGATAAACTAAATTGGTTGTTGATTGATCCGCATTTTTTGCTTGTACCGATAGGGTAGTACTATTGGGACTGTTATTGGTGGAACTAGAACAAAAGCTTGCATTTTGGGGTTGAACTGTAAAATTAGGAGCTGTATTGGTTGTTATAGTAAATATATTACTTGCTATCGAATTACTGCATCCATCAGTAGCGATTATTTGATAACTGCCAGCATTGTTGTTCGAAGCATTATTAATTGCTAAAATGCTTTGTGTTTGTGTAGCACTAATATTTTGATTTAATATGCTGCCATTTTGATACCAATTAAAGGAGACTGGCGTTTTTATAACGCCTCCATTTGTGGCAACTATATTTGTAGGAATAGTTGTATTGTTACCAATACAAAGTATTGCATTAGCGATAGTAGCTGTAAAATTTGGAGTAGCGTATAATCCAACGGTAGCGATGCTTGATGTTGTTTCATCGCCGCAAGTTGAAGTTATCGTAACCGAATAAGCACCTGCTGTATTTTTATTAACGACTGGAATCGTATAATAGGCACTATTGGAGTTTGCAATAGGATTATTATTATAGGCCCAAGAATAAGATAGATTATTGTAATTGCCAGTTAGTCCTACCGAAAGAGAATAGCTATTGCCATTACAGGCATATCCACCAATAGGTTGGGTACTGATTGCATTGCTTAAAGAATTTTGCACAGCAATAGTAACGATTCCACTAGTTATGTAACCACAACTGTTGCTGACCAAAACATGGTAGCTGCCTGTATTTTGATTCGTTAAATTACTAAGGGTATAGTTATTGGCACTAGTAATATTATTTAAATTATTATTCCCTCCCAACCAATTATAAGAGAGTGTACCGCCATTATTTGCGTTGGCAAGCACATTCAAGGTCACATTAGACCCAAGGCATGCATTGATGCTACTAGCGGATAGATCTGTTACGATAGTTGGTGACGACATGGTGCCGATCGAAATAGTATTACTAGTAACTGAACCACATAAATTTGATGCAATCAGGCTATAAATGCCTGCAGCACTGGCTGTAAAATTACTCAAAGTAAGTGAAGTCTGAGATCCAACTAATGTTTGATCTCGATACCATGCATAACTTATGTTATTGCCGGTAGAACTAGCATTCAAATGTATGACGCCTGTGTTTACACAATCTGATGTTTTATCGGATGATATGGATACCGTTGGTATTTCATTTACATTTAAAGCTACTGAGTTAGCATTAATGCTGCCACAGGCATTGGTCACTATTACCGAATAAGTATAGTTTGCACTATTGGCATTTACACCTGTTATGGTGTATGCTGCATTAGTAGCTCCCGGTATAGAAGTTCCCGATTGATACCACTGATAGCTTAGTCCATTAGCGGGGTTGGTGCTTGCACTTACCTGGAAACTTGCATTAGATCCAGCACATACTGTAACAGGCTGCGGCATTGCAGTAATTGTTGGAATTGTATTAACGGTTAAGCTCACACTTGAGCTAGTTGTAAAACCGCAAGTA
>Ga0164296_1000090_pt1 | contig 111830 bp, 102 predicted proteins | sample GEODES057metaG_FD_113533 | JGI IMG/M metagenome (GOLD analysis project Ga0164296, IMG submission 113533) | Dystrophic lake water microbial communities from Trout Bog Lake, Wisconsin, USA - GEODES057 metaG | ecosystem: Environmental > Aquatic > Freshwater > Lake | place: USA: Trout Bog Lake...
AAGCGACGCCCTCCTCGGCCTCACCGCCTATGTCGCCCTCCAATCCCGCGGCCTCCCCCTCGCCGTCGACCCCACCGGCCCCAACGCCCCCTTCGTCGAAGCCGGCAAAACCTTCTTCACCACCCGCCAGGGCCAGCTCAACATGTCCTGCGCCAACTGCCACGAAGACCGCGCCGGCCACCGCCTCGGCGGCGCCCTCATCCCCGAAGGCCACGCCAACGGCTACCCCGAATACCGCCTGGAATGGCAGAAAATCGGCTCCTTCCCCCGCCGCCTCCGCGCCTGCCTCACCGGCGTCCGCGCCGAACCCCTCCCCCCCGACTCCCCCGAAGCCACATCCCTCGAGCTCTACCTCGCTGTCCGCGCCCGAGGCCTCAAGGTTGAAACCCCCGCTGTTCGGCCGTGAAGGGCAGGGGAGTCAAGGAAGGCAAGGCTCCGCCGGCTCAGGGCCTAGGCCCTGAGAACCCATCACTTCACGCGGCTGGATCATCGTTCTTCAGCTGCTAACGTCTTTCTTAGCGCCGCAGGCAATCAAACGTACCACCCGCACGGAACGTTGTGCAGTCGCATGGCTCTTTCTTGGCTTCGCCACTCTCCGCGACGAGATCGAGGGATTGCGACTGAAGGCAAGTTCCACAGCCAAGAGAAGTTGTGGGTTCCAAGGGCCTCTCGGCCCTTGGCCGGCGGAGCCTTTCTCTTCCTTTTCCCTTTCCCAAACGCAGGGTGTAGCGCCTCGCCGCCAATGCGTTATGGTTCTCGTTGAACGGCCCGGCGCCAGACCGGGTTGCCACCAGAAACCGGAGGATCCCTTTGGCAAAAATCACTTTTCCTGTCGAAGCGTCGCACATCATGATGTTCGCCCGCTCGGTCGACGATCCCAATCCCGTCTACTATGACGCGGAAGCGGCCAAAAAGACCGAGGTTGGCGGCATCATTGCGCCCCCCACCTTCCCGCAGTCCGTCGCCCAGTTCGATCCCGACTATTTCCTTCGCCCCAAGCATGGCCAGAAGTGGTTCGGTTCCGCCAAGGGCCCGACCGGCATCACCGAGAAGCCCGCCTCCTCCGGCGGCCTGCATGCCGAGCAGCATTTCGAGTACCACCGCCCGCTCCGTCCCGGTGACGTGCTGACGGTCGAGACCAAGCCGGGTGCCACCTGGGAGAAGGAAAGCAAGCGCGCCGGCAAGCTGCTGTTCTCCGAGCGCATTACCGAATACCGCGACCAGAACGGCGATCTGGTGGTGACCGCCCGCAGCGTCGGCGTGCGCACCGAAAAGCCGGTCGCGCAGAGCTAGGGAGAACGCACATGGCACTCAAGAAATCCGCCCTCACCGTCGGCGCCACCCACACCGAACGCGTGATCGAAAACCTCTCCCGCACCCAGCTCGTCATGTACGCCGGCACGTCGGGCGACTATAACCCGCTGCACACCGACGACCTCTACACCAAGGAAATCGCCGGCTACCCCGGCGTCTTCGCCCACGGCATGCTCACCATGGGCCTCACCGGCAAAATGCTCACCAACTACGTCGGCGACGGCCGCCTGAAGAAATTCGGCGTCCGCTTCACCAACCAGGTCTGGCCGGGCGACACCCTGGACTCCACCGCCACCGTCGCCGCCATCCGCGAAGAAAACGGCGAACTCCTGGTCGACCTCACCATCTCCACCACCAACCAAGACGGCAAAGAAGTCGTCAGCGGCACCGCCACCGCCCGCATCGACCCCTGAACCTACGGCGCCCTCTCCTTCGTCTGGGAGGAGAGGGCGTCAAAGGACAGGCTCCGCCGGCTCAGGGCCATCGAGCGGCTTACGCGGCCTTCGGCCACGGTCCGCTCGATCCCTGAGAACCCATTTCGTTTGAGCGGCTGGAAGTTCGTCCTTCAGCTGCCAACCCACTTCCTTAGCGCCGCAGGCATTCAGTCCATGCGACCGCACCAGCCTCGGTGCAGTCGCATCCGCTCGATTGGCTTCGCCAGTCCCCCTATCGAGATCGTGGGATCGCGACTGAAGGCAAGTTCCACAACCAAGAGAGTCAAAGGGTTCCAAGGGCAAAGCCCTTGGCCGGCGGAGCCACTCTTCCTTCCTTACCCCTTCTGCGCCGCCAGGATTTCCCGCAGCTTCGCGTTCGTCCCATTGAGGTCCGGCAGTCGCTTTCCTTTGGCCACTTCCGCCAGGCGCGGTCCTTCGGCGGCCTGCATGGCGATCGCGCGTTCGGCGGCGGCGCGGATGGCGGTGGGATTGGGTGGGAACACCAGGATGCCGTTTTCGTCCGCCAGCACCGCGTCGCCCGGGTTCACCGCCACGCCGCCGATCGACACCGGCACGCAGAACTGGCCTTGCTGGAAGATCACTTTGGTGGTGATCGCGGAGAGGCCGCGCGACCAGACCGGCACTTTGTAGTCGCGGATTTCCTGGATGTCGGTGGAGACGCCGTCGACGATGATGCCTTTGCAGCCGGCTTCGCGCGCCGCGAAGGCGACGCCGCCGCCGACGGGGGCGTGCTTGGCGTCACCGGCGCGATCGATGAGCAGGATATCGCCGGGGCGGAGCTGACCGAGGGCGTAGTGCACGATCGTGCTGTCGTTGGCCGAGCAGCGGACGGTGACCGCTGTGCCGGCAATGCGCGGCACCTGCCAGCGCGCCGAGATCGCCGGGTCGACGAAGCCGTAGTGCAGGAAGTGCCCGATCGTGGCCGGTTCGGCCCGCTCGAGAATGGCGATGGTTTCCGCGTCGATCTGGGTGGGGAGCTCGTTGACGACGAACATAACTGTTCTCCTGGTTATACGGTTAGCGCCCGATCGCGCGGGCAAGTCCCATGGCGCGTTCGAGAATGACGACAACGCCGAGCGTCAGCAGCACCAGCAGCGCCGACACCGCGGCGACCAGCGGGTCGGTCTTGCTTTCGACGTAGCGGAACAGGGCGACGGGTAGAGTGGTGAGCTCCGGACCGACGACGAACAGGCTGATGACGACCTCGTCGAACGAGACGAGGAACACGATCGCCGCCGTCGCCGCCACCCCGGGCATCATCAATGGCAGCGTCACCCGCCGGAAAACTGAACGGGGAGGGGCCCCCAGGCTCGCCGCCGCCTCCTCGACCGCCGGCGGCAGCGTCGCCACAGCCGTCATCAGCACCCGGATGCCATAGGGCAGCGCCACCAGCAGATGTGCGAACAGCAGCCCGGCCCACGACCCGATCAGCCCGTAGCCGACGAACACGATCAGCAGCGCCAGCGCCAGCACGATCGTTGGCAGCAGCAGCGGTGCCGTCAGCACGGCGATCAGCGGCTCCCTCCCGCGGAACCGGCTGCGCCCCAGCGCGAGGGCCGCCGGCGTCCCGATCGCCAGCGCGGCCGCGGTCACCAGCAGCGCCAGCACCAGACTGTTGCGCGCCGCCTCCATCAGCTTGGTCTCCCCCAGCAACGCCGAATACCAACGCAGGGAGAACCCCGACGGCGGCCACACCAGGAATCGATCCGCCGAGAACGACATCGGAATCACCAGCACCACCGGCGCCAGAAGGAACGCGAAAAGCAGCACGATCAGCACTTTGTGGAGCGTTTTCCCGATCATGCCTCAACCAACCTCAGCACCCGCCCATAGAGCAGCAGCGCCAGCCCGAACACCCCCAGCGACAGCACCGACAGCACCGCGGCCAGCGGCCAGTTCAGCGTCACGATCGCCTGGTCATAGATCTCGGTGGCCAGCAGGATGACGCGCCCACCCCCCAGCAGCTTCGGCGTGATGAAACTCGACACCGTCAGCACGAAGGCCAGCAGACACCCCAGCAGGATCCCCGGCAGGCTCAGCGGCAGCACCACGCGGAGGAACACCCGCCACGGCGGCGCCCCCAGCGAGGCCGCGGCCTCCTCGACGGACGCATTCAGCCGCCCGAACCCCGCCAGGAGGCACAGGATCATCGTCGGCATCAGGATCTCGACCAGCGCGATCGCCACCCCCGTAAGGTTGAACACCATGCGCGGCGCCTTCGCCATGCCAAGCCCACGCAGCGCCGCCGCCACGATCCCGTTATCACCGAGTATCACCATCCACCCGTAGGTCCGCACCACCGCGGAGACCAGCAGCGGCGAGATGCATGCCACCACCAGCAGGTTCCGCCACCGCGCCGCCGCCCGATGAATGAACAGCGCCACCGGATACCCCGCCAGCACCGTGAACCCCGTCACCATCACCGACACGCCGATGCTGTTGCCAACGATCTCCATGTAATAGGGATCGTCGAACAGGATCGCCCAGGTCGACAGCGTCGGCCCCGGCCCGACGCCGCCCGATGGCCGCACCTCATTGAATGACAGCAGCGCGAGATTGATGATCGGCACCAGGAACGTGCCGAGATTGACCAGCAGCGCCGGCCCCAACAGCAGCCCCGCCAACACCGCCGGCCGCATCTCAGCCCCCGCCTGCGGGGAACACAAGTGTATCGCTCACCCGCCAATGCAGCGTCGCCGCCTCGCCCGGCCGCGGATCGGCCAGCCCCGGCTGCGTCGGCCGCTCCACCAGGAACGTCACCCCCCCCGCCGCCACTTCGCAGGCCAGCATGTCCCCCACATACGTCACCCGCGCGATCGCGCCAGTGGCCTCATTCCACTCGCCCCCCCCGGGCGCCGCCCCCAGCGCAATCCGATGCGGCCGGATCATCACCGTCGCCGCCCCGCGCACATCCCCGGGCGCCCGCACCGACAGCGCCCCCATCGTCACCATCCCGCCCGCCGCCATGGCGGAAAACCGGTTCGACCGCCCGACGAAATCCGCCACGAACTCCGTCGCCGGATGCTCATAGATAGTGTGCGGCGTCCCCAGCTGCGCGATCTTCCCGCCATGCATCACCGCGATCCGGTCGCACAGCGCCAGCGCCTCCGCCTGGTCATGCGTCACGAACACCGTCGTGATCCCCAGCCGTTGCTGAATGTCGCGGATCTCGCTCCGCATATCCTCGCGCAACTTCGCATCCAGGTTCGAAAGCGGCTCGTCGAGCAGCAGGATCGACGGCTCGATCACCAGCGCGCGCGCCAGCGCCACCCGCTGCTGCTGCCCGCCCGACAACTCCTTCGGCCGCCGCTTCGCCAGATGCCCGAGCTGCACCAGGTCCAGCGCCCGCGCCACCCGCTCGCCGATCTCCGGCCGCTTCATGCCGCGCATCTCAAGCCCGAACGCGACATTCCCAGCCACGTCCATATGCGGAAACAGCGCGTAGTTCTGGAACACGATCCCCATGTCCCGCCGATGCGGCGGCAGCGCCGTCACATCCCGCCCATCCACCAGCACCCGCCCCGCCGAGGCCGGCGTCAGACCGCCGATCATCCGCAACGTCGTCGTCTTGCCGCACCCGGATGGCCCGAGGAAACCAAGCATCTCTCCCGGCTCCACCACCAGCGACAGCGCCGCCACCACCGGCGGCCCGCCCGCGAAACTCTTGCTCAGCCCCTCGAGAACGAGCCGCGTGCCCGCCATGCTCTCAGCGCTTGGTCAGGATGCGCCGGCGCCACTGTTCGCTGATCCCATCACGGATTTTGGCGATCTCCAGCCAGTCGACATCGAGCATCGCCGCCTGCCGCTCCGGCGTCGACGCCGTGCGCGCCATCGCCTCCGGCGAGATCTGCGCCTTGCTGTTCACCGGCGCGTAGAACATCCGCTCGGTGAACGCCTTCTGCGCCGTCGCCCCCAACGCATACTCGATGAACGCCCGCGCCGGCGCCGGGTTCTTCGCCCCCTTCACCAGGCACATGTTGTTGATCTGAAACAACGACCCCTCCGAGGGGATCGACACCGCGAGCTTCCCGTTCGACTGCCCGGAATAGATCTGCCCCCGCGCATTCCAGCCCACGCCCAGCGCCGCCTGGCCCTGGATGATGAAGGTGTAGGGATCCGGCGCCGGATTCCAGCTCAGCACGTTCGGCGCCATCTCCGCGATCTTCGCAATCCCCGTCTCGACCGACTTGCGATAGTCGCCGCCGCCCCAGGCCTTGTTCGCCATCAGAGTCAGGCTGATGCCCACGATATCCGGCGGCGCCACCAGCGCGATCTGGTCCTTGTATTTTTCCTCCCACAACACCTTCCACGACGTCGGCGCCGGCTTCACCTTGTCCGGCGCATACAGCAACACATAGTTGTCGAACGTCCCCGCCGCCCCCGCGACCCCCTTGGTGAAGGCGCCCGGAAACAGCTCCTTCATCACAGCCAGATCCGAGATATCGTCGAGCAGCCCGTCATCCGTCGCCCCCTTCGCCACCGATACGTCGAACAGCACCACGTCGATTTGCGGCGCCGCCTTTTGCGAACGCAGCACGCCCAGCGTCTGCGCCGAGCTCCCCATTGCGTAATAGGTCACCTTGATGCCGGGATTGGCCTGCATGAACGGCTCGACCACGGCAGCGCGATAATTGTCCTCGAAAATGCCGCTATAGGCCCCCAGCACCAGCGTCCCCTCGACGGCATGCGCCCGGCTCACCAGGGGGGCGGCGAGAGCACTGCCAAGAACGGTCCGGCGGGTAACGGCTCGGCGGAACTGGCTGGTCATGTCGCGGCTCCCTTGCTGCGTTGCGGCAGGGAGTTTCCGGCGCCAGCCCCCATGCGTCAATGCGGCCGCCGCGCGCGCGTTGCGCCCTCCGCCCCCCGCCGCCATAGTCGTTGCGCCGCCACGCGGGGGACTATTGCATGGATACGTTCGACTTCGCGCCCTACGACCGCCTGGTCGCCGCCCACCTCCAGCGCTGGAACCTCCGCTCCGAGGCCACCGCCCGCGTCATCAACCATTCCGAAAACATCACCTACCGCATCGACCTCCCCGGCGACGCCCCCCGCATCCTCCGCCTCCACCGCCCCGGCTACCACACCGACGCCGCCATCCGCTCCGAACTCGCCTGGCTCGCCGCCCTCCACACCGACGGCGTCGTCCGCACCGCCCCCGCCATCCCCGGCCGCGACGGCGACGTTCTGCAAATCCTCGCCAGCGCCGAGCTCCCCGAACCCCGCCGCGCCGTCCTCTTTGGCTTCCTCGACGGCCGCGAACCCGCCGACACCGACATCGACGCCACCATGCACCAACTCGGCGCCGTCACCGCCCGCCTCCACCAACACGCCCGCGCCTGGCAGCCCCCCACAAACTTTCACCGCCAGCACTGGGATTTTTCTACCATGCTCGGCCACCGCCCCATCTGGGGCGACTGGCGCGCCGCCCCCGGCATCGAGGCCGAAACCGCCGAAACTCTCGAACGCCTCGTCACCACCCTCGAAACCCGCCTCCGCCGCTTCACTGGCCCCACCCACCGCGGCCTCATCCATGCCGACCTCCGCGCCGCCAACCTCCTCGTCGGCGGCCCCGAAGGCGCCGTCGCAGAAGTCTCGGTCATCGACTTCGACGACTGCGGCATCGGCTGGTTCCTCTACGACTACGGCACCGTCATGACCTTCATGGAACACAACCCCGCCGTCCCCGCCTGGACCGCCTCCTGGATCGACGGCTACCGCTCCATCACCCCACTCGCCCGCGACGACGAAGCCGAACTCCCCACCTTCCTCATGCTCCGCCGCATGATGGCCGTCGCCTGGATCGGCTCCCACGGCGAAACCGAACTCGCCCAGCAACTCGGCCGCCCCTTTGTCGAAGGCACCGCAACCCTCGCCGAGGCCTATCTGCAAAACTTCACCTGAGCGGGATTGCGCGGCCCAGCGCCGAATGCTGTGATGCCCCAGGAGGCCACTCAATGGCGCGCATCGACGACATTCCCGAAGGAACGCGCAACGCCATTCTCGGCCTGGCGTGCGCCACCTTCCCCGGCACCCCCTTCGTCACCGGCGCGCCCCTCGCCGCGCGCCGCGTCGCCATGATCACCTCGGCCGCCCTCCACCCGCGCACCGCGCCGCCCTTCCCCTTCGGCTCGCCCGAGATGCGCCTCCTGCCGGAGAGCCTGCCCGCCGCCGACCTGGTCATGAGCCACGTCTCCATCAACTTCGACCGCGCCGGCTGGCAGCGCGACATCAACACGATCTACCCCGTCGACCGCCTGCGCGAACTCGCCGCCCAAGGCGTCATCGGCGGCGTGGCCCCCAGCAACTACGCCGTCATGGGCTCGACCGATCCCGTGACCATGGCCGAGACCGCCGAACAGATCGTGGGGCAACTGCAGCAGGAGCGCAGCGATGCGGTCCTGCTCAGCCCTGTCTGACCCTTCTGCACGCGCGCCGTGAGCGCGCTCGCCCACATGATCGAAAGCCTGGGCATCGCCACCGTGGTGATCGGCCTTGTGCGCCCCCACCTCGAGGCCACCCGCCCGCCGCGCGCCCTCTTCGTGCCCTTCCCCCTCGGCCGCCCCCTGGGCGAGCCCGACGATCCCGCCTTCCAGACCCGCGTCCTCCTGCGCGCCCTGCGCCTGCTCGAGCGGAGCGACGGGCCCGTCATCCTCGAAGACTTCGAAACCGACGCGCCCAGCCAATCCCCCCGGCAAGCCTGGCGCCCCCCCTTCACCCTGCCGCCCCCCGGCGCCGTCTCCGCGGCCGCGCTCGCCGCCGAACTCGCGCGCGTCCTGCCCTGGTGGGCCCGCGCCCAGGCGCAGCGCGGCCGCACCACAGTCGGCGTCTCCGGCCAGCCCCCCGACGCATGGCCCGCCTACGCCGCCGCCTTCCTGGACGGCACGCCGGCCCCAAGCCCCGTCCCCGGCCTGACGCCCGCGCTGGCGCTCCGCTTCCTGGTCGACGATCTCAAGGCTCTCTACAGCGAGGCCGCCCAGTCAACGGGCCCCATGCCCGGCTTCGGCCAGGTCGAAACCTGGTTCTGGGATGAGACGCTGGCCGGTAGCTTCATCCGCGCCCTCCGCACCGCGGGCATGGCGAGCGAGGACAACGCCCTGCGCACCGTCACCGGCCGCTTCCTCGTCCCCGCCCCCTATTTGCTCCCCACGGCCTGACCCGCGGCCCCCGCGCTCACCCCGAGCAGGACCACGACGCCGCCGCGGAGCGGTCTCCCTTGCCATCGAACTTCGCCGTCTGCGGGAAGGGGCATACCGGCCGCGACCATTTCGCCTTGCCGGCCGCATCGAGCTTGGTCGTCACCAGCGCCGCCGGCGCCACACCCTTCTCGACCCAACTCTCCAGCGCCGTCAGCGGATCGAAGCCGCGCTGATCGATCCCCGCCCCGGCGTTGCTGCCGCCGCAGTGATCCATCCCGGGGATCATGAACAGCCGCGCGAAACTCTCCGTCTTCGCCCGCCCACCCGCGGCCTTCGTCACCGCCGCGTAGTAGTCGATCGTCCGGAACGGCGGCACGATCGCGTCCGCCAGCCCGTTATAGATGATCAGCTTGCCGCCCTTCGCATTGAACCGCGACAGATCGGGGTTCGACGACGTATACACCGGCGCCATCGCCTGCAGCTTCGGGAAATCCCGCTCGATCGAATACTCCCGCAGCGGATCGTAGGTCGGCCCCGGCGCCACCGGAAAACCGACATAGCGCAGGAACTCGCGGCCAAACACCATGTCCGAGCCCTCGAGCGTCCCGCTCCCCGTCAACCAGGCCGGCCAGAACACCTCGGACCCCGCGGGGATCCCGCCCGAATACAGCGGCTTGCCGTCCTTCCCCATCGGCCCCGCATACCACTTCTCCAACACGCCCACCTCGGCCGGCGTGAAGCAGGTCTCCGACAGATCCCCCGGCCGGCACGCCATCACCCCAGGCTTGATCTTGCAGCTCCGCGGATCGCCCACCAGCCCGTCCTCGTCGGCGCACGACGCCGTCACCAGTTCGCCGAGCAGCCGCAGCTTCGCGTTGGTGAAGATCGGCTTGCCATCCGCCCCAGCATTCGCCTGCGCCAGGAACGGGAACAGCGCCCCGAAAATCCCCACCCCATCCATCGCCGGCGCACCCGCGATAATCCCGTCGAAATCGTCGGGGAAGCGCGACGCCTCCATCAGCGCCTGCCGCCCGCCATTCGAGCAGCCATTGAAGAACGACTTCTCGATCGCCGCCGTGTAGTACGCCTTCACCACCGTCTTGCCGACCCGCGCCGTCTCCGTCACCGCGCGCCAGCCCCAGTCCGCAATCGCCACCGGATTGTTCATCGCCCAGCGCCCATCGGTCGCCGTCGTGCCGTAATGCCCCGCATCCATCGTCGCGACCGCATAGCCACGCCGCAGCCCATGATTGATTGCATTCACCTGGCCCGGCCGATCGCTGTCGAGCGACCCACAGAACCCGCCACACCCGGCCATGTAGAACCGCCCGTTCCACCCCGTCGTCGGCATCCGGATTTCAAAATTGATCGCCGGCCGCACAAACCCCAGCATGCGGCAATACTCCGGCAACCCATCCTTCGCCGGCACCACGCTCGACGACAACAGATTGGTCACTTCGATCTTCGCATCTGCGATATGCGCGCAGTCGCCGGCATCGGCCCATGCGCTCAACGGAAACAACAGCAGCGCAACCAGCGCGCCAATCATTCGTGCCATGGTCGTCCCTCCATTTTTGCGGGAATGCTAGGCAGGCAAGCGAGCCCTGGCAAACCACCGCCTGGCAACCCAGCCCCCGAACCGACGCAGGCCAACCGCCTTGGCGTCGGACGCCGAGGTCCGCGATGGCAGAGTTCTGCTGCCGCCACGGCAAATGCTGCGCCGCCACCAGAAGGCGTCGCCTCCTGGTGGGGCCACGGGCGAAGGGCCTGGCCTCCCTTCCTCCCCGCCGGCGTCAGTGGAAGACGCGGCCGGCGTCGATCACCATGGTTTGCCCGGTCATGGTTTCCGTCCGGCACATCGTCACCACCATGTCGGCGCAGTCATCCTTGTCGGCGGCTTTCTTCAGCACCGCCGATGAGGCCGAGCGCTCGATCTGTTCCGCCCGCAGGTTCGCCGTCGCCCGCGTGCCTTCCAGCAACCCCGGCGCCACGCAGTTCACCAGCGTCTCCGGCGCCAGGCCCACCGCCATGCAGCGCGTCAGGTGGATCAGCCCCGCCTTCGACACCGCGTAGGCGATCGACGAGCCCGTCGGATGCAGCCCCGCCACCGAGGAAATATTGACGATCCGCCCACGCCCCTGCGCCTTCATCACCGGCGCCACCGCCTTGATCAGCCGCATTGGCCCGGTGAGGTTCACCGCCATGATCTTCTCCCACACCTCCTCGGTCAGCGAGTCGAGATCATTGAACGGGATCGCCTTGTTGAACGCCGCGTCGTTCACCAGGATATCGATGCGCCCGAAACGAGCCTTCACCGCATCGACCACCGCCGACACCGCCGCCGCATCCGTCACATCGCAGCCAAACGCCGCCGCGTTCACCTGGTAGCGCCCCGCCAGATCCCGCGCCACCTCCTCCGCCTGCCCGCGGCTCTGCGCATAGACCACCGCGACATGCACCCCCTCGCGCGCCAGCGCGTGGCAGATCCGCTGCCCCAGCCCGCCATTTCCGCCCGTCACCAGCGCGACCGCACCCTTGAGTTCCATCGAAGCTTCCTTCCCTTGATTTAAACCGAGTCCGTTTCAAAACTCGCTCTGGTGAGTCAGAGGCCGCGCTTTGCGGCCGACCGGCGCGTGTTGTCGAGCACCGGAGCGGAGCGGGCTTGAAGCCCGTGAGCACCGGAGCGCAGAAAAGACGCGTCGGATGACCACCAGAGTAGAGTTTTCAAACGGACTCTCAGTGCGCGACGCGCATCGCCCGCCACACCGCCTCGGGCGTCGCCGGCATTTCGATATGCTTCACGCCGACCTGCGACAGCGCATCCATCAGCGCATTCATCGCCGCCGGCGCTCCCCCCGCGGCCCCCGCCTCGCCGCACCCCTTGATGCCCAGCGGATGCGACGGCGCGTCCGTCGGCAACGTCTCCAGCACCAGCGACGGCAGCTCGTCCGCCCGCGGGATCTGGTAGTCCATGAACGACCCCGTCAGCACCTGCCCGCTCTCGGCGTCATGCACCACCCGCTCGCAGAACGCCTGCCCGATCCCCTGCGCCACGCCCCCCTGCAACTGCCCTTCCAGCAGCAGCGGATTCAACACCCGCCCGAAATCATGCAACATCGTATAGCGCAGCAGCGCCCACTCCCCGGTCTCCGCATCCACCTCCACCTCCGCAACGTGGCACCCGTTCGGAAACGTGGGCCCCGCCGGCTTCCAGAACCCCGCCCCGTTCAGCACATTCGGCACCGTCCCCTGGCCCAGCCGCCGCGCCACCGTCTTCAGCCCCACCGACCGATCCGTCCCGACGATACGAAACACCCCATCCGCAAACGCGATATCCGCCGCCGCCGCCTCCAGCGTATCCGCCGCCAACGGCAACGCCTGCTTCACCAGGTCCACCGACGCATCCGCCAGCGCCGCCCCCGCGATCGGGATCGACGCCGATCCCCCAGTGCCATGCCCCGAGGGAATGCGATCCGTATCCCCCTGCACCACGTCGATATCGTCAGGATCGAGCCCCAGCTGATCCGCCACCAGCTGCGCATAGGCCGTCTGATGCCCCTGGCCGTTCGACATCGTGCCCACCAGCACCGTCACCCGCCCATCCGGCCGCAGCTCCAGCCAGGCATGCTCCGCCCAGCTCCCCGCCACCCGCTCGCAATAATGCGCCCAGCCCAACCCCCGCAGTTTTCCGACAGCCGCCGACTTGGCACGCCGATCCGCGAACCCCGCCATATCCGCCCGCTCCAGCGCCGTCTCCAGCATCTTCGGAAAATCGCCGCTGTCGTAACGCAGCCCGAGCCCGGTCTGATACGGCATCTCATGCGGATACAGAATGTTCTTCCGCCGCAACTCCAGCTTGTCCACCCCCAGCGCGCGCGCCGCATGATCCACCAGCCGCTCCAGCAGATACACCGCCTCCGGCCGCCCCGCGCCGCGATACACCTCCGTCGGCGCCGTGTTCGAAAACACGCCCGTCACCTCCGTCAGGATCGCCGGCAGCCGATACACCCCCGCCAGCGCCGGCATGTTCGACGTCGGCGACAACTGCCCCTTCGGCGCCAGATACGCCCCCATCGCCGCCGTCGACGTCACATGCAGCGCCATGAACCGATACTCGGAATCCAGCGCCAACGCCCCCTCATACACGTTGTCCCGCGCCTGGTAGTCCGAAACGAACCCGTCCGCCCGCTCCCCCATCCAGGCCACCGTCCGCCCGACCCGCTTCGCCGCCCACAGCACAATCACCTGCTCCGGATACAGCGCGTTCTTGATCCCGAAACTCCCCCCCACATCCGCCGTCAGCACCCGGATCCTGTCCGGTGCCACCTTGAACACCTCCCCCGCCAGCGCCTCCTTCAGCCCATGCGGCATCTGCGTCCCCGTCGACAGCACATACCGCCCGCCCGCGAACGCCCCGATCGCCCCCCGCGTCTCCAACGAGCCGACATGCACCCGCGTATTCTGCGTCCCCAGCCGCACCACATGCGCCGCCTTGGCAAACGCCGCCTCCACCGCTGCCCGATCCCCCGCCGACCAGCGGAAACACACATTGTCCGGCGCCTCGTCCCACACCGCCGGCGCCCCCTTCACCGCCGCCGCCGCCGTCCCCGTCACCGCCGGCAGCTCATCATACTCAACCACCACCAGCTCAGCCGCGTCCCGCGCCACCCCCTCGCTCTCGGCCACCACCACCGCCACCGTGTCGCCGACAAACCGCGCCCGCCCCCGCGACACCGCCGGATGCTCCGGCCGAAACACAAACCCCGCACTCTCAGGCGTTCCCGGAAACCGGATCAGATCGCTCCCCGACGGAATCCCGCCGAGCCCATCCGCCGCATAATCCTCCCCCGTCAACACCGCCAAAACCCCCGGCACCGCCAACGCCGCCGACGCATCGATCCCCACAATCCGCGCATGCGCATAAGGGCTACGAACCATCACCGCCCGCGCCATGTCCGCCGTGATCATGTCCTGCGTGAACCGCCCCTTGCCCGTAAGCAAAGCCGTGTCCTCCTTGCGGCGAAGCGGCTGACCGAATGCGTTGCTGCCCATGGGAACTCCTTCTCGTCACCACCCATTCTGCGACGGGACTCCACCGGAGGGCCAGAGCACACATCGGCGCGCTTTGGAGAAGGGCAGGGGATAGAGAAAGGATGGCTCCGCCGGCCAAGGGCCGAGAGGCCCTTGGAACCCATGTGATTCGAGCGGCTGGATCAACGGCCTCCAGTTGATAATCCCTTCCTTCTCTTGCGCCGCAGGCATTCAAACCAACCAACCGCACGATCCATTGTGCGGTCGCACAGGTGCTATTGGCTTCGCCACTCCCATCCCCGAGATCGTGGGATTGCGACCGAAGGCCGTCGATCCAGCCGCGAGAGTGGATGGGGTTCTCAGGGCCTCCAGGCCCTGAGCCGGCGGAGCCTTGCTTCTTCAACCCTTGGACCCGCCGCCCATCCCCCCTATGCTCCCCGCAAAGCCCGTGTCCGCGGGCGCCCTGGGGAGGACTCACGAAGATGCGCCTGACAAAACGCCAGCTCGCCGCCGCTCTCGTCGCTCTTCCGCTCGCGGCGACCCCTGCCTTGGCGCAGAAGAAGTCTACCCTCGTCGTTGGCCTCGATATTTCCGACGGCCGCAACTACGACACCGCCCGGTCCGCCGATCTCACGCCCCCGCTCACCCATGGCGCCGTCTACGAGACGCTGGTCACCTTGGCCACCAACGACCTGGTCACCATCAAGCCCGCGCTGGCGACGTCGTGGACCGCTCAGGATGGCGGCAAGTCCTGGCGTTTCAAACTCCGCGAGGGCGTCAAGTTCTGGGACGGGTCGCCGATGACCGCCGAGGACGTCAAGTTCTCACTCGATCGCCTGGTCAACCTCAAGGACCAGCCCGCCACCTATGCCGCCAACATGGGCGCCGTCACCATCGTCGACCCCATGACTGTCGACATCGCGGTGAAGAACCCGGCCGAGCCTTTGCTGATCGACCTCACCGCCCCGTCCTTCGCCATCTACTCGAAGAAGATGACGGTGGCCCAGGGCGCCGTCGCCGAGCCCGGCGCCGACACCGCCGACAAGGCCACCACCTGGCTCAACTCCAATTCCGCCGGCACCGGCCCGTATTACATGACCCGCTGGGAGCGTAATTCCGGCATCGAGCTGCGCCGCAACCCCCATTGGTGGGGCGGCACCGCCCCCTTCGAGCGCATCGTCATCCGCCACATCGCCGATGGTGGCGCCCAGCTCCTCTCCGTCCGCAAGGGCGACATCGACATCGCCATGAACCTTTCCGCCGAGCAGCTCGACAGTCTCGCGGGCAACGCCGACGTCAAGATCATCCAGGGCCCGAGCACCGACACGCTCTACTTCATGATGACCTCCGACCCCGCGCTGAACCCGACGCTCGCCAAGCGCGAAGCCCGTCAGGCCGTCGCCGCGGCGATCGACTATGACGGCATCATCAAGTCCCTCGTCGGCGGTTTCGCCGAGCGCCCGCCCTCCTTCCTCCCCAACGGCATCGCCGGCACGTCCGAGAAGCAGACCAAGTCCTTCGGTTTCCGCGAGGATCTCGCCAAGGCCAAGGAGTATCTCGCCCAGGCCGGCGCCCCCGGCGGCTTCGAGTTCGAGCTCGCCTACCCCTCGGCCGCCTATTTCAGCACCTCCTACGCCCTGCTCACCCAGAAGATGCAGTCCGACCTCGCCCGCGTCGGCATCAAGATGACCTTGAAGCCGATGGACAACGTCAACTGGCGCAGCCAGTTCAACGGCGGCAAGCTCCAGGCCACCGTCGCCCCCTGGAACTCGCCCTCACCCAACCCCTACCTCTGGACCGGCGCCTCCATCCAGCGCGTCGCCGGCCGCATGCACTGGACCCCGTCCCAGTCCCTCAAGGACGTCGTCAGCGCCGGCGCCGCCGAAACCGACCCCGCCAAGCAGGCCGCCCTGCACGAAAGCTACGCCCGCCAGCTCGTCGACAACGCCAACTACGTCACCCTGATGCAGCCCATCTACCGCATCGCCGTCCACAAGAACGTCACCAACGTCGACCTCACCGCCAACGTCTGGAAGATGGAACTCTCCAAGGTTCGGCCCGCCAATTGAACCTCTCGACTGACCGCCTCATCCTGAGGCCGCACACCCTCGCCGATTTCGAGCCGTGTGCGGCCATGTGGGCCGACCCCGAGGTCACCGTCTTCCTCCGCGCCCGCCCGCCGGAGGAAACCTGGTCGCGCATCCTCCGCTACATCGGCCACTGGGCCGCCCTCGGCTACGGCTACTGGGCCATCCACGATCGCCACACCGACGCCTTCCTCGGCGAGCTCGGCTTCTCCGACTACCGCCGCGACATCGATCCCCCCTTCGGCGACGACCCCGAAATCGGCTGGACCCTCACCAAAGCCGCGGAGGGCAGGGGCATCGCCTTCGAAGCCGCCACCGCTGCTTTGGCCTGGGCCGACGTCCACTTTACCCGCCGCACCGTCTGCATGATCCGCCCCGTCAACGAGCGCTCCCTCCGCCTCGCCGCCCGCCTCGGCTACACCGAATACGCCCAAACCACCTTCCACGAGCGCCCCACGATACTATTGCAGCGTCCCAGACGGTTCGCGGAGCGAAACGGCGACGAAAGCGACAGCGGTCGCCTTCGACCGCGATAGCGCTGCTGCCACCTGAATGTCCCGCTTCCTCCTCACCCGCATCGCCGGCGCCCTCGTCGTCCTATTGGCAAAATCCTTCGTCATCTTCGCCCTCATCGGCTTCATGCCCGGCGACCCCATCGATCTGCTGATGGCCGCCAACCCCGACGCCACCCCCCAGGAAGCGCTCCGCCTCCGCGCCATCTACGGCGTCGACCAACCCCTCCTCGAGCGCTACGCCGCCTGGCTCGCCGCCGCCCTGCACGGCGACTTCGGCTTCTCCCGCCTGCAACACCGCCCCGTGCTCGACATCGTCATCCCCGCGCTCGGCAACACCATCATCCTCACCGGCATCGCCTTCCTCATCAGCACCGCCGCCGCCCTCGCCCTCGGCACCACCGCCGCCGTCAAGCGCGGCACCTGGCTCGACCGCGCCATCAACCTCTTCGCCTACGCCGGCATCTCCGTCCCCGGCTTCTGGCTCGGCCTCCTCCTCATCTACGTCTTCGCCGTAACCCTCGGCATCCTCCCCGCCGGCGGCATGCCCCGCCCCGGCCAGCCCTACCCGAGCTGGGCCTACCTCATCCTCCCCGTCGCCACCCTCGTCATCGTCGAAATCGGCGGCCTCGCCCGCTACACCCGCTCCGCCATGCTCGAAGTCCTCGGCCAGGACTTCATCCGCACCGCCCACGCCAAGGGCCTCGCCCCCGCCCGCATCGTCCTCAAGCACGTCCTGCGCAACGGCCTCATCCCCGTCGTCACCATCGTCGCCCTCGGCATCGGCCACCTCTTCTCCGGCGCCCTGCTCATCGAAACCATGTTCGCCTGGCGCGGCATGGGCCGCCTCACCCTCGAAGCCATCATGGGCAACGACTACAACCTCGCCCTCGTCTGCCTCCTCTTCACCACCATCATGATCGTCCTCGGCAACACCCTCGCCGACCTCGCCTACGCCTGGCTCGACCCCCGCATCGACCTCCAGGGCCGCCGCCAGAAATGACCCCCAATTCCCCCGTCCAGACCTCCACCGTTTGGCAACTCCGCTGGGCCCGCCTCCGTCGCGACCCCGCCGCCATCGCCGGCCTCGCCACCCTCCTCCTCCTCTTCGCCCTCTGCGCCGCCGCCCCCTGGATCGAAACCGCCCTCGGCGTCTCCGGCACCGAAGCCGACCTCCTCTCCCGCTTCGACCCCCCCTCGCTCGACCACCCCCTCGGCGCCGACGAAGCCGGCCGCGACGCCCTCGCCCGCCTCCTCCGCGGCGGCCTCACCTCCCTCTCCATCGGCCTCCTCGGCGCCCTCGGCAGCTCCCTCGTCGGAACCCTCATCGGCGCCACCGCCGGCTACCTCCGCGGCTGGGCCGACATGATCCTCATGCGCCTCACCGACTTCATCCTCGGCCTCCCCTGGCTGCCCATGCTCATCATCCTCGCCGCCCTCGACCTCAACAAACTCGGCATCCCCGACAGCCTCACCCGCTCCCCCGCCGCCAACTACTGGCGCATCGTCGCCATCTTCACCCTCCTCGGCTGGACCGGCGTCGCCCGCCTCACCCGCGCCGCCACCATCGCCCTCGCCGAACGCGAATTCGTCCTCTCCGCCCAAGCCCAAGGCGCCACCCCCTGGCGCATCCTCCGCGTCCACATCCTCCCCAACGCCATCTCCCCCGTCATCGTCGCCACCACCCTCGCCATGGGCCGCATCATCCTCGCCGAATCCGGCCTCTCCTTCCTCGGCGTCGGCATCCAACCCCCCCAAGCCAGCTGGGGCAGCATGCTGACCAACGCCCAAGACCTCATCGCCACCGCCCCACACCTCGCCTTCTACCCCGGAACCCTCATCCTCCTCACCGTCATCGCCATCAACTTCCTCGGCGACGGGCTGCAATCGGCTTTCGACCCCCAAAGCGACCGAAGAAAGTAACCCCCACCCCCGTCACCCCACCCCCGTCATGGTCGGCGAAGGCCGACCATCCACGTCTTTCCTTTTGGCAACGATGAAAGGCAGAGAAGTGCCTCCGGCGGCCAAGGGCCATGCCCTTGGAACCCATCACTATTCATTGTCCGAGCGGAAATGAGTCGTCACAACGCCAAAGCTGATCGTGTGCGGCCACCACTCGACGTTGACAATATCTACTTCGTGTGGATCGCCTAAGCTCCAGCTGCACATGGATGGGAACCGTTTGACGGCAGCGTGCCTCAAGGACCATATTCAGTTCGATGGCGACTGGTTCAAGGTATCAGGTCCCGCCAAGGCGATCTTCAACCGTAGGTGCTCCAACTGATGCAATGGATAAGCGCTCTGCAACTGGAAGAGTGGGCTCGTCGAACGACAGCTCGCGCGGACCTCCCTAAGATCGTCGGTGACCTTATCCGCGCCACATGTCCCGACATAACGTCCTTTAGATTCCCCAGCGGAGAGAAGGGTCAAGCTAGAGGATTCGACGGCCATTTAGAAACAGATGATGCGGCTCTCAATATTCCAAAAGGGTCGTCATATTGGGAGTTCGGCACAAAACAAAATTATAAACTTAAAGCTTCCGAAGAAATTGAGCGAGTTTCAAAGCTATTCTCCGATTCCGACAGAATTGAAAAATATTTCATATTCGTTTCTCCATGGACTTGGGATAGTTCTGACCCTAACAATAAGATCGAGGACTGGGAGGCGCGCAATGCTGAGAAGTTCGGATGGAAGGCCGTCAGCTATATCGACGGCCTAAAACTCGAGGCTTGGCTCGAGAGTTGTCCTGCGGTGTCGGCGTGGCACGCGCGAAATACGATGCAGATTTCTCCCCAGAATGGGGCCCGTAGTATAGACGAGTTTTGGGAGCAATTTAGGAATTATTTTAAACCTCCGCTGACCGAGGAGGTCTTGCTATGTGAAAGAGATGAGCAGAAAGAAAAATTGCTGAACATATTGCTTGGTGGGCCTGATAGAATTTCTTTTTCTGCGGATTTACCGGATGAGGTAATAGCTTTTGCGGTCGCCGCTATCCGGAAAGCGAATTCAAAAATACGATTGTTTCTAGATTCAAGAACTCTGATCGTCGATAGCATGGATGCAGGGCGGATGCTTATAAATCAGCCGAATATAATCTATCTGCTCCGTGGTGATTCTGCCGATGCGCCCGGACAATTTGCGACCCGGGGTCCAACATTGGTTCCAATAGGCAGGTATCAGAGGTCGAGCACAACACAAGCATTGAATCGCCCAAGTGGTCAAATGTTGGGCATGGCTTTGCAATCCATGGGCATTGGCGAAGCAAGAGCACTAACCCTTGCCCGTGGATGCGGGCGGAGCTTGACTGTACTTATGAGACAAATTCCCGGCGGTAGTTGCCAGCCGCCGGAATGGATGCCGCACAGGAATATATTGCTCCCTAGCATACTTCTTGGGGGTTGGGATGCTGATAACGAACTCGATATTGAGGTAGTCCAGAGCGTTGCGGAGATAGATATATATCGTAAATATGAAAGTGGTTTGCGTGCATTCCTGGTTAACTCCGACCCTCCTCTCGAGAGAGAGGGAGCTGTTTGGAAAGTTCGTGCTCCTATTGATGCCTTTCTTCATATTGGTGAGTTGATTGGCCCGGAGCACCTTGATGTACTCCGGAAGGCCATGGTTTCGGTTTTTGGAAGAGTAGAGCCAGAGCGCGACCCAAAGGACATTGTCCGCATCTCGGACCCTCCATCCACTCACAGCGAGTGGTTGCGGGATGGACTTGCCACAACGCTGCTGTTGATCGCGGTTTGGCAAAAGGAGGCGCGATTATCCCTTAAAGAAGGGGAGGGGCAAAGATTCGCCAATGAGTTGGTCGAATCACTTCCGGGACTGAAGACGAACCATAGGCTACTCGCAAGCCTTCGCAACGAACTCCCACTGTTGGCGGAGGCGGCACCAGTCCCTTTGTTGTCAGCCCTCGAGCACATGCTCGAGGGCGATGGAGCAGCGATCCGCCCGTTGTTGGTAGAAGTTGAAGGCTTCCTATCGCCTGTTTCGTATCACGTAGGCCTCCTGTGGGCATTGGAAACTTTGGCATGGGACCCCACATATTTCGACCGGGCAGTTAAGATTTTGGCGCGCCTATCCATGATTGATCCTGGTGGCCGGATTAGTAACCGCCCTTTCAACAGTTTACGTGAAATATTTCTGCTCTGGAACCCTAACACGAATGCGACCTTTCCGCAGAGGATAGCTGCTATTGATGAGATTTGTTCTAACTGGCCGGAGATTGGATGGCGCCTTATTTGTGCCCTGCTTCCAACGCACCATGGCAGTTCGACGCCAACTCATCGTCCGAGGTTGCGGGAAGCCGGTGCGTCCGATCGCGCACCCGTGACGTATCGAGAATTGTGGGATAATCAATCTGCAATAGTGCGGCGTGCCGTGCAACTTGCAGGGCGCGCTCCTTCGCGATGGATTGAATTGCTTCCCTCACTGTCGCACCTCTCGCCTGATGAAAGGGCATTGGTTGTTCGTGCCTTGGCGTCAACGCTCGATGACTTAGACGAAGTGGAACGTTTGCCGCTTTGGAAAAAGCTACGAGACGAGGTTCGAAGACACGAGCGATTTTCAGCCGCTCCTTGGGCGCTGCCAGCAGATCAGTTAGAACCACTTCAAGTGATGATGGAACGTCATGCACCTTTGGACCCAATTCCAAATGCTGTGTGGCGCTTCGATAATTGGATGGAGGATGCGTATAAGGACGCAGATGGGGCAAAGCAGAGGCGTGTTGCGACACTGACGCAGATTTCGGAAGCAATGGGGCTCGATGGCATTCTGCGGTTGGGACTAGAGACGAAGGCTGCATTTCAAGTGGTGGACGCTTGGGGGGAGCTTAAGCCGTCAAGGCAGCAAATTGAGGACCTGTTGGTTGCTGCGATTAACGTCAGCCCGACGTCAGCTTTTCCTCCCAGTCTGTTTCGGTTTCACCGCGAAATTGTGAGTGAGGCTGCGGCGATGGCGTGGCTATCGATGGCCATGCCTGCTTACAATTGGAGTCCCAAGACGGCGGCACATCTTCTGTCTAATTGGCCATTCAAATTATCGACATGGCATTTTGTGCGGCGTCTGGGTATTGAGGTCGATAAGTGGTACTGGACGACGATTGGTCCGGTAGGTTCGACGGAGTCAAAGCATGAATTGATCAGGGCGATCCTAAAAATATTGCGATATGGAAAAGCAATAGATGCGCTCAGGTCAATTGTTCACGGACTTCAAAACGTTCCGACTCGGTTGGTCTTCCGGATTCTCGATAAAGTTCTGATCCAACTTAACTCTGATGATGCAGGGACTTACACATCTTTGAACTGGGAACTCGAAAGTGTGTTCCGGGAATTGGACAATCGTTCTGATGCCTCGGAAGGCGAACTCACAATGAGGGAGTTCGCCTACCTGCCGGCGCTTGAGCACGGGCAAAGGCCGTTGCGGCTTCATAAGCTCATGGCCCAAGAACCTGATTTGTACCATGGTCTTCTTTGTGAAGTTTTTGTTGGTGAAGATGCGGAAGAACCTAAAAGAGAGCCTTCAGAAAGTGAGCGCAATAAGGCAAGAATTTCATACTCGTTGCTTTCAAAATTTTCTACCGTTCCTGGCGAAACGGATGGGGACATTGACCCGACCGCTTTGCTAAACTGGATTGACCGTCTCCGAATTCTCGCGAAAAATTCAGGTCGCGTTGCCGTTGCGGACAATTATATCGGCCGTACGCTTGCCTATGCACCGTCAGACCCTGACGGCGGTTGGCCTCATCGCGTTATACGTGATCAGATTGAACGCTTGAAGTCCGACGAGGTCGAGCGTGGAATTAGACTTCAACGTTTCAATATGCGGGGGGCACATTGGAAGTCGCCCTTCGGAGGCGGCGCCGAGGAGCGCGGGTTTGCTAAGCAAAACCGCGAATATGCTGAAAAGGCGTCCGCCTGGCCGCGGACTTCAGCATTGCTGCGAGCAATCGCAGATAGTTGGGACGCACACGCGGAACAAGAGGACCTCTGGGCAAATCAGCGGAAACTGAGGAGCTAATTCAAGAGGCTTTAGCCGATCGAAGTAGATCAAACGGCTAGCTCTCTTTAGCACGCTTGATCGTCAACAATCCCCATGCCCCGCAAACCCCTCCCCCCCAAACAACCCCCCACCGACCCCATCGCCGCCATCCACGCCGTCATCCGCCGCATCCCCAAGGGCTGGGTCGCCACCTACGGCCAGGTTGCCGCCATGGCCGGCCTGCCGCGCCGTGCCCGCCTCGTCGGCCGCATCCTGCAAACCCTCCCCACTGGCTCCGACCTCCCCTGGCACCGCGTCGTCAACGCCAAGGGCGAAGTCACCCGCTCCCCCTCCCGCAACGGCAGCGACTCCCTGCAGCAACGTCTCCTCCAAGCCGAAGGCATCGAGTTCGACGCCAACAACCGCTTCAACCTCGAACGCTTCCGCTGGCTCGACTAACCCTCAAAAATCCCCCCGCTCATACAACGGCCGTATCTCGATCTCGCTCGGCCCCGGCATCGGATGAGGGCACCGCCGCACCCACGCCACCGCCTCCGCCATGTCCCGCACCTCCCACACCCAGAACCCCGCCACCAGCTCCCCCGCCGGCCCGAACGGCCCCGCGCTCACCCGCCGCTCCGCCCCCGCGACCGCCACCCGCACCCCATCCGCCGACGGCCGCAGCCCCTCCGCCATCACCAGAACTCCCGCCGCGCGCAGCTCATCATTGAACCGCCCCATCGCCGCAAACATCTCAGCCGACGGCATCACCCCCGCCTCGCTCTCCCCCGTCGCCTTCACCAGCACCATCACCCGCATCGCCGCTCTCCCCCCGCCAAACCCGTCCTCTGTGTCTCTGTGCCTCTGTGGTGAATCTTCTTCCTTGGCTTCCTCTCAAGCCCTCTACGATTTCCTCTCCACGAACCCATCAATCCCCAGCGCCCCCCGCCACGCCGCGCTATCCGCCGCCTTCTGCTCCTCCAGCGGAATCCCCGTCGCATCCGCGATCCGCGTAATCCCGTTGAACACCGCGATGACAGCCGCCGCATCGATCATCGCCGCCTCGCCCAGCTCCGCCACCACCCGCGCCCGCGCCTCCGCCAGCCCCGCCTGCCCAGAGCTCACCGACGCATCCGCGAACGCCAGCAGCGCCTCCGCCTCGTCGACGCCGACGTCGTGGCCCTCCATCACCCCCTCAAGCCGATAGTCCCGATCGATCAGTTTGCCGCTCACACGGAGCCGGTTCAAATGACTGACGGTTCAGTAGAGACACTGGTTCAACGCCGCCACGCGCGAGGCCAGCATTTCGATCTGCGCCCGATCGATCGCCCGATGCCGCGTCTCATAGTCGGCCATCTGCGGCGCCGTCAGATACATCGGCTCCAGCAAATCCCACCAATGCATCATCCCCCGCGGCACCAGGCTCAGCGCGAAATAGATATTGGCCCTCACGCGCGGCTGCGGCACCACCGCCTCCATCCAGATACAGGTCCGGATCCTCCGCGCCCCGATCCTCCGGCAGCAGCACCGGCACCCACGCGATCCCCTCCGTCACCTTCGCCGGCCGCCGCCGCGTGGGCGCCCCGGGCGCGGGGGCGGGCAGGGGCCATGCCTCCAGCCCCGCCGCCGCGCGAAACGTATCGATGCAGATCGTCACCGCGACGATCGACACCAGCTCGACATACCGCTCATCCCCGAGCCCGGCGGCCCCAAGGCGCTCAAACCAGGCCTTCCCGATCCGCCCGGAATCGCTGACGATCCGATGCACCGCCTCCGTCTCCGCCGCCCCCAACGCCCCGAGCGACGCATGATCGCCCCCCACCATCGCGGGCGACAGCGCCGCCTTCCGCGCCGCGCACAGCGGACAGCCTTGCGCATGCCGCGCCTCCGCCGCCACCGCCACCCGCTCCGCCGCCGTCAGCCAGGTCCCCGGCCGCCCGATCTCCGCCCAGGCCCGCGCCTGCGCCCCGGCCATATCTTTGCGCACCGCCATGCCCATGCCTGCCCCCCCTCGCTGCCGCGCAATCTCACCGGCCGCCGCCGCGCGACGCAAGCCTTTTCGCCATCGCCCCCCACGAGCCCCTTCCTCTGCGTCTCTGTGCCTCTGTGGTGAAACTTCTTCCTTCCCATCCCGTCACCTCACCGCCCCAAAAATCCGCCTTCTCGGCAAATTTTCCCATTGCCCACCCTGTCAATGTCAGTTAGTAAAATTGCATGCACGCACCCGCCGCCCTCCCCCCACATATCCGCGCTCACGCGCCGGAGGCCGCGCGTGCGTTCACCGCCATCATCGCCCGTCTCATCGACTTCCTCGCCACCTTCCTCCGCCGCATCCCCCACCGCTTCCACATCGCCATCGCCCTCCACAACCGTCTCAACCGCATCACCCGCCGCTTCGACCGCCTCATGGGCCTCATCGCCTCAGACACTTCGCGCAGCGAAGTGGCGACGAAAGCGACAGCGGTTGCCCTTGCAACCGCGAAAGCGCCCCATGCGCCCCGCCCCCCCCGCGCCCCAAAACCCCCCGTCGACCGCCCCCATCGCCCCAGCGACACCTACATCCCCCGCGCCCACGCCTGGCTCCTGCGCGACCTCGCCCACCACGGCGGCCTCATCGCCCAGCTCCTCGAAACCCTCCTCACCCAGGCCGAAACCGCGGCCCTCCTCGAAGCCACCCCCGCCGCCGCAAAACTGCTGCGCCCCCTCTGCCACATCCTCGGCATCAAACCGGCCTCACTGAACTGGCCCAAACCAAAACACCGCGTCAGGCCAGATCGCCCCAAAAAGCCCCGCCGCCTCGGCCGCAAAGCCGTCGTCGCGCTCCTCCACTACCCCAACATCCACAACCGCCCGATGCGGCTCCTGTCAAAAAATTGGCGCGCCTGACCTTGCGATCAGGCGCGCCTATTTTGTTACGATATCAATATTATATCGATACCGGCACTCGCTCTACCCGAAATACGTATCCTCGAGCGTGATCCCCGAGAAGAACGTCATCGCCCCCGGCAGGTTCACGAACCCCTGCACGTCCTTCGTCATCGCATAGCCCTGCGCCCGCCACGCCAGCCCGACCAGGAAACACTCGTCCAGCGCCTGCCGCGTCAGCTCGGCATAGATCGCCTTGCGCTTGGCGAAGTCGAACTCCGCCCGCCCCTTGTCGAACAACGCATGCGTCTCCGGCGTCGGAATGTTCACCGAGCGCGCATTGTTCGGCGGCAGCCCGCCATCCAGCACGGTGGCCGCCCCGTCGAAGTCGTTATTATCCGTCGTCGTCCCCTGCACGCAGAACTCATACTGCCCGCGGTTGCCGAGATTGATGCGCGTCGCCCAGTCCGGCAGGTTCAGCGTCACGTTGATCCCGACCGTCGCCAGATTCTGCTGCACCACCTCGGCGGTCGACTTGTGCATGCCATACTGCGCCGTCGACAGCAGCGTGGTCGCGAACCCGCCGCCCACGCCCGCCTCCTTCAGCAGCGCCTTCGCCTTGTCCGGGTCATAGCTCCAGTGCTTCGCCGCCGCCGCATCGAAGAACGGCGTCCCCGGCGCGATCGGCAGCCCCTGCAGCGGATTGCCCCGCCCGAAGAAGGCCGCGTTGACGATCTCCTCGCGCTTGATCGCATAGGCCACCGCCTGGCGCACCCGCTTGTCCTTGAACGGCCCGTTGCCATTGAACGACAGCGCCATGAACGGCCCGTCGACATTCTGCATCTTCAGCTTCGCATCCGCCTCGATGCTCCCCATCGACTGCCACGGCACATACTCGATGATATCCACATCGCCCGCCTGCAGCGCCGCCACGCGCAAATTCTCGTCGGCATAGGCCACGAAGCGGATGTTCTTCGTCTTCGGCTGCGCCCGGTAATATTTGTCGAACGCGGTAAGTTCGATCGAGACGCCCTTCTCCTGCGCCTTCATCGCGTACGGCCCGGTGGTCACCGCCGTGCCGTTATTATCCGTCGACCCCTTGGCCACGATCGGCATATGCGGGCTCGCCAGCCATTCCGGCAGCATCACGTTGGCCTGCTTCAGCACGATCCTGACCGTCCGCGGATCCGGCGTCTCGATCCGCTCCACGCTCTGGAACTGGTTCTTCATGAACGCGGTCGATTTCTCGCCGGCCACCTGCTCCAGCGTCCACTTCACATCCTCGGCCGTCACCTTCTGGCCATTGTGAAACGTCGCCTCGCGCAGCTTGAACACCCAGGCCGTATCGCCATCCCGCGTCCAGCTCTCCGCCAACTCAGGCCGCAGCAGCCCCTTGGCGTCATACGAGGTCAGGCCGCGCATGTAGCAATACTTCACCGTCACCTGCGCGGTGCCCGTATTGGCCCACGGCAGCAGGTTCGGCGGAAACGTCGACAGCCCGAAGGTCAGCGTCCCCGGCGTCCGGGCGGCGCGCGCCTGTGTCCCGATCAGCGGCAGCGCGGCTCCAGCTGCCAGCACGGCACGGCGAGAAATGGCCATTGTCGTCTCCCTGTTTTGCTCAACCCCGCTTGGTGTATACCAAGCGGCCCGCACCCTCAACGCCGAACGAACGCCCGCAGTTCCTCCGCCACCCGCGGCACCACCAGGTCCCACCGCCGCGGTTGGGGATGGCGGAACAGCCGCAGCGAGGGATACCACGGCGAATCCTCCCGCCCCATCAGCCAGCGCCAGTCCGGCGCGAAGGGGATCATCGCCCAGGTCGGCCGCCCCATCGCCGCCGAGAAATGCACCACTGAGGTATCGACCGACACCAGCAGGTCCACCTGCTCCAGCACCGCCATGGTATCCTCGAAATCGACGATATCGGCGTCGAGGTCGATCAGCGGCGCGCGGCCGGTGTAGCCCTTGATCTGCGCCGTCGCCGGCCCCTTCTGCACCGAAATGAACGCCGCGCCCTCGACCTCGAACAGTGGCGCCAGCGTCTCCAGCGTGATCGTGCGGTTGATGTCGTTGTTATGCGTCGGCCGCCCCGCCCAGGCGAAGGCGATCCGCTTCAGCCCCGGGGCCACCTTGGCCTCCAGCAGCCCCTTCCACTTCGCCACCCGCGCCGGATCGGCCCGCATATAGGAGGTCGCCGCCGGAATGCTGTCGAGCCGCGTGCCCCGGAGCCGCGGCAGGCCGGAGAACGGGCAGTAGAACGCGAAGGGCGGCACCAGGTCCCACCGCGTGTGCAGCTGCACCTGCGGGAACATCCGCTTCAGCGTCGGCTCCATCTCCGACGAACAGGCGATCGAGACCTCCTTGCAGCGCTCCATCACCCAGGGGATGTAGCGCATGAACATCACCACATCGCCGAACCCCTGGTCGCCCACCAGCAGCACCCGCTCGCCTGCGCCCAGCGCGCGCCCGTCCCATTGCGGCTTCTCGGTCTTGGGCATCAGCGGCTGCGCGCCCGGGATCTGGTAGCGCCACTCGTATTCCTCCCACCCCTCCGCCATCTCGCCCTTCACCAGCAGCGCCTGGCCGAGCTTCATATGCGCCTGCGGCAGGTTCGCCTTCAGCTCGATGGCATGCCGGGCAGCCGCGATGCAGGCGTCGATCTCCATGCGGTCGAACAGCACCATCGCCAGGTTGAACGGCCCCAGCGCATCGGCCGGATCGAGCGTCACCGCGCGGCGCGCCGCGGCCAGCGCCTCGTCGTGCCGGCACTGCAGGCGATAGACCTCGGAGATGTTGCGGTAATAGGCCGATTTCGTGTTGCCGCCGAGCTGCAACGACCGCTCCATCAGCGCCGCCGCCTCGTCGATCTTCTTGCGGCGGAACTGGATCAGCCCCTTGGTGTGCAGCGCATCCGGCTGGTTCGGCGCCACCGCCAGCACATGCCCGATCATCCGGTCCGCCGCGTCGATCCGCCCGGCGTCGATATACTCATGCGCGACGGTGAAGATCTCCGCCGCCGGCACCGGCACCGTGAACACCCCCGGCCGCGCCGCCGGCGCGGGCGGAGCGGGCGTGGGGGCTGGCGCCGACGTGGCTTGTGGCTGCATCTGGAAGGAAACCGACAGTCCGCTCACGGCAAACTCACTCTGCTGAAAACCCGCCTCACCCTACCCGACCTCCGCGGAAATATGGAACTCCCACCCTCTCGCCTCGCTCCCCGCGCCGTCGTAGCCTCGCCCATCGCGTCCGGAGCTCCCGCCATGAAAATCTTTTTCGCCACCCTCGCCACCGAGACCAACACCTTCTCCCCCATCCCCACCGGCCGCGCGGCCTTCATGGCCGACCGTGACTGGTATCGCACCAACGGCAGCCTCAATCCCCCCGCCCTCGGCAACACCGCCCTCATCCAGTGGCGCAACGCCGCCACCGCCGATGGCCACGAGGTCGCCGAAAGCATCTGCGCCTCCGCCCAGCCCGCCGGCACCACGCTGCGCAACGTCTACGAGCATCTCCGCGGCCTCATCCTCGAGGACCTCAAGGCCGCCATGCCCGTCGATGTCGTGCTGCTCTGCATGCACGGCGCCATGGTCGCCGACGGCTACGACGACTGCGAGGGCGACACGCTCGCCCATGTCCGCGCCATCGTCGGCCCCAAGACCACCATCGGCCTCGAGCTCGACCTGCACTGCCACCTCACCGAGCTGATGCGGACCAGCGCCGACGTCATCATCACCTACAAGGAATACCCCCACACCGACGTCGCCGAGCGCGCCCGCGAGCTCTATGCCATCTGCACCCGCGCCCAGAAGGGCGAGGTCAAGCCGGTGATGGCTTATCACGACTGCCGGATGATCTCGATGTGGCGCACCTCCGTCGAGCCGATGAAGGGCTTCGTCGCCAGGATGCAGTCGCTCGAGGGCAAGGACGGCATCCTCTCCGTCTCCTACGGCCACGGCTTCCCCTGGGGCGATGTGCCGGAAGTCGGCGCCAAGATGCTGGTCGTCGCCGACGGCGACCAGGCCAAGGCGCAGGCGCTCGCCACCGAGCTCGGCGAGGAGATCTGGCGTATCCGCGAGGAGTGCTTCCCAAGGCACGACACCATCGACGGCGGCATCGACGCGGCGCTGGCGGCCCCGGCGGGCCCCATCGTCATGGCCGACGTCGCCGACAATGCCGGCGGCGGCGCGCCATCGGACAATACCGCCATCCTAAAGCGCATGGTCGAGCGCGGCGTCAGCAATGCCGTCATCGGCTGCTTCTGGGATCCCATCGCCGTGCAGTTCTGCATCGAGGCCGGCGTCGGCGCCGCCTTCGACCTGCGCATCGGCGGCAAATGCGGCATTGCCTCGGGCGAGCCGGTCGATCTCAAGGTGACTGTCATGGCCATCGTCGCCGACCACTCCCAGGGCGGCCTCTCCGGCAGCCGCGCCAAGCTCGGCGATTCCGTCTGGGTGCGCGCCGGCGGCATCGACATCGTGCTGAACTCCACCCGCAGCCAGGTCTTCCGCCCCGACGCCTTCACCGGCCTCGGCCTCACGCTGGCGGACAAGAAGATCGTGGTGGTGAAATCGACCCAGCATTTCTACGCCGGCTTTGCCCCGATCGCGAAGGAGATCCGCTACATCGCCGCCCCCGGCGCCATCGGCCCCGACTTCGCCAACATCCCCTTCACCAAGCGGACAACGCCGTATTGGCCGCGCGTGGAAAATCCCTGGGCGACGAACGCCTGACGCCAGGCGTGCGTTCACGCGCCGGGAACCCGGCGCGCAGCCTGCCCCTCCGTTAACAGATCGGTCATTGTCGAGGACTAGACGCGTCCAGCCGCGGGCTGCTCCACGCCCGTCGCATAACATTGATTTACAATCAAAAAAATCAAGGACGCCACCGAGATGACGACCATGACGATGCCCAAGTCTTCCCACCGCGAGGGGACGCCGCTGCTGTCGCGCATGCGGCTTGGCGTGCAGATCGGCCTGATTGGCATGATCGGCCTGATTGGTCTGGTCGGCATCGGCGCGGTGACCGTGGTCGAGAACGCACGGCAGGACGCGATCACCCGCGAGATGCAGGAGACCCAGGCGCGCGGCGATGTCGCGACCGCCCTCAGCACCGACCTGCTGCTCGCCCGCCGCCACGAGAAGGACTTCCTGCTCCGCCGTGACAATCAGTATGTCGCCCACCACGACGAGGTGATGGCCAAGGCCGAGGCGCATCTCGCGGCCCTCCGCGCCCAAGCGCCCGACGCCGACCAGGCCGACCTCGCCCATATCGCCAGTGGGCTCGCCGCCTATCGCGCCGCTTTCGCGCGGACGGTCGAGGGGCATCGCGCCGTCGGGCTGTCGGAGAAGGACGGCCTGCTCGGCGCGCTGCGCGATGCCGTCCATGCGGTGGAGCAACGCATCAAGACCGAGGGCGACCTGCGGCTGGTCAATCTCATGCTGGAAATGCGCCGCACCGAGAAGGACTTCCTCGCCCGCCTGCAACCCTCCTATGTCGATGCGATGCACGACCTCGCCAGCCAGTTCGCCGCCGCGTCAGCCGACGTGAACGCGGCGACACGGGCCGAGATCGCGCCACTGATGGCGACCTATGTCGCCGATTTCGAGGCGCTGGCGACCCGGAGCCTGGTGATGCAGGTGGATACCAAGGAACTCTCGGCCCGCTACGCCGAGATCGCTCCGATCATCGAACGCATCGACGCGGCACTCGATGTCCAGGTGGCGGCCGTGGCGGCAGCGAACCAGGAGGTGCGCACGCGGGCGCAACGGATCGTGCTGGCGACCATCGGCGTCATGCTGGTACTTGCGGGGGTTGCCTCGGTGCTGGTTGGCCGCGGGGTATCGCGGCCGATCGTGGCCATGGGCCAGGCGATGGCAAGGCTGGCAGCGGGGGCGATGGAGACCGCTATCCCAGGCCGCACCCGGCGCGATGAGATCGGCGCCATGGCCCAGGCGGTCGCGGTGTTCAAAGACAGCATGGCCGAGGCGGCACGGCTGCGCGAGGAACAGGAAGCACAGAAGCGCGCAGCCGAGGCCGAGCGGCGGGCGGCCCTGGCCGCCATGGCGGCGCGGTTCGAGGAAAGTGTTGGCAGCATCGTCGGCAATGTCGCCGCGGCGGCCACCGAGCTGGAGGCGACCGCGGTCGTGATGGAGCGTGCGGCGGAGCAGACCAGCGAACGCTCGGCCGCGGTGGCCGCCGGCGCCGAGGAAGCCTCGCGCGACGTGCAGACCGTCGCCAGCGCAACCGATGAACTCAGCGCTTCCATCACCGAAATCAACGGGCGGGTGAACCAGACCGCGGGCCTGATCAGCGAAGCCGTTGCCCAGGCCGACGCGTCAAACGACAAGGTGCGCGAGCTGACGACGGCGGCCGACCGGATCGGCGACGTGGTGCGGATCATCACCGCCATTGCCGGGCAGACCAATCTGCTGGCCCTCAACGCCACCATCGAGGCCGCCCGCGCCGGAGACGCCGGCAAGGGCTTCGCGGTGGTCGCCTCCGAGGTCAAGACGCTGGCGACCCAGACGGCCAAGGCGACGGAGGAGATCGGCGAGCAGATCAGGGCCATCCAGCTGGCCACCCAAGGCTCGGCCGAGGCGATCCATGGCATTACCCAGACGGTCGCCGCGGTCAGCGAAAACGCGGCCACCATCGCCGCCGCGGTGGAGCAGCAGGGGGTGGCCACCCAGGAAATCGCCCGCAGCATCACCCACGCCGCCGCGGGCACCGACCAGGTGAGCCAGAATATCAGCGGCGTGCAGGGCGCCGCCCAGGAAACCGGAGCCGCCGCCCACCAGGTCCTCTCTGCCGCCGGCACGCTGAGCCGCGACGGCGAGACGCTGAAATCCGAACTCCATGCCCTGCTCACCGAAATGCGCGCGGCATGACCTGACGCAAACTCGGGGCCGCTGCACCGGCTGGGATCCAGGAGCACCCCCCACCCGGGGGCTTGCTCCTCTCCTGCCGCTCAGTGCAGCCGTGGTGCGCGGAGGAAGCTGGTGCGGTCGGCACTCTTGATGCGCACGGCATGGTGTTCGCCGTCGCGTTGCACGCGCAGCAGCACGGTCGAGCCCGCGGGGCCGCTGGCCCAGATGCGCCGCCAGAGGGCACCGAGTTCGGTCACTTCCTCGTCGCCGACGCCGATGATGCGGTCGCCCGATTGCAGCCCGGCCTGCGCCGCCGGCCCGTGGTCCGACAGGCCGCCGACGACCAATCCACCTTCGCCTTCCATGGCGTAGAGCCCGAGCCAGGGCCTCGGCGTGTCGACCGCCCGGCCGGTGGTCAACATCCGGTCCAGCACCGGGCGCAGCAGCGCGACCGGCACGATCATGTTCATGTCCATCCGCCGCTTGCCGTCGCCCTGCTGCATGACCAGCGAGCCGGTGCCGAGCAGCTTGCCGTCCTTGCCGATGAGGGCCGAGCCGCTCCAGAACGGGTGCGCCGGTGAGGTGAAAATGGCGTTGTCGATGAGATATTCCCAGTAGCCGGCGAATTCCTGGCGGGCGACCACCTTGGTCTCGATGGCATGCTGCCGCCCGCCGCCGGCGGCCATGATCGCCTCGGCGCCGACCCCGAGGGCGTCGGAGTCGCCCAGTTCCAGCGCGGGCAGGCCAAGCTTGCCGAGGGCCAGCACAAGGCCGAACCCCGTGGTCTGGTCGAAGGCGAGCGCATGGCCGGGGACGGCGCGGCCGTCGTGGGTGATCAGCCAGACGGTCTCGGCCTCGGTCACCAGGTAGCCGATGGTCAGCACCAGGCCGTCCTCGCGGATGACCACGCCGTTGCCGGTGCGCTCCGTCCCGAGGGTGCCGGCGGTGAAGGCATCGGCGGGGACGTTGACGCGCAGGCCGACGACCGAGCGCAGGGCACGCTCAAGGTCGAAGGCATAGTCGTCCAGGGCAGGCTGCAGGTTGGGAGGGATCTCCCACTCTTTCTCGGGCATCGGTGGCCTATGGCGGTGTGATGTCAGCCGCACAATATCGGACCGCAACGGCCTTGGAGCAACGGGGTTTGCGGCGCGATCCTGCTCTGGCACCCTGTTCCCATGCAATGAAGGACGGATTCCATGGCTGACCGGCATATCGGAGTGATCATCAACGGCGCCACGGGGCGCATGGGGACGACCCAGCACCTGCGCCATCTCATGGACATCCGCGCCGAGGGCGGGCTGAAGCTGAAGAACGGCGACCACCTGGTGCCCGATCCCCTGCTCGTTGGACGGGATGCCGCCCGCCTCGCCGCCCTGGCCACGAGCCACGGCACCGGCCGCTGGACCACCGACCTCGCCGCCGCGCTCGCCGGCCCCGACGCGATCTATATGGACTGCTCCGCCACCGGCGGCCGCCCCGAGCGCACCAAGGCCGCCATCGCCGCGGGAAAGCACATCCATATCGAGAAGCCGACCGCCCCCACCGCCGCGGCCGCCATGGAACTCGCCCAGCTCGCCCACGCCGCCGGGGTCAAGCACGGCGTCATCCAGGACAAATTGTTCCTGCCCGGCTTCGCCAAGCTGATGTTCCTCAAGCGCTCCGGCTTCTTCGGCCGCATCGTCTCCGCCCGCATCGACGCCGGCTCCTGGATTTTCGATGGCGAGCTGCAGACCTGCCAGCGCCCCTCCTGGAACTACCGCAAGGCCGATGGCGGCGGACTGGCGCTCGATATGATGGCCCACTGGCGCTACATGCTCGACCACCTCGCCGCCCCCGTGGTCCGCGTCGCCGCCCAGATCACCACCGCGCTGCCCACCCGCATCGACGAAGCGGGCCAACGCTACACCGTCGACGTCGAGGACACCGTGCACGCTTTGCTCACCCTCGAGGGCGGCATCCCCGCCACCGTCACCAACTCCTGGGCCACCCGCGTCCGCCGCGACGACACCATGTGCGTGCAGATCGACGGCACCCTCGGCTCCGCCGTCGCTGGCCGTAACCGCTGCTACACCCAGGCCGCCGCCAACACGCCGGAAGCCTTCGGCGGCGCCGCGCTCGGGATGGATTTCCTCGAACACTGGACCGAAGTGCCGGACACACTCCCGGTCGCGCCGCCGTTCCGCCAGTGCTGGGAGCTCTTCCTGCGCCACGTCGGCGAGGACGCGCCCTATGGGCCGACGCTGGTCGAGGGCGCGAAAGCGGTGCAGCTCGCAGAGCTGGTGTATCGGAGCCATGCGGAGGGGCGGTGGGTGGAGGCGGAGCGGCTCAGCCTCTGAAGGGAAGGCAAGGGCTCTGCCCTTGACCCGCCAAGGGCCGAGAGGCCCTTGGAACCCAATACATTTCTTGGCTGAATAGCCGATCTTCAGCTGCTAACGCCTTCCTTAGCGCCGCAGGCAATCGATCCTCGGCACCGCACCGACAGTGGTGCCGTCGCACGGGCGTTCCTGGCTTCGCCCGTCTCCACGGCGAGATCGTGGTCATGAGCCGCTTAAGGTAACGGGATGTAAGGGCACAGCCCTTGCCCGCCGGAGGCCCTTCCCTTCGCCTTGCGACCCTCGCAACGCCCCGCTATGGTGGACCGAATATCGATAATCCATCGAGGAAACCGCCCATGGCCGAAGGACCGGCCGCCCGTGCCACGGCCGAGCTGCGTCGCCGCATTGTCATGAACGACCTGCCGCCTGGCAGTGTGTTGACCGAGCTTGGCCTTGCCGGGGATCTCGCCTGCAGTCAGGCCGCCATTCGCGAGGCGTTGTTGCGGCTGGAGGGCGAGGGGCTGGTGCATCGCGCCGGCCGCCAGGGCACGACGGTGACGGATCTTGATGCTGACACGGCGCTGGAGATTCTTGATCTGCGGCGTCGCATTGAGTTGCGTGGGGCTCGGCGTGCGGCACGACGGGTGACGGCGGGAGATCTTGCCGGGCTTGGCCGCATCCAGGCGGCGATGGAGCGGGCGGCGCAGGCGGATGATGCCTGGGCCGTGCTGGAGGCTGATATGGAGTGGCATCTGGCGATGTTCCGCATTTCCGGCCTGCATGCCATGGCGCCGATCCTGGCGCGCTGCATGCTGCACTCGCATCGCTTCCGTCTGTGGGCGCCCTGGCACCGCCGGCCGCTTGCGGAAACCGCCAGTCGTCATCTGCCGATTCTCGTTGCCTTGCGCTCGGGCGATGCGGGCCAGCTCGCCCGCGAACTCGGCGCCCATCTCGACACCATCGTCGAACGCCGTCACGCCGCCTGAATTTCACTAGGGAGGAACAACAATGAAACGTCGCACCCTGCTTACAACCGCCGCCGCACTCGCTGCCGCGCCGCTTGCCGCGCCCCATGCGCAAGGGACAACCACCGTGCGCTGGTGGTATCATTTCGACGACCCCAAGGCCTCGCCCGATGCGCTCGTCAGCGCTTTCGAGAAGGCCAATCCGGGCATCAAGATCCAGGCCGAGAACATCCCCTGGGGCGGCGGCGCCGACTATGACACGCGGCTCTACACCTCGATCATCGTCGGCAATGCGCCCGATGCGGCGATGGTGAAGTTCAACAATCTCGCGCGCCTGATGGAGATGGACGCGCTGGCGCCGCTCGACCAGATGATCGACGCCTGGTCCGGCAAGTCAGACATTTCGGACGATCTCTGGCGCCTCCACAAGGCGCCGGACGGCAAGCGCTATTACCTGCCGGTGCAATATGTCGTGCTCTATCTCTACGCTCGGCAGGATTGGTTCAAGGAAAAGGGCCTGAAGCTGCCTGCGACGTTCGAGGAGTTCTCCACCGCCGCCCAGGCGCTGACCGGCGGCGATCGCTGGGGCTTCGGCCTGCGCGGCGGCGCCGGCGGGCATGACCATTGGTGCAGCTTCGTTCTCGGCGGCGGCGCCAAGCTCGAGAAGGGCGGCCTCACCAGCCCCGCCGCGCTGGCGGCCAATCGCTGGTTCATCGAGTTGCACACGGCGAAGAAGGTGTTCCCGCCCTCGGCGCCGAACGACGGGTTCCAGCAGATCGTCGCCAACTTCAAGGCCGGCCGCACGGCGATGACCATCCACCATATCGGTTCGGCCAACGACATGGTTGCCGCCCTCGGCGACGGGGTCACCGCCATTCCCGTGCCCCGCGGCCCACAGGGCGGCGGCTGGACGAGCTTCGGCGACGGCTCCAACGCCGTGCTCGCGCAGAGCAAGGCGAAGGAAGCCGCCTGGAAGTGGATCGCCTATCTCTCCACATCGGAGGCCAACGTCGTCTTCAACAAGCTCTCCGGCCAGGTCACCGTGACCACATCCGGCGCCAAGACCTGGGACGTCCAGCCCAAGCGCTTCATGGACGCCACCGTCGGCTCCCTGCCGATCGCCGCCACCTTGCCGGCGACGTCGCAGACAGCCGATTTCACCCGCACCGTCTGGCCGCAGACCACGCAGAAGGCGCTGCTCGGCCAGATCACGCCGGATGAAATGATGCGCGTCTTCGACAAGCATTATTTCGGGTAGTGAAGTCCAACCGCGCCCTGCCGTGGCTTCTGCTTGCGCCGGCACTGGCAGCCACCGTGCTGCTGGTGCTGGCGCCGGTCGTGCAGACGCTGTGGCTCTCGCTGCACGACGTCATCCTCTTCCGCCCGAAGAGCCGACCCTTCGTCGGCCTGCAGAACTATGCAGTCCTGCTCGGCGACGATCTGTTCTGGGAGAGCCTGGGCCACTCGCTGGTCTGGGTGATCGTATCGGTATCGTTGCAATTCGCGCTGGGCTTCACCACCGCCCTCCTGCTCAACCGCAGCTTCGCCTGGCGCGGCATCGCCCGCGCGCTCGTCATCGTTCCCTGGGCCCTGCCGAGCGTCATCATCGGCCTGGTCTGGACCTGGATGCTCGACTTCAATCTCGGCGTGCTCAACCAGGTCGGCATGCGCATGGGCCTGCTCGATGCGCCGATCGCCTGGCTCGCCCGCCCCGATACCGCCATGGCCGCGGTCATCCTGGCGGTGGTCTGGCAAGGCTTCCCCTTCTTCGCCGTCACCCTGCTCGCCGGGCTGCAGGCCATCCCGCGCGAACACTACGAAGCTGCAAGCATCGATGGCGCTGGCACCATCGCCAGCTTCATCCACGTCACCCTCCCGGGCCTCGCCCCGGTCATCGCCACCGCCCTGCTGCTGCGCATGATCTGGGTGTCGAACTCGCTCGATCTCATACTGGTGATGACCGGCGGCGGGCCAGGCACGGCCACACATACACTGCCGCTCTACGCTTTTCTCAAAGCCTGGTCCGGCGCCAACTACGGCTATGGCAGTGCGCTCGCCGTCGTGCTGACCATCTTGCTGCTCGCTATCGTCATCACCTATGCCGTACGCAATGCGCGGGAGACGCCGGCATGAAGCGTCTGCGCCTTTTCCTCGGCACCGAGATACCCGTACTCGCCATCCTCGCTTTCGCCCTGCTGCCGTGGGTCTGGATGATGCTCTCCTCGCTGCGCCCCGACGAGGAACTCACCCATTCGCCGGTCACGCTCATCCCCGGCGCGCTCACTCTCGTGCACCACATCGAGCTCCTCCAGCGCACCGCCTTCGCGCAGAACCTGCGCGACAGCCTGATCGTCGCCATCGGCGCCGTCACCTTGGGATTGTTGCTGTCCCTGCCTGCGGCTTACGCCTTCTCGCGCTTTCGCTTCCCCTTCCGCCGCGCGCTGCGTGTGCAGTTCCTCGTCGTCAACATGTTCCCCGTCGTGCTCCTCGTCCTGCCGCTCTTCTTCCTGCTGCGTCAGTTCGGCCTGCTCGACACCTACCTCGCCCTCATCATGGGCCACGCCACCTTCACCCTGCCCTTCGCCATCTGGCTGATGACCAGCTACATCGATGGCATCCCGCCCGACCTCGACGAAGCCGCCACGATCGACGGCGCCACCGGCCTGCAAACCCTGCGCCTGGTCATCCTGCCCCTCGTCATCCCCGGCATGGTCGCCGTCGGCATCTATCTCTTCATCGCTTCCTGGAACGAATACCTTTTCGCCCTGATGCTCGCCGGCCGCAACGTCCGCACCGTCACGGTGGCGCTGCAGATGTTCATCGGGGAGAACGAAATCCACTGGGGCCTGCTGACCGCGGGCGGAACCCTTGTGGCCCTGCCTGCGACTTTTCTGTTTCTCTTCGCCCAGCGCCGCCTCGTCGGCGGCCTCACGGGCGGTGCTGTGAAAGGCTAGATCCCATGTGGAAGCGTCCGCCGATCGGCGTCATCTCGATGTCCTATGCCAGGCCCTTCGTGGCCGAGCATTTTCCGCTGTTCGCCCGCATGAAGGCCGCGGGGATGGATTTCGTCGAGCTGCTCGTCCCCGAGGAAGGCGAGCTGGACCCCGCCGCCTGTGGCGAGGCCGCGCGCGACGCCGGCCTGTTCATCGCGCTCGCCGCCCGCGTCAACCTTCAGCGCGACCTCGCCTCCGACGACGCCGGGTCGCACACCGCCGCCATCGCCTATCTCAAGCGCTGCGTCGACGTCGCGGTGGCCATGGGTGCCCGCATCGTCGGCGGCCCACTCTACGGCACGCCACTCGTCTTCGCCGGCCGTCCCCCCGCCCCCATCGACGAGGCCCGCCGTACCGCCCGCGTGCTGCGCGTCGTCACCGGCCTCAAGGAGGCTGGCGCCTATGCGACCGCCAAGGGCGTCGTCCTCGCCGTCGAACCGCTCAACCGTTTCGAGACAGATTTCTGCAATACCGCGAGACAGGCCGTCGAACTCGTCGAAATGGTCGGCTCCCCCGCGGTCGGTGTCATGCTCGACACCTTCCACATGAATATGGAAGACGACGACCTCCCCGCCGCCATCCGCGCCACTGGCCGCCACCTCATGCACTTCCAGGCCAACGAGAACCACCGCGGTTTCCTCGGCACCGGCCACATCGACTGGCCGTCGATCTGCCGGGCGCTCGCCGCCATCAACTACGCAGGCCCCATCACGCTCGAACCCTTCCGGCGTACCGATGACCGCCTCTCCGTGCCCCTCGCCCAATGGCGTCCGCCAGCGCATGACGAGGATGCCGACCTCGCCCACTCCGCCGCCTTCCTCCGCGACGCGCTCCACGCGGTGCGCGCATGATCCGCATCGGCTGGATCGGCTGCGGCACCCATGCCGGCGAGATGCTGCTGCCGCAACTCGTGCGCCTCCCCGTTCGCCTTGCTGCCATCGCCGACGTCAATGTCGAGCGCCTCGCCCTTATCGGCGATCGTTACGGCGCCGCCAATCGGTTCACTGACGGCCATGCCCTGATCGCCGCCGGTGGCATCGACGCCATCGGCATGGCCGTCGGCCCCAAACAACACAGCGAACTCGCCGCCGCGGCCCTCCGCGCCGGCCTGCCCGTGTTCATCGAAAAGCCCCCCGCCGCTACCTCGGCCGATGCCCAGGCCCTCGCCGATCTCGCTCGCTCCGTCGGCAAACCCTGTGTCGTCGGCTTCATGAAACGCTACTCCACCGCCAACCGCATCGCCGGCAACATCACCCGCGCCAGCAGCTTCGCCCCCCGCGCCAGCCTCCTCGGCGAATACATGACCGCCCCCACCTACTTCGTGGGGAATGTCGACTACACCGGTTTCCTGCTCCACCACTGCGTCCACGCCATGGACCTCGTGCCCTGGCTCATGGCCGAGCCCGTCACCCGCGTCCACGCGCGAAAGCATGAGTTGCAACCAGGCAAGCTTCTCATCCACGCCGGCTTCTCCTTCGCCTCCGGCGCGCTCGCCACCGTCGTCATGGGCACCCACCAGTCGCGCGGCACGCCGATGGAATGGTGGCAGGTCATGGGCGACCACCAGCGCGTCGAGATCCGCAACGTCCACGAAGTCCGCCACTTCAAATCCCCGCCCTTCAAGGCCGCCGACACCGCCGCCACCCTCGACCCCGCCGTCGACACACTCGTCTGGGAACCGAACTTCACCGCCGCCGCCAACGAAGATCACAAAGGCTACCACAGCCTCCTCGCCGACTTCTTGCGCGCGATCAACGGCGAACCAAACGACGCGCCGGGCATCGCGGACGGCGTCCAGGCGATGAAGGTGCTCGAGGCGATGGTGCGGTCGATGGCGAGCGGGAAGGACGAGGGGGTTTAAGGGTTGTTCCGCATGCCAAGGGCTTTGCCCTTGGATCCCATGAACTCATGCATCTGGATCGCTGACCTTCAGTCGCAATCCCACGATCTCGCCGCGATCGCTGGCGAAGCCCAGAAACAATCGCGACCGCACCAAGCATGGAGCGGTCGCGATGTGAGATTGCCTGCGGCGCCAAGAACGAAGTTCCCAACTGAAGAACGACCCCACAGCCACACAAGGTAACGGGGTCCAGGGGCAAGGCCCCTGGCCGGCGGAGCCCCTTCCCTTCCGTCAGCCCGCCGCCTTAGGCGTCGCCACCGGCGCCATGTCCCGCCGCAGCCGGTGCTCGCCGAGGAACAGCAGGATCGGCGCAGCAATGAAGATCGAGGACGACGTGCCCACCACGATGCCGAACAGCATCACCCAGGCGAACCCTGACAGCGACGAGCCGCCGAATAGCGCCAGCGGCAGGGCCGCGAGGAAGACGGTCATCGAGGTTCCCAGTGTTCGGCCCAGGGTTTCGTTGATCGACAGGTCGATCAATTCCCGCAGTGGCATGGTCTTGTACTTGCGCAGGTTCTCGCGCATGCGGTCATAGACCACCACCTTGTCGTTGGTGGAATAGCCGATGATGGTCAGGATCGCGCCGACCATCACCAGGTCGAACTCGAAGCGGGTGACCACCAGGAAGCCGATCGCCTTGGTCACGTCGAGGATGAGCGTCACCACGGCGCCGACGGCGAACTGCCATTCGAAACGGAACCAGATATAGACCAGGATCATCAACAGCGAGATGCCCAGCGCCAGCATGCCGTCGCGGAACAGTTCGGCGGACACCGAGGCGCCGACGGCGTCGGTACGGACGATCTTCGCCCCCGGCTGCGCCTCCTCGACGGCAGCGCGCACCTTGTTGACGACGACCTGTGTCGCCGCCTCGTTCGGCTGCGCGCCGAGGCGGATCAGCACCGAGCTGTCCTCGCCGAACCGCTGCACGCCGGGTTCGCGAATGCCCTGGTTGCCGAGCGAGGCCCGGATCTTGACGAAATCGGCCGGCCCCTGGGTGCGGATCTCCATGATGATGCCGCCGGAGAAGTCGATGCCGAGATGCAGTCCGGGATGGAAGAACAGGATCAGCGAGGCGATCGACAGCACCGCCGAGACGATCAGTCCCATATGGCGGCCGTTCATGAACCGGATCTTGGTGTCGTCGCGGACGATGCGGAAAAGCGGACGAATGAACATGATCGGCTCCTACACCGGCAACGCGGCGGGACGGTTGGTGGCGTACCAGCGCACCATCAGCAGCCGGGCGAACATCGTCGCCGTGAACAGCGACGTCGCGATTCCCACGGTGATCGTCACCGCGAAGCCCTTTACCGGCCCCGAGCCGAACACGAACAGCATCACGTGCGAAAGGAACGCCGTCGCGTTGCTGTCGATGATGGTCGAGAAGGCGCGCTTGAACCCAGTCTCCATCGCGTTCAGCGGCGTCCGGCCGTTCAGCACCTCCTCGCGGATGCGCTCGTTGATGAGGATGTTGGCGTCCACGGCCATGCCGAGGGTCAGCAGCATTCCCGCCATGCCCGGCAGCGTCAGCGTCGCCTCCAGCAGGCTCAGCACCGCGACCATCATCACCAGGTTCACCAGCAGCGCCGCGTTCGCCATCCAGCCGAACAGGCCGTAGAACACCGCCATGTAGATCATCACCATGACGAAGCCCGCGGCCAGCGCGATGGCGCCGGCACGGATCGCGTCGGCGCCCAGTTCGGGCCCGACCGAGCGTTCCTCGACCACGGTCAGCGGCGCCGGCAGCGCGCCGGCGCGCAGCAGCACCGCGAGATCGGTCGCCGAGCGCGCATCGAAACTGCCGCTGATCTGCCCCCGGCCGCCAGTGATCGGCTCGCGGATGTTGGGCGCCGAGATCACCTTGTCGTCGAGCACGATCGCGAAGGGATGGCCGACATTGTTGCGGCTTACCTCGGCGAAGCGCCGCGTGCCGACGGAATCGAAGGTGAAGTTCACGACCCATTCGCCGGTCTGGTTGTTCTGTCCCGCGCGCGCGTCGGTCAGGTTCGCGCCATCCACCTCGATGCGCCGGCGCACGGCGATCTTGCCGCCGCCGTTGCGTCCCTCGAGGGGCAGGAAATCGACCCCGGGCGGCGGCACCGGGCTCGCCACATTCGCGGTCTCGTCGGTCAGGCGGAACGTCATCCGCGCCGTCTTGCCCAGCAGTTCCTTGATCCGGTTCGGGTCCTCGATGCCCGGCAACTGGACGACGATGCGGCTTTCGCCCTGGCGGGTGATGATCGGATCGACCACGCCGGTTTCGTCGATACGCCGCCGCACGATCTCGATCGACTGCTGCACGGCATTCGTCGCGCGATCGACCAGCGCCGGGGCCGACAGGGTGATGAGGATCTGACCCGGGGTCGACTCGAAATCGAGGTCCGGCCGCTGCGTGATCCCCGAGGTCGAGGTGGTCGCCAACGCCTTCACCGCCTCAAGCGCCGCGTCCTGCTTGGTCTGATCCTCGATGCGGATCATCACCCTGTTCTGCGCGGCCTGTGGCGTCACCACGAAGCGCGGCACCCCGGCCCGGCGCAGCCCCTGGCGCGCCCCGTCGGCCAGGCTATCCAGCCGCTCCTTGATCACCGCGGCCATGTCGACCTCAAGCAGCAGGTACGAGCCCCCGCGCAGATCGAGGCCGAGATGGATGGCGCGCCACGGCACCCAGCGGCTCGGCGCCGGCATGAGGTTCGGCACCGAGAACAGCACCCCCAACAGGCACGCCCCCAGGATCAGCGCCGTTTTCAGGCGAGAGAAATACATCATGGCGCGGTCTTAATCGGCCCTGGCCCCGGCTGCAAATCCCGCCCCGCCATCGCCCGGGGGATTGGCCGATTCGCGGCGGGGCTGCTAGCACGCTCCGGCAATCCGCCGCGGAGGCGACAATGACCGAAGAACTGCGCATCGGCGTCATCGGCGCCGGACATTTCGGGCGTTTCCACGCCCAGAAGGTCGCGGCCAACCCGCGCGCCATCCTGGTCGGACTGCATGATCCCGACCCCGCCCGCGCCGCCGTGGTCGCCGAGGAGACCCGGACGGTCCCGATGACGCTCGACGCCCTGCTCGCCGCCGCCGACGCCGTCGTCATCGCCGCCCCCGCCGAGCACCACCATCGCCTGGCCATGCAGGCGCTCGCCGCCGGCCGCCACGTCCTGGTCGAGAAGCCCATCGCCGCCACCCTGGCCGAGGCCGACGAAATGGCCGCGCTGGCCCATGCCAAGGGCCGCATCCTCCAGGTCGGCCACCTCCTGCGCTACACCGCCGAGCACAAGGCGATCAGCGCGCGCATGCAGCGCCCGATCTATATCGAGTGCGTCCGCATCGCCCCCTTCAAACCGCGCGGCACCGACGTCTCCGTCATCCTCGACCTGATGATCCACGACCTCGACCTGCTGCTCTCCCTCGTCGACAGCCCGGTCGCCCATGTCGACGCCATCGGCGCCCCGGTGGCCAGCCCGCACGAGGACATCGCCAACGCGCGTATCCGGTTCGAAAATGGCTGCGTCGCCAATCTCGTCGCCAGCCGCATCGCGCTCAAGACCGAGCGCCGCATGCGCCTGTTCAGCCAGGACGGCTATATCTCGGTCGATTTCGCCGCCCGCAAGCTGATGATGATCGGCCGCGGGCGCGGCATCCCGCTGCCCATGCTCGAAGGCGGCCGGATGGAGGAAATCACCTGGGACGAGCATGACGCGCTCGCCGCCGAGCATGCCGCCTTCACCGCCTCGATCCTCGACGGCGTCCCCGTCCTGGTCGACGCCGCCGCCGGCCGCCGCGCCCTGGACGTCGCCCTCCAGGTCGGCGAGAGCATGGCCGCCGCCCGCCGCGTCGCTCTCGCCTCCGGGCTGATCCGCGACTGAGCGCGCCCTTGAGCCGCGCTTCCGGCTGCGCGACAAGACAGTCGATTGTCGCGGAGCCCGCCATGGACCCCACCGCCGTCACCCAGCAGATCGCCCCAGTCAAGCATGGATCCGCGCCGCGCGGCCTGCGCCGGCACATGATCCTGCTTGTCATCATCGCCCTCGCCCCGGTCGGCATCAGCACCGTCCTGATGGTCGCCGGCGGCGTGCGGGACACACGGCGCCATTTCGGCGACCAGCTGACCGAGCGGGCGACCACGGTCGCGCTCGCCTTCGATCGTGAACTCGAGGTCGTCGCCCTCGCCCTGGCCATGATGGCCACCTCCCGGGAGGGCGAGGACAGCGCCGCCTTCGATGCCCGCACCCGCGCGGTGACCGATATCCTCGGCAACCAGTTGCGGCGCCACGATCCGGCGCAGGCACCGCCTCCGGGAACGCCGAAATCCCTCGGCCGCTCGGTGGCCCTCGGCCAGGCCGTCGTTGGCCGGGCGGACGCGGACGCCCCGGGCATTGCCATGTACGAGCCGGTACGGCGCGGTGGAAAGGTCGTCGAGGTGCTCGAGATGGACCTCGGCGCGGCACAGATATCAAGCGTTCTGGCCGCCCAGAACCGCGGCGAGGACGGGGTCGCGCTGGTGCTCTCGGCATCGGGACGCATCCTGGCGGCGGCGGGCCGGGAGGCGCCGGCCGTAGGTACTCTGGCCCCCGCATGGCTAATGACACCCAACATTGCGCTGCCCGAGGGCACCTGGTCCGACGGCAGCGACCGGCTTTGCGCCCGCGCCGTGCCCGCCCGGGCACCCACCGCACGCACCGTCGTCTGCGCGCCCCGCGCCTTGTTTGACGCCAGTTGGCAAGAGCCGCTGCGCGAGCAGGCCATCACTGCCATCACATCCCTCGCGCTCGGCATCGTCGCCGCCATCCTGCTGGCCCACCGCCTCACCCACCCCCTCGCCCGGCTGACCGCCCAGGCCCGCGAGATCGTTGCCGGCAGCGATCGCGGCATCGACATCCCCCCCCTCGCCGTCGCCGAGTTCGAGGCCCTGCGCCTCGGCATGCGCGACGCCGCCGCCGCACTGCGCGATCGCGCGGCGGCCGAGCACCTGGCCATGCTTGATGCCCGCACCAGCCAGCGCCTGCTCGCCTCCGTGCTCAACGGCGCCGCCGAGGGGATCCACGTGAAAGACCTCGATGGCCGCTACGTCATGCTGAACCGCGCTGCCCGGATCAGCTTCGGCCTCGCCGAGGAGACGGAACTGCAGGGCCTGCGGGCCACCGACGTGATGTCCGCCGCCGACGCTGCCGACATCCTCGCCGCCGACCGTGAGGTCATCGCCACCGGGCTCATCCGGGCGTTTGAAATCACGCGTCCCCGGCAGACCGAGTACCGCCATTTCGCCCTCACCAAGACGCCGTGGCGCGATGCCACCGGGGCCGTCGCCGGGGTCGTCACAGTCAGCCGCGACGTCACCGCCGCCCGGATGGCCGAAACACGCCTGCGCACCCTGCAGGCCGAACTGCTGCGCGCCACCCGCCTGTCCAGCATGGGCGCGATGGCCAGCGGCCTGGCCCATGAGATCAACCAGCCGCTCGCCGCCTCGACCAACTATCTCAACGCCGCCGTCCGCCTGCTCGACCGCGCTACCTCCGGCGAGGCCGCCAGCCTTGCCACCGCCCGCGAGGCGGTCGCCGAAGCCGCCGCCGAAACCCTGCGCGCCGGCAACATCGTGCGCCGCCTGCGTCAGTTCGTCGATCGCGGCGAGGCGGAGCTCGCCGAGGAGGACATCGCCGGTGTCATCGCCGAAGCCGTCACCTTGGCCCGCCCCGAGGCACTCGGCGTCGGCGTGCACCTCGTCCAGGACGTTGCCCCGGGGATCGGCGCCGTGCTGATGGACCGCACGCAGATGCAGCAGGTGCTGCTCAACCTGATCCGCAACGCCACCGACGCGATCGAAGCCAGGCCAGGAGGTGCGACCGGCGCCGACCGCATCACCCTCGGTGCCCGCCGCGAGAGCGACGGGGCGGTCCGTATCACCGTCGCCGATACCGGCCCCGGCATCGCCACCGAAGTCACCGCCCGGCTGTTTGAGCCCTTCGTCAGTACCAAGCGCGGCGGCATGGGCATCGGCCTGGCGATCTGCCGCACCATCGTCGAAGGCCACGGCGGCACCCTTCGCCACCTGCCAACCCCGACGGGAACCGCCTTCGAAATCAGCCTTCCCGCCCCTCTGCCGAAAGCGGAAGCCGCATGAGAGACCCGGCCCCCCTTCCCCCCACGGTGCACATCGTGGACGACGACGAAGCCGTCCGCCGCTCCCTCGCCATGCTGCTCGGCTCCTTCGGCCATGCCACCCGCACCTACGCCTCGGCCGAGGACCTCCTCGCCGGCGTCGACCTGCTGGAACCCGGCTGCGCCGTGGTCGATATCCGCATGGCCGGCATGGACGGCCTCACCCTGCAACAGACGCTCGCCCGGCGCGCGCCGGGCATCCCCGTTGTCATCGTCACCGGCCACGCCGAAGTCGCGCTCGCGGTCCGCGCCATGAAGGCTGGCGCCATCGATTTCATCGAAAAGCCCTACACCGAGACCGATATGCTCGCCGCGGTGAACACCGCGCTCTCGCGCATGCAGGACGACCAAGAACACCGCGCCGCCGCCGAGGCCGCCGTCGCCCGAATCGGCACTCTGACCCCGCGCGAACGCGACGTGCTGCGCCCCCTCGTCGAGGGCTGGCCCAACAAGGTGATCGCCCACACGCTTGGGATCTCGCCGCGCACGGTCGAGATCCATCGCTCCAACGTCCTGGAAAAACTCGGCTGCCGCAGCCTCGCCGAAGTGGTCCGCCTCGTGCTGACCGCTGGCCTCGAGGTTTAGCTTACGCTGTGGCCACCGACACCTTGCTGCCGAGGCTGAAAATCGCGTGCTGCGCGTTGGCATCGACGCTCGCCCCGGCCAAGGCGGCCGCGACGGCGAGGGCAAAAATCACCAGGGTGGACTTTGAAATCCGGCTCATGTCGGCCTCCTCGGCGTTCTGACAGCCGGAGAAGACACCCACCTATGTTAAGGCTCTGTTAGGAGATGGAGGAAACCTGGGCAGGACGCAGCCTCATACCAAGGCTCGCTGATCGCGACCCATGGTATCAGTCTTGGTTTCGCGCGCCGCCGCCCTCCAACCCGGCGCGCAAAACAGAACCCATTGATCGTGGAACAGTCACGATCAACAGGTTCTGGTATCAGTTGAAGTCCGGCGGCAGTTGGCTGCGGTGATGCGCGAACATTCGATGCAGGTGCTCCGGCAGCGTGCGATTGATCGACAGATCGGTCGGCAAGTCGTCCTCGCCGAAGAACGCGATTTCGCTGGTTTCGTCCGAAGGGGTCGCCGCGCCTCCGGTGATCGAGCACAGGAAGGTCAGCTTGTAGGCGTGGAAGGCTTGCGGCGGATGTCCGGCGCGGTCGCGGTCGAGCACGCTGACCAGGCGATCGACATTGACATGAAATCCCGTCTCTTCAAGAACTTCTTTCACCGCGTTCTCCGCCGGCGTCAGGTTCACGTCAGCCCAGCCGCCGGGTAGCGTCCAGCGGTGATGGTCCGAGGTTTCGCGCACCAGGAGCAGTTTGCCGTCCTGAAACACGGCGGCACGGACGTCGATCTTGGGGGTGGCGTAGCCGGTCTGGGCGTCGAACAGCGCCAGGATGGCGGCGGGGTCGGCGCCCGAGAGCGACTCCATCATCTCGACCGCGAGGTCCTGCAGCGCCCGGTAGCGGTCGCGGTCATAGACCGGCGGGTCGTATGCGAGGCCGGTCTGGGCGATCGCCTGGACCTCGCGGGCCCAGCGCAGCCAGTCCGGCCGGCTCAATTCTTGGGGTCCTCGAGACCGATGGCGCGCAGCCTCGCCCCTTCCTCATCCCAGCCGGCGCGTTCCTTGACGTTGAGGAACAGGTGCACCGGCCGCTCGAGCAGGTCGGAGAGGTGCGCCCGTGCCTTGGCGCCGATTTCGCGGATGCGCGCGCCCTTCTGGCCGATCAGGATCGCCTTGTGGCCGGTGCGCGCGACATAGACGGTCGCCTCGATCCGCACCGAACCGTCCTTCTTCTCGGTAAAACTCTCGGTCTCCACGGTGGTGCCGTAGGGCACTTCCTCGTGGGTCTGGAGAAAGATCTGCTCCCGCACGATCTCGGCGGCGAGCAGACGGTCCGGCAGATCGGTGAGGTCGTCGGCGGGGTAGAGATGCGGCCCGGGTGGCATGGCGGCGGCGAGCGCTTCCAGCAGCACGTCGAGCCCGTCGCCGGTGGAGGCGCTGACCATGTAGGTTTCGGCGAAGGTTGCGAGCTTGTTCAGCTCGCCGATCAGCGGCAGCAGTTTGGCGGGCGGGATCAGGTCGGTCTTGTTCAGCACCAGCCAGGCCCGTCGCTCGCCCGCGCGCACCTGATCGCCGAGGCTGGTGGCGATTTCGCGCACGGCGGCAGTGAGCCCGGCCTTGGCGTCGACCAGCAGCATGATGAGGTCGGCGTCTTCCGCCCCGGTCCAGGCGGCCGCCACCATGGCGCGGTCGAGCTTGCGGCGCGGCTTGAAGATGCCGGGCGTATCGACCAGCAGGATCTGCACGGCGTCGCGCATCAGGATCGCCAGCACGCGGAACCGGGTGGTCTGCGCCTTCGGCGAAACGATCGAGAGCTTGGCGCTGGCGAGCCGGTTCAGCAGCGTGGACTTGCCGGCATTCGGCGCGCCGACGATGGCGGCAAAGCCGCAGCGGGTCGGTTCATTCATTTGGGGAGCTTTCCAAGCAGGTCGGTCGCGGCGTCCTGCTCGGCGGCGCGTTTGGTCCCCGCGCTGCCGGTGCCGGTGCGGCCGTCGACGGTGACGGAGATAACGAATACCGGCGCATGCGACGGCCCTTCGCGGGAGGTGACGACATAGGCCGGCAGCGCATGCCCCCTGCCCTGCGCCCATTCCTGCAGCGCCGTCTTGGCGTCCTTCGGCGGCGCCGCTTGGGCGGTCATCGCGCCTTCCCAGGCCCGGCGCACGAAGCCGCGGGCGGGCTCGATGCCGCCATCGAGATAGAGCGCCCCGATCGCCGCCTCGACCGCGTCGGCCAGCACCGTCGCCCGGCGGCGCACGCCGGCCTTGGACTCGCCAGGCGCCACATCGATGATCGCCTGCAATTTGGCTTCCTCGGCGATGGCGGCCAGCACGGGCTGCGAGACGAGATGGGCGAGCCGGCGGCCAAGCTCGCCCTCCTGCTCCAGCGGAAATCGCTCGGCCAGCCATTCCGCGATCAGCAACCCCAGCACCCGGTCGCCGACGAATTCCAGCCGCTCGTTCGAGCCGGCACCCTTGGCGCGGCCGGCGCGTTGCGGATGGGCGGCGGAGCGGTGGGTCAGCGCCTCGCGCAGCAGGTCGGCGCGGGCGAAGCGGTGGCCGAGGACGGCCTCGGCGGCGGCGCTTGCCTCGGCGAGCGCGGGGCTCAGGTGATGCCCTTGAACAGGCGCGTCCAGCGGATTTCGAACGGCCATTCCCAGATCTCCCACAACGGCGCCGAGGCGTCGACGGAGAAGAAGATGAACTCGGCGCGGCCCACGAGGTTCTCGATGGGGATGAATCCGACCGCGTTCAGCACCCGGCTGTCGAGGCTGTTGTCGCGATTGTCGCCCATGGCGAACACATGCCCTTCGGGGACCTTGTATTCCTGTGTGTTATCAAGGCTCTCGTTGTCGCTGGCCTTGAGGATGCTGTGCTCACGCGGAGGCACGCCGGGGCGCGAGGGCGGCAGTGTCTCGATGTAGCGCTTGAGCATCGTCGGCGGCCCGTCGCCCTCGCTGCGGTATTGCCCGACATCCTTGCGCGGCACGATGGTGCCGTTCACGTAGAGCTGGCCACCCTTCATCTGGATGCGATCGCCGGGCAGGCCGATGATGCGCTTGATGTAGTCGGTCGAATTGTCGCGCGGCAGCTTGAACACCGCGACGTCGCCGCGGTTGGGCAGCGACCCGAAGATCCGCCCGTTGAACAGGGGCGGCGACAGCGGCAGCGAGAAGCGCGAGTAGCCGAAGCTGTATTTCGAGACGAACAGATAGTCGCCGATCAGCAGCGTCGGGATCATCGAGCCCGAGGGGATGTTGAACGGCTCGAAGGCGATCGTGCGGATGCCGATGGCGATGAGACCGGCATAGATGATGGTCTTGAGGTTCTCGACGAAGCTGCTTGAGGGCCGTCTTGTCATGAGATCAGGCGGATTCCGGCCATGGGTGGAGCGCCGTATGAACTCCAGGCCCCCGGTGAAGTCAAGCAAGCGGCCCCGCTCACGAGACCGCCTCGGGGATCGCCGAGATGATCACGTGGGCATAGGCATAGGGGTATTCGTCGGTCATCGTCAGGTCGAGCCGCGCCTGCATGCCTGGTGGAATCAGGGCCGCAAGCCGGGTCGCCGCTCCCCCGGTCAGCGCCATCGTCGGCTGCCCGCCGCGCATGTTGACCACGCCGAGGTCGGACATGAACACGCCGCGGTTGAACCCCGTGCCCAGGGCCTTGGCGCAGGCCTCCTTGGCGGCGAAGCGCTTGGCGTAGGTCCCCGCCCGGTTCTGCCCGCTGCGCCGGTCGGCCTTGCGCCACTCGACCTCGGTGAACACCCGCTCGATGAAGCGCCGGTCGAAGCGCTCGAGCGTCCGCTCGATGCGGCGGATGTCGCAGATATCGGAGCCAATCCCGATAATCATCAGCCGCGCGCCCGTTCGACCTGATGCACGCCCTGGGCGGCGCGCAGGTTGGCGATCACGTTGATGAGCTGCCGGAGGTCGCGCACCTCGACATCGATGACCATCTCATGAAAATCCGCCTGCCGGTTGACGATGCGCAGGTTCACCACCGCGCCGTCCTGCTTGGCGATGGCGTTGGTGATGTTGGCGATCGAGCGCGGCTCATTGTCGGCGATGACGCTGATCCGCCCGGTATGCCCCTCGCCCTTGCCCTTCGCATCCGGCACCGCCGCCTGGTCCCAGTCGACGTCGATGAAGCGCTCGGGCGTGGCGGAGAAACTCGCCAGTGTCGGGCAGTCCCGCGTGTGGATCGTCACCCCCTTGCCGGTGGCGACGATGCCGACGATGCGATCGCCCGGCACCGGATGGCAGCAGCCGGCATAGTGAATCGCCATGCCCGGCACGAGCCCGGTGATCGGCAGCCCCGACGGCGCCGAGCTGCGCCCGCGCGCCGGCAGCGGCATCATCATCCTGGGCGTCCGCGGCGCCTGGCGCAGTTCGGGATAGGCGGCCTGCACCACGTCCTTGGGGCTGATATTGCCATTGCCCACGGCGACGTAGAGGTCGTCCATCGAGGCGAGCTTCAGCGCTTTGAGCGCTGGATCCAAAATTTTTTCCGACCCGTCGAGCCCGTCCTGTCGGAACGCCTTGACCAGCGCCGCCCGCCCCTGGTCGCGGCTCTGCTCGCGCTGCTGGGCCTGCACGAACCGCCTGATCCGCGCCCGCGCCTTGCCGGTGACGACGAAGCGCTCCCATTGCGGGCTCGGCGTGCCGCCGCGGGCGGTGAGGATCTCCACCTGGTCGCCGTTTTGAAGCTCATGCCGCAGCGAGGTCATCCGCCCATTGACCCGCACGCCCACGCAGGTGTCGCCGACCTGGCTGTGCACGGCATAGGCGAAGTCGATCGGCGTCGCGCCCCGCGGCAGCTGGATCAGCTTGCCCTTGGGGGTGAAGCAGAACACCTGGTCCTGGTAGAGCTCGAGGCGGGTGTTATCGAGGAACTCCTCCATGGTGGAGTTCTCCAGGATCTCCTTGAGATCCTGCACCCAGGCGAACTTGGCGGCGTCACGCGCGGCCGTACCACCTTGTTTATACAGCCAATGCGCCGCCACGCCGTTCTCGGCGACGTCGTGCATGTCGCGCGTGCGGATCTGCACCTCGATCTTCTGGTTGCGCGGCTCGCGCAGCGTCACCCCGGTATGCAGGCTCTGGTAGCCGTTGGCCTTGGGGGTCGAGATATAGTCCTTGAACCGCCCGGCGATCACCGGATAGGCCGCATGGACCGCGCCGAGCGCCGCGTAACAGGCCTCGCGCGTCGGCACCACGATGCGAAATGCCATGATATCCGAGAGTTGTTCGAACTGCACATTGCGCCGCTGCATCTTCTCCCAGATCGAGAACGGCCATTTCTCCCGCCCGGTCACCTCGATCACCTCGACGCCATGCTCGGCGCAGACCCGTTCGAGATCGCGCTTGACCTCGTCGATGACATCCGCCCCCTGGCCGCGCAGGAAGTTCAGGCGGGCCTGGATCGACTCATAAGCCTCGGGATCCAATTCAGCGAAACCAAGGGTTTGCAGCTCGCTTTTGATGCTCTCCATGCCGATGCGCTCGGCCAGCGGCGCATAGATCTCCATCGTCTCGCGCGCGATCCGCTGCCGCCGCGGCGCCTGCGGCACCGCATGCAGGGTCCGCATGTTGTGCAGCCGGTCGGCGAGCTTCACCAGCAGGACACGAATGTCCTTGCTCATCGCCAGCACCAGCTTGCCGAAATTCTCCGCCTGCTTGGTGCGGTCCGACTGTACCTCCAGCCGGTTCAGCTTGGTGACGCCATCCACCAGCGCCGCGATCTCGGCGCCGAATTTGCGCTCCAGCACCGCCCGCGTGACCTTGGTGTCTTCCACCACGTCATGCAGGATCGCCGTCGCGATGCTGGCATCGTCCAGCCGATAGCCCGCGAGAATCTCGGCAACCGCGATCGGATGCGTGATGTAGGGATCGCCGGCGTCGCGGTCCTGCCCCTCATGCGCCTCGGACGCGAGATCGCAGGCCGCCTGCAGCAGGACGAAGTCGGCATCGGGATTGTAGCGCCGGATCAGCCCGAACAGGACCTCCGGCCGCGCCTGGTAGCGCGAGGCGACCGCGGTCGCCGAAGCTGGGCCATCAGGCCCGCGAAACGGCGCGGCGCGCCAGGTCTCCGGTGCGCCGCGCGTCATGGGTCGTGCCTAGCGGCGACGGCCGCCAAGTTCCGCCTCGATGGCGGCCTCAAGATCGTCCGGGGCGAGATCGTCGGCCTCGACCGGCATGGTGGCGTTCTCTTCCTCGGCGGAAATATCCTGCAAACCGAAGATGTTCTGGTCGGTCGGGATGAGGTCCATGACCTCCTCGTCCGCCGGCTCGGGCTCCGGCGCGCGGGAAAGCGACTTGATCAGGTCCATCTCCAGCTTTTCGAGCGGGATGGTCTCATCGGCAATCTCGCGCAGCGCGACGACGGGGTTCTTGTCGTTGTCACGATCCACCGTCAGCTCCTCGCCACGCGACAGATTGCGCGCACGCTGGGCGGCGAGCAGAACCAGCTCGAAGCGGTTCGGGACCTTTTCGACGCAGTCTTCGACCGTGACACGCGCCATGCGCTCAACCTCCGGTAATCAGCAACGGGTGAACGGTCCAGATAAGCCGACACCGCGGCGAAAGCAAGGCGTTTGCTGCGATACAGCAATACCGGGAGGGCAAGTGAGGAAGGGGCTCCGCCGGCCAAGGGCCGAGAGATCCTTGGAACCCGTCACTCACGCGGCTGGATCAGCAGCCTTCAGTTGATAACCGCGTTCTTACGCCGCAGGCATTCAATGTCCGCGACGGCCCATTTGCTTGCGCGGTCACGGAGGGTCTCTGGGCTTCGCCACTCTCCGCCCCACGAGCGCGGGATTGCGACTGAACGCTGCCGGTCCAGCCGAGAGAGTGGATGAGGATCAAAGGGCCTCCCGGCCCTTTGCCGGCGGAGCCTTCCTTAAGTAAGCGCCTTGATCCCCTGCCCCGCCACCCCGGCCAGCAATTCGCCTGCGGTCTGCTGAAGAATGGGATGCACCCAGTCGGGCGCCACCTCGGCGAGCGGTTGCAGCACGAAGGCGCGCAGGTGGGCACGGGGGTGGGGAATGATGGGGTCGGGGGAGTCGCGGCGGAGGTTGCCGATGGCGATGATGTCGAGGTCGAGGGTTCGCGGCGCGTTGGGTTCGCCACGGACACGTCCGGCCGCCGCTTCGATGGCATGGAGGGCGGCGAGGAGCGCGACGGGATCACTGGCGTGGCCGCTGAGCCGGGCGACGCCGTTGATATAGGGCGGTTGGCCGGAAGGGGGCATGGGGGCGGTTTCGTACCAGTGCGAGAGACCGGCGAGGTTCAGGCCAGGCAGACGGGCGAGTGCCGCGACCGCGGCGCGGCAGGTTGCCAGGGGCGTGCGGCCGCCGGGGCCGGGCAGGTTTGCTCCGATTGCCACCAGGATCGTTTCGTTGTTTAAATTCAAAAGTCCGGCACCCTTCCGCAGGTTGGGGAAACGCATTAGCATCATCGGCTTGTGTACGTCGCACCACGGGGTGGCGGACAACGATCCAGGGCACGTCTTAAGGTACTACCGCATGCATTTCCTGCCAAACGAGCGCGTGGCGTTGTTCATCGACGGTGCGAACCTCTATTCCGCCTCGCGGAATCTCGGCTTCGACGTCGATTACCGCAACATGCTCGAGTTCTTCCGCCGCAAGGCGCACGTGATCCGTGCCTATTACTACTCGGCCGTGCTCGAGACCGAGGAATACTCGCCGCTGAAGCCGCTGACCGACTGGCTCGCGTATAATGGCTATACCCTCGTCACCAAGCCCGCCAAGGAGTTCACCGACGCCATGGGCCGGCGCAGGGTGAAGGGCAACATGGACATCGAACTCGCCATCGACATGCTCGAACTGGCCGACAAGATCGACCATGCCGTGCTGTTCAGCGGCGATTCGGATTTCCGCCGTCTTGTCGAGGCGGTGCAACGCCGGGGTGTGCGAGTGTCGGTCGTCTCGTCGATCCGCACGACGCCGCCAATGGTGGCCGACGAGCTGCGCCGGCAGGCCGACCAGTTCCTGGAACTCTCTGACATCGCACCCGAATTCACCCGCCGGCAGATGGAGCCACGCACTGTCAGGCCGGCAGGCCGGGCGACCCCGGCGGAGCCCTACTCGCTCGATCCGGGCGACTTGGACACCGATCGTTAAGGTTCGCCTGTCATGAAGCGGCGCATGGACGCCGACCTCGCTGCCCCCATCGCCATTGATGCGCCCCCGTATGACTGCGCCGCCTGCCCGCGGCTCGCGGCTTATCGCGCGGACAATCGCAAGGCCAATCCCGACTGGTTCAACCGCCCGGTGCCGAGCTTCGGCCCCACCGGCGCGCGCCTGCTGGTCGTCGGCATGGCGCCCGGGGTCAAGGGCGCCAACCGCACCGGCCGGCCCTTCACGGGCGACCACGCGGGGATGCTGCTCTATTCCACCCTGCTGCGCTTCGGCCTGGCCGAGGGCGTCTATCATGCCTCGATCGACGACGGGCTGACCCTGTCCGACACCCGTATCACCAACGCGGTGCGCTGCGTGCCCCCGGCCAACCTGCCGGAACCCGCCGAAGTTACCACCTGCAACCGCTATCTCGCCAGCGAGCTTGGCGGCCTGCCCAACCTGCGCGCCGTGCTGGCGCTCGGCCTGCTCGCCCATGCCGCCGTGCTTAAGGCCTGCGGCATTCCCGCCTCGCGCATCCGTTTCACCCACGGCGCCATTCACGAACTGCCGGACGGCCTGCTGCTGGCGAACAGCTACCACGTCTCGCGCTACAACACCTCGACCAAGCGGCTCACCACCGAGATGTTCGAGTCGGTCGTCCTCGGGCTGATCAAGCGGCTCGACTCACCCGCCTAGATCATGATTGGTTTAGGTCAAACCAATCATGATCAAGCAAGCTATTGAATAAGAGCGCGATTCACGCTTTCTGACCCGTCGGCCTCAAGCGATCGCGCGCTAGCTTCACCGCACCGCGGGCCGCCAAGGCGTCCAGCCGAACGGCATCGCAGCCGATTTCTGTCAGCAGGGCGCGCGTATGCTGGCCGAGTTCGGGCGCCGCAGTACGGATCGCACCCGGCGTCGCCGACAGCCGCGGCACCACGTTGTGCATCATCACCTGGCCCTGGTCGGCATCCGGCAGGTCGACGATCACCTCGCGGTCGACGATGTGCGGATCGGCAATCATCTGGTCGACGTCGTAGACCGCCGCTGCGGTGATTTCCTCCCGCTCGAAAATCGCCATCACATCCACGAGATCGCGAGCAGCGATGAAGTCGGCGATCGGCTTCTCGGTCGCCTCGACATTGGCCACGCGCACGGTGTTGGTGGCGAAGCGCGGGTCGGTGATCATGTCGGCGCGGCCGACGGTGCGCAGCAGCCGCTCGGCCATGGTCTGGATCGAGGCGGAAATGGCGATCCAGCGGCCGTCGCGGGTGCGAAACACGTTACGTGGGCTGGTCGTCTGCGAGCGGCTGCCGGTGCGTTCGGGCAATTTGCCGGTGGTGCGGAACATCTCGGCCTGCGGCCCAAGCACGGAGACGATCGGGTCGAGCAGCGGCAGGTCGATCACTTGCCCCTTCCCCCCATGCTCCACTTCGCGCCGCGCGATCATCACCGCGTAGGCGCCATAAAGCCCCGCCACCATATCGGCCAGAGCCAGCGGCGGCAGAACCGGCTCGCGATCCGCAAAACCGTTCATGGCGGCGAAGCCGGACATGCCTTCGACCAGCGAGCCGAAGCCGGGCCGGGTCGCGTACGGGCCGTCCTGGCCGAAACCGGAGATGCGGACGACGATCAGTTTCGGGTTGCGCGCCCAGAGGGTGGCCGGCGCAAAGCCCATTTCCTCCAGCGTTCCCGGGCGGAAGTTCTCGATCAGCACGTCAGCGGTGGCCAGCAGGTCGGCGAGCAGGGCCAACGCCTCGGGGTCGCGCAGGCTCAGCGCGAGGCTTTTCTTGTTACGCGCATAAACCTTCCAGTAGAGCGAGTGGCCGTCCCAGCGCCAGGCACGCAGCGGGTCGCCCTTCTGCGGGTCCTCGATCTTGATCACTTCGGCCCCGTGGTCCGCGAGCTGCAAGCTCAGCATGTTGCCGGCGACGAGACGGGACAGGTCGACCACGCGAAGATCGCGCAGCGGCGGCGTCGCGTCGGGGGCGAAATCGCGTGTGTGAACCATCAGATCTCCTGAAGCACGGGCCGCGGCCCGTCGGTAAGGCGCCAGCGCTGCTGGAGGGCGGTGACGAGGTGGCGGCGGACGAGCTTGCCCTGGGCATTGCGCGGCAGCGCGTCGACGGCGAGGTGAAAGCGCGGGCGCTTGAAGGGGGCGAGGTCTTCGGCCGCCCGCCGCGCAGCTTCCTCCCAGCCCGCCGGCGGACACTCGGCGACCGCGACGATGATCTCGCCCCAGTAGTCTGAGGGCAGGCCGACGATGGTGATCTCGTGGCCGGGCAGCGCCGGGGCCAGCGCGCGTTCGATCTCCTGCGGGTAGACCTTGTAGCCGCCGGTCTTCATCGCATCCGATTTGCGGGCGACGAGGTGCAACCGGCCCCGTTCGTCGATGCGGCCGATATCGCCGGTGGGGTGGAAACCGTCCTCGCGCCAGGGATGAAACCCCTCGGCGTCGATCCAGCCCTCGGACATGTGCTGGGCGCGGATGAGGACTTCCTCGTCCTCCAGCGCCAGTTCCACCCCCACGGCCGGCCAGCCGACGCAGGCGCTGCCGTCGATGCCACCGCCCTCGGCGTAGTAGCGGTCGGTCTCCGCGGGGGGCAGGACGGTGATGGGATTGATGACCTCCGACTTGCCGTAAGTCAGGCGGACGACGGGGCCGAACATCTCCCGCGCCCGCGCGTAGGTCGCCGGCGGCAGCGGGGCCGTCCCGGTGAAGAGGGTGCGGACGGCCGGATATTCCCGGCCGGCAAAGGCGGCGGTGAGCTTGGCGAGCACGGTCGGTGGCGCAAAAACCGCCTCGAGCTCCCCAGCCTCCAGCAGCGGGCGGACGCGATCGGCGTCGGCGCCGTCATGCAGCACCACCTCGCCGCCCTGGTCGAGCCAGGCGAAGCTCTGCAGCGAGGCGCCGTGGGCGAAAGGGGTCATCAGCAGCACACGGCTGCCCGGACCGGGCAACCAGGGCAGCGCGGCCTGGAGCAGGATGTTGGCGAGGAACCGGGCGCGCTGGCTGTAGACGATGGCCTTGGGCAATCCCGTCGTGCCGGAGGTGAAGGCGAGGCGGCCGGGCAGGTCGGGGGCGACGGCGGGAAAGTCGGCGGGATCGAGACTCGCCGGACCGATGTCCTCGACGGCGTGGACGGCAAACCCGTGGTCGGCGAACAGGGCGGCGTGTGCCTTGGCGCAGACGATGTGGCGGCAGCCGGCGAGGCGGGCGGTGCCGACCAGTTCGGCCTCGGTATAGGCGATGTTGAGCGGCGTCTCGGCCGCGCCGGAGATCTGGACGCCATAGGCCGTGGCAACGGCGGCACGGCTGTTGCGGAACAACGTGCCGACCGTCTCGCCCGGCCGCGCACCGGCGGCCAGCAGGTGCCGGCCGATACCGGCCGCATGGGCGAAAATCTCGCCATAGGTAGCGGTGCCCTCGGTATCGCGAACGGCGATACGAGCGGCAAATCGGTGAACGAGCGCGGCCTGCACCGCAGCCCAGTTGATCAATGGCATGGCGGAGGCTTTAGCATGGCCATCGGGGTTCGTTGACCCCCCGCGGGCGCGCTCTTAGCTTTCGCGCGATAGCAAGGAACGTCCACGATGCCATTCGAAATCAAAGCCTATGAAACGCTGACCCTGCACAGCCCGGCCGAGCATGTGCTGCAGGTCACGCTGAACCGCCCCGAAGTCGCCAATGCGATGAACACGCAGATGGGGCTCGACATGCAGGCGGTGTTCGACGGGCTCTGCGCCGATCCCAACGCCTATCGCTGCGTCATCCTGACCGGCAGCGGCGGCAAGGCGTTCTGCGCCGGCGGCGACCTCAAGCAGCGCAACGGCATGACCGACGAGGAATGGCAGGCGCAGCATCTGATCTTCGAGCGCATGGTGCGCGCCATGATCGCCTGCCCGATCCCGATGATCGCCGCCGTCAATGGCGCCGCCTATGCCGGCGGCCTCGAGATGGTGCTGTGCTGCGATTTTGCCTACGCGGCGACGCATGCGCGATTTGCCCTCACCGAGGTGACGCTCGGCATCATGCCGGGCGCCGGCGGGACTCAGAACCTGCCGCGCACCGTCGGCGCCCGCCGGGCCAAGGAGATCATGCTGACCGGGCGGCCGTTCACCGCGCAGGAAGCGTCGGACTGGGGGATGGTCAACCGGCTCTGCGCACCGGAGGCCCTGCTCGGCGAGGTGCTGGAAACCGCCGAGCGCATCGCCTGCAACGCCCCGATCTCGACGCGGCAGATCAAGCACGCGGTGAATTTCGGCGGCCAGATGGACCTGGCGAGCGCGCTGATGTTCGAGATCGAGGTGTATAACCGCATGGTGCCGACCGACGATCGGCGCGAGGGCGTGGCGGCGTTCAACGAGAAGCGCAAACCGAATTTCAAGGGGCGGTGAGATGAGCGAAACCATCGGGCTGACACGGGCGATCGTTCGCCGCGGGCTGGCGATCCGGGCGGAGGCAATTCCCGCCGAGATCGCCGACCTGGTGCGGCAATGCATGCTGGATACGGTCGGCGTCGCGCTTGCCGGCGGCGACGATGCGCTGGTGCGGATCCTCGCGGCCGATCTGGCGGAGGATGGCGGCACGGGGAAGGCCGGGGTCATCGGCAGCGGCATGCGGATGCCGGTGACGGCTGCGGCGTTGCTGAACGGCACGATGGCACATGCGCTCGACTACGACGACGTGAACCTGTCGATGCCCGGACATCCCTCGGTGGCGGTGCTGCCAGCGGTCCTGGCGCTCGCGGAGGAACGGGGCAGCAGCGGCGCCGACATCATGGCGGCATTCCTCGCCGGCTACGAAACCGCCTGCCGGGTGGGCTGCGTCATTTCGCCGGGCCATTACGACGTGCTCGGCTTCCACTCGACGGGAACCGTCGGCACCTTCGGCGCGGCGCTGGGCTGCGCGCATCTGATGGGCCTCGACGAGGAGCGGACGCTGCATGCCATGGGCATTGCCGCGACCATGGCGGCCGGCCTGAAATCAATGTTCGGCACCATGTGCAAGCCGCTGCACGCCGGCCGCGCGGCGGAGAACGGCCTGCGGGCGGCGCGGCTGGCGGCGGCGGGGTTCACGGCGCGGACGGATTCGCTGGAATGCGCGCAGGGCTTCGCCAAAACCCACTCCGGCGACTTCAATCCGGAGAAGGCGCTGGCCGACCCCGAAGGCGGCTGGCATATCCGTAACAATCTCTTCAAGTATCACGCCGCCTGCTACCTGACCCATGCCGGCATCGAGGCGGCGCGCAAGATCCGCGAGACGCACGGCGTCGACCCGGACCGGATTGCCGCGATCATCATGCGGATCGACCAGTCGACCGATCGCGTCTGCAACATCCCCGCGCCGACCACCGGCCTGGAGGCAAAATTCAGCCTGCGCCTCACCGCCGCCATGGCGCTCGCGGGGCAGGACACCAGCCGTCTCGACACCTACAGCGAAACGGTGGCGGCCGATCCGAAACTGGTCAGCCTGCGCGACCGCATCAGCATCGATTTCCAGAAAGGCTGGTCCTACACCCGCACCGAAGTCGACGTGCGCCTGACTGATCAGACGACGCTGACTGCCACCCACGACGCCGGCATCCCCGCCCCCGACGTCGCCCACCAGGGTCGGCGCATCGCGGAGAAATTCCTCGCACTCGCCTCCCCCGTGCTCGGAATTACCCAAGCAGAACATCTGCTTGCCGCCATCCAGACCATCGAACACCAACCTGACCTGTCCACCATCGTCGCGCTGTGGCAGCCGAAGACGATCGCACAGGCGGCCGAGTAGGGTCAGACCGGCAGTATGACGCGGGCGCGGAGGCCGCCGCCTTGGCGGGATTCGAGGGTGACGTCTCCGCCGTGGGCTCGGATGATATTGCGGGCGATGGGGAGACCGAGGCCGACGCCGCCGGTAGAGCGGTTGCGGCTGGCTTCGAGGCGTTGGAAAGGCTGGAACATGCGTTCTCGATCGGCTTCGGGGATGCCGGGGCCATCGTCGTCGATGATGAGGGTGGCGGAGAGTCCGGCAGGGGTTTGGGTGGGGGGGGCGACGACGACGCGGGCGCTGCCGCCGTAGGCGGCGGCGTTGTTGATGAGGTTGACGAGGGCGCGTTTGAGGGCGACGGGCCGGGCCTGGATGGTGAGGTGGTCGGGCACGTCGGCGGTGAGGCGTTCGGCGAGTTCGGGGCGGGCGTCGGCGGTTTCGTCGAGGATGGTGCGGACGAGCTCGGCGAGGTCGATGCGGGCGGGGGATTCGGTGGCGGTGGAGTCGCGGCTGAAGGCGAGGGTGGCGGAGATCATGGCTTCGAGGTCGTCGAGGTCGGCGAGCATGCGCGCGCGCTGGTGATCGTCTTCGACGAATTCGGCACGCAGGCGCAGGCGTGTGATGGGCGTACGCAGGTCGTGGCCGATGGCGGCGAGCATGAAGGTGCGGTCCTGCACGAAGCGGCGGATGCGTTCGGCCATGGTGTTGAAGGCGGCCGCCGCGGTGGCGACTTCGGAGGGGCCGGTTTCCGGGAGCGGGGGGGCGTTGACGTCGCGGCCCAGGGCTTCGGCGGCGGAGGCGAGGGTGGCGACGGGGCGGGTCAGGCGGCGCACGGCCCATAGGGTCATGCCGCCTGCCGCAGCCGTCATCATGAGGAAAGCGGAGAGGAATGTGAGGGAATGCCATGGCCGGGGTGCCGGCATGTCGATCCGCAAATTGAGCCATACACCATCGGGGAAGCGCAAACCGACCGCCATGAGCTCGTTGTCCGGCCCTCCGAGCATGACGATGTCGCGCGCGCGGGCCGAGATCGGGACAGGGACAAACTGCATCTCGGCGGTGAGCTGGCGTTGCAGCCAGATCGGCGCCGGCGGAAGCGCCTCGCCCGGCGGCACAGGCGAGAGGGCGACGAACTGACCCTCGGTCGACTCAAGGTCCTCAACCGCCCGGCTGCGCGCGTCCGGGGAGACCAGAGCGAGGCTGCGGTATAGCGTCATAACCCGCACGGCGAGGTCGTGCTCCTGCCCAAGGCGCTGAAGGTCCATTCGGTCGAAGGCATGGATCGTCAGGCCGGCCGCCTGCACCGCCGCGAGGCCGAGGAGCAGCACCACTGCCGTCCTGGCCGCCAGGCTGCGGGGCCAGTACGCCAGCGTCTTCACGACGCCTTCACTCGCGGCGCACCTCGGCGGCCAGAACGTAACCGCCGCCGCGCACGGTCTTGATGAGCTGGGCGTTGCGGCCGTTGTCCTCGAGCTTGCGGCGGAGGCGGCTGATGGCGACATCGATCGCGCGGTCGAAGGGGCCGGCCTGGCGGCCGCGCAGCAGTTCGAGCAGCATGTCGCGGGTGAGCACGCGGTTGGCGCGATCGAGCAAGGCGGCGAGCAGTTCGAATTCGCCCCCGGTCAGCGGCACTTCGACCCCGTCGGGGTTGAGCAGGCGCCGCCGTCGCGGGTCCAGCGTCCAGTCGGAGAAGATGATGGTGCGGCCGCCATCCTGGTCGCGTCCGCCGTGCTCACCGACGCGGCGCAGGACGGCGCGGATGCGGGCCAGCAGTTCGCGCGGGTTGAAGGGCTTGGTGACGTAGTCGTCGGCGCCGAGTTCGAGGCCACGGATGCGATCGGTATCCTCGCCCATGGCGGTGAGCATGACGACCGGCGCGTCGGACTGCGAGCGCAGCCAGCGGGCGAAATCGAGGCCGGATTCGCCGGGCAGCATCAGGTCGAGCACGACGAGGTTGAAATGGCCGGCGGCGAGGCGGCGACGGGCGTCGAGGGCGTCGCTGGCCGTGGTGACGTGGAAGCCCTCGCGCTCCAGGAACATCGCGAGCAGGTCCCGGATTTCGTGATCGTCGTCGATCACAAGGAGGTGGGGGCGGGGCGCGACGGTCATGGCCGTCGCCTGCGGGGCGGTCATCATTCGGATAGCATAGCGGAGCGGCGTGCGTTGTGCACCGATGGTTGCACTCGGTTGCAATCGGCGCCTATGGCTGGGGGATGAGCTTTCCACATCCTCCGCCCGCCGCCCGCGCGGGCCTGGCGGTGCTGGCCGCGCGCGATCCTGGGCTGGCGCGGATCGAGGCGCAGGCGGGGCCCCTGCCCTGGCGGCGGCGGCAGCCTGGTTTCGCGGGCCTGTTGCAGGCGATCATGGGGCAGCAGATCAGCAACCAGGCGGCGGCGGCGATTTGGCGGCGGCTGGCGGCGCTGCCGGGTGCGCTGACGCCTGCGGGGCTGCTGGCGCTGGACGAGGCGGTGCTGAGGGGGGCCGGGCTGTCACGGCCGAAGGTGTCGCATGCGCGCTCGCTGGCGGAGGCCTACGTGATCGGCACGCTGGATGATGCGCGGATCGCCGGCATGGATGATGACGCCGCGATTGCCACGATCGTGTCGGTTCGTGGGCTCGGCCCCTGGACGGCCGAAGTTTATTTACTTTTCGCGCTGCAACGCCCCGACATCTTTCCCGCCGGCGACATCGCCCTGGCGGGCGCCTACGCCGATCTGCGCGGGCTGGCGGAGCGGCCGGCAACGTTGGTTTTACGGGCGCTGGCTGCGGAGCAATGGCGGCCCTATCGCTCGCTGGCCGCCCGCCTGCTGTGGCACCACTGGCGCCATTTGACCGGGCGGCCGGCGATGGACGATCTGCCGGGGATGTGAACAGCGGGCGGTAAATACGTAGCGGTGGGAAGATTCTGTTCACGAATTTGGTGCATCACTGCTCTCGCAACCAAGGGGCCATATCGTGACGAACCCGGACATGTCGCAGCCCGATCCCCGGCTGCCGCCACCCGTCCTTGAGCATCTGCCGACTACATATCTCGACCGCGGGATCGCCGTGCCTTTCACGACACCGCAACTCGCGGGCGCGCGGGTTCGGCCGGCTGAGCGCGTGGCGCTGGAGTTGATTGTCCCGAACCCCTCGGGCGGGCGCGGCGTTTATATCATTCCCTGGGAGGATCTGACATCGCTTTGCCGACCAACCGTGTTCGATCTGCGGCTCTCGGCAATGGTGAATGCGGTGAACGGCGTGACCCCCGCGACGATTCGCAAAGCCGCCCGCGCGATTGCGGCGCAGGGGTATGCCGGACGCACGGCCGCGGCCGCTGCCCGAACGGCGGATGAGTCGGACCGCCAGGCCGGGATGATTGCCAATTTCACTCTGCTGCTCGAGCTCGTCCGCGCCGTCGAGAAGCCCGGTGAGAATCCGGTTCCTCCGGAGAAGGAGCGGCCAGCGGAACTTGAGCGGCGCGCGCGCCGCGCGGTCGCGCGCGTGGCGCCGGATCTCGGCCGCACTCCGGAATCGATCGCGACCGCACTCGAAGAAATTGGAACGCTGTTCAGTGGAATCGGCCTGCGCGCCGGCCAGTCGGGCGCCCGTCTGCAAGCCCTGCTGGCGCGTCTCATCCTATTGCGGCAGGAACTGGCACGCTTCATCGAGACCAACCCGCCTGACGGCATGCCGGAAGCGGATCTGGTCGCCGGTTCGCTGGACCTGACGATCAACTGCACGCGCGCGACCCTGGCCGATGCCCATATTTTGTCGGCCGATATTGTCGGCATGTTGAAACGGTGGATTACGGCGCCTGAGGAGATGGCTCATATCATTGCCCGGGCCGACTGGCTGCTGGATGGCTGGGAGCGCGTTGTCAATCTCTGGGAGACGGCGGATCATCCGGGGGAGACCGTGGTCACACTTGCCGAGATGTGCAACCTCGTTCCAGTCATCCCGCGCGAACTGGGCAACTGGGTGAGCCAGCACATCAATATCGATGTTGACATAACACGGCACCGCCGGCGGGTGATTCTGCTTGAGGATTGGCGAACGGGACGAAGCATCTCGGACATGGTCGCCCGCAACGAAAACCTCTTGGCCTGAGCAGCATGAGCAACCAGATCCGCAATTCAGATCCGGCCACGAAACCGCAATTGCGCAGCATGCAACGGCAATTGGCAGAGGCGAACGATCCGCAGCTCATGCGGGTGGTCGCCATGGTCGATGCCATGCAGGACCGCGGCGAGGCCGATCAGTTGATCGCCCCGCTGCGCGCGAGGCTTTCAGTGCTCCGGCCGAGGCGGCCGATGTCGCTGGCGCGCCTATTGTTCACTCCGCTCAATCCGATCATTGTCTCCGGGCCCGAGTGGCGGCGCGGGATGCTCGCGATCCCACGGACCGCTCTTCAGCCGTTGGCCGACCTTGTTCGCGATGGCGCCGCGCGCCAATGCGCCGATGCTGAACGGCGCGTGACCGGGTTGAGCACGAACCATACCGAGGAGATCAATGCGATCGGCCGGGAGATCTGGCCACAGGCCGCGAAGCTGTTGCGCTCATCGTCGCCGCCCGAAACATGGACCGAGGCGACGGGTCTGCAGGCGGCTGACTTTAGTATCATCGTGAACCAGGCCGCCGCGGGTTTAATGTATGGCGATGATATTCTGAACCTTATTGCCCAGGCACAGCGTGGAAAGGATCCGGCGAACTTCGAATACGAGCACCTCCTCGACTCCGCGATGGAAGCAGGGGCGGATGGCCTGGCCATTGTCATGGCCTTACTGGCCTCCCGCCTGCCGCGCGCTGAAACCATGCTGATCGCGGCTGAGGATATCGTCGCGCGCCAAGGGGAACCGGCATTGCGACAGGCCGCCGATCGGGCAGTCGATGCGATGCTCGATGGCATGGATACAAAGAGCGTCAGCGGGTCGCCCCTTGGCAGCGCAGTCGGAGAGCTACGTCGGATGGTGGGGTTGCTCGAGGATATCGATGCGCGGTCCGGCCAGCGGCCGACCCGCCGCGCCAAGGTCGAGAAGATTCGTCAGCAGATCGACAGCGCGAGTCGGCAGAAATTCACCAAGTCTCTCGACATCGACCTGCTGAAGCCGGCGGAGCAACTCGCGACAGCAAGCGACCAGGAAGTTACCAATCTGGAAGCCGCCGCCCGTGGCCTGCGGAATTTCGAACAAGCCGCCCGTCGCCTCGGCGGGGCGGATCAATACGACCGTCAGCTTCGCTCGGCCGCCGAGGCGCTGCGCCCGCAGGCCGACGAAACGCCGCAGACCTTTGCCGATCGCATCCGGCTCATCGAGATCCTGCAGGGATCGGAGGCCGCGGCGGCCTTGCTGGGCAGTTGAACCGCTTTGTTCAGCCGTCAGCGGCTTCCGACCGCCAGCGATGCGTGCTGGACGAGATCGCAACCAGCCGCCCCTCCTGATCGCGCACTTCGCTGCGGCTGAAGAAGATCTGGCGACCATGACTGACCATGTTTGCGGTGGCGATCAGGCGGCCGCCGGTGGCCCGGCCGACGAAGGAGCAGCTGAGATCGACGGTGACCGAGCGCCGCGCCTTGCCGTGGCCGCCGGCCCAGACGCCGCTGGCGGCGCCGGCTTCGTCCAGCAAGGCCATGAGGACTCCACCGTGAACGCTGCCGTTGCGGTTCGTGTGTTTCTCGGTGATGTCGCAGCAGATGACGCAATGACCTTCGCGCCATTCGGTCATCACGAACCCCAGCAGATCGTGAAAGGGCGAGGAGCGGCCGCGTAAGTCGGAGGAATGATCGTTCATCACGTCGCTTTGCCGCGATGCGCGGAGGCGGTCAACGGCTTGTGCGAGAAACAGACGGTTAGAGCGCGATCGCTTGAGGCGCATCGGTCAGAAAGCGTGGATCGCGCTCGTCTTCAACAGGTTGCTAGATCATGATTGGATCAATTTGAACCAATCATGAGCTAGGCGATCTGTAGATTCTGCACCGCGCTCTCGAGTTCCTGGAAACTCGGCATGTGTTGGTTCGGCGCCATCTTGCGACCGGTCTCGACGGAGACCTGGGGGGCGTTGCCATGGAGATGGGCGACCAGCACAGCGCGGATAACCTCGAAATACTTGCTCTCCTCCTCGATCACGCCCTTCAGCCGCCCGGCGAAGGGGGCTGCGATGCCGTAAGCCAGGAGAATGCCGAGGAAGGTGCCGACCAGGGCGCCGCCGATCATGCCGCCGAGGACCGAGGGCGGTTCATCGATGTGGGACATCGTCTTGATGACGCCGAGCACGGCGGCGACGATGCCGAGGGCGGGCAGGCCGTCAGCCATGGTCTGCAGGGCGTGGGCGCTATGGAGTTCCTCGTGCAGGGTCTTCTTCAGTTCGCGGCCCATGACGTCCTCGATCTGGTTGGGATCGTCGGCATTCATGCCGACCATGCGCAGGTAGTCGCAGATCATGGCGGAGGCGTGATGGTTCTTGAGGATCTTCGGGAACTTCTGGAAGGCGGCGCTTTCGGCGGGCTTTTCGATATGCGGCTCGAGTGCCATCGACCCCTTGGTGCTGGCGAGGCGAACAAAGAAGTAGAGTAGGCTGAGCAGTTCGACGTAGTCAGCCTTCTTGAAGGCCGCGCCTTTGAGCGCCTTGCCAATGCCGCCCATCGCGTGTTTCACGTCGTGCAGGCTGTTGGACATGATGAAGGTACCGACGGCGGCGCCGCCGATCGTCATCATCTCATGCGGCAGCGCCTCGATCAGAACTTCGAAGCTGCCTCCGGCCATGGCGTAGCTGCCAAAGACGCAGCCGAGGACGAAGATGAGGCCACCGATCGTCGTCATGTCGGGGGTTTCTCCGCCTTGAGCACCACGATGGCGATGCGCCGGTTGGCCGCAGCCAGGGGATCGGCCGGCAGCAACGGATCGCGGTCAGCGTTGCCGGTGACGCGGCGGAAACGCTCTTCCTTCAGGCCGGTCTCGACCAGCAGGCGCCGCGTGGCATTCGCGCGCTCGGTGGAGAGTTCCCAGTTGGAGCGGCCTTCGCCCTTGAAGGGGGCGGCATCGGTGTGCCCGGAAATAGCAACATCCTGCGAGAGCTTCGCGATCACCGGGCCGACCTTTTGCAGCAGCAGGCGCGCACGGTCGTTGATGGTGGCGGAGCCGGTCGCGAACATCGGTTGCTTGTCCTCATCGAGGAGTTGGATGCGCAATCCTTCGGGGGTCATGTCGATGGTGAGCTGTTTTGCGAGGTCCGCGAGCTTGGGGTCGTTGCGCACGGCCTCGCGGATCTGGTCGGCGGCCTGCTCGAAGGCCTGGCGTTCGCGGCGTTCGACCTCGGCGCGCAAGGCAGCCTCGTCGAGCCGGCGGGCGGTGACGGCCGGAGGGTTGCCGGAATTGGCCAGCGTGTCGCCGCTGGTGGGTGTCTTGGCCTGAGCAGCCGCGGTGCCACCGCCGGGGGCTTTGACACCCTGCGTGGTCTGGGGGGTGACCGCAGTGCCGCCGGCGCCGCCGGTGGTGCGCGCCTGCTGATTGCCCTGCTCGTCCTGATCGACATCGTCGGGGGCCTGTTCGCTGTCAGGGTCGTCGGTCGGACGGGCAATGGCCGACTGCTTGCCAGGCCGGATGGCCTGCGCGCCGCGATCAGACACCATGTCGCCCTGCTCGAAGGGGGTGCGGCCACCGAACGGCTTACCGGTGCCGGAATGACTGCTGCTGATGGCGTTGGAGGGCGCGAAATAATCGGCGAGGCCGCGGCGCTGCTCCTCGGTGGTGGCGTTGAGGAGCCACATCAGCAGGAAGAAGGCCATCATCGCGGTCACGAAATCGGCGTACGCGACCTTCCAGGCGCCACCGTGGTGACCGCCCTCGACGACTTCTTCCTTGCGAATGACGATGCTACCGCGATCGCCTTTCTTGTCCTTGCCGGCCATGAAACTCCTGCACCTGCCCGCGATTGTGCGGGCGGGGCCGGAAACTGCGCTGAATTGCTTAATGCAGTATTGAGCCGGCGGTCAGGGACGCCAGATGGCAGGCAATGCAGCCATGATCCGGTCGACGTCTTCGATCGAATTATAGCCGTGGAAACTGAAGCGCAGGCGGCCATGGCCGTTCCAGGCGTAGATCTTCTGCGCATGCAGTTCGTTGCGCATGGCCTGGGCGGCGGAGCTGTCCATGCAGACATTGGCGCCATGGCGCGCGGGGTCGGCGGGGGTCGTCAGCGGAATGCCGGCGCGGGTCAGGCGGGCGATCAGCTCGGCGGTCAGGGATGAGACGTGGCGGTGCAGCAGGGCCTGATCGTGGCTGGTGATGTAGGCGAGTGATTCGTTGAGGACGTAGACGGGGCCATGCGCGGGGTTGCCGCGGGTGAAACGGAGCGCGTCAGGCTTGACGTTGATGGCCGAGGCCCAGTCGGGGCGGCCGAAGGCGGCGATGGAGTGCCAGCCGGCGGTGCTCGGCGTCCAGTCGGGCTGGCGGGCGCGGTTCCAGTAGGCGACGGCGACGCCGGTGGTGCCGAGGAGCCATTTGTAGCAGGCGGAGAAGGCGAAATCGGTGACGGAGGCCTTGATCGGCATCCAGCCGGCGGCCTGGGTGAAGTCGACGACCAGCAGGGCGCCGACGCTGTCGGCGACGACGCGGAGCGCGTCGAGGTCGAAGCGCTCGCCGGTCATGTAGGAGACGCAGCTGGCGCCGATGACGCGGGTGCGGGAATCGATGAGGCCGGCGAGGCGGTCGGGCGCCTTGCCGCGGGCGACGCGGATTTCGACCTGCGGATGCCGTTGCAGGGCGAAGGGGGCGACGATGGAGGGGTATTCGAGGGCATCGACGACGATGTTGTCGCCGGGGCGGAATTCGAGGCTTTCGGCGACCATGGCGACGCCGTCGGCGACCGAGCTGACGAAGCCGATCTCGTCGGTGGCGGTGCCCCACATGCTGGAAATCTGGGCGCGGGCGCGCTCGACGCGGGCTTCCATGGCGGTGCGGCCGGGCATGCCGCTGCTCTTGTCGATGGCGTAGGTCTGCAGGGCGGCGTCGTGCTTGAAGAGGAAGGGCGGCTCGCCGCCGGCGCAGACATGGGCGACGCCCTCGGGGATGCGGAAATCCGCGGGATCGAAGATCGGAGTCGCGGTGTTGATCTGGGTGCTCATGCGGCGAGGGCCCTTCCGAAGACGGCGGGATCGACGTTGCCGCCGCTGACAACGATGCCGACAGTCTTGCCTTTGGCGTCGAACTTGCCGGCCAGGAGGGCGGCGAGGCAGACCGCGCCGCCGGGTTCGACGACGAGTTTGAGATGGCTGAAGGCGAAGGCGATGGCGCGCAGGACCTCGTCGTCGCTGACGGCGATGCCGCCGGCGAGGCGGTGGCGGTTGACCTCGAAGGTCATGCGGCCAGGCATCTTGGAGAGCAGCGCGTCGCACAGGGTCGAGCCGCCGGGGGCGTTGGACAGGCGCTCGTCGGTGGCGAGCGAGCGGGCGGTGTCGTCCCAGCCTTCGGGCTCGACGGCGTAGATTTTCGTGGTTGGCGAGACGCCCTCGATGCCCAGCGCGCAGCCGGCGACCAGGCCGCCGCCGCCGGTGCAGACCAGGAGGGCGTCCATGGTGAGGCCGGCGGCCTTGGCGTCCTCGGCGAGCTCTAGGGCCAGCGTGCCCTGGCCGGCGATGACGTCGGCGTGGTCGAAGGGGGGGACCATGATGGCGCCGGTGCGCTCGGCGTGGGCGCGGGTGAGGGCCTCGCGGTCGTCGTTGTGGCGGTCGTAGTGGATGATGTCGGCGCCCCAGCCGCGGGTGCTGTCGACTTTGATGCGGGGGGCGTCGATGGGCATGAAGATCGTCGCCTTGGCGCCGACGCTGGCGGCGGCGCAGGCGGTGGCCTGGCCGTGATTGCCGGAGGAGTGGGTGACGACGCCGGCGCGGCGCTCGGCCTCGCTGAGGCGGAGGATCGCGTTGGTGGCGCCGCGGAGTTTGAAGCTGCCGGTGCGCTGCAGCGGTTCGGGCTTCACCAGGATGGTGCCGCCGGTCGCGGCGTCGAGCATGCGGTGGCGCAGGAGGGGGGTGCGGACGATGTGCGCCGAGATGCGGGCGCGGGCGGCCTGGACGTCGTCATGGGTGGGCAACTGCATGGCGATACTCCGCACCTCGGACGCGCACCTACCGCGCATTGGGGCGCGGCATGATCGCGATGGGGGTGGCGCCATCGCGGCCGACGACACGATAGAGCCGGAATGTCTCCGCCGTCATCCCGTTCCTTGCGCGGTCAAGCAGGCCGAGGCGATCGATGGTGCTCCAGTCGGCTTCGTCGGGGACGTCGTCGCGGCGGGCGGACCGGACGAGGAGACCGGATTGGCCGGCGATCAGGTGGCGCGCGTCGGGCAGGGCGAAGAGCGACCAGCGGGGTTCGAGGCCATAGACGGGGAGGTCGGGCGGGAGGAGGCGGGCGAGCAGGGCGGCGTGGCTGTAGTTGTCGGAGGCGATGTAGGTGGCGCCGTCTCGGCGGGCGGTGGCGTCGAGGGTGGTGGCGAGGGAGTCCCAGCCGCCCTGGCGCAGGAGGGTGGGGTCGAGACGCATGGGGAGCGCGAGGGGGGCGATGCTGGCCTGGGTCCAGGCGAGGAAGGTCAGCGCGAGGCCGAGGGCCATGCCGGGGGCGATCAGGCGGCGCCAGCGGCCGGTGAGGCCCGCGGCGGCGATGGCGGCGCCGGGGTAGAGGATGGCGGGCCAGTTGGCCTGGACCCGGTCGCCGAGGGCGTGCTGGAGAAAGACGACAGCGGGGACGGCGGTGAGGGCGGCGAGCAGGGTCCAGGCGGGGTCGCGCCAGTTTCGGACGGCGGCGAGCATGCCGGCGGCGCAGAGGAGGGCGATGATCGGGGTTGCGAGCGCGATCTGGCCGCCGATGAGTTCGCCGAGGAATTGCACAGCGCGGGATGGGTCGAAGGCGCCTGTGCGGCCGCCCTGCTTGGCGAAACTGATCCAGTCGTGGTCGGCGTTCCAGAGCACCACCGGCAGGAAGATCGTGCCGGCGAGGGCAGCGGCGGCCCAGAGGTGCCAGCGACGGAGCCAGGGGCGGAGGTTCGGCGTGGCGGCGAGCCAGACGGGGATGGCGATGCCGAGCAGGGCGGCGGTGTATTTGCTGGCGAGCGCGCAGCCAGCGGCGGCGCCGGCGAGGAGCCACCAGCGTCCGTCGGCGGTGCGGGTCAGGCGGGCGAGGGCGAAGAGGGTCGCGGTCCAGAAGAAGAGGATCGGGGTGTCGGGCGTCATGGTGACGGCGCCGACGCCGAACAGCAGGGTGGCGTTGAGCAGGCCGGCGGCGATGGCGCCGGCGTTACGGCCGGGGACCAGGTCTTCGGCGGCGCGGAAGAGCAGGACGGAGCCGAGGGCGGCGGAGAGCGGGGCGAGGAGGCGGACGCCGAGGGCGCCGTCGCCGAGGAGCGTCGTGCCGGCGCGGATCCACAGGGCGACCATCGGGGGGTGGTCGAGGTAGCCGGGCGCGAGGGCCTTGGACCAGACCCAGTAATAGGCCTCGTCGGGGGCCAGGGGCATCGCGGCCGCGACGGTCAGGCGCAGCAGAGTGAGGGTGGCGAGGCCGCCCCAGAGCCAGGCGCGAGAGGTCAGAGCGGCACGCCCGCCAGGCTGCGGCTGGTGCGGATGGTCTGCAGGGTCTGCACCTTGGAGACGTTGGGGGCACCGGTGAGGCGGGTGGTCAGCTGGTTCTCATGGGCAGTGTCGCGGGCGACGAGCTTGATGAGGAAGTCGCCGCCGCCGCGGATCATGTGGCACTCGCGGACCTCGGGCCAGCCGGCGACGAGCTGTTCGAAGGCGGAGAGCACGACCTCTTTCTGGCTTTCGAGGCCGACGATGGCGAAGAAGGTGATCTCCCAGCCGAGCAGCTGCGGGTCGCTGTCGGCGTGGTAGCCGCGGATGATGCCGGCCTCCTCGAGCCGGCGGACGCGGCGGAGGCAGGGGGGAGCGGAGATGCCGGCGCGGCGGGCGAGCTCGACGTTGGTCATCCGGCCGTCCGCCTGCAACTCGGCGAGGATGCGGCGGTCGATCGCGTCGAGCAGGTGGGTGTCGGCGGGCTGGGATTTCATGCGGTCGTCGTTTACCTCGGGCGCCCGGGAAGAGGAATGCCGGCCGCAAGTTTCCGCCAGACGCGGTTCGACGAAATATTATTGCACGGAGGCCCCACCGCAAGGCCCGCCGGTTGACTTGCTTGTCGCCTCTGCCCTGCCGCCCCTATGTTTGCGGCCCAAGAACGGCGGATATGAGCCCATGCCCGAGACCCATCACCTCAAAGTCCTGATCATCGGCGCCGGCCCGGCTGGCTATACGGCGGCGATCTATGCCGCGCGGGCGAGCCTCGAGCCGATGCTGGTGGCCGGGTTGACGCCGGGGGGGCAGCTGACGATCACGACGGATGTCGAGAACTACCCGGGCTTCGCCGAGGCGGTGCAGGGGCCGTGGCTGATGGAGCAGATGGCGGCGCAGGCGGCGCATGTCGGCACCCGCGTGGTGCATGACATCATCACCGAGGTGGATTTCTCGCGCCGGCCGTTCCGCTGCGTCGGCGACTCCGGGGACGTCTACATCGCGCAGTCCGTCATCATCGCCACCGGGGCGCAGGCGCGCTGGCTCGGGCTGCCGAGCGAGCAGGCGTTCCAGGGGTTTGGCGTTTCGGCCTGCGCGACCTGCGACGGGTTCTTCTTCCGCAGGAAGCGGGTGGCGGTGGTGGGCGGCGGGAATACCGCGGTGGAGGAGGCGTTATATCTGACGCATCACGCCGCCGCGGTGACGATCATTCATCGGCGCGACAGTTTCCGCGCCGAAAAAATCCTGCAGCAGCGGCTGTTCGCGCATCCCAAGGTGACGGTGGTGTGGGACAGCGTGGTGGAGGAGATCACCGGGACGGAGAAACCGCTCGCGGTCGACGGGGTGCGGTTGCGGAACATCAAGACGGGGGCCGAATCGCGGATCGAGGTGGATGGCGTGTTCATTGCCATCGGGCACTCGCCGACGACCGAGGTGTTCAAGGGGCAGGTCGGCCTCGACTCGGACGGGTATGTGCTGACACAGCCGGGAACGACGCGAACATCGGTGCCCGGCGTGTTCGCGGCGGGTGATGTGCAGGATAAAATATGGCGCCAGGCGGTCACGGCGGCCGGAACGGGTTGCATGGCGGCGCTGGAAGTCGAAAAGTGGTTGGCGGAATTCGCAACCGACTCCATCATGGCGGCGTAAGGTATTCGCAATGCATCGCGCTTTGGCGGCGCGGTGATTATTTCTGGGGCTTCTACAGGGCCGGACGGGGCCACGCGGACGAGCCGCGCGTGGAAATGAACCGGCAGGGGATGACGTAAGATGGACTGGGACAAGCTGCGCGTGTTCCACGCGGTGGCCGAGGCAGGGAGCTTCACCCATGCCGGTGATACGCTGAACCTCAGCCAGTCAGCGGTGTCGCGGCAGATCTCGGCGCTGGAGGAGACCCTCCAGGTGCCGCTGTTTCACCGCCACGCCCGTGGGCTGATCCTGACTGAGCAGGGCGAGAGCCTGAACCGGACAGTGCGCGAGGTCTTCGCGAAACTGGCGATGACCGAGGCGCTGCTCACCGAGAGCAAGGAGCGGCCGGCCGGCCGGCTGAAGATCACGACCACGATCGCCTTCGGCTCGTCGTGGCTGGCGCCGCGGCTGAAGGAGTTCCTCGACCAGTATCCTGACGTGCAGGTTCAACTGCTACTCGACGACACCGATCTGGATCTGGCGATGCGCGAGGCCGACGTGGCGATCCGCATGCATCCGCCGAAGCAGCCGGATCTGGTGCAGCGGCATCTGATGGCGATTGAATGGTCGGTCTGCGCGTCGCCTGAGTATCTCAAGAAGTTCGGCACGCCGACGCGGCCGGAGGATCTCGACAACCACCGGCTGGTGCTGTTCGGCGAGTATCGTCCGCCGGTGCAGGACATCAACTGGCTGGCCGAGATTGGCCGCCGGCCGGGTAGCCCGCGGCGTGGGCTGCTGGAGGTGAACAGCCTGAAGGCGATGATGCTGGCGGTGCAGGCGGGGCTCGGGATCGCGGCGTTGCCGGACTATATGCATGCCGAGGACGAGGGCTTGGTGCGGATCCTGACCGACGTGCGGCCGCCGAAAGTGGACGTGTATTTTGTCTATCCGGAGGAACTGCGGAACTCGAAGCGGGTTGCCGTTTTCCGCGACTTCCTGCTGGCCAAGCTCGCCGAGCGGCACTAGGAGATCATCGCCGACACACAACGACGTTTCGATTGGGTTTTTCGTTAATTCAACCGATTAGCGTCTTTTCTGCATCTTATCGCTAATCCGTGATGCAGTGCACACATGGCAGGCTTGGGGATTTGGTTGTGGTATCGCACCGCACCGCACAATAGGTTTCGGGCATCGGATTTGACGGTGCCGCGCCTGGGAAACGGCATCGCAGAGTTCTCGCCCGAGGGCGGGAAGCGGGGTCATTGACCCCTTCGTCTCCCAGACGTGAAGCCTCCCTGTACCCTTGCCCCGCGGCGCAATCCGCGGGGCTTCTTTTTTGCCTTCGGGATCGGGTGGCAGAAGCTATTGCGAGACCTTGATGGTGTAGTTCGGCCCGCCGGCATTCACCTTCAGGGCCAGCACGGCGCCAGGGCTGCTCTGCCTCAGATCGACGCCGCCTGTCGTGAATCCCCCCCCTGCGAGGTCGAGCGACAGCTTGGCACCGGCGGCCTGGGCGGTCTGGACGACAGTGACGTTGCCGACGACGGCATGGAGCGTCACATCAGCGCTGGTGCCCGGCGCGGCCGACGTCATGGTGTAGTTTACCCGGGACGCCCGATCGACCAGCAAGGAGGATTCCTGAGTGGCGACGGAACCGCTCAGGCCGATAGCGATGACGCTTTGATCAATGGTCAGAACCGCGCTCTCCGACCGATCCTTAGCCTGGATCCGAATGCTTGTCTGCTCCCCGGCATCCTGAGGGATCGCGATGCCGCTGGCCAGGGCCGTGGCGGGGCGCCCGCCCCACACAAAAAGTGACATAAGGAGCATTAAAACAACTGCCTTCAGTGAATCGGCTGCTCGCAGCCCAACTGAACGCACGAATCTAGGAGAAGGGTCCAGCTTGATCATATAATCGCAAACCTTTGGAAAAATTCAAAAACTCACGCACCCAAGTACCGTCTGGGTTTCGATAGAACCGGTCGATATCTGAAAATTGTCGTTCGGTAAATTTTATTCGCATCAAATCGTAAAAATTTACAAACAACGCGTGCCGCGCTTTTGGACAGGACGACGGCCTCGCCATGCAATGCAGGTCACCAAGGGCGGGATGCGGCCAAAGCGGCGAACTGTCACGCCTTTGGCAACGAAGCGGAATATTTCACTGGTAATACGTGGCCGGCGCGCCCATATGTCGGACACGTCGACGTTCGACGTTGGTGGTCAGTGCCTTCTGTCGCGATCTCGTTGCATCCGGCGCTCCCAGACATTCAACACAACCCGGATGGTTCATTGTGGCTCGCCGGGCTGCATAAGGAGAGACGCGATGTCGCAAGGCACGGTCAAATGGTTCAATGCCCAGAAGGGCTTCGGCTTCATCCAACCCGATGACGGCTCCAAGGATGTGTTCGTGCACATCTCCGCCGTCGAGCGCTCGGGCATCGGTTCGCTCAACGAGGGCCAGAAGCTGACGTTTGACCTCGAGCGCGGCCAGCAGGGCAAGACCTCAGCGGTCAACCTCAAGGCCGTCTGAAAAAGACTGACCGGGGCCGTCTTCGGACGGCTCCGGCTCATACGGAGATAGAGCATGGCGCGACACAAATTCGCGGTCGGCCAGGTGATCGATCTGGTCTTCGACCCCCGTAACGGCAACGTCCCGCGCGGCCGCTATAAAATTCAGCGCCTTTTCCCGAGCGATTCCGGGCCGCTGCAATACCGCGTCAAGCACATGGAAGATGGCCACGAGCGGGTCATTGCCGAAAGCCAGGTTGCCCTTCCGCTTTGGACCGCGCGCTGACCTGATGACGCCGCGTCGGGTTGTCCCGACGGAACGCCTTGACCAGCCGTGACCACGCTTGGATGCTGCGCGAAACGCGGCTGCAGCGCCAAGCGAGGAAACGCCTGTTGAACCCAAACCGGTTCCACCTGAAATCCTTTGCGGACCGCGCGGCGGCATTGCCGCCGCGGCGCAGCGACGCGCGTTGAACGCCCCCATCCCTGTCCGGACTACCCAGGAGACGCCATGCGCCTGCATCCCGATGACCAAAAGGTTCTCGACCTCATCAAGGCTTCCGGCCGCCCGCCGCTCAGCTCGTTGAGCCCCGATGAGGCGCGCGCCGCCTCGGCCGCCTCGCGCACTATAATGCAGGTCGATCCGGCGGAGGTGGCGGAGGTGCGAGATCTCGATGGCGGCGGCGTGCCGTTGCGGCTGTATCGTGGCAAAGGCACTGACGGCGGCGCCGTGCTGCCCTGTCTGGTGTATTTCCATGGCGGCGGCTGGGTGATTGGCGATCTCGACAGCCATGACGTGGTCTGCCGGCAAATCGCCAACGAGGCACAGTGTTGCGTGATCTCGGTGCACTACCGGCTGGCGCCGGAACATAAGTTCCCGGCCTCGGTGGATGACAGCGCGGCGGCGACGCGGTGGATCATCGCGCATGCCGCCGACCTCGCGATCGATCCGGCGCGCGTCGCGGTCGGCGGCGATTCGGCGGGTGGCAATCTTGCCGCGGTGATGGCGCTGATGGCGCGCGACGGCAACCTGCCGCCGCTGTGCTACCAGGTGCTGATCTATCCCGTGACCGACCTCGCCGCCGTTCATCCCTCCTATGACCGCATCACCGAGGGCTACCTCCTGACGGCGACGACGATGAAGTGGTTCCGTGCCCATTACCTGCGCGATGCCAAGGACGAGCATGACTGGCGCGCCTCGCCGCTGCGCGCGGCCACGCTCTCGGGCGTTGCACCGGCTTTTGTGTCGACCTGCAGCCATGATCCGCTGTGCGACGAGGGCCGCGCCTATGCCGAACGGCTGGAGCAGGAGGGGGTGCAGGTGGCGTATCTCCACATGTCCGACCACATGCACGCCTTCCTCACCTTGGGGCGGTTCATCCGCGCCTCGGCCTCATTGATCTCATCGATCTGCGCGAGTTTGCGCGAAACCTGGAGCGTCACGGCATGAACAAGCTTCTCGAGGGAAAGACCGCAATTGTTACTGGCGGCGCTTCCGGAATCGGGCGGGCGACGGCGCTCGCCTTTGCCCGCGAGGGGGCGCGCGTGCTCGTGCAGGATCGCGCGGAGGCGGGGGCGCAGGAGACGGTCGGGCTGATCAACGCGGCCGGCGGGCAGGCGCTGTCGATCGGCGGCGATGTCACCAGCGAGGAGGACGTACAGGCGATGGTGGCGATGGCGGTATCGACCTTCGGCAAGCTCGACTGTGCGTTCAACAATGCGGGCATCTCGCCGGCGGCGGCCGGGCCGACGATGCAGCGCACGCATGAGCTGTCCTTGGCGTCGTTCCAGAAGGTGATTGATATCAACCTCACCGGCGTGTTCCTGTGCATGAAACACCAGATCCCGCACATGCTGGCCGGCGGCGGCGGGGCGATCGTCAATACCGCCTCGGTGGCTGGCCTTGTCGGGCTGCCGACCGCGTCGGCCTATGTCGGCAGCAAGCATGGGGTGATCGGCATTACCAAGACGGCGGCGATGGAATATGCGCGCGAGGGCGTTCGGGTGAACGCGGTGTGCCCCGGCTATGTGCTGACGCCAATGACGCAGGATGGGGTGGCGCGGCGCGGTGAGGAGCTACTCAACAAGGTGCCGATGCATCGGCTCGGGAAGCCCGAGGAGATTGCCGAGGCCGTGATCTGGATGTGCTCGGAGCGGGCGAGCTTCGTCACCGGTTCGTTCTACACGGTGGATGGCGGCTACTACGCGGCATGACGCAAAACGCCGAGGAGCGGTGCTCCCCGGCGTCGATGGCTATAGGCGGCGCCCCCGGAGAGAACCGGGGGCGCCGTTTTCTTGTCAGGCACCGGTGCCTTCGATGATGTCGCCGAACAGCTTCCAGCTGGCGCCATCCCATTTCGACAGCTGCATCTGCCGTATGGGATGGAAATTCTTCGGCGTGGTGCTCGGCTTGATGCCGGGCAACAGGATATCGCACTCATGCGGCTGCAGGTTGCCGGCCTGGTGCATGATGTTCTCGCGTGAGAGATCGTTGCCACACTGCTTGAAGAGCTGGATCATGGTCTGGTCGAGCCCGTATGCAGCGAGATAGCCGCCGTCGGTCTGGTCGGCGCCAGGCATGTATTTGTCCATCCAGGCGCGCCACTTCTTGATGCCCGGATCGTTGGCCCAGGTGGGGTCGGTGGAGTCCTTGATGTAGGCGGACGTGATGATGCCGACGGCCTTTTCGACGCCGGCCGGCTTGATCACGGACCCGACCGAGGCCGACACGTTGGAGATGAAGTGCATCGGCTTCCAGCCCATGTCGGCGACCTTGCGGATCATCTGGGCGCAGAATTTTGGCGTCGCCGCGGTGACCAGGACGTCCGCACCCGAGGCCTGGAGGGTGACGGCCTGGCTGTCGATCGTGGCGTCGGTGATCTCGTAGGATACTTCCTTGACGACGAACTTGGCGTAGTCGGCGCCGAGCGCGTCCTTGAGGCCGATCAGGTAGTCCTTGCCGAAGTCGTCGTTCTGGTAGAGGACGGCGAGCTTCGCTTTCGGCATCTCCTTCTTCATGTATTTGGCGTAGATCTGCGCCTCGGTGCGATAGCTCGGCTGCCAGCCGATGGTCCATGGGAAGTGTTCGGGATCGCCCCATTTGTCGGCGCCGGTGGCGACAAAGAGCTGCGGCACCTTCTTCTGGTTCATGTATTTCTGGATGGCGGTGTTGTTCGCGGTGCCTAGCGGCGAGAACAGGAAGGAGATGCCGTCCTGCTCGACAAGGCGGCGGACCTGTTCCACGGTCTTCGGCGGCAGATAGCCATCATCGAGCGAAATGAATTTGACCTTGCGGCCGGCGACGCCGCCCTGCTCGTTCAGCATCTTGAAGAAGGCAGTATGAGCATGACCGATTACGCCATAGGCGGAGGCCGGGCCACTATAGGGAATGGTGTGGCCAATGATGATCTCGTCTTTCGTCACCCCGGGCCATTGCGCCCGCGCGATATGCGGCATGGCGAGCATGGCCGAGGTAGAGCTGATACCAGTCAATAACGTACGACGACGCATGGACGTTCTCCCTATATAGTGTTTTTACTTTGTGATCTGGTTGGTCGCAGTCTCCGTCAACTCAGGCGGGTAGTCGGGCGGCGGAGCATGATGCGCTCCACCGCCCCGTGGTCAGCTCAGGCCCCCGTGCCTTCGATGATTTCGCCAAACAGTTCCCAGGTTTTGCCGTTCCATTTGGACAACTGCATCTGGCGGATCGGGTGGTAGTTCTCGGGGCTGGTGTTCACGGTGATGCCGGGGAGCAGCACGGGCACGGCGAGGTTCTTGATGCTGGCTGCCTGCTTGATGATGTTCTCGCGCGAGAAATCATTGCCGCACTGCTTGAGCATCTGCACCAGCGTCGTGCACACACCGTAGGAGAAGACGTATCCACCGTCGGTGGTATCGGCGTCGGGCATGTAGGCCTTCATGAAGGCGCGCCATTCGGCCATTCCAGCATCATTCGCCCAGGTCGCGTCCGTCGGATCCTTGAGGTAGGACGAGGTGATGATGCCGACGGCCTTCTCCGGGCCGGCCGGGGTGATGACGGCACCGACCGAAGTCGACACGTTGGTGAGGAAGTGAAGCGGCTTCCAGCCCATGTCGGCGACCTTGCGGATCATCTGGGCGGCGAACTTTGGCGTCGCGGCGGTGACGATCGTGTCCGCCCCGGTGGTCTGCATCGAGACCGCCTGGCTGTCGATCGTGGCGTCGGTGACCTCGAAGCTGAATTCCTTCAGCACGTATTTGGAATACTGCGCGCCGAAACCGTCCTTCAGGCCGATCAGGTAGTCCTTGCCGAAGTCATCATTCTGATAGAGCACCGCGACCTTCGCGTTGGGCACGTTCTTCATGATGTACTTGGCGTAGATCTGCGCTTCGGTGCGATAGCTGGGCTGCCAGCCCATCGTCCACGGGAAGTCCTTCGGGTTGCCCCACTTATCGGCGCCGGTTGAGAGGAAGAGGTGCGGGACCTTCTTCTGGTTGACGTATTTCTGGATGGCGGAGTTGTTCGGTGTGCCCAGGGTGTTGAAGAGGAAGGCAACCTGATCCTGTTCGACGAGGCGGCGAACCTGTTCGACTGTCTTCGGCGGCGAGTATCCATCGTCCAGCGAGATCAGGTTGATCTTGCGGCCGGCAATGCCGCCCTGCTCATTGAGGCGCTTGAAGAATGCCATATGGCCATGACCGATGGCGCCATAGGCGGAGGCTGGGCCGCTATAGGGAATCGTGTGGCCGATCTTGATCTCGGTGGCGGTAACGCCGACGACGGTGTCAGCGAAGGCCTTCGGCACATGGGCCGAAGCCAGGGCCGCGCCGGCAGTGGCGAGGAGTGAGCGACGTTTCATCGATAGGCTCCGTTCATTCGGTTCGTGAGAGTCATGGCGACCTGACCTGACCCGGTCAGCGACGCTTGCGGTTGATCACGCGCAGCAGGCTGGCGAGCCCCCCGGGCATGAGGAACATGAAGGCGATCAGGATGGCCCCCGAGATGGCGCCCGGCGGCAGTTTCTCGATGCCCGGCGCGATCTGGGCGAACAGGCGTGAGAGTTCGTCGGCAATGTTGGGTACGAATTCGATGAAGATACCGCCCATCACCGCACCGCCGATCGAGGCGCCGCCGCCGACGACCATGCCGGTGAAGAAATCGAGCGACTTGGGCACGCCGAACGCGTCAGGGGCGACGAACTGAATGGCGATGGCGCCAAGCGAGCCCGACACGCCGGTAAAGCAGGCCGACACCGCAAAGGCGCGGGTTTTGAAGCTGGCGAGATCAATTCCCATCGCCTCGGCGGCGGTTGGCTGATCACGGATGGCGCGCAGCGCGCGGCCGATCCGGCCGCCGACCATGTTGGACGCGAGCAGGAAGATCACACCGCCGATGGCGAGTGAGAACAGATAGAGCCACTGGTCCGGATTGAGCGGCAGGCCAAAAGGAGCCTCTGGCTTGTCGAGCGAGATGCCCTGGACACCGCCGGTATACTCCTCGAACAGCTTGTATTTGAGCAACTGCGGCGTCGCGACCGCGAGGGCGAAGGTGGTGAGCGCGAGATACATGCCGCCGAGCCGAAGTGCCGGCAAGCCGATGAGAAAACCCACGCCGGCACACACCACGGCCGAGACGGGCAAGGTCGCCCAATAGGGTATGCCCCATTTGTCCATCAGAATCGCGGTCGTGTAGGCACCGATCGCATAGAAGGCGCCATGGCCGAGCGAGACCTGACCGTTATAGCCGGTGACCAGGTTCAGCCCCAACACGGCAATGGCGTAGACCACCACCAGCGTGAGTTGCAACAGCTGATAGTCGGACGCGCCGAGGATGGGCAGCACGGCCGCGGCGACGAAGAACAGCCAGGGGAACGCGCGGAGGAACGTCGGGTTCATTGCACTACACCCGGCTGACCACGGTCTTGCCGAACAGCCCTGCGGGCTTGAGGACAAGAACGACGACGATGATGAAGAGAGCGACAGAAAGTTTGAGCTCGGTGCCGACAACATAGGCGCCGAGGATGTTCTCAACGATGCCGACGGCGAAGCCGCCGATGACCGCGCCCAGCGGATTGGTGATGCCGCCGAGCAGCGCGCCAGCGAACGCATAGAGCAATACGCCGGCCATCATGTTGGGATCGAGGAACACGACCGGCGCCACCATCATGCCGGCAATCGCCCCGATGGCCGCGGCAAGACCCCAGCCGAGGGCGAGCATCTTGTCGACCGGCACGCCCACAAGGCGGCTCGAGACCGGATTGAAGGCCGCGGCGCGCATCGCAAGACCGAGCTTGGTGAAGCGGAAGAACGCCCAGATGGAGAGCAGCACCACCAGCGTAATCATCGTTGAGCCGAGTTCGTGACGTGAAACGAAGCCGTTGAGCAGCGGCTTGCCCTCGCCGAATGGCGTCGGGAAGGGCTTCGTCGTGTAGGTGAAGATCCAGCCGGCGATGCTGTTGAACACCAGCAGAAGGCCGATGAACACGCCGACCGACGCCAGCACCGGCGCCTTGGCTAGCGGCTCCATCAGCACGCGCTGGATGACGGCGCCCATGAGGAAGGATACCGGCACCACAATGATGAAGGCCACCCAGTAGGGCACGCCTGCCTGGATCAGGGTTAGGGCAATATAGGTGGAGAACATCGCCATTTCACCCTGGGCGAAATTCACGTGATGGGTCGCCTGGTAGATCATGACGAGGGCAAGGGCGACCGAGGCATAGATGCCCCCGGACGCGATGCCCGACACAATCTGGTGAATAAGACCGTCCATGCCCGGGGTCTCCTCAGTAGCCGAGATAGGAACGGCGCAAGGTCTCGTCCTTGCGAATGTCGTCGGCAGCACCGGACATGACGATCCGCCCGGTCTCTAACAGATAGGCGCGATCGGCAATCGCCAGGGCAAGGCTCGCGTTCTGCTCAACCACCAGGATGCTCACCTTGGTCTCGCGCACGATCCGCCCCATGGTCTCGAAGATGCCGCGCACGATCAGAGGTGCGAGGCCGAACGACGGCTCGTCGAGCAGAAGTAGCTTGGGCCGAAGCAGCAGTGCCCGGCCGATGGCGAGCATCTGCTGCTCACCGCCCGACAAGGTGCCGGCCTGCTGGAACAGCCGCTCCTTCAGTTTGGGGAAGAGGTCGAAGACGCGCTCCATGTCAGAGGCGACGCCGGCCTTGTCGTTGCGCAGGAAGGAGCCGAGGCGGAGATTCTCCTCAACCGTCAATTCCATGAAGGTGCCTCGGCCGTCGGGCACATGTGCGATACCGCGCTTGGCGACCGCTTCGGTCGCCAGCCCGTCGATCCTTTCACCGGCGAAGATGATCTCGCCGCTCACCTTGATCATGCCGGAGATGGCGCGCAGCGTCGTTGTCTTGCCCGCGCCATTGGCGCCGAGCAGCGTGGTGACGCCGCCTTCCTCGACGATGAAATCAAGGCCGTGCAGAACCTTCGATTCGCCGTACGCCCCGTGCAGCGCCTTGACTTCAAGCAGCGTGGGCATCGGCGGTATCACCAAGATAGGCGCGGATAACTTCCGGCTCGTTGCGGACCTGTTCTGGCGTGCCCTCGGCAATCTTCATGCCGAATTCCAGGGCGACGACCTTCTCCGAGACGCTCATCACCAGCGCCATGTGGTGCTCGACCAGAAGGATCGAAAGATTGAAATGGTCGCGCACGCGGCGGAACAGATTGCCGAGTTCGGCCACTTCGCCGTGGTTGAGGCCGCCTGCGGGTTCGTCGAGTAGCAGGAGCTTCGGCCGGCCGATCAACGCGCGGGCAAGCTCGACCCGTTTGCGGGTGCCGAACGGCAGTCCGCCGACGGGGATATCCGCCTCGCGCTTTAGATCAAGCAGCTCGAGCAGCTCTTCCATCCCTTCGGCCGCGGTGCTTTCCTCCCGGCGCGTCGCCGCCAGGCGCAGCGCATTGGCGACGAAACCGGAGTCGCCGCGGTGATGCGCGCCGACCAGCATGTTGTCGCGAACCGTCATGGTATTGAACAGAGCGACGTTCTGAAATGTGCGCCCGATGCCGAGGCCGGCCATGCGGTGGCGCGGCAGGCCAGTGATTGACTTCCCCTCGAAACTGATGTCACCGCGGGAATTGCGATAGATGCCGCTGATACAGTTGAACAGCGTCGTCTTGCCCGAGCCGTTCGGCCCGATCAGGCCGCAGATCTGCCCGCGCTCAACGGTGAAGGAAACGCCACCCAGGGCAACAATTCCGCCGAAACGCATCACTACATCGGTCACGTTGAGCAGAACGTTCCCGGGCTCCGAACTCGCGACCGCCATCAACCGGTCACTCCCGGCACGGCCCACGCCACGTCATTCCTAGCGGATCGGCCTTGCCGGCTTACCACGTCCATCCTCCCTGCTCTCGATGCCGGCCGGACGGCCGGTCAACATATTGTTTTGTTGTCCGCATTAACCCTGCGGTCACTTGTCGACAACCTAGCTGCGGCATCCCAAGGGATCAAGCACTTCGCAACGGCACCGCCGTCATTGGACACGATTCGACACACCATGGTCATGTGCCGGCGTCCCTATGCTCGAAGGTCCGTTCCAATGCCGGCCGACGCGAGGGGTTGAGCGGCATGCCCGACCCCAAATCCCGCCTGAGCCACCTCACCGGCGCCCGCACCGTGGCTCTCGGTGCTGTGTGGAACCTTGCCGGCCGCCTCGGGCCTCTGTTGGTCGCCATCATTGCGACCCCATTCCTCCTCGGTGCTCTCGGCGTTGCGCGGTTTGGAATTTTCACGCTCGCCCTAAGTCTGGTCGGCATGTTCGGCATTTTCGATTTCGGTTTCGGCCGAGCGCTTACCCGTATCATCGCCGAGCGCATTGCGACCGGTGAAGAGGAGACTGCGGCCGATAGCGTCATCACCGGCATCGCTCTGCTTGGCGCCCTCGGCCTGATCGGCGGCGCTGTGATGGCGGGCCTAACCGGCACCTACGTCGCCCACCTCCCCGGCCTAGATGGGCCTGTGCGCGAGGAGATCCGGCGCGGCCTGCTCGTGCTCTGCCTCTCGGCTCCTCTGGTAATCGTTAACGCTGCCCTCTGGGGCGTGCTGTCTGCCTTCCAGCGCTTCGCCGCCGCCAATCTGGTGAATGTGCCGATCATGGCACTATATTATGTCGGCCCGCTGGCTGCCGCCCTTGTAGTCGACGACTTCGCCTGGGTCATGGGGGTGTTGGTTCTGTGTCGCGTGCTGATGACCGTGGCATACTGGCTTATCTGCAACGACGCCATGCCAGCGATTCGACATGGCCGTATCCGCTTGGGCGCGGTGGTGCCAATGCTGCGGTTCGGCGGCTGGATCACGGTGTCCTCGACACTCTGGCCACTTGGCCTGCATCTTGACCGCTTCGTCATTGCCGCAACTCTGTCCGCCTCCGCGACGGCCTGGTACGCGACGCCCTTCGATCTGATCCTGCGTTTCACCATCATCCCGATCGCGATCATGCAGACGGCGTTCCCGGCGATGACCACCGCCCACCGCGCCACGCCCGGAGCGGCCGCTGGCCTGTTTCGCCTTAGCACTGTGGCGATCACAGCCATCCTGTTGCCCGCCGCGCTCATCGTTGTTTGCTTCGCTGGCCCTCTGCTTACGCTGTGGCTTGGCGCCGAATTCGCCTCACACGCCCGCAATGTGTTGCGCGTGCTCGGCGTCGGCGTGCTCTTCATGTGTGCCGACACGGCACCGATTGCGTTGCTCGATGGAATCGGACGGCCCGACGTGAATGCCAAGATCAGCCTGGTCATGCTGAGCTTCCACATTCCAATTCTCCTCGCTCTCATCGCGGCCATGGGGATCGAGGGAGCGGCGATCGCCTGGATGGGGCGGGTAATCTTCTCGTACTTCCTGCGCCTGGCCATCGCCGCGCGCCTTGCCGAGGGGGTCGCGCGCGAACTCACGCGTGTCGGACCGATGCTGACGGCCACATTCGTCACCCTTGTCGGCGCGTCGATCCCGATGTCGCCGAGTTGGACGGGCGGCCTCATCGCTGGCGGCACCACGATGTTTGTCGTTCTAACATGGCGCAACGCGCTGAGCGAGGAGGAGCGCGGCTACGTACTGGCCCGCCTGCCCTTCCGCCAGCCATAGAGGCGCCCCATCAAGGTCTGCCAGTAATACGCTACATTGAGCCACCGTCCGCGCAGCAGCGAGAGGATCGCGCCGCCGAGGGGACGGGCTAGGTAGGTCGCGATCGCACTCAGCGGAAATCGGTGCTTGCGCAGAACGTAGCCGAACCCCGCACCATACCGGAACGCCCGCGCCAGAGCAGCCTCGCTCAACCGTTTGTCCGGATGCACCACCCTGAGAGACGGCTCGTAGCGCGCCACCGCGCCGCACGAGAACGCTCGAATCACCAAGTCATTCTCTTCGCAGGAGCCGAACTCCGCGCCGACGCCAAGCGCTTCGTCGAAGCCGCCGATCCGCTCCAGCACATCGCGGCGGAGAAACAGGTTAAAGCAGATCACTGTGGTGAACGCATTCCTGCGACTGATCGCCGCCCGTCCCTCTGCCCACCGGCCCGATCCAAGCCCCCCTCCAGGCGCGGCAGCGGGCCCGGTCAATACGCCAAGGGTGGGATCCTCGCGGAACGCCCGGTCAACAAGCGCAAGCGTGCCATCGGGATAAACGCAGTCGTCATCGGGGAAGCCGACAATTTCCCCCGAGCAACACGCCAGGCCTGCATTGCGGGCGAAGGACGAATTGCGGACCTCAGCACGGAGGTGCCGAATGCCCAGCGCGGCAAATTCCGTGATCACCGGGACAAGCCGATCATCCGGGTTCTGGTCCACCAGGATGACCTCGAAGCGCTGACCGGACTGCGCCGCGAGAGAAGCGAACAGTGGCCGCAGTTCCTCGACCCGCCCAAGCGTTGCCACCACGAGCGAGAAACGAGGTGGTTCAGCCATCGGCCAGCACATCCCCGTCGGCCAATGCCCGTTCGATCAGCGTTGTGATCTTGGCCCGGAAGGCAGCGCGCGAGAAGCGTTCCGCATTCTCTCTGCATAGAACCGGATCAATCGCGCGACCCTCGAACCTCCTCACTGCCCCAACGATCGCCTCGGGTGTTTGCGCATCGAAGAACACCCCGGTTGCAGGCTCCTCCAGGATATCGCGCGCACCACCGCGGCCGAAGGCGATCACCGGCGTCCCGCAGGCCTGCGCCTCCACCATCATGATGCCAAAGTCCTCCTCTGCGGCGAACACGAAGGCGCGCGTTTCCTGCATCCGTTGGACCATCTCGGCATCGCTGAGCGCGCCGCAGAACTCAATATTTGCCGCACCCCCGGCCGCAGCCTCGATTCGCGCACGTTCCGGCCCGTCGCCGGCAATCACCAACCGCAGCTCTGGCATTTGAGCGAACGCGGCGGCGATCAGGTCCATCCGCTTGTAAGGCACCATCCGCGAGGCCGCAAAATAGGCCTCGCCACGCGCGCCGCCCGGGACGAATCCCGCCACATCCACGGGCGGTGCAACCACAACGGCGTCGCGTCGATAACACTTGCGGATCCGCCGCGCGACATAACTTGAGTTAGCAATGAAGAGGTCGACCCCGTTAGCGCTTCGTACATCCCACTGGCGGAGCCTTCCCAATTGCCAGCGCGCGTACCAACTCTTCAGTCCGCGATCGAGACCGGACTGTCGGAGATACTGGTGCTGCAGGTCCCATGCGTAACGCATGGGCGAATGGACGTAGCTGACATGCAGCGTATCAGGCCCGGTCAACACACCCTTCGCCACTGCGTGCGAACTTGAAATCACCAGATCATAACCCGACAAATCGTATTGTTCGACCGCCAGCGGCATCAATCCGAGGTAGGCGCGGAATTTCGTTGCTGCAAAGGGAAGACGCTGGATGAAAGACGTCGTCACCTTGCGACCGCCAAGAAAGCCGCGCTCCTCATCCGGCAGAAAATCGACAGTAGCGAACAGATCGGCCTCGGGATAGCAGGCGAGCAACTGTTCGGTCACGCGCTCCCCGCCGGCCACCGTCTGGAGCCATTCATGGATGATGGCGACCCTCATGGTGCCTCCTCGCAACGAATAATCGCATCGCGCAATCGCGCGGCAGCCGCGGCCCATGTGATACCCGCGACGCGCGCCTGCCCCGCCGCCGCCAGCGCGGCGCGCTGCATGGCGTCGTCGAGCACGACCGCGACAGCCTGCGCAATATTCGCGCCATCGCCCGGATCACAATAGACCGCAGCGTCACCGCAGACCTCGGGCAACGATCCAGCCCGCGCCGCCACCACCGGGCAACCCTCGGTCATCGCCTCGACCGCTGGTAATCCGAACCCCTCGTAGCGCGACGGAAAGACGAAGCATGCGGCCCCCTGATACAGCGCCCGCAACTCCGCGTCATCGACCCGTCCTACAAATCGGCATCCCGCAGGTGGACCTGCTCGATTATCTCCGAACACGCCTGCAGCGAATCCGCCGGTTACCACCAGGTCCATCCCCCGCATGGCCAACATCGTTGCGGTCGCAGCCAGCGCCGCCAGATTCTTGTGTGCTGCCAGGCTGCCGACGGCGAGTACATAACCGGCCGGCCGCAACCCGTTGCGTTCAAGCACCGTCCAATTTGGTGCCACCCTCGCTAGGTGTTCAGCCCCTTCACCAATCACCGTGATCCGCCCTGCGTCGCAACCAAAGGCTGTGGCAATTGCCGATTGTGAGAACGCCGACACAGTCACCACCCGCGTTCGCCCACGCAGTAGATGCCGCTGTACGAAACGGTACCAAAAGCGGAACTTTGCGGAATAAGCGTCAGGTGTTGCAAATACCCCGGCATCATGGATCACCACGACCTGCCTTTCATAGAGCAGCGGCGCAGTATTCCCAAGATTGACCAGCACGCCGCCGCGCGCGCGCCAAGGCAAGACCGCCTGTTCCCAGGCATGCCCCAGAATGCCCGCAAGCGGCCTGCCCGGAACGATCGCCGTCATTGGCAATATCCGGTCCAGTTCCCGCGTAATCTCCTGCGCAAACCGCTGCACACCCGTCAGCGCCTGCACCGTAAATCGCGCATTCAGGAACACGTCTCTCACGCGAGCGCCTCTCCGGCCCGGATTGTCACTGGTGCACGTCGGTCTTCCGCCTCGACTTCCACCCGCCCGACGCAACCAAGCAGGAGACCCAGAACCAGATAAAAATCCACATTGCTGATCGTCGGCGATGAAATGATCGCCGCGGCCAAAGTTCCGGTCAGTCCACCAGATGCTGCGTCGATGACCAGCAACCGAACAGGATCCCTCGTCAGCCGCCTCCCGCGCCTCACGCCACGCCAGATCCGCCATACGAACCAGATCACCGGCAGCAAACCTGGCACCCCGAGATTCGCCAGTAACCCCGGCACCAGGCTCGATGAGCGTACGCTGCCCCACCCCGCCCCCAGGCCCAGGCTCGGCCACATGATGGCTAGACTATCTGAGTCTACCGACGTCCGTTCGTCGTAGGAACTTCCCTGACTCTTGGCGAGTGTCTGCCCGACGACCTCGTCCACAGCACGGGCAAAGCCTGTATCCAGGCTAGCCATCGCCAGCACACCCACAACAAGCAACACTCCGAAAGGCACACCATATTTAAGAATTCGCGCGGATAATTCCTTCGGTGCCACCGTAAGGGCATAGACCAGCAAGAACATGCCACCACCGCCAAGCACGACATATCCCGTCGTCGACGTCGATAGGGACTGCGTCGCGATCGCAACCGGCAATAGGACCATGGCGAACCGACTGCGATGCCCACGCACCAGGACCCATCCGCAGGAATAGATGATTCCTGACAGGTAATACGCCAGTGCGGCCGGCTCACTAAATGGCCCGTTGGTCCGCAGCACGGAGCCAAACTCCTGCCCCTGAAAGATGACCCAGCCGGGGTTTGAATAGAAAAATGTCTCGGGAAAGAATATGCCGGTTGTCCTCGATGCGAGTTGCCACAGTGACACCGCGGCTACCACGAGAGCGCCAGCCCACCAGGTGTGCAGTAACTTGCGAAAGTCGACATCGGATCTTGTCAGGAACAATGCCCCAAATGCTGTGACAGCGACGTTCGAGATCAGATACAGATCCTGGGTGTAATTACTGCGGGTCGGCCCCAACTGGATCGGAAACGAAAACCCCGCCTCGACCTTCTGTGGCCACACCACGAACTGCCCAGCGAAGGCACGTGGCAGGATGACCGATGTCAGCAGCGCATAGGCCACCGCAATTGCCAGCGGTTCAAGCAGAAGGAACACTGCCCGCTCGCCGGGATACCGTACACCGAGCGCGTACTGCATCGCCACAAAGGCAATGAACAACACCGCCGGCGGTAACCCCGGCGGCAGTCCGAGGCCCTGGATCACCAGCGCCGCTGCGGCCCCAAACACAGACGCAATCAACGAAATCTGAAACAGCCGCAAGGGTCGCAAGCCGTAGCAGAGGCTGATCGGGAGCAGCAGCAATCCAAATTCCGTTAGCTCCATCGGTGCTCAGCGAACATAATTGCCGTAGCGCCGCGTCGTGTACGATGCGCCCTCAACTGCGCCTGCCGCGCCTGGATCAGACTGATTCAACACTGTCCCGGCGAACCGCGCACCATATAGCCTGAGCGCCTTGATCGCGGCCATCACCTGCAGCCGCGGTGTCCGTTTCCAACGCACCACCAACACCGTGTTGTCAGCAATGCGCGACAGCACACGCGCATCAACAAACGCCAGCACCGGCGGCGCATCGATCACTACGAGGTCGTATCGCGTGCGCGCTTCGCTCACCAGCAGCCTAAGGCGTTCCGACGTTACCAGCACCGAAGCATCACTCGGCGCATCCGCAGCTGTAATGATATCAAGTTCGCCCTCGGCATCGCGCCGCACGATCCGGTCTATTTCACTTCCAGCCGCCGCCAGTGCCTGGCCCGGTTCGCCACCTGCCAAGTTTTCGTGGCCCAGCCCCGGTTCAGCCGCGATACCCAGCACCTCTGCCACGGAGGGCCGTCGCAGGTCACAATCGATCAGCAGGCAGCGCGCACCCGTCAGGGCAACCGACCGCGCCAGCGCGATGGCAAAAAAGGTCTTGCCCTCTTGCGGCAAGGCCGAGGTCACCAGAATCACCCGCGGCCGTCCCGCCGCCCCCGCGACCTGCAAAACCCCCCGCACGTGACTGACGGATTCGACGAATCCTGCCTCACGGACGTCGAGCGCCAGTGCGCGCTTGCGCCGCGTCACCCGTGGTACCATCCCGAGCGCCAAGAGACCAGTCTCGCCCTCCACCTGCTCGGAAGTACGGAAGCCAGGCTCCATTCGCTCCCGCAATAAGGCCGCGAGCACACCGGCCAATCCCGCGGCCATGAACGCCAGGATCATGAACTGGCGCTTCGTTGGCGGCGCCGGCGCGAAGGGGATATTAGCGAGCGAAATCAGCTCGGCATCCGGCTGCTGGATGTCTCGCTCGTTGGTAATCCGCTCGGATCGGTTGAGGTAGTCGGTGTACACTACCCGCGCCGCCTCAGCCTCGCTCTCAAGTTCGCGCAGCCGGATTTCAGCCTTGTTCTGGACCGCGACCTGGCTCTGCGCCGCTGCGAGGCTATCGCGCAGCGCCGCCTCACGTGCCCGCGCCGCGATCGTCTCGGCTTCAATCGTTCCAGCGATCTTGCCGGCCTCCTGCTGGATGCGGGCACGTACCTCGGCTCGCTCGGCGCGAACCGCCTTCAGAGTAGGACTCTCGTCGCTCTGGTTCAGCGCCAACGACGCTTCCTTTACGGAAAGCTCCGCCTCCTGCCCCCGGAGCCGTTGGACCAACAACGAATTCACCGCCAACGGCAAGCCGGACAAATCCCCGCGCCCCTGCTGGACCCGCCGCACTTCCTCCAAGGCCGCCTCGCGCTGCAGCCGCTCCCCTGTAGCTGCCACCAATTGCGCATTCAGCTGCGTCAGCTGCTGCCCCGCAACAGTCCCCCTCCGATCCCCTCCCGGGCCGGCGCTGCGATCCTCGACCAGCCCGTTGGCCTCGCGAAACGCCGCCACCGTACGCTCAGCATCGCGGAGCTTCTGCTGCATCGGCGCCAACCGCTCCTCGAGCCAGGCATTGGCCCGCGTCACCGCACGATCCTTCAGCTCCCGGTTGAAATCGAGATAGACCCGCGCGTAGGTATTGGCGATCCGCGCCGACAATTCCGGCTCGTCGGTCCGCACCGCGATGCCAATCACGTAGGAGCGACCGTCGTTGTTGATCCCAAGCTTGTCGTTCAGTAGCGACTGGGTGACCAGCCGGATCTTCTCGTCCTCGCTGTAAGGCTCGCGCTTCGGCGCCCCCATACCGAGCATGTCGAGCAGTGAATTCATCAATGCCTGAAAGTCGCTTGGCGTCTGATTGACGACGCCTGCGAACTCCCGCTCTCGCACAAGGTCAAGCCGAGTCACCACCTGCTCTGCCAACGCAGCACTGCGAAGAATATCAACCTGCGTCCGCACCTCGATGACTTCCGACTGCGCACCCGTCACGATCGCCTGAAGATCTGAAAGCTTGTTCTTGCGCGTATCGACTAGCACCAGTGCCAGCCCCTCGTAGCGCGTAGGCATCGTCATGATCCGTGGTACCGCGGCAAGCAGGACAAACGCAACCGCCAGCAGCATTGTCACCTTACGCCGCCACAACACCTCGAAAAGTCGGAAGGGTGACACCGCTTCGGGCGGTCGCTGCGCCTCCGGCGCGAACCGTGACGGATCGAGCCCCAGCGGGGGATCGGCATTCGTTACGGACATGGGATTACACCGCGCCCCGCCTCAACAACACCGCCGGGACGGTTTTCAGCATGATCACTAGGTCCTGCCAGAATGACCAGTTGCGTACATACCATGCATCGAGATGCACCTTGCGTGCATAGGACGTATCGCTGCGTCCACTCACCTGCCACAATCCCGTCAGCCCCGGACGGACCGCGCAGTACCAGGGGAAGTCTTCGCCGTAACGCACGATTTCACGCTCGATGATTGGCCGCGGACCGACCAGGCTCATGTCCATCCTGAGGATGTTGAAAAGCTGCGGCAGCTCATCCATGCTCGTAAGCCGCAGCAATTTGCCGATTCCGGTGATCCGCGGGTCACGCCGGAGCTTCTGGCTCGCAGCCCACTCAATGGCCGCCTGCTGGTTTTCGGCAAGATATTTTTTCAGCACGACATCGTTATTCATCACCATCGTTCGGAACTTCAGGCAGCCGAACTTGCGGCCATGCATCCCGATCCGTTGCTGGGCAAAAAACACCGGCCCGCCATCGCGCCGAATTGCGAGCGCGATCAGACCCATCGCAGGCGCCAGCACCGCTATCAGCAGCCCCGCCACGAATAGGTCGAATACAACCTTCGCTGCGCGCGCCATCGGCAGGTCGGCATTATTCCGATAGGATAGTAAAACGACATCATAGCGTGGAAAATGCTGCGCGTGGAACCCGGCGACCGGCAGGCCGTCAAGGCTCGGCATGATTGCGAAATCCACCCGCTCGCGCACCAGCTCCGCCACCTTCGGCCGTGGCATTTGGAACGGTTCGTCGCCAGGCGCGCAGACTAGCAGGCCCGCGGCATACCGCAGCATCAGCCCGGCATAGTCGGCTCCGGCCGGCGCTTCCGAAATCGTCTCGAGCGGGATCCGCCCGGCAATCTCATAGCCCATCGCCGGCTCCGATAGCAGTGCCGCCTGCGCTACACGCGCCGCCTCCGCGTCCCCCGCTATCAGTACGCGCCGCTGCCAAAGCCCAGCCATGTCGAGCAGCCGGCGTGTCACCGCACGTATCCCGATCAGCGCGATCGGCAGCAGGATCCAGATCCAAACAAACCAACTGCGCGAGATCACCTGCTTAAGCAGAAACTGCACGAAGGTATCGAGCAACATCCCGGCGACGCAGACCTTCAACAGGTCCGCGGTCGCCTGCCAGAACTGCAACCGGCGCACGTAGTGACCACGCTGGTTCAGCCAACCCAGCATCACGGCCGTCATGAAGGTAAAGTCGTAGATTCGTACCGTCGCTTCCGACGGACTTACGATCCACTGCCGTCCCAGCACGATCTCGTTCGAAAGCCCCGCAATCCAGAACGCCAAGATGAACGCAAGGGCAATCGCCGCGAGGTCAGACAGCAGGATGAAATAGCTCCACGCGCTCGATTGAACGAACCGCACGGGACGATATGGCACCACTGGCACCTGCCCACCGGTCAAGGCACTGCCCGCCCCGGATATCGCGCCCGTAGCCATTGCCTCCGTCCTGCGCATCCGCCGGAAGACCTCGAGCACCGTCAATCCCTGCCAAGTTTAGCGATTAATTGAATCACGCACCAAAGAGTCGCGGCAACAGCCGAGTGCACACGCATGCGATGTAAATTTTGTGCAAATTGGGGGAGCGAAACCCCCAAACGGTCTGCTAGGAGGTATTAAGAACCTCCTACAGTACCCAGACAAGATTGACCGAACCACCCCGCCAACCCACCGACACTTATGCCCGCCCGGCCGCCCTGGCCGCCGGCGCCATGCTGCTCGCAACGTTCGCCGGAACCTTCGCCGAACCCGCCATGGCTGACCTCGTCGACGCCTATTTCGCGCCAGGCATCATCGGTCGCGAAGCCGGCACTGGCGTGACCGTTCTCTCTCGCGAACGCCCTGCCACCGACCCGATCGGCGTCCACGCCGGCGCCTTCACCGTCCGGCCGCAAATCGGCGTCGCACCGGGCTACGACAGCAATCCGCTACTAAATAATCGTCCCAAGGGCAGCACGTTCGTCCGCACCGACGGGGCCATCGACTTCACCAGCAGCTCGGCGGATGAGCCCTTTGGCGCCCGTATCACCTTCGAGGATACCCGCTACGCCTCGGTCAACGGCTTGTCGACCACCAACTGGAGCGCCTCGCTCGGCAAGGTTTTCACTTTCGGTACCGATCGCCTCAGCATGGCGGCGACCCGCCTGGCGCTGCACCAAACCGGTCGCGACCTCAACGCCCCCGATCTCGACGCCCCCGGGGCCTACAATGTCACCAACGTCCGACTCACCTACGACGCGGACCGCGGCGCCTTCTTCATCCAGCCGCAGTTGCAATACACTGGCTTCCGTTACGACGATGTCACCACAAATGACACCCGCATCGCACAGGCCTATCGCGACCGCGATATTCTCGATGGCCAGCTAACGATTAAATATAAATATGCTGAGTTGCGCGACGTCGCGCTCGTGCTGCGCGGCGCCTCCATCCGTTATGTTGAGCCCATTCCCTTGAAACCGCGTGAGGACTCCAGCACCGCCACCATCCTTGTCGGTATCGACAATACCTCCTCTGCTCCCTGGCGCACGCGGCTCCTCGTCGGCGCGCAGACCCGGCAGGGTAACGGGCTGGGCGTCAAGAGCCGGACGGCCCCGGTCGCCGAAGCCAACATCACCTATCAGCCGACAGGTCTCACGACGATCGGCGCCTCCGTCACCCGCGCCGTCCAGGACGCTGCCGGCGAGTTCGCCGCCGCTTATACCTATACCGAAGCTAAGGTCGCGGTTGACCACGAACTCACCCGTGATGTGCTCCTGCATGCCGGCTACGGCATCGAACGGGCCGAATACGAACAAACCGGCAGCACCGAAGTGCTCAACACCGCGCAGGCTGCGGTCACCTGGCTCGTCAATCGCAACGCACGCGTCACCGGCAGCTACACCTACCTCGCCAAGAAGGCCGCGACCGGTGGCACGCTTACCGAAAGCGTAGCGATGATCCGCCTCCAACTCGGCATCTAGTGTCCACCCCCTAACGGACGCTACACTCTCGAGTTGCCCCCGCCCGCCGGAGACCCCGATGTTCCGCATGCTACGTGTGCTGCCCCTACTGGCACTCGCCGCCCTCGCCGCCTGCGGTTCGGGCCGCGATCTGCCGCCTTTGCCCCCGCTCACATCCCTCGAATACCACCTCGGCCCCGGCGACCAGATCCGCATGATTACCTTCGGAGAGGACGCCCTCTCCGAAGTCTTCCGCATCAACGACGCCGGCAACCTGGCGCTTCCTCTCCTCGGCACGGTCAAGGCACAGGGCCTTACCACCGACACCCTTGGCACCCGCATCGCCGATCTCCTGCGCAGCCGCAACTTCATGCGCAATCCATCGGTTTCCGTCGAGGTTACCGAATACCGCCCGGTCTTCGTACTCGGCGAAGTCCAGCGCCCCGGCCAGGTCTTCTACCAACCGGGCATGACCGTCCTCAGCGCCATCGCCATCGCCGGCGGCTTCACCTATCGCGCGATCACCGACGAAGTCGCCGTCACTCGAACCATCGAGGGGGATACGTTCAAAGGACGCGCGACCACGACGACACCAATCGCTCCGGGCGATATCGTGAACGTGTTCGAGCGCTTCTTTTAGGGAAGCCTCCTTCCAAGACGTTGCTACTCTTGATACCTGAACCGCGTATGAATACTTCGCGCCCGCGGATCCGGCCGGGGGATGGCGGATAGCAGCGCCCGCGTATAATCGTGCGTCGGGGTATCGCAGACTTGTTCGGTGCTCCCAGTCTCCACCACGCGTCCACGGTACATCACCGCCACGCGGTCACACATGTACCGGATCACGCCGATGTCGTGGCTGATGAAGATGAACGACAGCCCGAGCTCGTCCTGCAACCGGATGAGCAGGTCGAGCACCTGGGCACGGATCGACACATCCAGCGCCGATGTGGCCTCGTCCGCCACGATCACCCGCGGCTTAAGTGCGATAGCACGGGCGATACCGATGCGCTGCCGCTGGCCGCCGGAGAAGGCATGCGGGTAGCGCTCGCGCCAGGCCGGCTCGAGACCGACTTGTTGGAGAAGTGCGGCAACACGATCGTCGAGCTCGCGTCCTTTCGCGATGCCGTTCACCAGCAGCGGCTCGCCGATCACCTGGGCGACGGTCATGCGCGGATTGAGTGAACTCATCGGGTCCTGGAAGATCATGCGGATTTCGCGCCGGCAATCTCGCAGGGTCTCCTTCCCAGCCGTCACGAGATCGACCGTACTGCCATCCGCACGGCGATAGGAGATCTCTCCCGCGGTCGGGTCGTACACACGCAGCAGGCAACGCCCGACTGTGGTCTTGCCGGACCCGGATTCACCGACCACGCCCAGCGTCTCGCCGGGCAGCAGCGCCAATGACACATCATCGACGGCTTTGACCGGTGCCTTCGCTGATCCGAAATGCATGCTAAGTCCGCGGATCTCCAGAACCGGCAATCGGGCGGCGTCCGCCTCCCCCCGATTCGCCCGCAGCTCGGAGCGTGCCTCGAGCTTGAGGACCGACCCGATCAGCATTTTGGTATAGTCTTCACGTGGCGCATGGAAAATCTCATCCACCGCGCCCATCTCCACTGCCTTGCCGCGATGCATCACCAGCACCTCGTCGGCGATTTCAGCGACCACTCCCATGTCATGGGTAATGAACATCACCGCCATCCCATAGGCCGCCTGCATGCGGCGAATGAGGTCAAGGATTTCGGCCTGCGTCGTGACATCGAGCGCTGTCGTCGGTTCGTCGGCTATCAGCAGCGACGGGTTACACGCCAGCGCCATGGCGATCATCGCCCGCTGTCGCATGCCGCCCGAGAACTCGAACGTGTAGCGGTCGAGCGCAGCCTCCGGCTTGGGTATTTCCACTTGGCCGAGCAACTCGATCGTGCGTGCCCGCGCAGACGCCTTGTCCATCCCCAGATGCAGCCGCAACACTTCGATGATCTGCGCCCCGATTGTGTGCACCGGCGAAAGCGATGACATCGGTTCCTGGAAGATCATGGCGATCTCGGCGCCCCGCACGTCGCGGATTTCACGCCCCCGTGGATTGAGACGCGCCAGGTCAACGCTGCCACCGCTGCGCCGCCGCAGCATCATGGAGCCAGCAGTGATACGGCCCGGAGCATCGACGATCTGCAAAATCGACCGCGCCGTCACTGATTTTCCACTGCCGCTCTCGCCGACGATGCACAGGGTCTGCCCGCGCCGCACCGTGAATGACACGTCGTCGACCGCCTTCAGGACTCCCTGACGCAGCTTGAACTCCGTGCGCAGTCCGCGCACCTCAAGCACAGGATCGCCGACACTGGCGCTCATTTGTTGTAGGGGTCCGCGGCGTCACGCAAGCCGTCGCCCAGAAAATTGAGCGCGATCACAGCGAGCACAACCGCTCCACCGGGGGCAAACAACCACGGCGCGGTGGCGATCGATCGGATGTTCTGCGCCTCGCGGAGCAGAACCCCCCAAGAGATCGTCGGCGGCTGCAAGCCGAGCCCGAGAAACGACAGCGACGTCTCGGCCAGGATCATCGCGGGAACCGCCAACGTCATGCTGGCAATGATGTGCGATGCGAAGCTTGGCGCCATGTGCCGAAAAATGATCCGCCCTTCAGACGCCCCGTCGAGGCGCGCCGCGGTCACGAATTCCTCAGTCCGCAGGCTAAGGAACCGTCCACGCACCACCCGGGCCAGTTGCGCCCATCCGGTCAGCGACAGGATCAACGTGATGCAGAAATAGTTCAGCGTCGCCGGCCAGTCATGCGGCAAGGCGGCCGCCATCGCGAGCCAGATTGGAATCGTCGGCAGCGAAAGCACAAACTCCACCACCCTCTGCAGGGCGAAGTCGATCCTCCCGCCGTAGTATCCCGAAATCCCGCCGATGATCACGCCGATCCCAAGCGACAGGAACACCCCCACAAGCCCAACCGTGAGCGAGATCTGCGCGCCCTCCATGATCCGGCTGAACACACAGCGCCCCAGCCGATCCGCTCCAAACGGAAATAGCGGCTGCCGCGCGTCCTGGGATGCAAACAAATGCACCTTCGTGGTGAACAACCCCAGAATGGAATACTCATAGCCTTCGCCGAGGAAGTTCAAATACACCTTCCGCGCCTCATCGGGCACGTAAACCGACGCCAGGCTCACCGGATCGCGTTTCAGCGCGTAGGGATGGATATAAGGCCGGAACGCCGGCAGCATCCCCTCCCCCCATTCCAGCACATGAATAGCCTGCGGCGGATGAAACGCGGTGCGCGCATTCTGCCGTGCCGGGTCATTCACCGCGAAGAACCCCGGAACGGCCGCGACGATATACATCGCCAGCGTCACCACCAACCCGGCCATCGCCAGATGATGCCGCCGGAACGCCCACCACATCAGCCTCCACTGTGAGGCGACCGCAAACCGCGGCGGTGGCACCGAAATTGCTGTTTCCGACATAAACTATTCCAACCGTATCCGCGGATCGACGAGCGCAAGCAGGACATCGCTCACCAGCGTGCCCACAAGCGTCAGGGCGCAGATCAACAGCACGAAGGCGCCCGCGAGATACATGTCCTGGCTCATCAGTGATTGCAGCAGCAGTGGCCCGGCCGTCGGCAGGTTGAGCACGATTGCCACGATCACCGAGCCGGAAACCAGGTTCGGCAGCAGCCAGGCAATCGTCGAGATGAACGGATTGAGCGCGATCCGCACGGGATAGCGGAACAGCAGTCGCAACTCGGACAGCCCTTTGGCCCGCGCCGTCGTCACATAGGGCTTGGACAACTCGTCGAGCATGTTGGCCCGCATGATCCTGATCAGGCTCGCCGTACCCGACACAGCAAGAATGATCACCGCGATCCAAATATGCGAGAGAAGATCGAGCATTTTGGCAACGCTCCACGGCGCCGTCATATACTGTTCCGAGAACAGCCCACCGACATCCTGGCCGAATTTCATCGCCGCCACGTACATCAGCACCAGCGCCAACAGGAAACTCGGCACCGCCAACCCAAGAAAGCTGAAGAACGTCGCAATATAGTCCCCGATCGAATATTTCTTCACCGCAGAATAGACGCCGACCGGTAGCGCGATCCCCCACGTCACCAGCAGCGTCGAGAACGTCAGCAGCAGCGTCAGCCCCATCCGCTCCCAGATCAGGTCGCCCACCGGTTGCTGCCACTCGAAACTGAACCCAAAGTCGCCACGGAATACGATGCCCGAGATCCACTTCCAGTATTGCACGATCAGCGGCTGATCGAGCCCGAACCGTGCCCGCAGTTCGGCCGCGGTGTTCTGGTCCACCACCTCGTTTGAGGCCGCCAGCGTCGCAATATAGTTGGTGACGAAATCCCCCGGCGGCAGCCGGATCAGCACGAACGCCATCACGCTGATCACCAGCAGGGATGGGATCATCCACAGCATGCGCCGGACGATAAACGCGATCATGTCCGGCGCCCGCGTGCGACGCTCAACCGAAGTAATACTGCTGCGGCAGCGACGGCCCCGGATTCGGCCAGGTCCACGCCGACGGCATCTTCTGCGGCACGTTACGCAGTTTCGTGTTGGCAACACCAAAAGCATTAACCGCCAAACACACACCCACCGTCTCGAACGCATCCGCTGTCAGGTCAAACAACGCCTTCATCGCCTCACCTCGCTTCTTCAGGTCGGCAGTCCCGCGCGCCACGTCGAACAGCCGCATCCGCTCCTTTTGACTATCCGGCGGCGCCTCGCCTTCCTTTCCATTCGAGACGTACCATTGCGTCCACGGCACAGCATAGCGCGACCCCTGCGGATGCTGGGCGAAGAAATCGCGCGGATCGAGCATCGGATCGAGCCCGCCCGGTCCAGGCCACACCGCACAATCATGCTCGTTGTTGTCGCCGCGTGTATAATAGAGTGCGCGCTCGATCGTATTGACCTTGCAATCGATCCCGATCTCCGCCCAGTGCCGTTTCACCAGTTCCAGCATATCCACCAAATCCGGATACAGCGTCGGAATCACGTCGATAGCAAAGAAGATCTTGCTGCCATCGGGATGCAGCCGCTGCCCTTGCGCATTCTTCTTGCCATATCCGATCCGATCCAGCATCGCATTCGCCTTCGCGGTATCGTGCTCGGTGAACTGCTTGGCGAGCTTGGCATGATACCACGGATGCCCGGGACGCGGCCCTGTCTGGAACGGCTCGGACTGGCCGAGATACACGAGTTCGATGATCTCCTGCCGATCGATCCCGAGCGACAGCGCCTGGCGAAATTCCTTGTTCCCAAACATGGCCCGCATCTTCGGGTCCTTATGGGTCATGTTGAAGTAGATCTGCCCCTGCTGGGCACTCGAATTGATCAGCTCGATCAACCGATAGCCGCCCTTCGCCATATTCTGCGACAGCGTCGGCTTGTTCTGCAGCGTGTCGATATGCCGGTCCTGGATGTCGAGCTTGCCCGAAACCACATCGAGCATCAGCGATTCCACGTCCTGCGAAATGCCGAAATTGATCGCGTCCACGTAGGGCAGCTGATTTGCCTCAGTGTCCACCTGCCAGAAATACGGATTGCGCCGCATCACCACCCGCGTCGCACCGCCCGTATACGGTTCCGCGATCACCCACGGATCGATCACCGGCTTCTCCGGATTGCCCCACCGCGCGGGGATCTCGATGTCGCCGAGTTTGGCACGGAACAGCGCACCCCAGTCCGACACATTGGCGGCCTTCACCAGGTCGGCCACCTTGTTATTGTATTTGGGATGAAACTGGCTCGCGTAATGCTTGGGAAACAGCGTCGGCTGCTGCCCCAGCGGCGTCGCCATGATCTCAAGGAAAAGCGCATACGGCGCCTCGAAGGTAAAGCGCACCGTGGTGTCGTCGAGCTTGACCGCCGTACCCGGCTTGTTCACAATCACCAGCGACGACGGCACCGAGCGATACAATTCCGAATTCTTGCAGCAATCCTCGACAGCAAACACGATATCGTCGGCCGTGAACGGATGCCCGTCCGACCACTTCATGCCCTTGCGCAGCTTGAAGGTGAACACCGTCGAGGTGTCATTCACCTCCCAGCTTTCGGCCACGTTCGGCAAAACCTCGGTGAACGCCGCGTTCCACCGCACCAAGCCCTGGTTACCCACCATGCGCAGGATGCCGTTATGGTCCGCGCTGCCCCGCAGCCCGCGCCGCAACTGCCCGCCATAGGTGCCGACCTTCTCGAGCGGCGTCACCACCAGCGGCTTCTCCGGCAGGCGTTCAATGAGCTTCGGCAACTTCCCGTCGGCCACCATCGCCGCCAGCGCCGGCGCCTCCTTGCCCGCACCCTGCGCCATCGCCGGCCCCGCGGCCAGCGCCGCCGCCCCCGCGAACCCCGCCAGCACGCCCCGCCGCCCGATCATCTGTGCGGACGGATTGCCGATGTCGTCTGCCATCGCTGCCTCCCTCTGTCGGCGCCCGTTTCGGCGCATTCATGATATCGCTCACATGGCCGACTGAACGCCGCCGGTCAACCGGAATCCCTCAGAACCGCGGCCGCGCCCCGTTCCACGCCGGGTCGTGCTTCAGCATCTCCGCCCCATCGTTGCGCCGCCTGATGCCGCAGTCCAGGTAGTTGCGATGCAGCGCCGCCAGCGCCGTCCGATCCAGCGTCACCCCCAGCCCCTTCCCCTGCGGCAGCGCCAGCGCGCCGCCCTCGAAACGCAGCTTGCCGCCGGCGATCACCTCATCCTCCTGCCAGGGATAATGCGTGTCGCTCGCATAGGACAGGTTCGGCAGCGTCGCCCCCACATGGGTCATCGCCGCCAGGCTGATCCCCAGATGCGAATTCGAATGCATCGAAATCCCCAGTCCGAACACGCGGCCGATCTGCGCCAGTTGCTGCGTCGCCCGCAGCCCGCCCCAATAATGGTGGTCCGACAGGATCACCTGCACCGCATTCAAACGCAGCGACTCCGGAATATGGCCGAACTCCGTCGTCACCATATTCGTCGCCAGCGGCATCCGCGTGTGCTTCGCCACCGCGCCCATCTCCGCCAGCGTCGCCGTGGGGTCCTCGAGATACTCGAGCAGCCCCTCCATCATCGGCAACACCCGCAGCGTCGTCGCCACGCTCCAGCCGCCATTGGGATCGATCCGCAACGGATAGCCGGGAAACGCCGCCCGCAGCGCCCGCAGCGTCTCGATCTCGTATTCCGGCGCAAACACGCCGCCCTTCAGCTTGATCGATCGAAACCCATAAGCATCGATCATCCGCCGCGTCTCGTCGACCATCTGGGCATGGCTCAGCACCTCGCCCCAGTCATCCCGGGGATAGCCGGGATCGCCGGCATGCTGCGCAAACTTGTAGAACAGGTAAGCCGAATACGGCACTCGCTCACGCACCGCGCCGCCCAGCAACACGTGCAGCGGTACCCCCGCGATCTGCCCCTGTAGATCCAGCAACGCCACCTCGAAGGCCCCGAACGCAGTCGCCACCCGTCGCCCGTCCGACGGTGCAAACGGCGCCCCATCGTCGCCCTTTCCTGTCAGCATCTCGCTCACCCGAGTGCGCAACCCGTTCAGGTCGAACGGGCTGAGCCCCACCAACGCCGGCGCACAGGCGCCGAAATCGGCCAGTGAATCCAGATCGCCATAGCTTTCGCCGAGCCCGACCCGCCCATCCTCCGTCGTCACCTCGATGATGCTGCGCAACGCCCACGGCTCATGCACGCCGGCCACGTTCAGCAGCGGCGGATCGCGGAACGCGATCGGGGTCACCAACACCTGAGCAATTCGCACTGAACCCAACCTCCCGAAACACCCATCGCCGAGCCGCGCGCTTCCCGCCATACTCCCCGAACCGAAGCCGGGGAAACACCATGACCAGCGCCGCACGCCACATCGTCTACGTCTCCTGCGCCGACGACAAGCACATCGCCGTCCTCGCGCTCGATGCCCGCTCCGGCAGCCTCACCCCGCTCGCCACCGTCCCCGTCCCCGGCACCGACGCCGCCTCGCCGCAGAGCCTCCCGATGGCCCTGTCGCCCGACGGCACCCGCCTTTACGCCGCGCTGCGCACCGAGCCCTTCCCCCTCACCACCTTCGCCATCGACCGTACGACCGGCGGCCTCACCAAGCTCGCCATCAGCACCCTGCCCGACAGCATGTGCTACCTCGCCGCCGACGCCACCGGCCGCCATCTGCTCAGCGCCTCCTATGGCGGCGCCAAGCTCGCCGTGAACCCTATCGGCCCCGACGGCATCGCCGGCGAGCCCGCCCAGGTCCTCGCCACGCCGCCCAAGGCCCACTCCGTCCTGATTGATCCCGCCAACCGCCACGTCTACGCCGCCAGCCTCGGCGGCGACGCCATCATCTGCCAGAAGTTCGACGCCGCCACCGGCCGCCTCGCCGAGCCCGTCCACCTCGCCGCCACCACGCCGGCCGGCACCGGCCCCCGCCATCTCCGCCTCGCCCCCGACGGCCGTATCCTCTACATGCTCGCCGAACAGGGCGGCGCCGTCTTCGTCTATGCCCGCGATCCCGCCACCGGCGCCCTCACCGAGCGCCAGTCCATCAGTCTCCTCCCCGATGGCCTCTCCCCACCCGTCGCCTCCGCCGACCTCCACCTCACCCCGGATGGCCGCTTCCTCTACGCCAGCGAACGCATCACCCACACGCTCACCGGCTTCGCCGTCTCCCCCAACGACGGCACGCTGACCCAGATTTGCCGCGTCGCCAGCGAGCCCACCCCGCGCGGCTTCGCCGTCACCCCCGGCGGCAAGTTCCTCCTCTGCGCCGGCCTCACCTCCGGCAAGCTCGCGATCTACGCCATCCAGCCCAGCGGCGTCCTCGTCCGCAAAGGCGCCATCGACGTCGGCGCCGGCGCGAACTGGATCGAAATCACGGCCCTGACCTGAGCACCCCCATGTCCCCGGCCCTCCTCGACCCCACCCTCTGGCTCACCCTCGCCGCCACCGCCTTGCTGCTCTACGGCGCCACCGAGTGCGGCCTGCGCATCGCCAGCCACCACGCTGCGGCCAATCGCGCCGTTGGCAAGGAGAACATCGCCGCGCTCCAGGGGGCCGCCCTCGGCCTGCTCGCTTTGATGATCGGCTTCACCTTCTCCATGGCCCTCAACCGCTTCGAGGCCCGCACCGCCATCGTCGTCGACGAGGCCAACGCCATCGGCACCGCCCTGCTGCGCGCCAACCTCCTGCCCCAGCCCCAGGCCCGCGAGACCACCCGCCTGCTGCGCGACTACGCCGCCGCCCGCGTCCTGCCCGCCGGCGGCACCCCGGGCCTCGCCGTCACCGATCCCTTCTCCGCCCGGTCCAACGCCCTGCATGACCAGCTCTGGCGCCTGGTCGAACAAGCCGCCGCCGCCAATCCCAACCCCGTCACCACCGGCCTCTACATCTCCGCCCTCAACGAGGTCATCGACGTCCACTCCAAGCGCATCGCCGGCCTGCGCAACGGCGTCCCGCCCGCCGTCTTCGTCCTGCTCTACCTCATCGCCGCCATCGCCCTCGGCTTCACCGGCTACCACGCCGAACTCCTCGGCAGCGGCGGCCAGCGCATCGCCAACGGCATCGTCACCGCCATGCTCGCCGCCGTCATCCTCCTCGTCGCCGATCTCGATTCCGCCCCCCATGGCCTGATGACCATCAGCCAGCAGCCGCTGCTCGACCTCGCCGCATCGTTCCCGAAACCCTAGCTCTTCTCAGCGAGCGCCTTCCGCAACGCCCGCAATTCCTCGAACCTTACGGTCATGTCGCGCATCACCGCGGCAATCCCCACCATCGCCCCGGCATCATCGGTGAACGGCACGATGGTGAACTCGACCGAGATCCGCGCCCCATCCTTGCGCAGCGCCGGCACCGCCAGCACCTCGCCGGCCCGGTAACGCGACTGCCCCGTCCGCATCGTCGCCGCGAACCCCTCCCAGTGGCGCGTGCGCTGCGGTGCGGGAATGATCAGGTCGAGCGACCGGCCGATCGTCTCCTCCGCGGTGAACCCGAAGATCCGCTCCGCCCCCGTGTTCCACACCCGGATCGCCCCCGCCGCATCGGCGAACACGATCGCCTCGCCCATCCCCGCCACCAGCCTTTCGGCAAACCCCTCCATCGCGTCCTCCTACGCCGCCAATCCCAGCAGTCCCGCCAGCGCCATGCGCGGCTTGACCAGGTCCGCCAACGTCACCCGGTCCATTACCGCCATGAACGCCGCCAGCGCCTCGCCGAGTGCCGACTGCAGCACGCATTCCGGCTGCAGGCAGCACGCCGCCCCGGCGCCCAGGCACGGCACGATCGCCAGGTCCGGCTCCGTCCGTCGCAGCACCACGCCGACCCCGATCGTCTCCGCCGCCCGCCCGAGCCGCAGCCCGCCGCCCTGCCCGCGCACCGTCGCCACCTCGCCCGCCACCGCCGCCTGGTGCACCACCTTGGTGAGGTGATTGGCCGAAATCCCGTAGGCCGCCGCGATCTCGTCGATCGTGCACAGCGCCTCCGGCCGCAGCGCCAGGTACATCAGCGTCCGCAACGTGTAATCGCTGAACGTCGTCAGCCTCACGACGCCGCCCCGCCGCGCCGCCGCAGATCCTCGCCCCAGGGCCGCTCGGGCCGAAAGAACAGCGCCAGCATCAGACTCTCCGCGATCCGCCGCGCCGCCGCAATGAACCGCCCCGCCACCTCCGGCGTGAACATCGCCTCCGCGTTGGCCTCGAACAGATCGAGCCAGTCACCGAACAGCGGCGGCGTGATCCCCGCGACATGGCCATGAACGGCCACCGGATTGCCCTTATAGCGCCCGCTGGTCAGCATCACCGACGACCAGAAGGCATACATCTTCTCCAGATGCGCCGGCCACGCCGCCTCGGCGATCGCCGCCGCGAACACCGGCCCCAGCACCGCATCCGCCCGCACCCGCGCATAGAACCGATCAACCATCTGTCGGATCGTCGCCTCGCTCACCGCATCGCACAGGCCTGTCCCGGTCATCGCCGCACCTAAGATGTAAATTAAATACATCTTATCATGCAGCGCCCAAAAGAAAAGGCCACGGGCTGCCCCGTGGCCTTCGCCTCACGCCATCAAGGGTCGCCTACTCACCGCGCAGCGCGAACGCCTTCTTCGCCGCCGCCCGCCCGCGGCACGCTTCCGACCATGCCCGGATCGCCGGCTTGTCGGCCAACACTTGCGGCGTCCCACGGAGATAGAACACGGCGCCGAACACGTTGAGATCAGCCACCGTGAACCGCCCGCCGACCAAGTGCCCGCCCCCCTTCACGAGCGCCGTCTCCAGCACCGCCAGCGGCGCCGCCACCTGCGCGATCGAGGCCGCCGCGATGTTCGCATCGCGCTCCGCCTCCGGATACATAACTGTATGGTACATCGCCTGCGCCGCCGGCGGCTCAAGCTCGGACAGCGTCCATGCTGTCCACGCCATCACCAGTCCCTCCTCACGCACATCCCTGGGCGCCACCGGCCCGCCATGCTTCCGCGCGAGATACATGTTGATCGCCAGCGACTCCCACAGCACCAGCCCGTCATCGTCTATGAACGGCACGTGCCCATTGGGATTGATGGCCATGAACTCAGGCTTTCGACTTCCCGTTGCCCCCGGTGCCACCTCAACAAGCTCGAACGGGATATCAAGCTCGTAGGCCATCCAGATGTTCCGGATCGCACGCGAGCGCGGGATGCCATACAATTTCAGCGCCATGGATTTTCCTCCTCTGAGTGGGCGGGACCCTATCGCCTGTACGGCAGCGGGACAACGTGACACCGTTGTGAGAATTCTTCGCGACAAGGGGATTGCATTCCCCAGACGCAAGGGTAGCCTGTAGGGACCGCATACCCAATAACAGGAGGCTTGAATGCTGAAGCGGCGGACACTCATGGCATCGGCGACGGCGTTCACCACGCTGTCGACCCTTCTTGCCGAGAACGAGGCCAGCGCGGCCACCCCCAAGGACACCGTCGTCATCGCATCCCAGATCGATGACCTCATCACGATGGACCCCGGCGAAGCATACGAAATCTCGGCCCAGATCATCCTCTCTAACGTCTATGATCGCCTGGTCCGCTACGAAGCCGAGGATCTGACCAAATACGTCGGCGGCGTCGCGCAGAGCTGGACGATCGGGGCAGACAACAAGACCTTCACCTTCAAGCTGCGTCCGAACCAGAAGTTCGAGAGCGGGGCGCCGGTCACCGCCGAGGACATGGCCTGGTCGCTGCAGCGCGTCGTGCTGATGGACAAGAACCCGTCGTTCCTGTTCACCCAACTTGGCTGGAAGAAGGACAACGTCAAGTCGCTGGTCACCGCGGTTGATCCGCTGACGCTGCAGATCAAGATCGTCGAAGACTACTCGCCGGTCATGGTGTTGAACCTTATGGCCACCGTCGCCGCCTCGGTCATCGAAAAGAAGGTGGCGATGGCCAATGAGAAGGACGGTGACTACGGCAACACGTGGCTCAAGACCCATTCGGCCACCTCGGGCGCCTACAAGCTGACGGAGTGGAAGGCCAACGAGTCGGTCCGCCTCGACACCAACCCCGGCTACCGTCTCGCCCCCAAGACCAAGCGCGTCATTATCCGCCACGTGCCCGAACCAGCGACCCAGCGCCTGCTGCTCGAGAAGGGCGACATCGATATGGCCTGGAACCTGGGGGCCGATCAGATCAAGGCCCTGGCCGCCAGCAAGGATGTCAAGGTCGACACCTTCCCGTACTCGGGAACCTGGTACACCAACCTCAACCTCGGCGACGAACGGCTCAAGAATCCCAAGGTGCGTACGGCGCTGCGCTACCTGGTCGATTACCAGGGCATGGTGAATACATTCCTCAAGGGCGCGTTCATCGTCAACCAGACCTTCCTGCCCAAGGGCTTTCCAAGCTGGACCGACTACAACCCGTACAAGCTCGACGTCGCCAAGGCCAAGGCGTTGCTCGCAGAGGCCGGCTACCCCAATGGGTTCGAGATCAAACTCCAGGTCGCGAACCGTTCGCCGCTCACCGAGATCGCGCAATCCATGCAGCAGACCATGGGCTTGGCCGGTGTGAAAGTGAACATTGTCACCGGCGATGCCAAGCAGGTCATCACTGACCTACGCGCCCGGCGTCATCAGATGACCCTCATCAGCTGGACGCCTGACTATCTTGACCCACACACCAACGCTGGCGTCTTCGCCTTGAACGACGACGATGCCGACGACAAGCCAAAGCCGCTCGCCTGGCGTGACCACTACTTCGACCCGGTATCGAACAAGATGACCATGGAGGCGGTTAAGGAGACCGACCCCAAGAAACGCGACGTGATGTACGCTGCACTGCAGAAGAAGATCACCGACGAAGGGCCCTACATCCTCATGTTCCAGCCGCTCACCCCGGTTGGCTCGCGCAAGAATGTGAGCGGCTACAAGCCGGGCATCGTCGAGGATACCTACTTCTTCCGTACCATCACGAAGTCCTGACCGGCAGTGAGCGCGACGACAGCCGAGTCGACGATCGAAGCTCCAAGCGGATGGGCCCGGCGTATTGCCGGGCCCGTTCGTCACGTCCTGGGCCTCGCCGGCTCAGTCGCGCTCACCTTCCTCGGCCTGACATGCGTCACCTTCGTCATAGGCCGGGTCATACCGATCGACCCGGTCACCGCCATCGTCGGCGAGAAGGCAAGCCGCACCGTATACGATCGGGTGTTCAAGGAACTTTATCTCGACCGTCCAATCTACGAGCAATACTGGCTCTACCTAAGGAAAATGCTACACGGCGATTTCGGCAACTCGTTGCTAACCGCTCATCCGGTGTTGAGCGACCTGCTTCACTTTTTCCCAGCCACGATCGAACTCGCGCTCCCGGCGCTCGTCATCGGCGTCTGCCTCGGCATCCCCCTCGGCGTACTTGCTGCCACCAATCGAGGCCGCTGGCCGGACCAGATCGTCCGCTTTGGCTCGTTGCTCGGCTATTCCATCCCGGTATTCTGGCTCGGTCTCGTTGGCCTTCTTATCCTCTACGCCAAGCTCGGCTGGGTCGACGGACCTGGTCGCATTGACGACGCCTTCGACGACATCGTGCCCACCGTCACAGGACTGATCACCGTCGACAGCCTGATCGCCGGCGAATACGAGACCTTCTGGAATGCCGTCAGCCACCTCATCCTGCCCTCGTCCATCCTCGGCTACTACTCGCTTGCCTATGTCGCGCGCATGACGCGCAGCTTCATGCTGAGCCAGTTGCGCCAAGAATACGTTCTCGCCACGCTCGCCAAAGGTCTCTCTCCCTTCCGGGTTGTCTGGATCCATGCTCTGGGCAACATCTGGGTCCAGCTCGTCACCGTCATTGCCCTCACCTTCGGCGGACTGCTCGAAGGCGCGGTGCTCACCGAGACCGTCTTCGCCTGGCCTGGCCTCGGCCTCTTTATGAAAAACTCGCTCTTTGTCGCAGACCTAAACGCCGTCGTCGGCGGCACCATGCTGATTGGCGTCATCTATATCGTGCTCAACATGTTGTCCGACGTGGTCTACACGATGGTCGACCCGCGGGCGCGGACGCGCAAATGAGCGGCTCGCCCTTGCGCACCGGCGCCCCATCCGGCTGGCGCTTCTGGCTGCTCGATCCGGCGCCAGCCAGTCGCGGCCAGGCCCGCCTCGGTCGCTGGTACCGCGCTTGGCTCGCCTTCCGCCGCAATGGCCTTGCCATGACCGGCCTCATCATCGTCGCCGCTTTGGTCCTCGCCGCCATCTTCGCGCCAATTCTGGCCGACCACGAGCTCGCCTTTCACCAGGTGCTCGAAGAACGCCTGCAGGATTTATCTTGGCTGCACCCCTTCGGCACCGACGAGCTCGGCCGCGATATCTATGCCCGAGTAATCTTCGGCAGCCGCGTCACCCTCACCATCGTCGGGCTTGTCAGCATTATCGTCGTCCCGGTCGGCCTCGCCATCGGACTGCCATCCGGCTATTTCGGTGGCTGGATCGACGCGGTGCTGATGCGCATCACCGACATCTTCCTCGCCTTCCCACGCCTCGTGCTCGCGCTCGCTTTCGCGGCCTCGCTCGGCCCAGGCATCGAGAACGCCGTCATCGCCATTTCTCTCACCGCTTGGCCGCCCTACGCCCGCCTCGCCCGCGCTGAGACGATCACGCGGCGCAATGCCGAGTTCATCGAGGCCGCGCAACTCCAGGGCGCCTCGTCCTTACGCATCCTGTTCACCCAGATTGTGCCGCTGTGCCTGCCCTCGGTGATCATCCGCCTGACGCTCGACATGTCCGGTATCATCCTCACTGCCGCCGGCCTCGGCTTCCTAGGTCTCGGTGCGCAGCCACCGATGCCGGAATGGGGCGCGATGGTTTCCACCGGCCGTCAGTTCCTGATCGACCAGTGGTGGGTTGCCACCATTCCTGGCACCGCCATCTTCATCG